>ERZ780162.1624-NODE-1624-length-15219-cov-4.719533_pt1 | contig 15219 bp, 13 predicted proteins | sample MGYA00511474_ERZ780162 | MGnify/ENA primary metagenome ERZ780162 (study PRJEB29588, sample SAMEA2143633) | human gut metagenome | biome: human gut; feature: human-associated habitat; material: faeces | place: Denmark | collected 2008/2010 ...
GGCCGTGGCCGTCATCGCCGGCCTGTGCGTGGCCGTGCCCCGCGTCATCGAATTCCGAGAGGCGAAAGCATGCGACGTGTCCCATGTGGACGCAGTGGCCGCGGTGAGGACGCTGGAGAAGAACGTCGCGGCCGCGAAGACCTACAAGGTCTCCCCCACGGACGGCCCCGACGTCAGGAAGGACATCGGGAAGCTCTCCGCTCTGGCCTCCGGCCGGCTTCCATCCGTCGAAGCCTGCCCCGCGGGCGGGACCGCCGCCCTCAAGTCGGCCATGTCCGCCAACTCCCGAACGGTCGACAAGGCTTCGTCCATCTCGTCGGACATGGCCTCGCTGGTGGCCCGGATCGACAAGGGCCGCGGCGACAAGGCCGTCTCCGACGCGAGGCTGGTCCTTGAAGACCGCATGAAGTCCGCGTCGAAACTCGTCGCCTCCTCAAAAGGAAAAACGGAGGACGACAAGCCCCGTACGGACCTCCAGACGGCTTTGAAGGCGGCCGAAAAGGCGAAGGACTCCAAAGACGCGTCGAAACTCAAATCCGCGTCGGAGAGCCTCCAGAACGCCATCGACAAAGTCAATGCCTCCATCTCCGCGCGCAAGTCCCGCGAGGACAGGGAACGCAGGGAACGCGAGGAGGAGGAGCGGAAAAGCCAGGAGGCCGCACGGCAGCAGGAGGAGCAGTCCGCCGTCCCGCAGGTCCAGCCGCAGCAGACCCCGACCTATACTCCCCAATATCAGGCGCCGCGCCATTCATATACGACGCCGCGTCGGCAGGTCCCGCAGCCGTCCGCGCCGCAAACGCCCACTACCCCGGCGAACCCGTCCCAGCCGGCTCCATCCGCGCCCGCCAATCCAGGCAACAACGGCGTCATCATGTGACGCAGGAAAGGACCAAGATGCTCAAGAAGATCATCGACTACTGCAAGAACAGGACATGGCCGCGCATCCTCGCCGCCGCCCTCCTGATCGTCGTCTGCTGGACGTTGTGGTGGTTCCTCGGCCGCACGCCGTTCACGCCCGCCCAGGAAAAGCCGCAGACCACCGTATCGGCCCAGCAGAAGAAACCCGCGAAGAAGGACTCGAAGAAGGACGCGTCCACCACCCAGGAGGACGTGAACGAGTGGGTGCGCGGCCTCGACAAGCGCATGAACGCCGTCTACACGGAAAAGACCATCGACGACACCACCATCCAGGACCTGATAGAGCATTCCCGCGGACAGGACCACACCATCGGAGACAACGTCGAGGCCGTCGACGACCTGGAGACAAACCTGTCCAACAAATGCAAGGAGTACACGCTGTCCTCCGACACGAGCGGCAGGACTCCCGCGCAGAAACTCGACGATCTCGAATCCGCGTTCGCCCAATGGAAGGACGCCGTCTACTTCACCGCATGGCGCGACATCTACAACACGCAGGTCAACCGGTCGTACGACGCATACGAGTACGCGCTCAAAGGAATCGTGAAGGAGGACCTTCCCGAACAGTGCCAGAAGTACCAGACGGAATACTTCTCGGCCATGCCCGACTTCGACGAGTCGATGTCGAACCGGAAGAAACTGGACTTCTTCAAGAAATGGTATTCATCATACGAGAAGTCCCTCTACCAGTGCCTCTCCCACCCGAACAAGCAGATGAGCCGGAACATGATGGCCGGTAGCTCCTCCGAATCGGACAGCGACGGACAGTGACATGGCCAGCCAGTTCGACAGAAGGGCCGCCAGAAGCGGACTGAAAACCGATCCGAACGGCAACGGGATAAGACCTCCGGCGCCCCAGACGCAGAAGCCGGATCCGCCCCACGAGAACATCACGTTCTACGATTCAGACCAACGGGACCTCGACGGGGCGCTCCGCAGGACCATGAACTTCGCGGAATGGCTGTGCGCGGTCAACCCGGATCTCGCGGACAAGCTTCCCGCCTGCTGGATCCACCATCCCATGCTTGTCCTGCTGCTCAACGCCCTTCGCGTTTCATACAAGGCGTACTACGAGTCGAAGAACGTGCAGAACCAGGAGACATGGCTGCTGCAATGCCTGTTCCCCACGGTCTCCCGCATAGACGAATGGAACCACGAGCACCCCGAGGTCCGTCAGAACCCCGACCACAAGCATGGACGCGACGCCATCGCCCTTTCCAAGGCCGGCCAGCGACAGGCCGTCTACAAGGAATCCGGATACGCGTATCCGGACGACTTCTGGAACTGGCCGGACCGCCGGCAGGACTCCGACGATCCGGAACACGGCAAGGCGAAAGGCGAACCGGCCCAACGCCTTGACGAGGACGAGGACATCATCCAAGCCCCGGACCCGCGGTAGACGCCTCCACCCCCATCTCGGGCAGCGCCACATGCAGCCTGTCCTCCACGCCGATCTCATCGGCCTTCCTCTCGAGCGTGTCGTCCACATACAGGGCGGCACGCTCCTTCATTCCGTCGGGCAGCAGGCCGACGACGTCCCGCTCGGCCTGCCGCAGGAACGCGGCCTGGCCGTCCTTGGTCGAGAAATCCGCCCCGTCCGCCAACGAGTCGGTGAGGCATTCGTGCAACGGCCGCGGCGTCCGCAGACATTCGGCCAGTTCCTCGAACCTTCCCTGTCCGGCCATCTCCCCCGGACTCCCGACCCCGTCCGGAAGGATGAGGCCGCACGCGGTCATCCTCTCGCCGGGCTGCAGCATCCCCCACGCCGCCGCTGTCATGCTCCTGCCCCGCTCGTCCGCGTCGAAGCAGAATATCGGACGCGCGAGCTTCCCTCCCTGCTCGCGGCGGACCATCTCGAACTGCTGCATGGAAGTGCCGGCGCCGCATGGAGCCAACGGGACGATGGCATCCCCCAGGCCGCCGTCGGGATCCAACAGCATGCCCGCCCGCGCCACGGCCTCCACATCCAGGGGATCCCCGCACCATGCGCTCCGCGCCGTGCCACGGAGACGCATCCTGCTCTCCTTCCCGTCGCCGTACAACGCCCGGGATTCCGAAAACGCGTCCGTCGCGGGAGTGGTCAGCCATTCCGGCGACATGCCGTCCTCCGAGCCGGGACCGCGCAGTCCCGTGAACGCGATGATCCGTCCACGCCCATCCTGGATGGGCAGCATCATCCGGTCTCGGAACCTGTCGACGAACCGGCCGTGCCGGTCCATGTCGACGAGTCCCGCCCGTCTGAGCTGGAAGGACGGGACGTCGTTGCGCCTCGCCAAGGACAACAGGGCTTCGGACGCCGGTTCGAAAGCCGGCGCCCAGGCCACCTTCGAGGCGTCCAGCCCATGTTCCCTCGCATACGATTCCACCCATGTGCCCTCGGCCATGCTCCGCCAGTGGTCCAGGGCGATGCGGTTCACCTTGTCCGCCATGTCCGCGGCCTTGTCGTTCTCGGGCCTGATGTCCACTATGACGTTCCGCCGTTTGGCTCCCCAGGTCTCGGGCTCCCCGGCTTCCGCTTCCGCGCTGCCGGAAGGCGCGGTCGAGCCGTCTCCCGGCAGCGCCGCGCCCATCGCCTCGCCGATCCTCTTGCTGAGGTTCCTTCTCCATGCCATGCCGGCCTCGTCCTTCCTCGGCACCGGGCCGAGCGGATAGTTGGCGGTGACGCCCATGCCGCTGCGGTACGCGTCGACATCGAGGACGAGACGCCGCCAACCCTCCAGTCCCTCCGGATCGTCCGGAGACGGCTGCGCCGGCATCCGTTCCATCCATTTCGGCGCGTTCGGACCGGTCAACTGCCCCAGCCTCTCCCCGTCCTTCCGGTCGAACGCCTCGTCAAGCATGGTTCCGTTCTGTTCGAGCAGGCGTCTGACGTTCCCGTCGTCCTCGTTCACGTCGTCCTGCGGAATCGGGACCAGACCATGCCTCCAGCCAAGGTCCCGTCCCCTCGCCGGCGCGACGATGCGCTCGTGCAGACTGTCGTTCAGCTCCTTGGCCAACGTCGCCGCATCCGGCAGCTCAAACAGTTTCCCGTCCGAACGTCTCATGCCGTTCATGGCTTCCGCATGCGTTGAGATGATCTCCCCGACCTGCGTGGAATCTACCGCCATGGCCCGCGTGTACGTGTTGAGCAGACGCTCCCAACGGCCGTCATGGCGCATGAGGTTCGCGGTCTCCTCTCCGTATGCGTGCTCGATCTGATGGTAGAGCCGCGGCTCCATGATCATGTCGGACAGCAGGTCCCTTTCATTGACGAGGCGCTTGACGCCTTTCGTCTCCGCGGCATGGTGTTCGCGCGTCTCGCTCGCCGTGAGCGGCGCCTGGCTGTTCGCGGCCATCGTGTTGAACTTGTCCTCGGCCAGCTGCAGCGGCGTCGGTTCGAGGTCAGCCTCGCCGTATGCGGTGTGCGTCCTTTCGAACTCCGCCCGGTTGACGTCCCTCCAATGGTTGTAGACGTAAGAGTCCTTCAACGTCTGCATGTCGGGAGTGTCGATCCACACGTCGTTGCAGTAGCGGCCTCTCGTCAACGCCACGTACAGCAGCTCCGATGAGACGGAGCCTCCTTCCGGCACCCACAGGTTTCCGTAGTCGACGGTCATGCCCTGGCTGCGGTGCGCGGTAACGGCGTATCCGAGCTCGCATGATTCCCTGGCGTACTGCGCGCTCACCGTCACGGTCGCGTCCGGATCGTCCCTGCGGCTCAACAGCATGCGCCCGTCCTCGCCCACTTCCTCGACCGTCCACAGATCGCCGTTCCTGACGAACTCGCCTTTCTGGTCCTTGTTCGTCCTATCGACCTTCCTCGTGCAGACGACGTCGCCTTTTCCCGCGGTCAGCCTTCCCCGCAGGGCGGTCCTGCGGTTCGGGTCGGCGTCTACCTTTCCCCTTGCCTGGAGGCTGGTGGTGATGCGTTCGTTGATCGAGGAGAGGTCGTTGTTCGTGGCGACGATGAGGAGGCTGTTCCTGCCTTCGGTCAACGCGTCGAGCGTCAGGTTGAAGACCTTGTCCTCCATGCTGCCTTCCGCGCCCCCATGGATGCGTCCCGCCTCGTTCCGGTTGACGACGAGGTTGCCGTCCTGGTCGGGCAGCTGCTCGTACAGTCTCGTGCCGAGCATGCGTCTCGCGCCGGGCATGCCGCCGTGCGCGTCAGGGTCGGTCATGCCTGTGCGCAACGCGAGACTGGCCTCCACCTCGGCGTGGTTGACCTCGGTGCGCGTCTCGCCGTTCCCGTCCACGGTCCTCTTCAGGAAACGCCAGACGCTGGTGAGCTTGAGCACCCGGTCGTGACGTTCCATGTATCCGAGGAAACCGCCGCCTTCGCCCGGAGCGTCGAGCTGATAGGGGTCGCCGGTCATGATGAGGCGCGCGTTGCGCGCCTCGCACAGCCGTGCGATCGTCTCGAGATCGCGCGTGCTGGTCATGCTCGCCTCGTCGAGGATGACGATGCCGTCCTGCGGTATCTCGTTGGACGCCCTGTCCGCGTACAGTTCAGCCAGACGCCTCTTGTCGCTCGGGGAAAGTCCGCCGTCGTGTTCGGCCATTCCCTCGAGACGGCCGATGTTCCTGTCCCTGCGCTCCTTGCCGCCTCCGAGGTTGTCGTTGATGATCTTAGCCACGGTGCTGGTCGGGATCTGCAGGCTTTCCCCAAGTCCTCCGGCCGCTTTCGCGCTGGTGGCCATGCCGATGACCCTGCCCTGTCCGGCGAGCTGGTCGTAGGTCTGCTTCACAGCGCGCATGGTGGTGGTCTTGCCGGTGCCCGCAGGTCCGGTCAACGCCATGATCATGTCGTTGCCGGCGAGCAGCTCGACGGCGGCTTCGGACTGGTCCCCGGCCATGCCGTGCCCTTCCTCCGCCTCCATGTTCCGCGAATACTGGTCCACGAGGCCGCGCACCTGCCCACGGTCGGGACTCCAGTTCTCCTGTTTCCTGTCCATCATGTCGAACAGGTAGTGTTCGGCCTTGATGAGCTCCGGCGTGGCGTACAGGTCGTTGCGTGAATTGTCCATGACGGCGTATCCTTTGCCGTCGTCGATCCTCGGATCGTTCCTCATCCGCCCGTCCAGCTGGTAGCGGTGTGGAGTCAACGGCACCAGGCCGGAGACGACGCGGTCCACGACCGCGTCGGTGAACGCCTGCCGGGTGTCGGGGTCGCAGCGGACACGTCTTGTGAGCCTTTCCGCGGCGGCTTCGATCTGGAAACGGCTGATGGTCGTGGCGTTCGACTTGACCGCTTTCCTTGTCTCCTGCGACGCCTCCTCGATGAAGCGGTCCGCGTATTGCGACAGGTCCTGTCTGACGTCCTTGCCGTTGGCATAGTCGATGAGGTCGCCCTTCAGCAGCCATTCGAGTTTGTCCTGCAGTTCCGCGCATTCGGCGAGGGCGACGCCGTTGAAGGATTCAGGCTCATGTCCGACCGTGTCGGCCACGATCTGCTTCGGATCGTAGCCGAGTTCCTGAACCTGGCTGGTCCATTTCGAGATGAGCTCGTTCAATGACGGGACGTATTCGTCCTTGGCTTTTCGGGCCTGTTGGAATGCCTGTTCCCTGAGCTCCGCGTATTCCCTATACGATAGTTCGGCGTTCCCGTTTTCCTCGCGGCGTTCTGCGACGAGTTCGCTGAGGATGCGGTCGGTCTGCATGCTGCGCGTGCTGAACCTGTCTATGAGGTCTGCCGGCACGCCGACCGCGTCCATGACCACCGCCTTGGTGCCTTTCGACGGGTCCTCTCGTTCCTCGAAGTCGATTCCCATTCTTTCATGCAGCAGGTCGAGCAGCAGGTTCTGCTGTCTTTCGGAGCATTCGATGTGGCCACGGTATACGACGCTCCCGTCCAATGCGGCCCACCCGCCGTCCGCGCGCTGCACGATGTTGCTGACCACGACATGGGAATGCAGGTGCGGATCATGCTCTCGCGTGTCCCAATGGTCGAACCGGGCGGCGGTGATTCCTTTGACCTTCATCTGCGCGATGCCGCCTCGGCCGACCCTGGTCATGGCGATGTTGTCCTGCCACCATTCCATGGTCTGGTCGATGGATTCGTAGAAGCATTCCATGATCTGCCTGCGGGTCTCGTCGTCGCCGACTGCCCATAGGACGCTCACGCTTTTCGGCATGGTGAACGTCAGGTCGAACCCGCTGACGCTGTCCGAACTGACGTTCCGGCTTTGCGACTGATTGTCCAGCGTCTTGCCGGTGTTGGGGTCCCGCAACTGGCTGTACAGTCTCGTCACCTGCTCCTTGGACGCCGTCTCGCCGGCCGTCACTCCCATCTGCTCGCATCCCCTTCCCAGCCAGACGCCGGGTTTGTTTCCGGGATGCGTGTAATAGTCCATGGCTCCGGTCGGATGGTCGTTGGCGACGGTCTTGAGCAGATAGTCGATGCCGCCGTTCGCCATCACCTTTCTAAGCTGTACTGGCATTTTCCCCTCCTTGGAAATGATGGACGGCATGGGCGTTCCCATCCCGATGGATGCGTCCGCCCATGCCGTCCGTTTATCGTTCTCGTCGGCTACTGCTGGTCGTTCGCTCCGGGGATTCCCGCCTGCTGTTCCGGCATGGCGGCCTCGATGTAGGGCTGTTGTTCCGGCCTGGTCGCGGCGTCGTTCCCCTCTGCCGGGTCCTGTCGGATCTCGAGGGGCTCCTCCACGATCCTGTCGTCCGGCTTCTCGTCGGTTTTACGGAAGCTGCGGCCCAACTCGTAGAGCACGTGCGTGACCGGTTTGATGCCCTCCGCTTCCAGCATGTTGATGGTCAGTCCGCTGTCGAGGAGCTTCTGGTACTCGTTCTGGTAGTCACTGGCGGCCTTCGCTAGGCTACGTCGGCATTTGTCGGCTCCCTTGCGTCCGGCCGTGATGGCGTCGACCTTCTTCTGCAGTTCCTCGAGTTGCTCTGTCAGGCTCTTGGCCATGTCGTGTTCCTTTCCTTGTCTGGTCTTTTTCCCGTTCCTTGCCCATGCGGACTGCGGAACGGTCATTGCCTCATGCGCCGTTCGTCCGCGCCGCTGATATTCCCGCCGGTCCCGGCGTCCAGTTCGGCTCGGCGGCGCCTGGCCTCCTTGCGGTACCATTCGAGTTCCACCGCGTCGTACGGCATCTCCTCGCCGTCGTGGTCCTCGCGGTACGCCTGGCTGATGATCGAGATGTTGTACTGCGCCCATTCCTCGGGATGCGTCCTCCACCATTCGTCCATGTCCCGCCATTTGCGTCTCTCCGCGGCTCCGGCAGCGTCCACGTCTCCCTCGGCGATGGCCCGGCCGTACTCCTCGTCAGCCTGGGCGAGCTTCCGCTTGAGTTCGGCCCGGTCGGCCGGCATGGTCGGGTCTCCGTCCGGCCTCCAATCGGAAATAATCCCCATGGCCCACGAGTAGTCCTCGCGCTCGTCCCAATGCGGGCTGGACGGGTTGAGGACCATGATCTCCTTGTCCAGCATGAGATGGACCTGGTCCACGAACCTGCCGAACATCTCATGCTCCCTCTGCCGCACCTCGTCCACCTTGCCGAACTCCTGCTCCACGATCAACAGCTTCGCCTCCGCATGAGCAAGCAGGTCCGCGGTACGCGCCTGCGCGGCCGACGCCTCCGTCACCCTCTCCTCCTGTCTGAGCTTCCTGCGCATCTCGTTCCACTTCCAGTAGCACGGTCCTTTACGGTCGCAGTATTCCCTTTTCTCCCTCACGCTCTTCACCTCGAAGACCCTGCCGCAGATCACGCAACGCCTCTCGCGCGAGACGGTCTTTTTCCCCGCCATGCATCCTCCTTGTCTTATGGCGCGCGGTCAAAACCACGCGAAAAAGCATGCCCCGGAAAACCAAAAAACTTATATAAGCCATCCGCATGTGAAACATTTCACTTAAATCGTTGGAATTCCGCCGTTCAGGCGGCAAAACACCACTCGTGGTGCAAGATGTCCGTAAATCTTTGATTTACATCTTCTGCTGTGGTTTTTGTTTTCTGCTGGTGATTTTTGCTGGTGGTTTCTGTCTGTTGTGCTGCTGTGTGTTCTTGCTGGTCTGTCTTGCTTTTTTGTCTGGTCTTGTGGTGGTTTCTGTTTGGGGTTTCTTCTTTTTGGTGCTGGTGTCTTGATTGTTTTTGGGTGGTTCTTTTTTGAGGTGTTGTGCGTCTTGTCGGACGTGTTTTTGCTTCTCGATGGTTCTCGCTTGATTGGAGGATGTTTCCTTCCGTCCGTTTTCTGAAAAGAAATCGGCGGGAACCCCGGATGGAGGATTCCCGCCGATTGTCTATTCAGGGTCGGCGCAGTCAGTCTATTTCCGGCCCCGCGGCCATGGCTGCCGTGGCGTCGATGTTCTGCCAAGGATTGGCGCCGTCCATTGTCTCCGATGCTTCCTCCTGTCCTGTCCACGGATCCGTGTCCGCTCCATCGACTTCCACCCTGGTATCGGTGAAAGAGCCGTGCGCGCCATTGGCCTCAAGGGTTTCTTGGATGCGCTGTCCGCTGTCCGCCTCGTCTCCGATGGCCTCCGTGGTCCTGACGGTGAGCGTCGGCCGGTCGAAGCCGATGACCATGCCGCCGCCGATGTCGCGTGGCACATTCGCGGCATGGTCGAACGTGGTGATCGCACCGACTTTGGATTCGCCCAGTCCGTATTCGCCGTAGGCGTCGAGCCTGCCGTCGGCCATCATCACGGCCGAGATGTCCGGCGTCTTGAACGCCTCCTTCCGGATATCGTTCATCTGACATTGGCGGTCCGCTTCCAAGGTGCTTTCATCCACGGCGACGGGATAATCCATAATCGCTTTCTCGACCGTCGTCGGATTCCATGGGTCGATTCTCCGCAATGTGCCCCGCTCGTCGTCGGCCACTTCATAGCCGAAGGCGTTCAGAGTGTCCTCCACGGCTTTGGGAAGGTTCTCCTCGTCGACGTTTTTGAGGGTGGCGGCCACTCCGATCGTCTCGCCGTTCTCGTCCGTCAGCTCCACCGTGTATTCGGACCGGGCGAACTGCGACAGCACGGCGTCCTTCAGCTGGTCGGCAACGCTTCTGGGCGGCTGGTCCATCTCGGCGAACCTCTCGCCGCCGATTACGTTCTCGACGTCTTCGATGGTGTGGTCCTCCATCTTCGACAGTTCGTCCATCAGGTATTCGGTGGCCGGCGTCGTGTCGAAGAACCGCGCGTCGAAGATGATTTCTTTGATGTCTTCGGGAGTGGCGTCGCACACCTTGGGCAGTTCGTCCATGAGATACTCGTCCAACGCCGCGCCATCCAGTTTCTGCTTTTCAGCCTGGTCGAAGACCATGCCGATCGCATCCTTGACATCGGCCCTTCCGACCTCATTCACTTCCACGCCGGCCGCGTTGTAAACGCTTGTCGGATTGTCCTCGATGGTGTCCGTGTCAAGCATGATTCGCGGACGTCTGCTCATCGCCTGCCAGGCGGGACGTTTATCCATTGCCATGATGCTCCTTTCGTTTTTCAAATGCATCACTGGGACATGTCCCCTGGCCTTGCCGGACTCATATCAGGAAAACGCCCTCCCCGGAAAACGGGAAGGGCGTTCTGTCGTATCCGATGCGTCAGATCATCGGCTCCATGGGATGCGCGAAACCATTGTCCGGTTCCGCATGTCCGGCACCGGCCGTGAATTCCGCTGTCATCCCCACCGGCGACACATCGGCCTGCATCGGCTGGCTCGCGTTCTTGGTGATTTGGACCGTGGCGTATCGGACCGATGCTCCAAGGTCGTCGACGTTGAGCTCGTAGATGCTGCGTCGGTCTCCGGCCTCGGTCTGATAATCCCTTTGGATATACCGTCCGGTCGCCACGATTCTGGTGCCTTTCCTCATGCCCGACGCGACCATGTGGTCCGCCAGCGCGCCATAGGCCACGCATCGGATGTACGTGGTCTCCCCGTCCTCCCATCTGCCGTTCTTGTCCGTGACGCTGGTCTGGGCGACGCGGAAGCTGACGACGGTTTTCCCTCCCGCAGTGCGTTTGGGTTCGAGGTCCGCGGTGATGTTGCCCATGATCGACATGGGGATCTGGTTGATGGTCGCCATGATGTTTCCTCCTTCGTGGATGTTGCTCGCACCTATGCATGTTCCCGTCATATGCCTGCCGATATCAGACTGCCCTTTTAGAATGGCCTCCATTGCCCAGAGCATTTCGCTCACCTTCCGGCGCCGGCAGCGGTCATGTCAGGCTTCCTCCTCGCGCCACTTTCCCCGTCTGGTGGCCTCATTGCAAAGCGCCCGGTAGATCATCTGCTCCTGGATCGCGTCGGACAGCGCGCGATGCTCCTCGACGTCTCCGATGTGGTAGTCGACGATGAGGTCCGCGACGCGGTGGTGACGTTTCTGCGGGTTGAGTTCCCAGCTCATCTCCTTCGTGCAGGCCCACTTGCAGTCGAACACTGGCGAGGTCGGATCGTAGACGCGTTCGGCCGCGTCAAGGAAACCGACATCGAATTCGGCGTTGTGCGCGATGATGGTCAACGGCTCCCCCGCCGGCCAGACCTGGTCGATCCACTGGTGGAAGCGCATCATCGCCGCGCCTACGGTCGGCATGCCCTGGAGCATTTGGTCGGTGATGCCGGTGAGGTTCGTGATGAATTCCGTCAATGGCTGCTGCGGGTCGATCAGCTGCTCGAACTTCGGCCGGCTGTTCTCGTTTCCGGGTTGCACGAACAGGGCGCCGATCTCGATGAGCGTGGCTCCTTCCTCGGGATTGAGGCCGGTGGTCTCCGTGTCGAGCATGATGTACGTGTCGAGCGGCTTGTCGAGCGGTTCGATGCGGCGTGGATTGTCGCGGCGGATGTAACGGTCCCAATACATGAGGTTTCCTTTCGATTGGGGTTTCGGCTGGCCTGATGCCTTGCCGACAACCCAATTATATCACAGTATTGTGATATTTTTTGGTTGTTTGCTACTTTTCCAGGGTCCAGTTGCCGGCCTGTCCGGTTTCCTTGAGACCGATCGCCTGGCGCGCCCCGTCCTGTCTTCCGTGCCGGTAGGCGGCTTTGTTGGGTCTTGTGGCTTTGGAGAGTTTCGGCTTGTCGGAGATGAATGTGACGTGGGTTTCGACCCATCGGTCGACCTGGCTGCCGCGCACGGTGATGAGCTCCCTGCCGGTGCCGTCCGATTCCATCTCACGTCGAAGGATCTCGTATCTGCGGGCGATCTCTTCCTGGAAACCACGATAGTAGCCGTTCCTCCATGCCGCGTTGGCTTTCGCGCGAGGTGTGGTGCGCGCTCTTTCGCGCCACATGGCGGCGCGGCTGGTTTCCATGGCGGTCCAGATGGATTCGGTCTTGTCGACGTCAACGCGGGCGCCGTAGATCCAGACAGTGCTGACGACGTCGCGGCCGTTTCCGGCCCTGCGGCATTCGTAGGCCGCCCTGCACCGGTTTCCGTGGGCCACGATGTTCGCGAGTTGTGCCATGTACCGGTTGCATGGATTGGTTTCCAATCGTATCCTCCGTTCGATGATCTCGACATCGTCGTGGTCCTCTTCGAGCTGCCATTCCTCGATGGCGTGCCGGTCCATGAGCCTTTGGGCCTGTTCGAGGGCTATGCGCTGCTCGTTGTCGGAGGCGGCCGGATCGTTGGCTATCGCCAGGAGCCGGCGGACGCGTTCCATGACACGTTCCGTGTCCATATGATTCCTTTCGGTTTCGGGTTGGGCCGGAGGATGGATGGGCATCCTCCGGCCGGCCGGGTCAGTAGTGGCGGAGAGCGAGGTCAGTCGAGTCAATGAAGTCGAGCATCGCCTGCTCGTATGACGGGAGGGGCTTCCCCTGGTTGCCGTCCGTGTCCGTCCATTGCCACCAGCGCAGGCCGTCCCCGTCCGTCCGGCGAGTGAGCGTGCCGATCTTCCTCGCGTCCGGCTTCTCGCCCATCATGATCGCGTCCTCCGCATAGTCCGGACCGCCCTGTACGTCCCAGCGGCACCAGACGGGCTCGCCGTCGGGTGCGTGGCACGGGTAGTCGAATTGCTCCGGCAGTCCGCCTCGCCGCAGCTCCTCGTCCATGGCCATCCTGATTTCATGCCGGTCCATTCGATCGTTCTGGTCCCGCCCAAGGAACCAGCCCCGAATGTATCGGTCTCGTTCCTCGTCCATGGGCCACATCCAGGTCTGTCCGGTGCGCTTGTCGCGTGCGACTCCCATCTCGCCGTATCCGCTGTCGAACGTCTCGTATGCGATACCAGAATTGGCCGGTCGGTGCTGACGCAGAGGAGCGTTCTCCCTTTCGTGTAGGAGGGCGCGGATCAGTTCGCTCGTGCTGGGCACGGGCGCCCAGCCGCGGCGGATCGAGTATAGGTCGAGCCAGCCGGCGATGTCGGACTTGGGGAACACCGGCTGCAGTCTAGTCGCGATGTCGCGGTCGGCCAGCGTTTCGTCGAAGGGCACGCCGATCGCGTCGGTCCAGGATCCCAGTTCGTTCTCGTCCCATTGGTGGGTTCGGCCCCACTCGTAGCGGGCAAGGTAGGAGAGGTCGACGTTCAGCCGCTTGATGAACAGTTCGTTGCCACGGATCCGGGTCTTCCTTCCGATCGAGTTCCGCGCGTAGTTGGAAGGTATCTCCACATCCATGGTGTCGCCGTTCGCGTATTCGGCGTGGGCGACGCACGGATCCGCGCCCTTGTCCAGCATGGAGAAGACCTCCCGCAAGTTCCTGATGGTAGCTCGTGGCGCGACCGCGCATGGGTGGCGGTTTCCGGTTTCGCTGTCGATGATGTAGTACATTTTGATTCCCTTTCACTGTGGGGGTGCCGGCTGGCCCGTGCCTTGCCGACACTCCAAGTATATCACACGTATGTGATATTTTGCAAGTGTGTTCCTGTTCTTTCGATGTTCGATCGTCCGCCTGTCCGGCGTCCGTCATTATTGGAGGTGGCCTATTCTTCCTCGGCGATTCCGGGCTCGTCCGGATTGGCGAGGGCTTTCAGGGTTTTCCCTCTCCGGTCGGCTCCGAACGCCCTGCGGGCCCAGAGCGACAGCCAGTCCGCGTCCTCGTCGCGGAGCGCGCAATGGTGGGCGGCGCGTTCGAGGTCTGCAACGTCGGCCTGCTCGAGCGTTCGGAGCGCGTCGGGCTGCATGGAGTTCCAGGACTCCAGGCTTTCGTGGAATTCCACCACGTCGCAGGCGGCGTTCAACGCCATGCCGCATTCCTTGAGCTGTCGGCGGGTCATTCCGCCTTCGATGCTCCAGTCCCGGATGCTGGCCGGATCGTTCATTTCGACGAACCATTCGATGAGCTCGTCTTGGACCATATGCTCTTCGATGCGTTCCAGTTCTTCCAGGAACACGTCCCAATCGTGCTGTTCGAGCCAGGCGGCGGACCGCTCGCCATCCAGTGCGGCGCTCATCTTGTCGTACCAGCCCTTTCCCGATTTCTCGAGCAGGTTTGCGAACTGCTCCCGTGGCGACGCCCATCCCTGTCCGTCCGGGTCGTCGGGCAGGACGGCCGAGGCGAGGTCGTTGTCGGCGATGTCGTTCCACGCCTGAAGGCAGCGCGCGGGCAGCTCGGACAGCGGGAAGACGAGCTCGCGCTCGTTGGCGGCCTCGAGGCAGTGGCTTTCGTTGGGCCAGACGTGGCGGCGGGTCTTGGTGAAGGTGATCGTGGGTCTCATTGTCGTTTCTCCTTGGTTTGCCATCTGGTCTTCGCCGTTTTCAGAGGGATGCGCATGAGGCGAGGAATCCGAACGTGCCGGCCAGACCGAGGATCGCGCACATCATGGCCACGTCGCGGGTTTTGGCGGCGGCCACGAACGCGAAGGACAGGATGGCTCCCGCGAGGAAAAGCACGCATGCGATGACGGTGGGCGTGGGCATTCTTCCGGTTTCCTTTCTGGAATCAGTTGATGGCGAGGTTGATGGTGACGGTCGGGCTGTCGATGCTGGGGATGCCGTCCACCGGCCAGTCGACGCCGGCCTTGCGGAGGATTTCGTTGACGCAGATGCTGTTGGCGGCGACCAGCTCCCACTGCCAGCATTGCGGGTTGCACATGCCGTAGCAGCGGTCCCACATCGGATATCCGAGATCGTTGACGGCCGGCCCGTCGCCGTTGAGCAGGTCGCGCAAGGCGATTGCGGCGCCTCTCTTGTCCTGCTCGAGGATGATGGACTTGCGCCATGTCATGCCGGTGACCCATCCGCCGCCGTCCACGATGTCGGCCTGCTTTCCGATCGTGACCGTGATTCTGTAGTTGCACATTTTTCCGTTCCTCCCGAATCTGATATGCCTTGGATTTTTTCTTTTGGACCGTTTGGTCGAGCGAAGCTTTAGCCGCCGGAGCATCCGCGAGCACGCCGGACCCTCGGGGTCCGGACTGCGTGGCGCGGATGC
>ERZ780162.1626-NODE-1626-length-15203-cov-3.881503_pt1 | contig 15203 bp, 15 predicted proteins | sample MGYA00511474_ERZ780162 | MGnify/ENA primary metagenome ERZ780162 (study PRJEB29588, sample SAMEA2143633) | human gut metagenome | biome: human gut; feature: human-associated habitat; material: faeces | place: Denmark | collected 2008/2010 ...
TTCTACAGAGGGTGTCTTTCTTTTGTGCAATATTTTGGATTTGCTCATTTATAGTATAAAAGAAAAAAGTATGTCAAGCAAAGGAAAAACTGCGTGAAATCCACTAATTATCTGCATGCGAGCCGGAAATTCTTCGGATAATGGCGTTGGATCTTGCATAAATTTCTTCCGGGTCAAAGCCGATATGGAATTCGCCGTTTTCGTAGAGGATTTGACCGTTTACCATGGTAAGCTTTACGTTCTGTTTGCTGCCGCTGTAAACGAGGTTTTTGATCAGATTATTCTCCGGCTGCATGTTCGGCTGATGGAGGTCAATCATGACGAGATCGGCCTTTTTGCCGGCAGCGAGACGGTCGCAGTCAGTAAGCTGCATCGCGTGTGCGCCGCCTGCGGTTGCCATGTAGAGTATCGCATCAGCCGGGATTCCTGCGGCGTCCATCTCACGGACTTTGGAAAGACCGGTGGTCAGGAACATTTCGCGGAACATGTCGAGGCAGTTGTTGCTGGCTGGCCCGTCAGTGCCGATGGCGAGGTTGATGCCGTTATCGTAAAAACGCTTCAGCGGGCAGATGCCGGAGGCGAGCTTCAGGTTTGAGGAGGGATTGGTAACGGCCGTCAGTTTCCGGTCACGGAAGATCTCAAAATCGCGGTCCTCCATCCAGATGCAGTGGTAGCCGCCGCCTCCGTACTGGAACATGCCTAAGCGTTCCATCAGCTGTGTCGGGGTGAGTCCCCAGCGCTCTTTACAGCCCTCGACTTCGCTTTTTGTTTCGGCGTTGTGTGTCCAGACAGGGGAATGGTATTTTTCGGCGAGTTTGGCAACGGATTCAAGAAGCGGGCCGCCGGTCGTATATTCGGCGTGGAAACCGAGCAGATACGAGGTGCGGTCGGAGAGTTTGTTGACATAGTTATACATCTCTTCGAGAATTTCCGGGCTGTCGACGAAGTTGTTGAGACCGCTGGTAAGAACGGTGCGGAATCCGGTGTCGACCGTGGCAGCGATGCTGTTTTTCTGCTGGATGTACATGTCGAAATTGGAGGTGATGCCGCTCGTCAGATATTCCATGATGCCGAGGATATTGAGCCAGTAAACGTCGTCCCCGGCGAGCTTTGCCTCGTTCGGGAAGACCTGGCGCTCGAGCCATTCGTGGAGCGGGAGATCGTCCGCGTAGGAGCGGAGGAAGGTCATCGGGGTGTGCGTGTGTGCGTTTTTAAAGCCCGGGATCAGAAGATTGCCGCGGGCGTCAATTTCGCGGTCGAAGACAGTGGTCTCTGCGGCATCTGGATCTGCTTTTCTACCAGGTCCGATATAGGTGATGGTGTCGCCGGTGACATGAAGTTCGTCTTCGGCGATGGAAAAATGGTTTTCAGCGTCGAGTACGAGAATTTTGGCGTTGTAAAAACGTGTATTCAAAAAAGATCTCTCCTTTATTTTACGTGCTGTTTACAGTGTCTTTGCGATGCCCTGAATCGTTGCGGCAACGAGTTTTTTGAACTGCGGTGCAACCATGTCAGCTGCCTCCTGAACTTCCGCATGGCACAGAGGCTGCGGGGAGATGCCGGCGGCAAGATTGGTAATGCAGGAAATACCGATAACGCGCATGCCCATATGGCGTGCAGCGATGGCTTCACAGGCGGTGCTCATGCCGACCGCGTCTGCGCCGAGGGTGCGGCACATGGCGATTTCCTGCGGGGACTCGTACTGCGGGCCGGTGAGCTGCAGATAAACGCCTTCCATCAGGTCGATATCAAGGCAGGCTGCGGCTTTCCGTGCGATTTTCTGGAATTCAAGGTCGTAGATCTGGCTCATATCCGGGAAACGGGTGCCGAGCTCGTCGATGTTCGGTCCGATAAGCGGAGATGGAACGAAGCAGGCGATCTGGCCGTTTAACAGCATCAGAGAGCCTGGCTTTGTGCCCTGTTTGATGCCGCCGGCGGCGTTGGTTAAGAACAGTGCTTTTGCGCCCATCAGCTTCATGAGGCGGGTCGGGAGAACGACGTCGGTCATCGGATAGCCTTCATAATAATGAACGCGGCCCTGCATGCAGACAACCGGCACATCGCCGACGTAGCCGAAGATAAAACGGCCCGCGTGGCCCGGAACAGTGGAAACCGGGAAGCCTTCGATATCATGGTAATCGAGGGTTGCGGTAACGCGGATATCATTCGCAAAATCACCGAGGCCGGAACCGAGAATCAGTGCGACTTCCGGCTGGAAATCGATCTGGGAGCGGAAGCTCTCGTAGCATTTCATCAGTTTTTCGTAAACAGGGTTTGGGGTGTTGCTCATAGGAAAAACCTCCTTAATATAAATGATTTTCTGCTTTTTGAGTCTTTTTTCGGTTATTTTCAGGGAAGAAAAGCCTGCCACAGAGATGTGAGTCCCGGAGGCAGGCTTTTCTTTTAGAAAAAAGATCATCTGGTAGTTCTATTGTAGTATAGAAAACGCGGAAAAGCAATGATTTCAGTCATCAAAAATATTCAGATGCTGTTTCATGATATTTCCCAGCCATTCAATGACCGGACCGAGGGTAATAACCATCAGCACGGTGACAATGCCGAGTTTTCCGCCGAGCAGAACGGCGATCGCAGTGACAACGAAGTCGTAGACGATGCGGATCACACGGAACGAAACGTTCGGCAGGTGGGTGGAGATAATGAAGGATACTGCATCGTACGGTGCAGTTCCCATATCAACATCCATATAGAAGGATGCGGCAAGGATAAACAGGATCAGCGCCGGGATCAGCACGGCGATTCGCACACCCATCGAGGTGAAGAGGTCTGCCGGAAGGACTTTCGCCCAGATCCAGGAGAAAAAGTCGATGGAATATCCCACGAGAAACATGTTTGCGAGGGTTCCGAAGCCTAAGTTTCTGCCGCCGAAAATGATAACGAAGATGAGCAGGACGGTATTGAAGAGCGCCTGCCAGTTTCCGATGCTGATGCCGAGGCGGGTGGAGATGGTCTGGTTTAACAAGGTACACGGATCGGTGCCGAGATCGACGAGAAGCAGCCATGAGAGCGCAAAGCCCATCAGGATGACGGCAGCGATGACCAGAATCAGGCGGGTCCAGAAATGTTTCTTCTGGTAGAAGCCCTGGATGATTTCTTTCATAGTATGAGTTCCTCCCTGTAAAATAATACAAAATGTATTTTCATGTTTTCCGGGCAAATCTGCAGACTTTTTTCCTGCCTTTTTCACCCCTTTTTCCCAGAAAAATCTCCGCCGTTTTTTCGCCCGGCGGAGATTTGCCTGTTTCTGTTATTTTAGTATATTTTTTTCAAAATGTAAACAGTTTTCTTTTGTTTGCGTTAACAAAATGTTTAATAATAAAATGAACATAGTGAACGCAAAATAATAAAAAATAAGCTTTTGAAAAATAATGTTCACATAAAGATTAACAAAGTGAACACCAACATTAAGATGTGTTTGCACCATGCGCTATGTTTCTGATTAGGACATACAGACGGGTACAGCAATCATGCGATTCGCATAAACGTATTATTCTACTGGTGAGAAGACGGCAGGAAATCTTGAAAACAATGTATAATTATACAGTTTACAAAACGAGTGATACATTCTTTCCGAAGACCTCTCGGTAAAGCTGTTCCCGGTCGACGGTGATCAGGGTTTCGATCTGCTGCTGGAGCTGTTCGCTGTCGAAGAGCTGTACGAGATCCGGGTTGAACATACGGCCTGCGTTGCAGCGGAGATCGGCGAGCATATCGGCAAAATTTTGGCCGGAGCTGTAGGCGCGTCCGACGGAATCGGTTGCCGCATCGAGACAGTCGGCGCAGGTGAGGATCTGGTAAAGGATCGCATTATCATTGCCTTTATAAGTGTATTCGCGCGGGTAGCCGCTTTTTTCGTCGTACCAGAGATGGTGGTAGAGGGCGTCTTCGGCGGCTTTTTTCAGGCGGAGCAGAATGTCCCCGGGTACTTTGTTCCAGTATAAATATTCATCGACAAGGGAGAGGTAGGAGTTTGCGGAAAACTCTTCAAATTCAAAATCGATTTCCGGCGCGGCTGCGCGTAAATGTCATTCAGTTTATTCGTCGCGCGGCCCTTGTCGGAACCCTGGATCACGTTGTAGCCGACGGTCACGACCTTGAAAATGCAGAAGATATACTCCTCGAGGACGGATTCGTCGCTGTTTTCTTCATACTGTTTTTTATAATAATAGTAGAGATCCCGCAGAATCAGCCAGGCAAGCTGCACATCGACCATCTCCAGTGTCCGCGTATTCGCAAGCGCGCGGGCAAAATTCTCATTAAAAAGCCGGTAAATCTCCCCAATATGCGCCTCCGTCTCCTCCGGCGGCATCGAAAGACTGCGGATCTCGCGGCTGCGCGTAATATAATCCTCAAACTGCTGTTTCACGTTAAATCCCCATTTCTTATGTGTGGTTGGTATGCGTTTATTATACAATAATTTGAAGGAAATGCTATTGGGAAATTGTTATTTGTAATCGTAAAATTCCGTCGACATTCGTTTCTGGACACGTTATAATGAAAGATAGCTAAGAACACGTATTATATCAAGAAAGAAAGGAAGTTTGCAGTCATATGGGATTATTTGTGAATCCGGATCAGAGTGCGTTTCAGAGTGCTTTGAATGCCCAGATCTACGTTGATAAATCTGGATTAATTGAATATACGAACAGCGTTCTGGAATCTACGGATGCATTTATCTGCAACAGTCGTCCGCGCAGGTTTGGAAAATTGATTACGGCGGATATGCTGACGGCTTATTACAGCAGAGGATGTGACTCCAGAGATATGTTTTCATCTTTGAAAATCAGTCAGACACCGGATTGGGAAAAGCATTTAAACAAATATGATGTCATTCATTTTGATGTGCAATGGTGTATGGAACCCTCGGGCGGACCGGAAAAACTTGTGGATTTTATCATACAAAATACGCTTCAGGAACTGAGAATTTTATATCCGGATGAACTGCCAGAAAGCATTACTTCTTTACCGGAAGCGCTGTCTTTGATTAATGCTGCAACACAGAAACGTTTTGTCATTATTATTGATGAATGGGATGTTCTAATTCGTGATGCATCTGCTGATACAAAAATCCAGGATTCGTACATTAATTTTCTGCGTGGCCTTTTTAAAGGAACGCTGCCAACCAGATATATTGCGCTTGCGTATCTGACTGGTATTCTCCCAATAAAAAAAGTGCAGACACAATCAGCACTGAATAATTTTAATGAGTTTACGATGTTGGACGCACGCGGTTTTGCGAAATATATTGGTTTTACAGAAGAAGAAGTAAAAACGCTTTGTGATCAATATCATCGGGATTTTGAGAAGGTCAAACGGTGGTATGATGGTTATCTGCTGGAGAACTGTCAGGTTTATAATCCAAAAGCTGTTGTCGAAGTCCTTCGCTGGAATAAATATCAGAGCTACTGGTCCCGCACAGGCACGTATGACGCGATTGTCCCGCTCATCAATATGGATTTTGACGGATTGAAAACTGCTGTTATCACTATGCTTTCTGGATCTTCTGTTGAAGTTGATGTCTCCTGTTTTCAGAATGATATGATCAATTTTTCCAGTAAAGATGATGTTCTCACTTATTTGATTCATTTGGGTTATCTTGGCTATGATCAGAATACGCAGTCAGCATTTATTCCAAATGAGGAACTTCGTCAGGAATTAACTGCTGCAACCCGGCGGAAAAGATGGGATGAAATGATGGCTTTTCAGGCGGCCTCGGATCAGCTTCTTGATGCGACGCTTGATTTAGATACCGAAACAGTTGCTGATGAAATCGAGAAGATTCACTCTTCCTATACGTCTGTCATCACTTACCATGATGAAAATTCGCTGAGCAGCGTTCTGACGATTGCTTATTTAAGCTCCATGAAGTATTACTTCAAGCCGATTCGTGAGCTGCCGACAGGAAGGGGCTTTGCAGACTTTGTTTATCTTCCGAAACCGGAATTTCGCAGTGATTACCCGGCACTTCTCGTAGAACTGAAATGGAATCATTCTGCCCATACGGCACTGAATCAGATCAAAGAGAAAAAGTACATTGCATCATTGGAACCTTATATTGGAGACATTCTGCTGGTTGGAATTAATTATGATAAAAAGACGAAAAAGCATGAATGTCTGATAGAAAAGGCTTAAATGAAAAAGAATAAAATAAAAAAGCAAGGCAGTAGGTCACAGGAAAATTCGTGGCATGCTGCCTTGCTTTTTCGTTGGGAGAATAATGGTCAGATAAGTGAACATAATAGACCATCATACAAAAAATATGTGTTCCCAGAGATGCTTTATTATAATGTGTTTGAAAAGAGAAGTTGATGAAATTTTGTGATCACAAGATTCACGTCGAGCATGTAAAATTTTCTGTGATGCAAAATTTTATAAAGAAGGGAACACGCTATGAATATTTATGGCTACATACGAGTAAGCAGCCGGGATCAAAATGAGGACCGGCAGTTATTATCGTTAAAACAAATTGGTGTTTTGGAAAAGAATATTTATCTGGATAAGCAGTCGGGCAGAGATTTTAACCGTCCGCAATATCGTAAAATGATACGAAAATTAAAGAAAGATGATTTGTTGTATATAAAAAGTATTGATCGACTGGGAAGAAATTATGAGGAAATTTTGGAACAATGGCGTGTACTGACAAAAGAAAAAGGCGTTGATATTGTTGTCCTTGATATGCCATTACTCGATACCCGAAGGGGAAAAGATCTGATGGGAACCTTTTTGAGCGATATTGTTTTACAGGTATTGTCTTTCGTGGCAGAAAGTGAAAGTAAAAATATCCGTCAACGGCAGGCAGAAGGGATTGCAGCAGCAAAAGCAAAAGGAGTGAAATTTGGCAGACCGCCGCGGTCGGTACCGGATAATTTTGATGAGGTTCATAGGGAATGGAGAGCAAAAAAGATGACATTAAAGGAAGCTGCGAAAGCATGTGATATGCCGGTGGGGACGTTTTATGGAAAGATAAGAAAGATGGAAGATGAAAGGCAAATGGGAAGAAAACAGAATTCGTAAAGGTGTACTTTTGCAAATTCTGAAAATTTAATGTGTTGTGTCATATTATACAGTATTAGAAAGAAAAAGGCAATGTGTTTTGGTGAAAATATCTAAAGAAATGAAATGTATTTTCTGGTTTGCAAAAGTACACTTTCTGAAAATGGGGTAACAAAGTTTTTAAGGAGGAGGGATGAAAAAGAAAAAAATAGAAGTCCAAAACCAAAGATATAGAAGCAGGAGGAATGTGTTATGACACGAAAAAAACAGGTGTATTTGTTTCTACTGTCCTTAAGTATGATGATTCTGATTGGATGTGGTAAGTCAACATCAGAAACTAAAGAAGTTACAGATGGCAGCGTTGTGGTTCAAGTTCCAGAAGGCAGTACGGTAGAGAGTTTATTTGATTTTACATCTACAGAGAATATCAGCTTAAGTGGTGCAGCAAGTGGAATAATTCATGTGGGAAATTTGGCAAACGGCAACTCAGTAGTATGGAAATCAGATTCAGTTTTTCTGTATCTGCAAGGAAAAGCCCGAGATGTAAGCGTGGTATATTACTCGAACAGGCTTGATGATGATCCGATTCCCTATAGCGAATTTAAAGAATAATTTATGGTTAATGTTTGAAAAGAAGGAGAAAAATTAAATGACATATATACGTATCGGTGGCAGCAGTTTTTCTGATGAAGATATTTTTGCGTTTGTTATAGTTGTTTTAGTGATAGGAATCGCTTCCTGGATTGGATACTTTATTTTGAAATCAAAGGACAATTCCAAGCCACTGGAAAAATCGAAAGTAAAAATTCTTGAGAAACCAGTACAAAAAGGAAACATTGAATGGTATGTGGTTGAATTTGAAAATGGAGAGCGTAAAAAACTTAGAAGTTTTCATGCAGACACCATATTCATTGCAGTGGGAGATGAAGGTATTCTGGAGTATCGAGGAATTACGATTCAAGCGTTTCATCCATTAACAGCAAAAAAATAGATAAAAAGGAATAAATTAGGAGGAAGATATGGAAACAGCTACATATGTAAAAATCTGTTGTCCACGGTGTGGAGGAAAAGACTTAAACATTATAGGAGATCGGGATATAGGAGGTTCTGTAGTAAGCGGAATGGGTGTTTCTGCATTTGCTGGTACGAAGGCTGGAGTTATTGCCGGGGCAAGCGGCTTACAACAGAAAACATATTGGATTTGTAAAAAATGCGGAAGAAAATTTAGAAATCCAGATGAACTTATGGCAGAGGTAGAAGCATATCAAAAACGAGCTAAAGGATTTAAAATTGTAGGAATAATAATGTCAGTATTGTTGCTGGTAGCGGCGGCAGGAATGCTCATTAATGGAATCGGAATCATGGCATTGTTTTTCTTGATTCTGGATGCACCATTTATTTTATGTATGCGGGTATCTGCATACCAAGTTCAGAGCCGAAAACAAGAGCTGAACGAAATTATGGAAGGGATGCAAAGAATGTGGCAATCTGAATCCAAATAAAATAGCGTTCGTGATAAAAATTTCAAAATGTGGAGGGAAATAAATGCTTTGCAAAAAATGCGGAACAGAAAATCCAGATGGGGCAAAATATTGCAGTAAATGTGGAAAAGCGCTAAATGAAAAGTCAACTGCGAAAAAAAACAGAGAAAAGGGTATTGTATTAGCATTGTGTGTGATTGTAGCAGTCGTACTTCTTGTTTATACACTTGGGGGAAGAAGCTACAAAAAGACAATAGATACATTTGTAACGTCTCAGTTTGCAGTAGATGCACAATCTATTGTAGAGTTGCTTCCAGAAAAAGTATTAGATAAAGAATTAGAGGAGACAGGATATAGTAAAACAGAGCTGGTAGAGGAGACGAATGATTCTCTCAAGAAACAAGTAGATTACATAGATCAATATCTGGGAGATGACTGGAAACTGTCTTATAAAATGACAAATGTTGAAGATGTGACAGGTGATGACCTGAATGATTTAAAAAGCAATTATGAAGATATAAACGTAAAAGTATCTGCAGCTAAAACTGTAGAGGTAGAGTTTACTTTGAAGGGAGATGAAACAGAAATAAGTAATTCGCTGGAAGTATCTGTGATAAAAGTAGATCGTTCTTGGTATTTGGATCTGTATACAATGGGAAACCTGTTTTAGGAAAAAAATCAGATGAAAAAAGGACTCTGTATGTTTTATACGGGGTCCTTTTTTGAAAGGAGCACAAATGGGAAAGAAAATGAGGAATATTTTGATTGCGTTGGTAATAGGGTTTCAATTATTTCCGATTACGGTATATGGAAAAGGGAAAGATGCTTTTCTGATATATCAGGAAGCAATGCAGAAAACAGTCGCGTCGAGAAACTGGAAAGAAGAACTGGATATGGATGCAGATATGACAATTATCCAGGGAAAAGCAAAAACGAAAACGAAAGTTACATTAGATGCAGTTACAGAGGTATCTGATTATGATGAGAATGACAGCTCTGCTGTTCAAATGACAGGCTCTGCCAGTATGGCTGTGCTTGGACAAAAATATATATGGAATATGACATATCGAGATGGGAAGGCTCACTATGAATATAAGGAACCAGTAAGCAAAACGGTAGATGTTGAGATGAATCCAAATTACTTTCAGTTCACTTCATTAACACAGAATATGATGAAAAGGGGTAAAATTTCCGGAGATGAGATTACCTTTACAATTCCGGCAGAGAAAGCAAATGAGATAGGAATAGCTGCTGCGCAGATGATAGATGGCGTAGAAAATTTAAAATACAGCGATGTAGAGGTGAAAATAAACATAGATGAAACAACAGGAAAGATTGATGAAATTCTTATGGATTTTCAAGCTTCCATGCAGTATCAGGGATATAATGCGGATATGCAGTATACGGTAAAATATAAATTTTTAAGCCTTGATCAGGTTGGAGCAGAGGAAACGGAACAGCAGGAAAATGAGGAGAGGGAAAATACACCGGAAGATGGCTTAGCGGTTTATTCAGATTATACCAGTCTGAGTATTTGTAAAGATAATAGCATTACGTTAAGCGCTGGGATTTTCAATAATGGAGAACTGATGGATGATGTTTCTGGAATTACATTTTGGGTAGACGATTCATCGGTTCTTGAACTGAAAAAAACAGGTGTGGCAGATAAACGACGTTATACAGAATGGAAAGGAATTCAGACGGGAACGGCACATGTGTTTTTTCAAGATACAAATACAGGGTATATGAGTGAGATTCCAGTTACAGTGTATCAAGGTCACCAGTATTCCTATACGGTAAATACTGTGCCTGTACAATATATTGAAAAAGAATATGCTACCAATATTTATAATATGAACGGTTTATATATTGATAATTATACATATGAAATAAATAAAGATAACAGGACAGCAAGTGTATCGTTTGATGTATATAATAGCAGTTATATATATGGAAGTGTAGAGACGTATGATGAAAAGGGACATTTAAAAGATGTGGTTTTGATTAAAAAGATGAGTTCTGGCAATACGAGTATGAAAGGTGCATTGTGGGATAATACCAGTGGATTGATTTCTGATTTGAAAGAGGGAACAATAGGAAGCTATCGACAAAAAAGTGGATTTTCGAAAAAGACATCAGTCAAGGTAGAAATACCAAAAGAAGGGTATATTAAAATCAGCAATGATCCGCAGGATTCAGCAGTGGTAAATATTATAAATTCAGCAGATCTTCTGATTGGGTTCGGGAAACTGGCAAAGACAATCAAAAATTTTGATGTGGACAGTGAAGTATTCAGCGAAGCATTGACTAAAAAACTGCTGGAAAGTAAAGCGTTTGTAACTTTAATTGAGGATGGGAGTGAACTTCCACAAAATTTATGCAAAGGTGTTTCTGATAAAGTGTTCTTCTCAACAGAATCGTTGGGATCATTTAGTGAAACCATTATAAAAAATTTGAATGAATTTGATTTGATGGATGTCATTGAAGATACAGCTAAAGATTTTGGTGTGAGTATTGGCGAAAAAATGTTTCATTTTGTATCTGGACCTGCAGGAAAAGCTTTAGATGCAATATTTGCTATGGGAAAATTTGAAAATGAATTTTTACAACATATGAATTTTGTCAGATCGCAGGGAGTGGGTTCTGTTTATATTCAAAATCAAAAAGGGTTTCGATCATCTCAGCAGATCAAAGTGGAGAGCAAAAATGGATTTTCAGATGAAACATCGTTAAGAGTTTTTAAAGTAGAATTGGATTCTGAAAAACTGGAGGAACTAAAGAAAACAAATTTAGAGGTTTACAATGCAATTAAAGATCGAACATCTTACACATATAATATTTCACTTATGGAAAGCGGAGAAGAAATACAGCCAGAAGAAAATGTGCAGGTATACATTCCGATTCCGGAGAAAATGAAACTTTTTGCTTATCTTGGAAAAACAAAAATTTACAGGGTGGAAGCAGATGGAACTTTAACAGAAATGGATGTGAAAATAAAAAATGGAGGATTTACGTTTGAAACATCACATTTTAGCGTTTATACATTGATAGAGGAGAGTTTAAAAAAAGAGATTATGTTAGTGGTGTTAAGCGCGTTGCTTTTTGCTGGAGTATTAATATATTTAAGAAAAAGAAGAAAAAATAAATTGTAAAGCGTTGTGTAACAAAAAGAATGTATTAAATCAAGTTAGTAAGGCACAAATCTAAAAGTAAAAAATCCCAATCAACAAACTCTCGCAAAAGCGAAGGCGTTGATTGGGATTTGTGTATTTTAGGATGTAGGGTGCGGATTTAGAATACAACGACCAGCAGCATCTTATACTGCTCTTTGCCGTATACAGCATGCGGGTGTTTTGCCGGCATGACGATGGATTCGCCTTCGTGGAGTTCGTATTTTACACCGTCGATGGTGATTTCGCCGGTTCCGTCGAGGCAGGTGACGAAGGCGTCGCCGCCGGACTCGTGGGTGCTGATTTCTTCGCCTTTGTCGAAGGCAAATAAGGTGATGCTGACTGCTTCATTTTGTACCAGTGTTTTGCTGACGATCTGGCCTTCCTGGTAGGAAACCTGATCTTTTAAGACCATAACCCGGGCTTTATCGATATTTTTCATAATGCTCATAGTTCATAAACTTCCCTGATAGAATGAGAACGTGTCTGAAAAGGATTTCCCAGGCACGTTCTAAAAATGTGTGATTAAGATGAGATGACTCATCGGTGTCGGGCGTGTATAGAAATGGAATCTGCGGTCCGTTTTTCTGATATGCCCAAATTCAAAGATATTTTTGTCTGAACATATACAGTATACGTGGAAAAATGAAAGAAAGCAAGGGCTTTCGATTATTTTCCGAAAAACAATTCCATATCGTTTTCAACGGTATCGATTCCGGCGATGCCGAAGTTTTCAACGAGAAGAGCTGCAACATTTGGGCTTAAAAATGCCGGAAGTGTCGGGCCGAGGTGGATGTTCTTGACACCGAGAGACAGCAGTGCCAGAAGAACAATCACAGCTTTCTGCTCGTACCAGGAAATATTGTAGATGATCGGCAGATCGTTGATATCGTCGAGGCCGAAGACCTCCTTTAATTTCAGTGCAATCACGGCAAGAGAGTAGGAATCATTGCACTGGCCGGCATCGAGGACGCGCGGAATGCCGTTGATGTCGCCGAGGTTCAGCTTGTTGTATTTGTATTTTGCACAGCCGGCGGTCAGAATCACGGTGTCTTTCGGCAGTGCCTGTGCAAAATCAGAGTAATAGCTGCGGCTTTTTGCACGGCCGTCACATCCAGCCATGACAACGAATTTTTTGATCGCGCCGGATTTCACGGCATCGACGATCTGGTCTGCCAGGGCGAGTACCTGTGCATGGGCGAAGCCTCCGACAATGGTTCCCTGCTCGAGTTCCGTCGGCGGTGCGCAGTGTTTTGCCTGTTCGATGAGCAGAGAGAAATCTTTTGTCTCACCGATGACGCCGTCGATGTGCGGGCATCCCGGATAACGAACCGCTCCGGTTGTGTAAATACGGTTTTTGTAGCTGTCCTTCGGCGGCACGATACAGTTCGTCGTCATCAGAATCGGGCCGTTGAAGGCTTCAAATTCTTCTTTCTGCTTCCACCAGGCGTTACCATAATTTCCCTTAAAATGTTCATATTTTTTGAACGCCGGATAGTAGTGTGCAGGCAGCATTTCGGAGTGGGTGTAAACATCGATGCCGGTGTTCACGGTCTGCTCGAGCAGCATCTCGAGGTCGCGCAGATCATGACCGGAGACGAGAATACCCGGGCGGGTGCCGACACTGAGATCGACGGTGGTGATCTCCGGATTGCCGTAAGCGGAAGTATTGGCCTCATCGAGCAGTGCCATTCCCTGCACGCCGTAGGAGCCGGTCTCGAGTGCGAGAGCCGTCAGTTCCTCTGCGGAGAGGGAATCGTCGAGCGTTGCGGCGAGAGCACGCTGCAGGAAGGCATCGATTTCCTCGTTTTCTTTTAAGAGAACATTGGCATGGCTGGTGTACGCGGCAAGTCCTTTCAGACCGTAGGTGATGAGCTCGCGTAAAGAGCGGATGTCCTCATTTTCCGTGGAAAGTACGCCGACGGTAACCGCTTTTGCGGCAAACTCATCGGTTGTGCCGTTCCAGAGGGCGGCCTCCGGCAGAGCGGAGCAGTCGGCAAGCTGAGCGAGAAGCGCTTTGGTCTCAAGCGTTGCCTCAATTCGTGCGCGGATCGTATCATCATCAAAGTTTACGTTTGTGATGGTCGTAAACAGGTTTTCGGTGATGAGATGATTGACGCTGGCATCGACGGTTTTTTCTTCGCGGCGGAGCTGTGTCGTCACGGCGGAAAGTCCTTTCGTCGTCCAGATCAGCAGATCCTGCAGCGCCGCTGTCTCCGGGCGCTTTCCACAGACACCGGATTTTGTACAGCCGGAGCAGCCGGCAGTTTCCTGACACTGGTAGCAAAACATATTCTGTTCCATAAAAATAGTTCCTCCTGTAGGGTATTTCCGAGGGGTTAAGCGCAGAGGGAAAAACAGATCTGCGCGGAGTTTCATAATTTACACGTACAGAATATCGGATAGAACAGGAAAAATATGTGGTTATAACCACGGAAATAGAGAAAAAGAAAGAAAAGTGGAAAATAAATCACATAAAATTTACGCTGCGGTACCGCCTAGAGAGACGGATGACGCAGCGTAAATTTGTTTTTATGAAATTCGAGGATTCCCTCTTTCTGCATTTTTCCGAGTTCTTTGGAGAGGGCGCTCCGGTCGAGGTTCAGGTAGTCGGCGAGGCCCTGGCGGTCGAAGGGGATCGTAAAGGTGTCGGCGCCGGTTTTGGCAGACTGCGCGGAGAGGTAGACCAGCACGCGCTCGCGGATCGTCTTTGGTGTAGTGCAGAAAATGCGGTTGGAGAGGGTAAGATTTTTCTGCATGGAGATGCGGAGCATGTTACTGCGAAGCTGGGACTGCCATGCATCATCACCATCGGCGGTCTGGTCGAGGTTTCGAAGATTGAAAAAGAGAACCGTCGAGGCTTCGGCTGCCGTGACATTCACCATCATCGGCTCCCGACAGAAGGCATACGTCTCGGCAAATACCTGGCCGGGGGTGATCTTGCTTAAGATACTGCGGTTGCCCCAGAGATCCGTATTCTCCACGAAAACGCTGCCGGACAGCACAATCCCCAGTTCGGACACGCGGTCACCCATGTGATAAATGGTCTGGTTTTTCTCAAACGAACACGTCCGCAGCCACCCGCTTGAAACAAGAGCCGCCCGCCCGGTTTCCGAGATGCCATGAAAGAGCGGGAGAGAAAACACCTCGGCCGGAAAAACAGCATCAGCCAATGATTTCATACTGCAGCATCTCGTATTTCAAAATACTGCCCTCCATAATTTCCGGCGGCAGCAGCGCGCGGGCAACCAGTTTCGTTTCATTGTCCTCCGGTTCGATGTCATTGCGGCGTAAATGCGCGTAATCACCATCGATGGCGACTACTTCGTAGGTGCAGGATAACATAAGAAAACAACCTCCTTTTTCTTTATATGATACCTATTATACCGTGTGCAGAAACGGATGTCGATGGAATTTTTAATGCCGGAAACAAAAGTCTATGCTATACTTACAGCAGGGTATGACAGAAAAGAAAGGATGGAAGGTAGGATCCTGGGGGAAGAACATGCAATGGCAGGTTCTTTTTTTCTAAGAAAAAGGG
>ERZ780162.1629-NODE-1629-length-15190-cov-3.136835_pt1 | contig 15190 bp, 14 predicted proteins | sample MGYA00511474_ERZ780162 | MGnify/ENA primary metagenome ERZ780162 (study PRJEB29588, sample SAMEA2143633) | human gut metagenome | biome: human gut; feature: human-associated habitat; material: faeces | place: Denmark | collected 2008/2010 ...
CAGGAGTGCATAAAAGCCGGAGCGTCAATAATAAATGATGTTTCGGGCTTTGATTTTGATAAAAACATGGTGGAGATAATTGCAAATTGCGGCGTTAAAGTTATAATTCAGCATTCCAAAGGCACGCCCGAAAACATGCAGGAAAATCCGGTTTACGAAAGCCTGATGGATGAAATTTATTTGAAATTAAAAGAAAAAATTGATTATGCGATTTCAAAAGGCATTGCGCGCGAAAACATAATTCTTGACCCCGGAATTGGCTTTGGCAAAACCCGTGAAGATAATTTTGAGATTATAAAGCGGATTGAGGAGTTTTACGGTCTTGGCTGCGAAGTTATGCTCGGGCTTTCGCGAAAATCGCTTCTCAATATGCCTGACGCTGACAACGATATGAAAGATATTTTCTCTGTTGCCTTGAATACGCTTGCGATTGAGCGTAAGGTTGATTATATAAGAGTCCATAATGTGCCGCTGCATAAAACACTGGTAACGCTAACAGGCGGGGTTGACTATTTATAAAAATATTTCATATTATCATGTTGCAATATGTATCCGGAACACCCCCATCCCGTAGATTTGCCATTGCAATCATCATTGCCATGCGGGATGATTCTGTCTTTTAAAATAAAAAATACAAAAACATCTCTTCCTAAAGTATTAGGTTCTTTTTTCCCATTGATGTCCAGCCAGATAAGTCCGCAAACATTTTTTACACCGGCATCTGTTGCATTACACTCCGTGGAACTATTCACGCTGTCAGACCCAATGCTATTTCTAATCCATAAATAGCTCCCGTCATTAAGTATCATTTTGGAATAACGTTTATGTTTGTCATAGTCAGTACCTAGAGTTGTACCCTTTAAATTTTTGTATGTAGCGGATATGCAGCCTGATTCAGCACCGCAAAACTTGGCGATATGCAGATATGGTTTAATGTAACTCACAAATTTATCGCTTCTGGAAATATTGTTTTCATCATATTCTACAAAACTCCAGTCGTTTACATAGCCGTTATCTTTAATTGCAAATAAAAGAGCTTGGTTCATGACTGAATAGAACTTTTTAACTCTTGCGACCGTGACTCTTTCCTGGTGTTTGTTGATAACTGTTGGCAGTGTCATTGCAGCAACAATTCCTATGACGCCGAGAGTGATAAGAACTTCAGCCAAAGTGAAGCCTTCCAGCCAGTTCTTTTGACTATTGATAAACTTTTTTACATTTTTATATTCCATTATAGCCTCCAAAGGTTAATTCAATCAGATTATATACTTTAAAGGTTAAGTTGTCAAGATGATTAGCTTGAAAAGTTATTAAACTTAAAAGCTAAGTGTTTCAAAATTGTATTAATCGGAGGCTTTATGGACCCTAAAAAAATTCTCGGTAAAAAAATTCAAACCTATCGCAAACTAAGACAAATTACGCAGGAGAAACTTGCCGAAACCATCGGTATTGATACAATTAGTCTGAGCAAAATAGAAACCGGCCGCAACTACCCTACTGCTGAAAATCTCGCTAAAATTGCAAAGGTTTTGGCTGTTGAACTGTATGAATTGTTTATTGATGACCACGCAATGTCCAATGAAGAACTCCTAAAAGAAATTTATGCTTCGATTGAAAAGATTTCTAATGATAATAAAAAACTCCATATTCTATATTCAAATGTGAAATCTCTATTATAATTCTTGTCAGGCTTTTTTCTTGATGTAAAATATAATTATGTCAGACACGATTAAAATAAAAGGGGCAAAAGAGCATAATTTAAAGGATGTTTCGCTGGAAATTCCGAAAAATGAACTCGTTGTATTTACAGGCGTTTCGGGGTCGGGCAAAAGTTCGCTTGCTTTCGATACGATTTTCGCTGAAGGCCAAAGACGTTATATCGAAAGCCTTTCCACTTACGCACGCCAATTTTTGGGACAGATGGATAAACCCGATGTTGAATATATTGACGGGCTTTCGCCGGCAATCTCAATTGACCAGAAATCTACAAGCAACAACCCGCGTTCAACTGTCGGAACTGTTACGGAAATTTATGATTATTTGAGGCTTCTTTACGCACGTGTCGGAACGCCTCATTGCCCTCAGTGCGGCGAGGAAATTAGGCCGCAGACGATTGATGAAATCGTAACAAGCATTATGAAGCTTGGCGAGGGTACAAAAATCCAGATTTTAGCACCGATTATCCGCGGCAAAAAAGGTGAATATCAGTCGCTTTTTGAAGAACTTCGTCAGGAAGGCTTTGTGCGCGTAAAAGTCGATGGTGAAATTTATAACCTTGACGAAGACGAAATTGAACTTGCAAAAACAAAAAAACATGATATTTCGGTCGTGGTTGACAGAATTGTTGTGAAACCAGAGGCGCAGTCAAGAATTGCAGACAGCGTTGGAATTGCTTTGCATAAAGCTGACGGAATTGCAATTGCCGAGGTTGTCGGAAAATCTGCCGAAGGCAAAAATCAGGAAATTATTTTCAGTGAAAAACTTGCCTGCCCGAATTGTAATATCAGCTTTGAAGAACTTGCTCCGCGGATTTTTTCATTTAACAATCCTTACGGCGCGTGCGAAAGATGCTCCGGAATCGGCGTGGATTACGAAATTTCTCCGGATTTAGTCGTGCCAGACCGCACAAAATCAATTAATGACGGCGCAATTTATCCATGGGATAAGTCTTCAACTTCATATTACAAAGACATGCTCGCTGCAGTGTGTTCAAATTTCGGCATAAACCCTGATACGCCATTTGAAGATTTGCCAAAAGAGCATCAAAATATTATTCTTTACGGTTCGCCGGATATTATCAAAATGAAAATAAAAGGTTTCACGTCAAAACGTTACGAAACCCGTTATCACAGCTATCCGGGCGTTATTCCGTACCTGATGAAAAAATATCATGAGTCTGATGCGGATTACTGGCGCGAGGAAATCGAAAAATACATGGTCATGACTCCGTGTAAATCCTGCAAGGGCGCAAGATTAAAACCGTTTCCGCTCGCAGTGACGATTAAAGGTAAAAATATTTATGAATTTACGCTGATGCCGATTAATGAAGAGTATGACTTTATATCGGATTTGTATTTGGAGCTGAGCGAATATCATATTCAAATAGCAAAACAGATTTTAGATGAAATTCGTGCGCGTTTAAAATTCTTGAAAGATGTAGGGTTAAGTTATCTGAACCTTTCGCGTATGGCTGGCACGCTGTCTGGCGGCGAAGCACAGCGTATCAGACTTGCAACCCAAATAGGAAGCGGGCTTTCGGGAGTTTTGTATGTTTTGGATGAACCCTCAATCGGGCTTCACCAGCGCGATAACGACAGATTGATTAAAACTCTTATCAAACTTCGCAACCTTGGAAATACATTGATTGTTGTTGAACACGACGAAGAAACTATCAGAAATGCGGATTATCTGGTTGATATCGGGCCGCGGGCTGGCGTTTTGGGCGGCGAAGTAATTGCTTCCGGCACAATTGACGATATAATTGCGGCTGAAAGGTCGATTACAGGTAAATATTTAAGCGGCGAAAAGGTTATTCCTATTCCTGACAAAATCCGCGAGGGCAACGGGAATTTCTTAAGCGTTAAAAACGCGCATTTGAACAATTTGAAAAATATAAATGTCGAGATTCCGCTCGGTAAAATCGTTGTTTTAACCGGCGTTTCAGGGTCTGGCAAATCAACCTTGATGCAGGAATTGATTTATGAATATGCAGTTCATAAACTTCGCAAAAACAAACCGAAACCGCAGGGCGTTGATGAGATTACAGGATTTGAAAACATAGACAAGATTATTGACATTGACCAATCGCCAATCGGCAGAACTCCGCGTTCAAACCCTGCAACTTACACGGATTTGTTTACGCATATTCGTGATTTGTATGCGAAAACCAATGAGGCAAAACTTCGCGGTTACAAAGCCGGACGCTTCAGCTTTAACGTAAAAGGCGGGCGATGCGAGGCTTGCAAGGGAGACGGCGTAAACAAAATTGAAATGAACTTCTTATCAGATGTTTATGTGAAATGTCCGATTTGCAAAGGCAAACGCTACAACCGCGAAACTTTAGAGGTTAAATACAAAGGCAAGACAATTGCTGATGTGCTTGATATGAGCGTAAAAGAAGCGCTGGCGTTTTTTGAAAATGTTCCGTCAATCAAAAATAAACTTCAAACCTTAAACGATGTCGGACTTGATTATATCAAGCTTGGTCAAAGTGCAACAACGCTTTCGGGCGGCGAAGCGCAGCGAATTAAGCTTGCGTCAGAACTTAACAAGCGTGCAACCGGCAAAACACTTTATCTTATGGATGAGCCTTCTGTCGGGCTTCACTGGGCGGATTTGGACAAACTTATTAAAATTATTCAGGCGCTTGCTGACCAGGGAAATACGATTTTAATCATTGAACACAATCTTGACCTGATTAAAGTAGCAGATTACATAATAGACCTTGGCCCCGAAGGCGGAAATGGCGGCGGACAAATCGTTGCAGCCGGAACGCCAAAGCAGGTTTCAAAGGTTAAAAAATCTTACACTGGCCAGTACCTTAAACCGTTATTTTCTTGACACTTTTGAAAAATAATGATTTAATAATTTTGTGAGGATGGTATGAAAAAATTTATTTTATCTTTGATTTTGTTATTTATGTGTCAGGCGTCAGTTTTGGCGGCAACTATTAAAGTTCAATCACAGTCGGATTTTACAACAGAAAACCCATCGGAAACTCTTACTGTTAAGGCTGTTACCGACTTAATTCTTGATGACGGATTTCTAATTATAAATGAAGGGTATATCTTAAAAGGCGATATCGTTGACGTTTCAAGTCCAAAACGCCTGAAACGCGATGCTTCTTTTGCATTTATTTTGAAAGAGTATACTGACAACAACGGTGAAACACATAAGGTGGATTCGCTTGTCAAAGGTAAGTTTACAACTAAATTCGACTACAAAAGCGCGGCTAAATCGGCAGCTTTGGGCGTGGGAAGTTATTTTGTAAAAGGTCTTTCCTCTGCATACGCTGCGGTTGAAGGCGCTATTAAAAATGAAGAAGGTAATCGGTTTAAATCCGGGGCAATTTCGCTTTATGAAAGCACTCCAATTTCTTATGTTGAAAAAGGGGAAGATATTGTCATAAAAAAAGACCAGGTTTTTATTCTGAATTTTAAACTAAAAGATGAAAAAGATGAACCTAATTACGAATATACAGAGCAGGACAAATCTGGAGAAAACGCTGTTTCGGACGACTCAAAGGATTCAATCAAACCTGTAAATTCTACGGATAATGCTTCTGCTGCTGAAACAGAAACAATTCAAGAACCGGCTGAAAATGTGCAAACGGAAATAAAAGAGCCTTTACCTGAAAAACCTGCAGACAATTCAGTTTCTGAACCTTCAAAACAGGTACCGGAAGAGCTTGACAAAATTCAAAAGCCTGTTCCGCAAGCAGAAGACCAAATACAGGAAACCGGCAACGAAATCAAGAAGCAACAGAGTTCCGAACCTCAAATGAATAAATCTGTAGCACCCAAAAATATTGAAGACCAACGGATTAACCATTCAACATCTGCCGAACACTTAGAAGAAGTTCTGAAGTCAACTTATCCGGCTTATACACCTGCAGAAATCCCTTCTGAATCATTAGCTCCGCTTGAGCTTCCTTTTTCTAATTAAAAATCAAAGCTCGGCAACGGCTGACTTGAGTTTGCCTTCGCCTTCAAACAAAATTTCTTTTTTTTCGTTATTATCTTCGCAGAAAACGAGTTTTGTTTTATTTTTGCCATCTTCAAAAAAGTTTGTAATTTCTTTTATTTCCAAAGTCATCACAGTCCCTTTCTAACTTATTCATTATGATAACAAGTTTTAAAGAGTTTTTCAACATTGAAGTTAAATTTTGTAAGGATAATCCTTTTTAATTTCCCACCCGTCTATCTGTATTAGCCGTGAACAGGAGCCTCTACTATTTTTACAAGCTTCCATAGCTTTTTCATGGGTATTTATTGTCCTCTGGCCTATTGTCGAAAATCTTTCGGTTGCGTATAGTCTATAACCTTTGTCATGCGGACAGATAAAAAAATAGAATTTATCTTCACCATTCTTATTAGGTTTCTTATCTCCATTTATATCAAAACCAAAATCAATACAGGTTCCCTGTTTGATAGTTGAAGTTGAGCCATCGAAGAAGTAAATTTTAGACAATTCACTGGAAGTTGTACCATCATCGTTTTCTTTAGAGTAGCCCTGAGTAAGTTTGTAGTATTTGATGTATTTAGCCAGATATCTGTTGAAAAATTTGTTACAATTTTCCCCTCCAACATTGTAATCGTAAGACCCGTCGTCAGTAGTATAGGCTGCCTCAATCTCCCAGTATTTAATATCTCCGTTTTCGAGTTCGCTCATCATGATTGCCTGGTTCATGATTGTGTAGAACTTCTTCAAACGGGCTGATACTTCCTGCTTTCTGTACTTGCTCATAAGTACCGGAAGCGTCATGGCTATTACTACCCCAAGTATCCCCAGTGTTATCATTACTTCGGATAAAGTAAAAGCTTTATAGTTTTTCTGGCTGTTTCTCATCTGTCTGCTCCTTTTTGTTCAAATGTAAATGCTAATATTTGAATATGATTAATAGTATTCATATTCGAATATTATTATATGTAGTTTTTTATATAATGTCAATATCGCTATAATTTTTGTATGAGTATTAAAACAAAAATTAAGATGCTTACAGCTTCACGTGGAGTTACTCTTAAAAAGCTTGCTATTATGTTATCAGAGGTTACATCTGAAAATTATTCCTATAATAGTCTTCTCGGCAAACTAAACAGAGAAAGTTTATCCTTGAAGGAAGCTGAGATAATTGCAAAAATTTTGGACTACAGAGTTGAGTTTATTGATTTACATCGATAGAATCTGTGTTTAACGTTTTTGAAGGATTTTCGGAGGAAACAAAAAAGAGGACTGGTATAATCAGTCCTCTTTTTTTGTTAATTGTTTTTATAAATTAGCCTTTTACCTGGCTCATTACTTCTTCGGCAAAGTTGTCCTGACGTTTTTCAAGTCCTTCACCAAGAACATATCTTGAGAAAGCTTTGATTGTCAGTTTGCCTTCGATTAACTGTTCAATTGTAACATCAGGGTTTTTAACAAATGGCTGTTCAAGAAGAACTTTTGCTGCCATAAGTTTGTTAACTCTGCCTTCAACAATTTTAGCTCTGATATTTTCAGGCTTTTTCTGCAAATCTTCTTTACCCATTTCAATTTCTGTTTCATGGTCGATTGCAGACTGCGGAATTTCGGCTCTTGATAGGAATTCCGGAGCATTTGATGCGATGTGAAGACAAATGTCATTCATTAATTCCTCATCTTTTTTGTCTGTTTCGAGAAGAACGCCGATTTTGCCGTTGTGAATGTATGTTGCTACATTTCCTTCATAGCGGACAAATCTTCTGAAAGTGATTTTTTCACCGATAGAAGCGATTTTTTCTTTAAGAACTTCTTCGATAGTTTTACCGCATTTTGGGCAAGTTGAAGCAACGAAAGACTCAACATCAGCCGGGTTAGTTTCTGCAACTGCTTTTGCTAAACAGTTTGCAAGTTCTTTAAACTCTTCGTTTTTAGCAACAAAGTCAGTTTCGCAGTTAACTTCAACCATAGCACCTGCATTGTCAATGATTGCTGATGCAATTAAACCTTCAGCTGCAATTCTGCCCATTTTCTTTTCAGCAGAAGCAATACCTTTTTGGCGAAGTACATCCATTGCTTTTTCCATATCACCGTCGGTTTCAACAAGTGCTTTTTTCGCATCCATCATACCTGCACCTGTTTTGTCACGGAGTTCTTTAACCATTTGAGCTGTAATGTTCATTTAATTCTCTCCTTTATTGTTGAGTGAAAAGTGAAATGTGAGAAGTGAAAAGTCCGTTACATAAAAATAATTTTGTTAGATATCACTAATTTCATTTTTGTAAAGAACTTTTCACCATTCACTTTTCACAATTTTTAACTATTCAGCAGTAACTTCTGCTGTTTCTTCAGTAACAACGCCTGCATCTTCAGCTTTAATTTCTTCAATTTTAGCTGTAGTGTTAGCTTTGTTTTCTTTAAGCTGTTTGCCTTCAATAACAGCGTCAGCAAGTTTTGAAGTAATTAATCTGATAGAACGGATTGCATCATCGTTGCCTGGGATAATATAGTTAACATTTGTAGGGTCTGCGTTTGTATCAGCAAGGCAGATTACAGGTATGTTAAGTTTGTTAGCTTCAAGAATTGCGATATTTTCTTTCTGCTGGTCTATGATGAAGATTAAATCAGGTAATCCTCTCATTTCTTTAATACCGCCTAAAGTTTTGCTCAATTTAGAAAGCTGTCTGTTAAGCTGAGCGATTTCTTTTTTCGGTAATTTTTCAGCATGACCGCTGTTTAAGAAATCTTCCAATTCTCTAAGTTTGCTGACTCTTCCTCTGATAGTATCAAAGTTAGTAAGCATACCGCCTAACCATCTTCTGTTGATGTAATAAGCGCCTGCTCTTTGAGCTTCTTCAGCAATAACTTCTGCTGCTTGTTTTTTAGTACCTACAAACAATATATTTTTATTACGTGCTGCAAAATCTCTTACAACGTTGTAAGCTTCGTCGAGAAGTTCTGTAGTTTTGCGTAAATCAAATACATAAATACCATTTCTTGCACCGTAAATATACGGTTTCATTTTAGGGTTCCATCTTTGAGTTTGGTGACCGAAGTGTACACCTGCTTCCAAAAGTTCAATCATAGATGCTGCTGGCATCGGTTTTCTCCTTTATTTTAACTTAGTACTACGGGCTAAACTGTCTCATTCGGTGTTATGTGTAGTTATCCGTTTTGTAGCTGGGAATTACGCCACCCCGAACTAGGGCAAACCTATCAGACTAGTGTAACCAATAATATAATATTACAAACATAAAATTTCGTAAAATCTTTATTGTAACGAATTGTAAAAATTAGCTTAAAATAGGCTGAAACCTGGTTATAATCCACTATATGTATGGAGACGCCATATCAACTTTTTCCGGGAGAATCCGTTTATACCAGTATAAGCAATGTGTGCTTAAACGAGTATAAAAAGGAGGATATCAAATGGGCTTTGACTGTACCGTATCGAGCAAAGACAAATTTTTAACCTATATGATAACCCGCAATCCCGACGGCTCTGAATGGAAATAATATAATCAAAATGATATTAGCCGACCGGCTAATATCATTTTGATTACGCATGGCATTAAAGCCCTCTTTCAGCGAAAGGATATATTTAGTAAAAGTATACTTTATTTTTCATGTTGTCGGGTTTGAGGGTTCACGTCAAAAAACTCTTGTCTTTCCAAGCGCTTTTACTAATGTTTGGCTTTTATCTTAATTTCTACAAAAGCGCATTTAGTATGCCAGTTCCAATGTGTAAGAGCGGACTTCGTCCGCCAAAAAAATCGGACCTCCCTTAAAGTCAGTCCGGTATTTCATTTCTGAAACAAAAAGGATTTACATTAATACCTTTTCGCATAAAAGCAGCATACAAAATTCCTCTCTGCTGCTTTTTCCTCCCCTAATATTCAATTCCCTGTCTTGCCATTACGCCCATATCAAAATAATGTTTGATAGGTTTCATCTCTGTTACAAGATGCGCCATAGCTTTTAATTCAGGGTGTGCATATCTGCCCGTCAATACGATTTCAAGGTTTTCGGGTTTGTTCATTAAAGCTTCTTTAACTTCCGAAACCTTAATCATATTCATAGATGTGCAAATATTGATTTCATCTAAAATAATAAGCTGGTATTCACCGGATTGAATTGCTTTTTTTGCATATTCCCATCCTTTTTTTGCTTCTTTAAAATCGTCCATGCAAACATTGTGTGAATAGCATACTCTGTCCATTCCAAACTGTACTACATCCAAATTCGGCAGGAATTTAGATGATGAAACGATTTCTCCGTAAGATGTTGCGCTGTCGCCTTTAGTAAACTGGATGATTAAAACTTTCCATCCATGTCCGAGCGCACGAAGTGCCAGACCTAATGATGCTGTTGTTTTCCCTTTTCCATCTCCTGTGTAAATTTGAATATAACCATGCTCTAACACTTCTTTACTACCTCCAAATACAAACTGATATTGTTATCCATATTTTAAACGATATTTGAATAGTCTTTAATCGTTCTATGGATTGATTAGACTACAGGTGAGGATGTATTTTTTTATAATCCCCGCCTCCCAAGATGTAAATTCATCATAGAACAAATTTTCTAATATGAAACACTTTTTTTGCATTCCATGCCAATCTTTTTACAATTAAATTTTCTTTAAATCTAAAGATTTAGATTTAGGGCGGATTTGGGCATTTGAAAAATACAGCAAAAAATTTACATAATTTTTGTAAACTTAGTGTAATAATTACTTGCAAAATCTCAAAGAACTCTTGTTTAGTGTGTTTTCAGGGTTTTGTTAAATTAAGATATTTTACATTTACTAAAAGTTTTTTAACAGGTGTAATTAAACATGCTAAAGCAGGCTAAAAAGCGGGTATAATATTTATGAAGACAAAGTTAGAGGATATGTTAATATTTGTAAAGTTATAACGTAAGAATAAGCAATTTTTAAAGTGTTATATACTTTATATATATAAAGGTATATAAAAAGAGAGAATTATGGGCGTAGAATTAGCAGCACAATCTTATAAAAGACCTGGTATCAAGACTAACTTGAACAGCACCCGCACTTTGCCTAAGTTTCAGGAAACACAAACTTCATCAAGCACTTCTACTGCTTCAACTTCATCATCCTCAACATCAAAGAGTGACAAATCAATTAAATATACTGCATTAAGCGCACTTGGAACAACTTCAAGACAATCCATCCAATCAGGCGCTGTTAGACAAGGCGGAACAAGATTTGTTAATCCTTCTGACTATACGCTAAGAAATGTAGATGCACAATTAACTCAAAGTATTGCAACAGGTTTTGCACCAACTCCGCGCTCTGCAAGAAGAGAAGCTGACAGACTTAATGCTGATCTTCAAAAATATGTACAGTATGTAAATTCTCAAAGAGCATATGCAAACACTGGAACAAATAAAGCTGCAGGTACAATGAGTGCTATCAGCATGCTTAACCAGACAATCGGCAGTGTTACAAAAGCTGTTGCTTCAACAAAAGCTTCAAAACCTTCAGTAGTATCAAACAGCTCAACTCCAGCGGCTAATCTAAGCGCAGATGCTGCAAATGTTTTAACAAATCTTTCAAGTGCAACTAATACAAAGGCACTCAAGTCAGAGTTAAGCTCTCTCGGCTCAAAAATCGATACAAAATCCAAACTCGTTGAACAATATCAGGGACAGATAGATGCTGACAGTGAAAGTAAAACAAATGCTGAAAAAGAACTTGCTACAATAAAAGAAAATATATCTACAACAAAAACTTCAATTACAGGTACTCAAAGCCAGATTACACGTTTGCAGTCACAAATTGCAACTGCACAGGCTGCAGGTCAGAATGTAAGTTCTCTTCAATCTCAGCTAACTCAACTAGAACAGAAAAAACAGCAGCTTGAAAATGATCTTAAAACACTAGAAAAAAATCAAACTGATAAAGAAACAGAAATTTCAAATCTTGATAAATCAATTGCTGATAATACCTCACTTAAAGAAAAAGCAAACGGCGAGCTTAAACAACTCAAGAGTGCAGAACAAAATTACTCTGAAAAAATGACAAAGATGGCAAAATCTGAAGAAAAAGATTTGAATAAATCTTACAATGAGCTTAAAAAGCTTGCGCAAAAAGCAGAAAAAGAAACCGACGAAACTAAAAAACAAGAGATTATTAAAGAATACAAAGGCATTGCAACAACTTATAACGCACTTGTTGCAAACACGACAGTTCAAGGTTTCACACCTGTAACCGAAGAACCGAATTTAGTTGATGCAAAAGGTTTGCTTGCACAATCAGGTTTTTAATCCGGTTTTAAAAACTTTACATAAGACTTTACATTTAAGTTTTAATAATTTATAATATTTTTAGAGAAAAGAACGGGAACCCCCGTTCTTTTTCTATCATCAGGGCGTTTTGCCGGGAAACACGGCGGCTGAAAGACCGCAAATGTTGGTTAGGTTCAAAAGCGAAGGAAGGAAGTGTTATGAAACAGGAAATTAACAGATATGAAGTTCTTGAAAAGATTAATCCGTTAATTGAAAATACTGCAATGCGCTTTGGATATATTCCTCTTGAGGTGGATTTTTCAAAAGAAAATCACCGCTGGTTTTTGAGGATTTATTTGTATTCTTCCGAGAAGGACGTAACTCTTGACGATTGTGAAAAGGTTACAAGAAGTCTATCTGACTTTTTGGATGAACTTATTCCCGTAAAATATTATTTAGAGGTTTCTTCACCCGGCCTTGAGCGAAAGTTCAAATCCGATAAAGAATTTATAATATTCAAAGGCCGTAATGTAAGTATAAAGCTGAAAACGCCTCTCGATGGCGAGGAAGAAAAGGTTTTCAAGGGTGAAATCCTCGACTTTAACGAAAATGAAGGATTAAAATTTTTCAGATTTGAAGACGCTAAAGAGCTTCAAATTCCGAGAAGCAACATTCAGTCCGCAAAATTATATATTGATTAAAAGCCTGTCAGAATAAAAAATATTTACATAATAAATGAAAGGATAAAAAAATGATTAAAATCGGAACAGCACTTTTTGAAGCATGCGAAGAACTTGAAAGAGAACGTGGAATATCAAAAGAAGTTTTGATAGCTTCACTCTGCGATGCAATGGTAGCTGCTTACAAAAAACACATGAAAATTAAAGAATCAGCTAATATCGAAGCAATTTTGGACGAACAATCCGGCGAAATCGGTGTTTTCAGCACTAAAACCGTAGTTGAAGAAGTGGAAGATCCTGAATTACAAATTTCTTTGGCAGATGCAAAAGAAATTGATGAAGATGTAGAAGTTGATGATGAAGTTAAAATCGAAGTTACACCAGACCAGTTCGGCCGTATAGCAGCGCAATCTGCAAAACAAGTTATTACACAGCGCATAAGAGAAGCTGAAAGAAATCTTGTTCTTCAAGAATTTATGGATAAAAAAGGTACTCTTGTAACCGGAATTATCCAGAGAGTTGAAAACCGCAACGTAATTGTTAATATCGGTAAAACTGACGCGATAATGCCGCAAAAAGAACAAATCCCCGGTGAATATTACAAACCCGGCAACCGCATAAGAGTTTTTGTATTGAACGTAAAAGAAACTACAAGACTTCCTCAAGTTATTGTTTCTCATGCTCATGCAGAAATCGTGCGCGAGCTGTTTGAACTTGAAGTTCCTGAAATCGAAGATGGAATTGTTGAAATTAAATCAATCTCACGTGAAGCAGGATACAGAACAAAAATCGCCGTCTGGTCAAATGACCCTGAAGTTGATTCTGTGGGAGCTTGTATTGGACCTCGCGGAAGCAGAATTCAGACAATCGTTTCAGAATTGAAGAACGAAAAAATCGATATCGTAAGATATTCTGATGACCCTGTTGAATATATCGTTAATGCCCTTTCACCTGCAAGAGTTGTTTCAGTGGATGTGCTTGCAGATGATGAGTATGCTCATGATGCAATGGTTGTTGTTCCTGATGATCAATTAAGCCTTGCAATAGGACGCGAAGGTCAAAACGTAAGACTTGCACATAAGCTTACAGGCTGGAAAATAGATATCAAGAGTGTTTCTCAAATGGAGAAAGCTGAGGCTCAAAATCTTCAAAATTATGAAGAAGATGTTCGCGAAGAAGAAGCCGAAGACGAAGACGATGAATTAAAACAAGAAATCGAAGAAGAAATGAGCCAGCAGGCTTATGATGAAGAGGATCTTCAGACTGAAGAACCGGCTGATGAAGTTTCTGAAGACGAAGAAGTTTAACATCAATATAACTAACAACTAACAATTAAAAAAGCAGTTCTCTTAGAACTGCTTTTTTAGTAGCAAAAAAAAAATTGTTCTGTGTTTATAATCCAATATGAAATCGAAAGGAGTTTGTATGAATAATTCAATTAACTTTACCTCAAGTTATCGTTTTCCCATGACACAGCCAGGAGTCACAAGGTATAAAAGAGAAAGCCTTAAACCAGAACTCTTGAAACATATAGATAAAATAGGCGCTTTCCAACTTCCAAATACAGGAAAAGGTTTCGGCAGAATTTCAGTTAAAGAAGCATATGACGGATTTGTTGAAGGAATGCTTAAAAGATTTGGATTTAAGCGCTATCAGAAAATGCCGTTGCATGATGTATCAATAACCGAAGTTGACGAAGCAGTCAGAAACCTAGGTAAAACCGGCGACTATATTCAAAAAGGCATGCAAAAAGCTAAAATAAAGAAAAGGTAAGTTTGAAGGCAGAGAACAAAAAAGAGGCCAATTGAGGCCTCCTTTTTTATGTAAAGAATGTTTAATAATAAAAATTATAAAAGCAATTTTCCCTTTTAGAAATTTTTTATATAGTTACAACACGATTTTATAGGGGAAAATAATGGGAATGAATATTCAACAAAATGATTGGATAAGCCAGTCAGTTAAAACTTCTGCGGGTAAATCTCGGGAAACGAAGGAGTATGAGGTTGATTTATCAGGTTCAATTATAAGGTTTGAGAAAAATCCTAAATCTAGCGACGATAAAAATGAGGACCTGTCTTTAGAAGAAAAAGGCTTTTCTATGCTGCGTGGAGTATCGAAAATTGCGGAAGATTTATTTTGCGAAAATGGAAAAATAAGTCTTTCTAAAACTTGTAATACCATTTTAACGACTGTTTTGTTTGCAGTTGCAAATAAATATGCTGTTGCAAAAGGTTTAATGTGCGGTAAACCAGTTTCAAAAATTCTTATAGGCGGCGGGGTAGGTTTTGGTGGTTATTCAATGTCAAATGGTATTAAAGCTTTAAAAGATGCGCAGACAAAAGAAGAAAAATCTGAAGCTTGGCAAAAAATAGGTGAAGGCTCGGGTATTATGCTTTTAAGTTTAGGTGCTGCAAAACCATTGACAAAAGGTTTAAAAAATATACAAACTCCGACAGCATCTCCGAAAACTAGTTTAATTGAAGTGTTAAAAGCCTCATTAGAAACTGATGCTATCGTAAAAACAGTAACTGATAAAAATTCAGCACCTTTGTTTTTATATGGTTTATTAGCTAATAAAGTAG
>ERZ780162.1636-NODE-1636-length-15146-cov-2.946193_pt1 | contig 15146 bp, 16 predicted proteins | sample MGYA00511474_ERZ780162 | MGnify/ENA primary metagenome ERZ780162 (study PRJEB29588, sample SAMEA2143633) | human gut metagenome | biome: human gut; feature: human-associated habitat; material: faeces | place: Denmark | collected 2008/2010 ...
TGATTCGGTCCGTCAGGTTGTCGCGCACCTTCGTCCAGCGCCGCACCTCTTCGTCCAAGCCGCGGCCTTTCGCGCGCTCGATGCGTATCAGCGTGTACTGCTTGGCTGCTTCAAGCTTGTCCGACGGGATCAGGCCGCCCATGTTGCCGTAGAGCAAGTCGTCTGGGGTTTTGCCCGCGAAGCCCTTTTCGAGAGCCCACTCGTCAAAAGAGAGATCCGCATATCTTTTCGGCCTGCCGTTGTACGAATCGCGAAGCGTTGTCGCAAGCTTGCGCGCGATGTTCTTCGGGTCGGTCAGGAACTTGAGCTGGTACTGGTCGGCGCCCCAGGCCACATCCGCAGACCCGAGGTCGTGCGAGTCGAGCCTGATACCCTTGGCGTCGACCCTCTTAACGGCCGCGTCGACGTTCGCCGTCCCAAAGGCCCATTCCTCTGCCAGAAACCCCTTGAGGGAGTCCTGCGCCGCCTTGCTGTTCTTATAGTGGTCGTAGGAGTTCATTGCGGAGTACAGCTCCTCGATGGCGGCCTCCACGCTGTTCACCCAGCTCGCGGCATCCATCCCGGCGGGCACGGCAGCGGCATGGCGCGCGGAGAACTCGAACCCCTTGTCGAAATCGTTCATCCCTACGCCTCGACGAAGCCCTTGAGCTTTTCGTAGTAGAAGCGCTTCACAGCGTACTGGTAGCGCTGGTCGCGGATCTCGCCCGCCTTCTGATGGAGGACGACGACCTGGTTGATGCCGTTCGCGCCATCGGCGGCAGCCCTCCCGATGGTCTTGCCTAGCATTTTGGCAAGACCAAGCACGGGATTGGAATCATTGCTTTCTTCGGGTTCCGCCGCCTCCTCTTCGGGACGCAGGGCCGCGAGAAGGTCGTCGAACTCCATGCCGTGCTCTCTTGCCCTTTCGAGAAACTTCCAATAGTCCTCCTTGGAAGGCGGCTCGGTATTCACCGTGATGCAGGCGTGGTTCCCGCTCACGCCGATGTAGACGCCTTCCTCGTCGATAGCTTCGGGGTTGTCAAGCCGAATCGCGTCGATGTAGTCTCCGGTGCCTTCCGGCCAGCCGATGAAGACGACCTTCTGGCTCGACGAGATGGCGGTCTGAGCGAACTGGTCCTCATTGAAGATGGAGGCATCGACGCTGCCGTCGACGGGGCCGGTCGGACCAGCCTCTGTGTCATCGTTCTTTCCAATCATGTTGTAGAGAAGCTTGGAGAACTTGCCGGTGTTTCCGGCCTCGACAATAAGAAGCGATTCGGCGGTGTTGAACATCATGGGCAACCTATCTAGAGGAAATTAATGGTTGAGGCGATTATAATCCCGAGATAAACAGCTATATTCAGCTGTCAACTTAATATCGGGAGGGTTTGCAAAGGCTGCTCTCGCCCTACGCTGGGGGCGTGGGGCTTTCAATATCAGACCACTGTCGGGTCTTTTCACTCCTGAATAGCACGCAAGCTCCTAAATGAAAATAATCGCAGGTAAAAGGAGTGAAACGACAAAGAAATAGTCTCCGTCCCAACGCGGGAACGGAGACTCGATGATCGTTTTACCCCCGCCGTCGCTGGCGGCTTTGCCGTGACTCACGTATGAAACGAAACTCAGCGATACAGTGCGGCACTCAAAAGTGCAGGTCAAATCCATGTCAGCCTACTCCCGCTCAATCGTCAATTCCTATATCCGTTGGTTTCTGGTGCCATCTTGTGACAAATTACAGTCCCTGCTAACACCGAGGTTTCAGGATTTAGAAACCATTTGGGAACCAGCTATAGATTTCCCAGAGCGTACTCCTCGAGAAGAAGATTTGGAGGGTCGGGCAGGTTGTTAATTGCATAGTCTTCCAAGGCTGTTTCATAGATGTGCTTCTTGTAATCATTTGGGCTATTAGCAAAACCAAAGTAGTTATGGTTCATCCTTGCAAGATAAGTCAATTCTTCATTTTTAAGCACAGACTGCGGGAGCTTCTTCGACAACAAGACGTCTTCAGAATAGGCAAACACGAGTTTGACGATCGATAGCAGCTTGGCCTGCTCGCTCAAGCTTCTGAATTGCTGTTCAAATTTTCTGTATCTGTTGGCATTTTCACTGCGGAACATTAGTACTGCAGTGGCACCCTTGGATGGCAAGATGCATATATGGATAGGCTCCATCCTGTAGTTGGTGCTGGGATTGTATGAGTTGTTGATAAGCCCGCCATTGAAGTCTGCCATTGGACTAATCATTTGTTGGAAGGCAAATGGGACAACGTATGGAAGAAGCTTGTAGTAGACCAAATGATATGCCTTGGATGGCTTCTCGCTTCCGCCGACCCTAACGGCCGTTTTAAAAGCCTTCTCGTCTTCTTTCATATCAACAGCTCTAACTGCCATCATTGTGTCGAGCTCAGGGTTCGATCGCTCACCCAAGGCGGTATGCAAGCCTAGCTCAAGCCTGCCTTTCGAAATTTCGCGAAGAAGATTCTTTGCTGCAATTTGACCCAAAACCTGAGATGTAGGCTCGGAAAGAAGTGTTTCCGGTGTCTCGTAGAGCTTGAAGTATTCCGAGTCACATTGTCTGCAAACTCGTTTAAAAGTTGCTGCTCCAGCAATTCCGACTTCGGAGTCGATGAGGTTTCCGCCTATCAATGCGGCAGTGGTCAATAGCTTGCCATCAACATCGATTTCCTTAAGGCAATACTGGGGGATGGTGTGAGAATTGCAGAAACTCGTCATGGGCTTTCCGCATATGTAACACGAATCAGGTTTCGCTTCGGTTTTGGCGGTTTTATTGAACTCCGACATTGTCCTTTTGTAGCCAATCAGCTCTTCGCTGGGAATGTCGAGTGCCGGAAAGTCCTGTCTAAAAGATATTGCGTCTGGCTCATTTTCGCTCATATAGCTTACCCCTCGTAATGGCCTTTCCAGTCTTGGCAGGCGTCCCTGTCGCCGGTGTTCTGCAGCTCAACCCAGGCAAAGTTCCAGTCGCTGACGAACTTGTTCAGCTTGTTGCGACCAAGCCTATCGGACAGCTGCCAGACGGGCTTGTCTCCGATCATCGAGGCGTACCCGCCAATGATATGATGCAGCTCAAACGGGAAGTTGAAACCCTCGTTGGTGTTCCTGATGTCATAGCCCGCCACGACCTCCTCGGGTACGTTGAGGGCTTCGGCGATGGCAATCCTCTGCTCATCGTTGGGCAAGCGCTTACCCTGCTCGTATGCGCGAACGGTGAACACGCTGATGTTAACGGCTTCTGCAAGAGCGCCCTGGGCCGTGTCAGCCCTCCTGCGCAGCCTCTGCAGGGTCTCTCCCAGCATTGCAGGCCGGTTCCAGAAGTCAGCCTTCTCGGTCATATCTAAGAAGCCAAGCGTGAGCTTCTGGAGCTCGGAGAAGGTCTCGACCATCTGGTCCATGATCTCGCGATATTGCCCGGGCTCCTTGGAGCTGGCGGTATACGCGCGCTCCGTGTCGCTCGTGTCGGCCTCTCGGCGACGGACCTACTCGGCCAGGGCGTACTCCATGTATCCGGAAGAGGAAGTGATACCAACCGCGTCGCTGTCGATGATCTGCTCTAGGCAGTAGGCGTCGGCAAGCTGGAAGATGAGCTGGGCTGCAAGGCGGACCTGCGCGGCCTCGTCGAGCACTTCCTGTTGTCCAGCCCCACGGCGTAGAAGGCCGCGGAACTGACATGCAGCGCCTTGGCGAGTCTCTCCGCAGCATCGCCCTTGGCCAGGCTCTTCTCCTGCTTGTAGTTCTGAGCTAGGTCCAGCGGGACGCCGGGGGCGTAGTGCAGCTCTTCCTGGGTCATCTTCCCGTTGAGGTCTCTAAGTCTTCTGAGCTTGGCTGCGAACCTTCTTCCGTCGGCTCTTCCGCTCTCCACCGCGCGTCTCCTTGCGCTTTCCGTATTACAGCTGATACCACCAGATGATTAACCAGTAAAAAGCGTATCACAAGGTACTAACCCGTAAAGTCCGTACGGCTAGACTGCTAGTCAGAAAGTCGTAAAAGACGTATCAGCAAAGGAGGAATCTACGCGCGACTACAAGCATGTCGGCAAGGACGAAGTCGAGGAAATGGGTTGCTCGGACCAGATGCCTACAAGGCCATCCGCTAGTTCAACAGGGAGCTTGCCGCCCAGGGCGCGTGCGAACCGTCAACGGCAAGGTAAGCAGGACCTACCCAATCGATATATCTGTTGCCTGCAAGGATTATGTATCGTAGCTACATTGCAGGAAAGCGCTTGGGGCTTAACGATATGCTTGACAAAGCAATTGAGTATCATGCAATCTCTGCGTAATGAGTAATACTAATTTCCGCAGTTCAAACCGCCCGTTGATTCCCAAAGCCGGCGGGCGGTTCCCATTTGGTTCCTATTTTCAAAAGTGCAGTCTGGGCGTCTCTGGTGCAACTTTCGACAACGTCAGAGCACTTGGCGTAACTGTATAAACAAGAAATCCGGGTAGATTTAGGTCATCTACCCGGGCTTTGCTCTATGTCTATTCGGTTATTCTTACGAATTTCACCTCGAATCGGTAAAACCCATAGCGGTAAAACCACTCCAAAACAGCTTGTATCAACTCATAAACTAATACATCTTTTACGATAAGTTACTCCCACTCATTCGTTGCACCTGTTCATAGGATACTATCTCGTGCCATATCGTCCATGTCGTGTTATCTCGTGTTAAACCGTCCGAATCAAATCCGAATCAAGGGTTGATTCGAAAGGACAGGGAATAGTTGCAAAACGGTTCCTTTTCGAATGTTGCATGCGCTACGACTCCCTAATTTGCACTTGAGAATCGTGGCAGGTGGCTTGGAAAGCCGCTGATTAACGTGAATCATGCATTCAGATCTCTTGCTGAACTCGCTTAGGCAGTTTTGCGAAAACGAGTTCGTAGCTCATGTCGCAGAGGTCGAGCACGAGGTCGTCGGGCAGATCGGCATCGAGGTCGACGGAGATCCATGTGCGACCGTCCGAGTAATAACCCGGCAGGATCGCATCGGGGTATTCGGTGCGCAGTTCGAGAATGCGGTCGGGGTCGCACTTGAGGGAGAGCGGGTGGCGCCCGGCGTAAGGTTGTTTAGCATCCGGTTTGACGGTGAACTCGCAGGCGAAATGCCTGCCACCGATCCAGTAGACCATCCAGCCCCACTTCTCGTGGAGCGCTTTGGTGGCGCCGGGATACGAGAGCAGGCGTGCGTCAATGGCGGAGAAAACCATGGCTACTCCTGCCTCCAGCGATCGAGCGTGGGCAGCACGGCGCCCAGGAGAGACGCCGCCTCGTCGACCGTCCAGCCCATCGCCTCCGCCATGCGCGGAGCGCAGTCCTCGATCATGTCGTCCATCGTGGTCTCGTAGGTGTAGCGACCGTTCTCGTAGCACCAGCGGCAGTAGCCCTCGGCCTCCGTGCTGTCTTCTTCATGGCCGTGCTGGCCGAGTTTGGTGAACATCATACCGCAACTCTGGCAGTAGTCCTCGGGAATGTCGAGCAGCTCCGTCATGGGCACCTCGAGCTCGCGGGCTATGAGCTTGATCATGTCGATTCCGGGCTCCGTCTCTCCGCGCTCCCAGCGGCTCACCGCCTGCCGAGTGATGTAGAGCCGCCTCGCAAGATCCTCCTGGGTGAGCCCGTGCTCGTGACGCAGGTGGAGTAGCGCGTCCTTCTTGAGCAGCATATCGCCTCCTTCTTCGCCTCTCATGCTCCTATTGTCTTCGAGCACTATGGATCTGTCACGCAACGAAGGGTTGCGCGGATGCCGCCCCTTACCGGCTTCGTTCTTGTTGGCGAAATCGCAATCGGCTCGCGGTGTGGGGGATTTAGCGGGCGAGGATCCCCTCGGACCAGCGCAAGAGCAGGTCGATGAGCTGCTTGCGCCCTGAGTCGTCGGAAGGACGGCGAGCCTTCCAGTCGCGCCCGATTCCCAGGATGCGGGCCTCGTCGCCGTCGAGCTGGCTTGCAAGTTCCGCTTTGGTGCGCGGGTAGGATCCCGTGCGCTCGAACTGCAGCGCCTGGAGCGCGAAGAACGCTCCCTTGAAGAGGGACTCCAGGATGTCGTCAACCGCATCGCCGTCGAACACGAACGCGTGGCAGGCTGCATGGTAGACGCCGGAAGCGCCTATGCGAGCAGCCTCAAGAGCATCGCCTCTCGTGAACGGCCCTACGTCTGGCAGCGCGCCGAATATCGCCGTCGTGTCGTGATAGAACTGGAAGAGCTCGTGGCGCGGCCAAGCTGCAAGCACCCTCTCGGATCCGACGAATCCGCAGGCGAGCTCGCTGTGCGGCATTGTCTGGATGACGGAGTGGTACCGTGCAAGGTCGTCGGCGTCCACGTGGTCGAGCAGCACGACGAGGTCGATGTCGCTGCCGTCACGCGCCTCACCACGTGCGCGGCTGCCCTGTATGCCGACGAAGACAAGCCGGCTGCCAAATTCTGTCGAAAGCTTGTCCGTCGCATTGTGAGCCCACTCAAAAGCGTCCATAGCAGGCCTCCTCATTTGCCTAGACGGAAACGATTGCCAAATTCAAATTCTAGATTATCTGCAGCATTCCCGGCCCATGTGCCAGAATCGGCTGCTCGCATATTATTCGCGCAATGGCTATCGGCCGAACGTCTGCGAGGAGAGCCTCTTCGCCTTGGCGGGTTTGAGGTAGTTCTTCTTCAGGTCCCTAACACTCATGAAGAACTCCTTCTCCGAGTTGCTCAGCCCTTCGTTCTCAAGCTTCTTCTCGAGGAGCGCGAGGGTGCAGAACATGTCCGCCGCCTGGAACAGGCTGCAGTCTGATGGTGATACCTTCCTGACTCCCGCTTCTTGAAGGTGAAGGACTTATATGAGATGTCGCACAGGCGCATGAAGGTGAAGAGCGACCGGAAGAGCTTGCGGCGCGCCGTGAGGTCCATGCCGGAGTAGTCCCTCTCTCGCCTGATGAGCGGGGCGGAGTGTATGGCATGGTTCTCCGCGAAGCCCTGCTCGACGAGATGGCGTCTCAGGTGCTTGATCTGCTCTGAGATGTCGGAGCTCTGGTCATGGAAGACCAGCGTGATGATGTAGTACGGGGCGTGGTGCTCGTAGGACCCGAAATCACCCGACTCATCTATGAACACGCTAAGCTCAGACATCTGACTCCTAAAATGAAAATGGCGGGGAAAACGTCCCCGCCCTTGGGTGGACCAGGGCCTCTCGGCCAGCCCAGAATATGCTTTATTTTTAGCAGATTATTTGAAGTCTGTCTACTGACCGCGGCCTTGAGTGCGAGCTGAAGTCGATATAGAGAAGGCGACGTTTGTCGCGATGCACTTGATGAATGCTTCCCGATTACCAGAGAGGTACAAGCAGTTTTTATCGTTTCAGACAGTGTATGCCGCCTTTCAAGGCTTTGCCCGCGTAGGACGCCGCTTTCTGCAAGACGCCTGACATCCACGGGAAGCCAAATCTCCTTGCGGCTGCCTAGATCCAGGATCGCCAGTAAGCACTGCGGTAGACACTGTGCATTATGTACGTCAACAAATTGTCCATGTTGGTCTGAGCTGGTATTTCCTTCCGAAAGTTGAGTCATCATTGACTTGATGTATAGCATAGTATACAATCTGAACATGTTAGAGATACTTCAAACAGAAGAGTTCATCAAGTGGTTCAAACGGCTTCGGGATGCCGATGCCAGAGCACGTATTAACGTACGCATCAGAAGGATCTCGCTCGCTGGGAACTTCGGAGACGCCAAACCTGTGGGCGACGGGGTCTTCGAGCTCCGCATCGACTACGGACCCGGCTACCGCGTGTACTACTCCCAACGCGGGAGCGAGATCATCCTGCTGCTCATCGGCGGGGACAAGTCCTCCCAGCAGAAAGATATCGACAAGGCCAAGAGGCTCAATGCGGAATACCAAGGATAGAGGAGCAGACATGAAGACAGCTACGAAGTGGGATGCCTCCGAGTATCTGGAGACCGAAGAGGACATGGCAACCTATCTGAACGCCGCAATGGAGGACGGCGACACCTCCGTGATCGCTGCCGCTCTCGGCGATATCGCCCGAGCAAAAGGAATGACGCAGCTTTCCAAGGAAACCGGTATCACTCGTGATGGCCTCTATAAGGCGCTCTCACCTACAGGGAATCCATCGTTTGACACTGTGCAAAAGGTCGTTAGGGCCTTTGGCCTAAAGTTTGACGTTGTCACTGCATGAGAACAACAGCAATGCGCGACATTAACCCCTTGGATTTACAATCTCACAAAGCCCAAAATATTCAATCAACGTTTGGAGAAAAGGACTAGCCCTGGATGGAAGTAATCTCATTGCTTGCTTCACTTACTAGTAAATTCGGTTTGCCAAGATTATTTGACAAAATAAAAAAATGGAAGAAAGGAAAGAAGTTAAGCAAGATTCGAAGAGATTATCTTACCAGGTCTGCATTTGTGCCATTTCAACAAGCATTTCTTTCTAATTTGTTTCAAAATAATGCTCTATGTGACGAACTGATAGCTCATTGTCAAAAGGGCGACTTAACGAAATCCGAAACAATTAGTACCTTTCTTTACTCTGAGAGAAACGCCCCCGCCGATGGACGTTGCATCGATGCAGAAAAGCTCGTTAGCGCTTATTACGATGAGGTTGCTGCCATAATATACCAGCCGATTGACAAGAAAGGCGAGCCCCTCGCTTCGGCAATACAAGAAGGCATTGTCGAAACCAGAGGGGTACAATCTGGCGTTCAGCAGAGCCACAAACAATTGGAAGCGCGGTTTGATGCCCTGGAGGCATCTTTAGCAGAACAGCTCGGTTTTTCTTCACTTACCTTGCTTATAAATGCGGTAGAAGATGGATCGGTTTTGTTCGCTGATTTCGAATCCGCAGTTGAAGCCGATAAGAGCAATGGCATTTCGGGCAAATATCTTTCCGCATACCTCTCTCTATGCAAAGGGGAAACTCCGCACTTAGATCTAGCGGATTTCAAGGTCATTGGAACCTCTCTCGCTTCCTCACTTGCCTCATTGGCGGTTTCATCAGAGCGATTGGAGACAGCCGTCTGCATTCTTGACCTTTATGATGAAGGAATCAATTGCGCTAAAGCCGTTAAGGAGATTATCAATAATCCAAACATCGATGAACAAACGAACCGATACGAGATTGCTGCAGACTCTCCCTTCTTGTCTTTTGCATGTGTTTTGAATGCTGAGCTCGCATTCATGAACAAAGCTTACTTAATCGCGGACGATCAATTCGCATCGTGTGAAGGACAACTTAACCCAATAGCTAAATGTCATAGCGACATTTCACGTATGTGCAAAGCGATGCAGTATTTGTTGACTTCTGTTTCGCCTGACGACATAAAGAGCTTTGCTGACGGGTTTCCTCTGTGGGGCAGCGTATCTCTAAAACATGAATACGGAGAAATTCTTGAAGTTGCTCTTGACCTGATTGGCGAGACGAGTGCAGTGGAAATCATTTCATCTCTTCCCGAAGGGGCGTTGCAATATTTGCCAAATGCGCAGCTTCGAATGGAAATAAGCACATGTAACGACATCGATAGATTGAAGCACTTCTGCGAAACGTCGCTGAGAAGGCACCTTTTCTCAGCATTCTTTACATGTGCGGAAAAGCTTATGTCCAAAGATCCCACTTGTATGTTGTGGCTAAAAGAACTGGTAGAAAAGGAAGCGCAGGATGTTTTGGCCAGCGATTTTCTTTTCTTCCTCTTCTATATCGATAAATTGAACTCACGTATCTCTTATGCTGAATATAAGTACTACGAAAGCTGTTACAGAAATAATCCTCGATTTCATCTGCATGCATACAGGCTATTCAAGAGCAGCAATCCCAAAGAGGCCTGCAACCATATCGAAATGGCTCTAAGTCAGATGGCCGCACAGCAGACATTGCCGTGTCCTGACTATTCGAGAGAATGGGTTGGCTATTTCCATGAAAACGAGCGAGACTCTCAGGTAATTGACCTAGTTAGACGATTCGTCTCCGTAATTCCCGCAAGAGCCTTCAAGTCAATCGCGTTCGCCACACCAGAACCGTTGGACAAATCGGCCCTTGTAAAAGAGCTTTTCGAGTTATTAGAGCAATCGGGGAACGTGGATCCGGAGCTGACATGCTTGCTTGCACAATATTACGGATTTGTTGTAAACGATCAGCTTAAAGCGCTCAAGTTCGCAAAGCTGTCATTCGAAAACTGTCCCTCACTCGATGCAGCACGGTCCTTAGCTTATGCATCACTTGGCTTATCGTTAGACATTCCTAAAGAAGTTGAGCAGTATGCGCTTCTTCAAAAGAGCACAGAGCTCGACATGCTTATCGCCGAGCACTACCGGAGGGAGAAAAAACATTCAAAAGCGGACTATCTTCTAAAGCGAGCGATTTTTGATAACAGACCAGACTCCTATCGCGCAATTGCCGCATACGGTTGTAGTCATCTGGGTGATGCCGAGAAAGAAAAACCAGCCAGAATTAACTACAATACCTGCGCTTACTTGAAAAACGAGGGGTCGGAACAGCTGATCGTGGCGTTTCACTCGGAGTCTGACTTGATTCCGAGTGAAGGAATTGATGCTCTGGGGATGCAAAACTACACGACAGCATCTCCCCAATATCTTGCAATGAGAAATCATACCATTGGAGATTGCGTACAATTTGGCTCAGAATACTGGGAAGTTGTTGGCATAGACAACATAGACGATGTCATTGGGAAAAAGACCATGGAGATAATCGCGGAGGATCCTTCAACGGTGGTTTTCGCTTCTCCTGATGGAGACATCGAAGATGTGATTCGGCAGATATCTGAATACATGGAAGAACACAGGCAGCAGAGTAGCGTTTACTCTGATGGTATTCGCGTCAACGATGGTACGGTTGTTTTTCTGGGAATCGAGACAGGACATGCGCTTTACCCCATCAGGCCATTTGAGTTTATCCTAAATGTGCTTAAAGGGGACGATGTGCCATTTCGGAGAATGGAAATTGGTTCCTCCTCTCCTATGACAGGAGAAGAAACGTTTCTTCTCTCTTATAATGCTGTCGTTCTTCTGGCTGCTCTAGAAGAGCTAGGCGTCGACTGCGACCCTATCATGAAACGTTGCAGCATAACTGCATCAACAAAAAATCGTCTGCAACTGGATATTCAAGATTACTCTGATTCGTTATATGGCGCCGGGAAAATGGTTTCGGTCGACGGGCGCGCTACTTTGCTGCAGTACGACACTGCAGCACAGCAGGAACTGAGCACGATTTGCGCAAGCGCTTTAGGCTTTCTTAATAAATTCAAACCAGTTGAACTGGCTCAGATCGATAAACTCCCTTCAAGTTTCCCGTTTCTTGACCAGAACACGCTGGGCGACATGGAAACGGCAAGGCAAAATGGGATGTTTTATGTGACCGAGGACTGTTTTCAGGCACTTTTCTCTGATATATCCGAATCTGCTCCTCACAGATGCAGTCTGTACAGTCTTTTCATTGCGCTAGGCATGAGAGAAGCCGCTCTGCTTACACTTCCGAAAGCAATGCAGAAGTGGGGAGCCGATCCATATGTTGATATCAATGTTGCTAACGTAGTAATTCAGATTCTTGAATCGTTTATGCACGGCAACGGAAGCCCTAAACCAAATGAACAAGATACGTAGCGGTGTTACAAGTCGTACGCTATAGCTACTTTATGAGCCATCCTTCTCCTAGCGCAATCCAAACTGTGAAAGGAGAGGCTATGACAGCTTACAAAGACGAGAAGCGCGGAACCTGATTCGCAAACTTCAGGTACAAGGATTGGAAGGGTCAGCCCCCAGAGAAAGTCGAAGCGGGGCTTTCGCACGAGACGCGAGGCAGAAGCATGGAAGCGTGGCTTCAAGAAGCGTATGTCGAAAGCCGCATCTATGGAGTTCGAGTTTGCCTGCGACATCTACCTCTATGACATTGAGCCCAGGGTACGCGAGACGACGCTAGAGCAGAAGCGCTACTGCATCGAGAGCACGCTGAAGCCATATTTCCAGAGTGCACCTGCGGGAGACATCGACGCCAAGGCGGTCATCGATGGGGGGGGAATTACCTATTGGATTGCCGTACCTCCATGCTCGTGTCCATGGGCCGGTGCCCTTGATAGCGGCGCGTCTCAAACACGCAGGAGAGACGGTGACGCACCGCTACATCCACCTGATACCAGATGCCGAGAGGGCGATCGCAAGCGAGCTCGACGAGGTAATGGGCCATGACATGCAAGCATAGGGTAAAGCGCTCGTACGAGAGAAGCCGCTCCGTTGTCGTAGCGTTCAGGATGGATGAGGAGGCGGCAACGCGGCTCGATGCGCTCATGTCTCTCTCCTGCCTCACCAAGCAGGATTACATCGAGCACAGGCCCTTGACGAGAGCGTGACTGTCCTGTTGAGCTCACGTATAGCGAAGCCACTCTCGCAATGGATGCAGGCGATCTACTACGAGCTCATCCTTGCAAGGCAGGAGCGGCGCATACTCGGAGATGACTTCATATGGATCGTGCGTGCAGTGGTAGAAGAATACGGCGCGCTCTCATCCGAGGTTGTCATCAGGGATGCTAACGAGGCGATGCGGGACGTTCAGAGGCGGTAATTCCGCATACGGATTGTGTAGTTTTCTCCACAAGTTCGAGCGCCCAGCGCACCCAGTTAATAGGGTTTATTCCAGTCAACCACCCGAGAATTCCCATGAGCAAGCTTCTCTGAGATACGCGACCATGAGGGCTGTCAATGGTTGATATTTAGATTTCCGAGTGGGCGGGTTTGGCATCGAGACGACATCGCACCCCTGAGCTGGCGGAAGGAAGTCGACCAGAGTAAAGCGAAGACGAAAATCATGCAGGTTTTGCTCTGTCAGATAGCATCCGGAAGACACGGGGTAGTAATATCGGCGCGGAGCCACCCCGGCTCAGGGGGTACAGCGTGACCGCAGTGATGTCAGCAGCGACAACGTGATGGCGCGATGATACCGAACTCGCCCAAAGGAAAACAGCAGCAAGCGGAGCGAGAAGGAAAGACATAGGATAGTTTTCCTGGTTCAGAGCCCTAATCGAGATGAGGGTCTAGATAGTCGCGACTATTCCCACTCGGTGGTAGCGTTTCTGCTGTCCCGTCATTCCACTTGCGCCCAGTTTTCAGTGCCGTCTCGAGCCGAGTGCCGCCAGGTGACACCATGTCGCGTTTCGTTGGCCCTGGGGACAAAAGCTGGGATAACTTCAAAAACTATTTTTAAACTCAGGGCCTTGAGTTTTTGTTTTTGTCCCAAGGGGCACAGCGAACAGCCTTAGAGGCTCGATATCGACGAAAATGCCCGCTTTGAAACTCAAGTGCCTTTTCGCGTGCGAGCCGCCAGCTGCAATAGGAAGCGAATCAACGCAGGTGGCTTTCAAGCAGTTTGCAAAACTGCAGGTCGCAGGTCTTCATTGCTAGTAGGGGAAATGAGTAGTCTCAGGTGACTTGCCCATGAGTTGGCGAGCAGGTTGGGGCTTCGTTGTTGGCGCGATCGCTTCGTGCGCGCTCGATAGGCCTGTTTAACAAAAGGCCTATCGGATGCGGCTGGCCACCCATACGGCGACGATGACCGCGGCAGGCCGGCCAGGGGCGAGCTCGGCATCAGCAACGGGCGCGTAGAGGCCATCAACAACAAGATCAAGGTGACGGTGAGGATAGGCTACGACTTCCGCAACACCGACAACCTCGTGGCCCTGCTCATGCTCAGGTGCGGCGACTGCCAGCCCCAGCTCCCGGGTCGCCCGTTGAAGGCGAGGAAGAAGGGCACGAAGGGAGCGAAGAGCGTTCCGTCGGGAAGCCGGAGCGCTCTGTTCGCATTTTTGGGATCGTCCCAAACCCTTGCCAGTTCTGTGGCGGACGCCGAAAGCTGCAGATCGATTATCTGCGGATTGTATTAATCCATGTCTGAATATCTTTCTCAGAAGTACGGAGCATGGATTCATCGAATTGCACATCGAGGCCCGGCTTCACGATTGCGCCTTTGCAGGCTTCCTCAAAGTCCTTCAGCGCGTGTCCCAGCCAGCCGCCATTGGTGGCAAACGGATACACGACCTTCCCGGTCAGGTCTGCCCGCTCCAGGAAACTGCGCATGGCGGGCGCAAAGGTGTACCACCAGACAGGAGAACCCAGGATGATGGTGTCGTAATCTCTCCAGTCAATGTGCAGCGGCTTCAGCTCCGGGCAATAACCCTCTGCAATCTCACGCTGCCCCTGATTGACGACTTCATCATAATCGCCATTGTAGGGAACAACCGTATCCATACGAGCAATATTCCCGCCGATTTCCCTCTGGATCATCTCGGCGATGCGCTTCGTGTTGCCTCCGTAGGAGTAGTACAGAATCAAGGTTTTCATTTCACGCTTTCTCCTCATGCAAGAGGCTTTCCGCTGAACACGGGAAATTCGCTGAATTCACCATAGTTGGCGATGCGCTCCATGTTCTTGAGAGTTTCCATGTCTTTCTCGGAGATCGCGAAATCCACGTCCGTGTTGCTTTCCATGTGGACGGGATCTGCCGTCTTGGGAAGCGCGACGGCTCCAAGCTGAAGGACATAGCGGATGCAGAGCTGGGCGGCAGATACGCCGTACTTCTCTGCCATCTTAACGATTGCCGGATTCTTCAGCGCCTCGCCGTGGGCGATGGGGGAGTATGCCTCCACCTGAATGCCCTGCGCCTTGCAGAAGTCCACCAATGTCGAATCGGTGTTGGTGATGTGCAGGAGGATCTGATTGACCATAGGCATCACGCGGCAAGAGCCCAGGAGGTTCTCAAGGTCATCTTGCAGGAAGTTTGACACGCCGATTACCTTGACCTTGCCCGCCGCCCGCGCATCCTCCAACGCACGCCAGACCTCCTTGTTCTCCTCGAAATAGCGCTTCTCCACACGGAACTCGCTCCACGGTTGGGGAGAGTGGATGATCATCTGGTCGAGGTAGCCGAGCCCCATCCTCTCCAGCGTCTCATCGATGGACTTCGCCGCATCCTCGTAGGTCTTCAGCTCTGCCGCGATCTTGCTGGCGACGAAAAGCTCTTCCCGGCGAACGCCGCAGGTGCGCACGCCCTCGCCGACGCCGCGTTCGTTTCCGTAGGCCTGTGCGGTGTCGATCAGGCGATAGCCGGCCTCCAGCGCCTCCGAAACGCATTGCTCGCATTGTGCGGCGTCTTGGATCT
>ERZ780162.1640-NODE-1640-length-15140-cov-3.459861_pt1 | contig 15140 bp, 14 predicted proteins | sample MGYA00511474_ERZ780162 | MGnify/ENA primary metagenome ERZ780162 (study PRJEB29588, sample SAMEA2143633) | human gut metagenome | biome: human gut; feature: human-associated habitat; material: faeces | place: Denmark | collected 2008/2010 ...
AATTGTGAGAGCTCAGAAGATGGAGAAACGGGATTTCCCTGATAAAAAGGAAATTTCAAAGTTTGAGTGGAAATACGGATGTCGTTTTATCGGAATGGATAAAAAAATGCAAAATATGCTGTTGCGGGATATTCTATTCCTTCAGGCTAAAAGTCTGAATTAATATCACTGTTCTACAACCTATCAAAAGTGGGCGGAAAGTCATTCCGCCTCTTTTTTTGCCTTTCTTTTATTATGCAGCAAGAGATAAAGAGCCCGAGAATATCAGATAATACCCTGAATATATTCTATTTCCAATGGTCCTGCCATTATCTGATGAAGAGACCATTTTCTTTACGGTTTCTGCTTTAGCAAAATATTTTTCTAATAGAATACGGTCACCGCCTTTTTCCGGTGAAGGAAACTGATAAATCCATCAGCATGCTAACGGCATGCTTCACTACGAGAAAGAGGCAAAAATGAAATATTATATTCGTATTAATAAGACATTGGTTGAGGTTTCCGAAGAAGTCCATGAAAAGTATTATTCAAGCCTGCGTAAGGAACGGTATTTTATGAAGGACCAGAAAAGTACAAGGAAGCGGAAAAAATCCAAGACAGGAGAAGAAGTAGTCCTTCCGGGCAGAGAAGTGTATCTGAGCGATTTGGCCTACCAGAAGCTTGACTGGGACAGAGATGCAGATGTAGAAGAGCTGATTATTCGAAAAGAGGAGACAGAAAAGCTTATAAAAGAATTGAAAAAGCTGCCGGAGGAGGAATTCAGACTGATTTACGATCTTTTCTATGAGGACTTGTCCGTTTTGGAAGTTTCCAGAAGAATGGGGATACCGAGAAAAAAAGTCGCACGACTCAGAGATGAGATTCTGGATAAACTAAAAAAACGGTTCTGATTTTCCTATAAGCAGAAGACCCCGTCCCGGTGGGCGGGGCTTCTGTTTATAAGAGAACCAGATAAATAATGGGGCTTGATGTATGGATCGGAATATATTATGATTGTATATCATATGAAAGAAAGGGTGAAAAATGGACAGACAAAACGGTAATGTAGCTGAATTGATTGGAGAGACCCTGCCGGAAGTCCTGGAAAAGCTGATTCTGGAATATCCACCTGAGAAAGGCGATATCGGTAGAATTATGCAGATTCCCAGCCATGAAATCGTAAAAAGAATGAAAGAAGCGTTGGTAAAAAAAGGAATATAATTTTTGAAAGTTGTTTGGATGGAATAGCTGATGTTTTATGCAGGGAACCATTTATTGGTTTCTTATCCTAATAAGGAACTGAAGGTATTATATTCCCGGGAAAATTGCTTGTGCACACAATCATAATAGCTTATTATAGATACATGGGATACTTCCACATAAATCGTTGATCTATAGGAGGGAAAATGGAAAAATCAGAAAATACGAAATTCGAGTTAAGAATACTTCGAGGTAGGAAGAAGACTGAGGAGAGGATGTGTAAGTCCATCCTGGTCATGCTGGGAACTTTTATGGGCGCTTTTATGGGTTTTTCGTGTTTCCGATTGATTCAGGATCTGCCACAGATGGAAGATTATCAGATTCCATTTGTCTTTTGGGTTTCGCATCTTATTCTTCCGGGATTTATTCTTCTTTTCTTTGCTGTTTTCTTTGCGATCCACTTAATCAGGTCGAAAAGGGAAATGAAAAAACTGGACAACAGACTTCTTGAATTAGTACAGGCTGGCAGATGAATCTGCTGGCCTTAATTTTATCTCTGAAAGATAGCCATGATTACAGAGCTGAGTATCGGCTTATAACAAAAATTTTAAAATAGCCTTGTTTTTATGGAAGAATGTGATATACTTTCTCTAAGGTGTCTATTATTGTTGTATCTCCATTTCTTACCATTATCCATTTTGGAAGAATCCCCCTATTTTAACCGTAAATGATAAAGAGTAGTATATTGATATAATATTTTTTGATGATAAAACAAACATAAACAGATGAAATAAAAGAAGGAGCAATATGAAACAGGAAAAGGCATTAAAATATTACAGAAAAGATAATAGCAGCGAACCGAAAGAATTGGAACGGCAAAGGGCGAGAGCGGAAATTTTCGCTTTAGATGGTGATAATGAAATAATTAAAGCGGAAGATGGGACAGAAGAGGGACGGTGTGTATGGGAGAAACTGTCAGAAGATGTGGAGAATGGTAAGGTTAGCCATATAATGGTAGAAAATAAGGATCGTCTTCCTGAAGATAGTGAGATCTCTGCCTCATGCGAGAAAAAAAATTGGAATAAACGGGCTTGAATAAGTTATTATCAGGTATGCGGCACAATCTAATTTTGCCAAGAATCGAATCGTTCAAAAAAGGAGAAAAAGTGTGATCCCCAAAAAGGTATGGATATATGGCAGAACAGCTTTAGCGGATGAAGAAGCTCTGAAGCGTCAGGAGAGGATATTGTTGGCATTTTCAAAGGATGAGGGATTTCAAGTAGTTGGCATTACGATGGAAACAGCATCCGGAAACGCTGACTTTTCAGAGCGGGAAGGATTAAAGGAAGTTTCTGAAGCAGCGAAAAGAAAGGCAATGGACTTTATTCTTGTAACAGAATTATTCCGGTTATTTAGGGATAACAGTAAATTGCTCGATTATCAGAGTCTATTAAAGGAATGGGGGATTGGAGTAATAGCATGGTGTGATAGGAATAGAAAGAATATAAATTTGGGGAAGCTTGTTGATTTTTTCCAGGAGCTGCTGAAAAACTATGAGCAGGAGCAAAATGGTGAAGATTGTTTGGTCAAGGAGGAATCATGAAGAAGAAAAGAGTATGGCTCTATAGCAGAGTGGGAAGAGAAAGCCAGAAAAAGATTCTTGAAGCACATTTGAGGACTTTGACGGAATATGCGAATCGGAAAGGGTATCTGGTTGTCGGCGTTACTTTGGAAACAGGACCGGGTTCGCCGGATCGAGAAGGGCTGGATGAAGTTTTACAGGCAGCTGAAAACGGAAAAATGGATTACGTATTGATTGTTGAGCATTCTCGTCTGTTTAGGGATGATTTAGACGCTGCTCTGGATTATCTGGATAAACTGGAAGCTTTCGGTGTTCAGGTATTATGTATTGATGAAAACGATAGAAAATTGATGGAAGAGATGAAAGAAAAACGAAATACAATTTCGGATAAGCTTTTAAAGGCATTCGGTGAGGAGCTTAGAAAAGCCGAATCGGAATGGGAGGCAGAGGAGGAACCTGAAGATACGGAAAAAGACGTATTACTGGAAGAAATGATGGTATAAGCTAAAAAACAAATATTTGAAAGATAGATTGAAAAAGGCGGTAATAACCAGTTCAGATGGTATTACCGCCTTTTCCTGTGCTCAGCAGAAATATAAATAAAATATAAAAAGCATAAAATAATTATTAAATATACAGGGAAAATTGGCCAACTGGGCGTTTTCGACGGGTTATAAGTAGAGGGATAAATTTGGTCTCTCAGAAGAACCTTGAAAACTGAATATATGATAACGGCAGATATCAATGACGGCAAGACGGAACAACCGAAAGCACGCAGCAAGGGGCGCCATGCGGTATATGAAAAGCCAAGCGATAAACCCTGTGCTGGACTGTCAGCGGCGTGACAGATGCGATGATCCTTGCCTGTATCACTTATGTGGCGGTCTTTATATGGGCGGATATGAGAGAGGATCCGTGGGGCCGTAGCCTGCTTATGAGCCACAGGCTGTCTGCCGTGTTAAGCAAAAGGAAAAGGAGAAGAAGATATAGTGGAAAGCAGCAAATATAATCTAACAGTTGAAATGACACCAGAAGAATTATTGTCTCATATCTTTGAAAATATTTTGCCAGGATATGAAATGCCGCTTAGAAGGGAGCAGGAAGAATTTGCACTTTTTATCCTTGACTCTCTGCTTCATAGAAAACTCGCTTTAGCTGAAGCGGGGGTTGGAACAGGGAAAACACATGCTTATCTGATTGCCTCAATAGTATATAACCTGTATACAAAAAACAGGTTGCCTATTGTGATAGCAACATCTACGGTCGCCCTTCAGGAAGCAATCACGAATATCTATCTGCCCCAGCTATCAAAAATACTAACGAGAAGCGGAATATTGGACAGCCGCTTAACATACATAACCCGTAAGGGAAAGATGCACTATATCTGTGATAAAAGGATGATAAATTACGGGAAAAAATTGGAAAGAGAAGAATATGGGGAAGAATACGGCCTGTTAAAAAGGTTGGATAATGTAGGCTGGAAGGAAATTGATCTGGACAACTGGGAAATTCCATTTCATTTGAAAAAGCAGATTTGCGTTCTACACTGCCGCCAGGAGTGTGAATACCGTTCTGGCTGCAGATATCAAATGCTTTTAAAGGATAGCAGAAAAGGGAAATATGATTTCCAGATCGTGAACCACGGTTATGTTTTGGGAGATATGTTGAGAGAAAAAAATGGGAAAATGAGCCAGCTTCCGGAATATGACGTTTTGATTTTTGACGAAGCCCACAAACTCAGAGATACAGCCAGACAGATGTATGGCGTTACTCTGTCAGAAAGGAATCTTATTAATCTGGCAAGGCCGCTGGCCGATGGTACGGAACGCGAGAGAAGAAAAAAACAGCGTCTCATTGAAAAAATGATAGCCCTGTTTGAGGCGGAAGAAGAAAGTGAGATCAATAAAGCGGTTCGGATTCTTTACCAGGAATTGGAAGATTATCAGAAACAGAAAAGACCGGTACGTGGAAATCTGGAAAAAGAGATTATGATCCGAAATCTTTGTGAAAAGCTGATTCCTAAGCTTTCAGAAATGCGAAAGGACGATCAGATTCTCTGGAGAGAGAGAACAAAAAATGGTGATCTGCAGATATGTTCCCTTTCAAAAAAGCTGAACGGAATGCTTTATCAGGATCTTTGGACGAATCAGAAAAGGAAAGTGGTTACATCAGGAACCATGTCGGTTAGCGGAGATTTCTCGCACTTTAAGACAACTACAGGAATTGATTTGCAACCTGTAAGCAGCAGAATCAGCGAAATCAGTAAAAATTCGCCTTTTCACTATGAAGAAAATGCTGTCCTGTATATCCCGGGCGGCCTTCCCAAACCCAGAACAAGGGATCTGGAATATGTAAAAACGGTAGCCCTCGAAGTAAAACGTCTGATCGAGGCGACTTGTGGTCATACCTTGGTGCTGAGTACGTCTTATTGGATGTTGGATCAATTATTGTATCAGCTGACTTGTACCGATGCACAGGTAAAATTTCCGGTTTTTGCCATGAGACGGGGAAAAATGGGAACCTTGGAACAGTTCAGAAAATGCAGAAATGGAATTTTACTGGCGAGTGATCTGGGAGGGGAAGGAATAGACCTGCCGGGAGATATTGTATCAAGTGTGATTATCATAAAGCTTCCTTTCCCGGTACCCAAAGCAGTAACAGAGCATGAAAGGAATGAATATGGCAGTTTTCAGGACTATCTGGATCATGTAATAGTCCCGGAGATGCTGATCAAATTGCGGCAATGGGTGGGACGGGCTGTACGGAAAGAAACCGATACAGCAGTGATTTCTATCCTGGACAGCCGTGCAGGTGTCAATGGGCGCTATCGGGAAAGGATTCTGGATGCTTTGCCGCCTATGCCGGTTATTGAGTCCATATATGAGGTGAGACAATTCATTCGGGAGAAAAAGGATGTGGAATACTTTGATGATTAGGAGAGAGTGGATGCTAAAGACACTATTACTTGTAGTTTTTTTGATGCTTCTTGGGATTATCATGCTGTTACTTGGTCTGGCCGCGATTGCGTTTCGTCTGGCCGGCTGTTATCAGGTAATTATGGAAAATATGAGGTAATTCTATAAGGAATAGGACAAAACATAAGGGGTATAAGATAGGAGAAAAAGGACGTTGCCATTCATGGCAGAAAAGGGAGAAAGAAAGTGTTTACACCGGAAGAATTGCAGAGGATGAAGGAGACTGACATCAGGGAGGTGAGCAGGGAGGAACTTACAAATTTATGCGATATTACGGTAGATATGACTCTTAACCCACAGGAAAGGGTCAGGCAGTTCGCGGAACAGACCAATAATCTGTATATCCACAAGATGGGGGGATATATAGTAAAAGTCAGCTATGCGGATACCGACCAGGACATAAATGATGTGCTGGAAAGATACATGGCAAATGTAGCGGAAATTATTTTCTAAATACATTTGAAATCCCGTGGAGGCTGTGGTAATCTGAAAGAGGATCAAATCAAAGAAAACTTCTGATATAAAACAGCTCTGAGCACGGGTGGAGGCTGACCCAAAATTTATATCAGGAGTGATTATATGAAAAAAGTAAAATCCACAATCTATCATGTGGGTATCTATTTGCGCTTATCAAAGGACGACCGGTCCCGAGAAAAGCACATGTCAGACATTCAATTCCAGGAAAGCTACAGTATAACAAACCAGAGGAAGCTGTGCAGGGCCTATCTGGATGAACATCCGGATATGGTGCTGTATGACACTTATATCGACGACGGGTATACAGGCAGCAATTTTGACCGTCCGGATTATAAGCGTCTGATGGAAGATATTTACGATCATAAAGTTAACTGTGTGATTGTAAAAGATCTGTCCAGAATGGGCAGAGAATACATTGAGCTGGGACGGCTATTGCAGAAAACATTTCCGTCACTTGGCGTCCGGTTTATAGCCATTGGTGATCATTTTGACAGTATAAGTGCGAATGCATCAGAAGCTAATATAGTCGTACCGATGAAAAACTTTGTCAATGAGTCATACTGCAGCGATATTTCCCAAAAGGTACGGTATGTAAAAAAGATGCAGCGTGAAAACGGGGAATATATTGGTCCGCACCCGGTCTATGGATACAAGCGTGACAAAATGTGGAACAAGCTGGTGGTGGATGAATATCCGGCACAGATTGTTCGGACGATTTACCGCTGGAAAATGGAAGGGATCAGTGCATTTGCTTCATCCAACCGCTTGAATGAGGCGGGAATACTTTCACCAATGGCCTATAAAGCCAGTTCCGGTTCCAATTATCATTCCGGGCTAAAGGCGGATGGGAGGACATCCAAGTGGACGCCTAAGGCAGTGCTCAGAATCCTTAGAGATGAAGTTTATACCGGAACTCTGGTTCAGGGAAAGCAGAGAAAGCAAAGCTATAAAATCAAGAAAATGATCAATGTTCCCCCGGAAGAGTGGGTACGGGTGGAGGACACCCATGAGGCAATCATTTCCCGCGCGGAGTTCGAAATTGTTCAGCATCTTCTGGAACATGACGGAAGAGTCAATGAATCAAACGGGCATATCAACATGTATGCAAGCCTTCTGTTCTGCGCCGACTGCAGGGAACAGATGATTCGAAAAAGAAATTGTGCGCGTAAACAGGACGGCTTTATTTGTTCAACATATAACCGTTCAGAGGGATGTACCCGGCATACGATCATTGAGGAGGATCTGACGGCTGTGGTACAGGAGGCCGTAAAGAAATATGCATCGCTTTTTTTAGATCAATATGAATGGATGAAAAAGACAAAAAACGTTCAGATCGATGACCGGATGCTGCTGGAGAGTAACAGGCATTTGAAGCATCTGGCGGAAGAAAAAGCGGATAAGGAACGGCTCTTGGAACGGCTGGAAAGTGATTTCGCTGATGGCATTCTGACACAAAAGGATTTTGAAACATTGCATACCGCTTATCAGGAGGAAATTGATGATCTGGAAAAAACACTGGAGCGGCAGGAACAGACGCTCAAAAGGATTCTGAAAAATGGAATCGATGCCGGAATCCGTCTGGAAGCCCTGAGAAGGGCAACAGTACTGGAAAAACTGGATCGCTATATCCTGGTTAATCTGGTAAAAAACATATTTGTATATGAGGATAATCGAATTGAGGTAGAGTTTAATTTCATGGATCAGTTTCAGTTAATTCAGGACTGGAATACGATTGCCTCTCTGCAGAAGGGAGGCGCAGCAGTTAATGGCTAAGACATCAAAACGAAAATACGGGAAGAAAGAAGCAGTGCTACCGCCTGTTAAGATTTATCAGGTAGGAATCTATGTCAGAATATCCTCATCGCTCAAGGAAGACAGCCTGCAATCCCAGATGGAAATCATTAAGAGGTACATCGCCGATAGTGATGAAAAAATGTTGGTGTGTGGAGTATATAAGGACAATGGAAGGACGGGAACCAATTTTGAGCGGGGAGGTTTTTTAGATCTTCTGCAGGATATAAGACTGGGACGGATTAACTGCGTAATTGTGAAGGATTTATCCAGGTTTGGACGAAATTATCTGGAGGCCGGTGACTATATCGAAAAAATATTTCCCATGCTGGGGGTTCGGTTTATTTCCCTAAGTGAAGGCGTAGACACAGAGAGAAAAAGTGTGGATACGATGGAAATCAAAATCAGGAATCTGGTAAATACTGCTTATGCTGCTGATATCTCTGAAAAGAGGGCCCTGACCCACAAATTAAGGCAGGAAGAAGGACTGTATATCGGTGGGTATGAGCCATATGGATATAAGCGTGGTGCCGGAGAAGACAATGGACGATTGTTTCCTGACCCGATGACAAAAGATATCGTAAAATTAATTTTTGTGCAGTATGAAGAAGAGCGGATAATAAAAGCTGTGGTCAGGTATCTGGCAAAAAAAAGAGTAAATCCCCCACTGATTTATGCGCAAACCGGAAAGGTATATGCAGAGGAAGGAGAGGTATATCGGCAGTGGAATGACGTGTCCGTTAGAAGGTTATTAGAAAGTAAAATTTACATTGGATGCCTGGTACAACATAAAAGTACAATGCGGGGGAGGCAGGAAAAAAACAGGAAATGGTATAACTGTGAAGATTGGATTGTTCATGAAAACTTCTGTACTCCATTGGTTTCTGAAGAATTATTCCAAAAAGTACAGAAACTGAGGGAAGAATCTCGGAAAGCGAAAAAAACTCATTCATATATTCCCAAAATGAAGGATAATCCGCTTCGGGGGATCTTTTTCTGCGGCATATGTGGACGTATGATGACCCGAGCGTCTAATTTCAAATACCTGGATAACGGGAAAAGTCTTAGAAAAGAAGTTTATGAATGTCAGGGACGTTATCGGTACGATTCCCAAAAATGTGTTTCAAATAGGATTTCTCGGGATGAACTGGAAAAAGATATTTTGAAGCAGATAAATTTGAGATCGAAAGATTTTCACAGATATTATGACAGGTCCTCTTCTGGACAGGTGAAGAATAAGAAGGAGTATGAAATTGAAAAGCAAAAATTATTATACACCATAAGTGATCTTCAATGTAGACAGAAAAAAATATATACCTCCTATATATCCCAGACAATTAGTAAGGATGTTTTTTTGCAGAAAAACAGTGAGCTGCACAAACAGTTAACGGAAGCTGGAAGCCATTTGACTGGCATAGAAGAAGAATTGAAAAAGCTGGAGATAATGGCACGTCGAAATAAAAAATGTGGAGAGGGAAAAGGATTAACCTATGAATTGCTTCAGGATTTGGTTGATAGAGTAGAGCTATATCCAGGTAAAAAGGTTAAAGTTTTTCTGCGTAATCCATTTGATGAGCCGATAGGTATTTCGGAACAAAATATCGTCAACGAGGATATTGGAATGCCGTCGGATGAGTGGGAGGAGGCGTGTAGATGATGCTATATGTGGCTATGTACCTGAGAATTTCCATAAAGGAAAAGAAAAATTTAACAGATGAAAGCAACAGTATACAAAATCAGAGAAAGATATTACAGACATATCTGATGAAGGATAAAATATTGAACCAGTATCCTGTAAAAGAATACTGCGATGATGGTTATAGCGGTACGCACTTTGAAAGGCCTGATGTACAGAGGCTTTTGGAGGACATTCAGCAACATAAAATATATGCATTGATTGTAAAGGATTTTTCCAGATTTGCCAGAGACTACATAGAACTTGGAACATTCCGGGATATGATTTTCCCAATGAATAATGTTCGCTTCATTTCCGTAAAAGACAGCTATGATAGTTTAGCAGATTCTTCCGAAATGCTGAATGTTGCTGTGTCCTCTCTTACCTATGACCTGTATAGCAAAGATTTATCAGAAAAGGTAAAAAGCGTTTATAGGATAAAATGCCAAAACGGCGAGTGCCCTTTCGGAGAAATTCCATTTGGATATGAACGAGATAAGCGCGAAAAGGGAGGTCTGCGGGAAAACCCGAAAGAAGCAGCAATTGTCAGAAGAATTTTTTCGGAAGCATACCTGGGGATTGGGACTCGCCAGATAGCCCGTGAACTGAATGAAGATGGAATCCCTACATGTTTCCAAATGAGAGGAAAACGACTCCGAACGAAAGACCGTATTAATTGGAACTCATCAGGGGTACGACGTATCCTGAAAAACAGATACTATATCGGAGAAATAACTTATAACAAAACCATTAAGGAAATAGGCAGCAGGAAAAGTAAACAAAAGCCTCGGGAAGATTGGATCACTATGAAAGACCATCATAAAGGATTGATTTCAAAGGAAGTTTTTGATGCGGTACAGGTTCATGGGAAGAGACCAGTACGAAGAAATGAGAGGCATCCTTTGACGGGAAAGGTCTTTTGTGGAGGTTGTGAGCACCCAATGATGTTTCGTATCAAAAATAAAGTAGAGATGTTTGAATGTGTGAATAGTACATTTCTCCCAGATAAGAAGTGTTGTACCTATTTTCGGATAGATGTTCTGGAAGAGCTTGTTCTATATCGATTAAATCAGGAAATGCTCCTATGGATGGATCAGGCGAGATTGCAGGCGGTTCGTTATCAGGAGATTATAAAGAAAAAGAGGATGCTGGAAGAAGAGATATCTGAACTAAATAAGAAGAGAGGCAAGTTACAAGAAAAAAAGAGAGCAGACTATGAAGCATATGTTTTTAGAAATCTGGAAAAAGATACTTATCTGGCAGAGAACGCTAAGGATGAACGAAATTTAGAAGAATTGAATGGAAAAATCACACAATTAAGCGAGAAGATGGGGCATCTTGAGGAAATTCTGAATGGTTTAGATCCAAAAGCATGGGATATTCTGAAAGAAATGAATACAACTGTATTATCACGCGAATTAGTAGATTTTTTTGTCGGGAAGATTGTCTTGTACCGGGACAAAAGAGTAGAGATTTTCTGGAAGTTTGCGTTTGTATATGAGCTGGAAGATATGGCAGATAAAGAAGGGACATTAGTCTGTTCGTGATTGTTCTTAAGCTTGTACGAGACTGAAAAGCAGGGTATAATTATAACACAGAAATGGCAGGGTAAATAGAAAATATGTCCGGTTGCTTCTGTGTTGGAAATGGAGATGACATGGAAGAGATACAAAAGAATATGGGACGGTTGCAAATACGGGAAGAACAGCTTAAAAAAGTAAGAGCATTTACGCTTATGAGTGATGTATTTATGTCAGTTGCTCTGCACGATAAAGCAGCGTGCCAGCACGTAATCAGGATACTGACAGGTAAAAAGGATCTGACAGTGAAAGCTGTACGGCCTCAATACCGGATCTCCCGATTGATTTCCCATGATGCTATTCTGGATATACTCGCAGAAGATGAAGAAAAACATCTTTACAATTTAGAAATACAACGACAGGATACTGTGGATCACAGCCGGCGTACCAGATTTTATGGAGCAATGATAGATAGCGAATATCTGGAAAAGGGAAAAGGGTATGAGGAATTACCGGATATACATATCATATATATCAGCGAAAAAGATCTCTGGAAGGCAGGCCATACGGTATATCCAGTCAAAAAGTATCTTGGAGGGGAAAAAATTCCATATGACGATGGGATGAACGTTGTGTATATAAATACTGCAGTGGATGATGGTTCAGAAACGGCAGCATTGATGAAATATTTCAGAACAGCAGATCCGGACGATAGAAGCCAGGGAGCACTGTCTGACAGGGTGCGATTCCTGAAATGCGAGGAAGGAGGTCAGAAGATTATGTGTGAAATTACTGAGAAAATTTATAATGAAGGTTTAACGGAAGGTGAAGCAAGAGGAAGAGAAAAGGAGGCTCAAAAGACGGCAATGAATTTGGCAGGAAAAGGTTTTTCGGTAGAAGCAATTTCTGAGATCATTGAAGTAAGCTCAGAAACCGTAAAGCAGTGGCTTGATAGGGGGAACCGGGTGCCGGGATGAGAATTTCTAACAATATAACAGAGTAGTTTAGGGAAGCCAGGTTGCTTGTCCCACTCTTAGATGGGACGCTGTAACGACTGGCTTCTCTGTTTTTTTAATAATTCCGAATAAGCCTGTCAGTTTATAGTTTTCTTACCGAAATTTGTCAAGTACTTAGCTCAACCCATTCGTAAACATCAAAAAGGAAGCAATTACTGCTCAAAACCGAGAAAAAAATTTAGGTTGTCCCCCTTGACAAAAGAATGGTGTGGGGAATTGGATACAAAATGGAAAAGAAGTAAAAAAGTAATAAGTATGTTTGGCTGGGCGCTGGGCGTTTCCACTCTGGCTGTCTGCGCGGCGGCAAATCCGGTCCGTGTCTGCGGCGGGCTGCAGGAAGCCATTGCGGCTGCGGATCCGGAAGGCTCCTATGAACAGAGCGCGTGGTTTCGCGGCGAGGTGGAGGAGATGCTGGACGGCCTGATCCGGATCGGCGCGAGGCAGCCCGTTCTGTATTCGGGAGCGGCCGTGGAAACGACGGTGATGCTGGAAGATGCGGCACAGGAGACGTCCTCCGCAGAGGAAGGAGCCGCATCTTCGGAAGAAATCCTGACGGAAACTTTCGGCGGGTGGACTTCGGTCGTGTCGGCAACGGTGATAGCCGGAGATGGAACAGCGGAAGAATCAGAGCGGGAATGGACCCCGGAGGAAATCAAACGGTCGGCGGAGCTGTTTCTGGAGCAGCACCGGTCCGACAAAAATATCCTGTTTGAACTGAAGCAGGACGGAGAGGTTCTGTATGATAATCTGGACGGACAGGTGATTGGAGGATCCGGAAACGAGCTGCCCCCGCAGTATGATTTCCTGTTGAAATTCGATGGGGAAAAGGCCGTCATCCTGATGGACGGCGTGGAGCAGGACGTTTACGGGGACGGAGTTTATACCGCCGACGGAGCTCATTGGAGAATACCGGGCTATGAAAATTACCGGCTCCCGGATGACTGGAAGAAGAGCGAGATCACCCTGGCGGTCCGTGCGGTACCCGTACAGTATATACAAGAAGATGGAACATACAGTGGCACACTCTATTATATCTGGCAGAATTTCCAGTGGAACAGGGGCTATATCCTTGGATACTGCGCTGTGCTGGCCGCGGCGGTGCTCTGTCTGATACCGCCCTTTATGTGGAGAAAAAGCAGAAGGGAGGCCCGGACGGCCATTGGCACCTTTCTGGGAAGGGTGCCCGGAGAACTGCGCCTTGCCGCTTTGGGCTGCCTCATCTGGCTGGAGGCTCTGTACTGGAGAAGCGGAGGCGGGGATGGAATCGGAGACGCTGTCTTTGTTCTGGCTGCACTCTGGGCGCTCTGGCTGGCTGTAACGGACGTGCGCTTTGGCAGAAAACTGTTTGAGAGCAGCTTCCTTTGCCGGCTGATCCGGTTCCTTCAGATAAAAGAAGGGGGACCTGGCATCGGGGAGAGGATGGAGCGGCAGCTTAACAGGCCGTTTCTTCTTTCTTTGGCGGTACCTGTGCTGCTTTTGGGTATCATCTGCTGCCTGAGGGACAGAGAGCAGTGGGCGGTTCTTTTCATGATTCTTCTTGCCGTGGACGCCGCAGCCCTGATCGGAACCCTCTTTTTCTCCGCCAAAAGCCAGAAAAGGATGGCGGCAAATCTCAGGGCGGCAGACGACTGCATCCGACAGATCTGCGGAGGCGGCCAGCCCGATGCGGACAGCCAGCCAGCCGATCCGGAGCTTGCCGACCTGGTGCAGAGAGTGGCGGAGCTTTCAGACGGACTGGAAACGGCGGTGGAGGAACGGCTGAAAAGCGAGCGGATGAAGGTGGAGCTGGTCACCAATGTGTCCCATGACATCAAAACGCCCCTCACCTCCATCATCAGCTATGTGGATCTCTTGAAGCAGGCGGAGGAGCTTCCGGAGGAGCTTAGGGATTATGTGAAAATCCTGTCCGCAAAATCGGAGCGCCTTCGGGAAATCGTCCAGGACGTGTTTGAAATCAGCAGGGCGGCTTCCGGGCAGCTTCCGCTGAAAATGGAACGGCTGGATCTGGGAAAGCTTCTGCGCCAGACGCTGGCGGACCGGAAGGATACCATAGAAGAGACCAGCTTTCAGCTGCGGATCAGTCTTCCGGAGGAGGAAGTCATGGTCCTTGCGGACGGCCAGCGGATGTATCGGGTATTTGCCAATCTGATCGAGAACGCGCTGAAATATTCCCTGGAGGGCTCCCGTATTTTCCTGACTCTGAAAAAAGAAGATGGAAAGGTGGAGGTGAGAATCCAGAATACTTCGAAGGAAGAGCTGAAGGAGGGAAAGGATTTCACGGAACGGTTTGTGCGCGGAGATGAAAGCCGGACGGACGGAGGCAGCGGGCTTGGCCTCTCCATTGCAAAAAGCTTTACGGAAGCCTGCGGAGGAGATTTCCGCGTGGAGACGGCTGGCGACAGCTTTACGGTGATCGTTGCGTTTCCGGAGGATGGGGAGAGATAGGCCGGAGGGACAGGATTTTTCAGAGGGACGGTTTTCTTCCATGCCTGTTTCTGGTACAATGAAACCGGCTGAGGGAACGGGTGAACAGAGAAAACGGAAGGAGGGGCTGAAATGACGGCTGAGACTTTTATGGAAAAGATCGGGCTTTCCGAAAGCGCACAGAAGGAGATCGGCAGATGGAATCCCGGACAGGCGGAACGGGAAGACTGGGAAAGGCTGTACTGGACGGATGAGGAAAGCTTCTGGCAGAAACTGCGGATGGAAGAGCAGCCACGGAGGCTGGCTCTTGTGCTCTTCGTGACGTTTGCCATATCGGCCCATGAGGAATACCGGAAAAAAGGAATAGCGGATCAGATTTACTTCGATACCTTCCGGGACATTGCCATCTGGAACAGGGAGTGTAAAAGGAAATATGGTGAAGAAGGGCTGGCAGAGGCGGAGTGGATCAGCAGATCGGTGAAGCTTCAGCTGTTCCGGCTC
>ERZ780162.1656-NODE-1656-length-15040-cov-3.039706_pt1 | contig 15040 bp, 8 predicted proteins | sample MGYA00511474_ERZ780162 | MGnify/ENA primary metagenome ERZ780162 (study PRJEB29588, sample SAMEA2143633) | human gut metagenome | biome: human gut; feature: human-associated habitat; material: faeces | place: Denmark | collected 2008/2010 ...
ATATTAAGAACAACAAAAGTGACGACAAATGGATAAAAAAGTTAATAAAATTATTGACAAAATATAAAATAAAAGTTAATATTTGTTCATAAACAGGGAAACAAAAGTAAAGGAGGAGACTGATGAAAGAGATAAAGAAAAAGAAGGGAAAAAGACGTTGGACAAGAGATGATACGGATTTAACACTGATTTCTCTTCCAACTTTTATATGGTTTGTATTGTTTTCTTACCTTCCAATGTTTGGAATTATCATTGCATTTAAAGATTATAAATTGAGCCCGGGGCATGGATTTATCTATAATCTGCTTCACAGTGACTGGGTGGGCTGGTCTAATTTCACATATTTCTTTAAATCAAATGCCTTTTGGATGTTATTGAGAAATACGATCGTTTACAATCTTGTGTTTATTGCACTGGGAGCGGCCGTTGCAGTAGGATTTGCGCTGATGCTGAGCAATTTGCGGAATAAATTGGCATCAAAAGCATATCAGACGATGATGTTTTTCCCGTATTTTATGTCATGGGTTGTGATCAGTTATATTGTTTATGCAGTATTAACGCCGGAAAAAGGTTATTTAAATAATATCATTGTTGCACTTGGTGGAACAAAGATCATGTGGTATCAGGAACCGAAATACTGGCCGTTTATCCTTACCTTTTTAAGGATCTGGAAAGGCATGGGATATGGAATGGTCATCTACCTGGCAACGATCACCGGAATTGATCCGTCTCTGTATGAAGCGGCAGTTATGGACGGTGCAACCAAATGGCAGCAGACAAAACATATCACAATGCCATGCATCAAACCCGTTCTGATCATGATGCTGATCCTGGATGCAGGAAAAATCTTTTATTCTGATTTTGGTCTGTTTTATCAGGCAACGGGTGGAATACCGGCGTCCCTGTACAACGTTGCATCTACATTTGATACATATATTTACAAAGCAATCCAGTCGAGCGCACCAATTGGAAAGACAGCAGCGGCTTCATTCTTCCAGTCTGTATGCTGTTGTGCAACTATTTTGCTTACAAACTGGCTGGTAAAAAAAGTTGATGAAGACAGCGCGATTATATAGGGGGATAGCAATATGGCACGCAACAAATTAAGAAAAGAAAAAGAACTTAATCAGATTAAAAAAAGCACGAATGTGTTTTTTAATATCATTTTTATTATATTATCAGCGTTGTGTATTTTTCCAATCGTATTTGTGTTTTCTATCTCTATTTCGAGTGAGACATCAATACAGAAAAATGGATATCAGTTAATACCACAGGAACTTTCGGCAGCGGCATATCAGTTTCTGTGGAATGAAAGAGGAACTATTTTACATGCAACATTCATTTCCATTCTGGTTACCGCGATTGGTATTATTTTGTCAGTACTGCTGACAACGACGATGGGATATGTTGTTTCAAGAAATACTTATAAACTGAAAAGTTTTTATACCTGGGTGATTTTTATCCCGATGATTTTCAACGGTGGTATGCTCGCCGGATACGTTGTTAATACAAATATCCTGCATTTGAGAAATTCTATCTGGGCATTGATCCTGCCGCTTGCGGTATCGCCATTTAATATTGTAATCTGTAAAACCTTTTTTAAAACGACGATTCCTGATTCCATCGTGGAATCGGCAAAAATTGATGGCGCAGGACAGCTTCGAATTTTTGCACAGATCATTTTACCGATTTCAAAGCCGATCATTGCAACAATCGCACTGTTCGCGGCATTTGGATATTGGAATGACTGGTTTCAGGCATCCTTATATATTTCAGACAAGAATTTACAGACATTACAGTCTATGCTGAATAATATCCAGAACAATATTGAGTATATAGCGAACAATCCATATGGCGGGCTTTCATTGCAGCAGTATAAAGCAAGTATGCCGACAGAGAGTGTGAGAATGGCGATCGCTATTATTATCGTGGTTCCTATTGCATGTGTATATCCATTTTTCCAGAAGTATTTTATTTCAGGTCTGACCATCGGCTCTGTAAAAGGATGATACCGTGTAAACAAAATAAGAGATATCAGATTTAGGAGGAAAATTTTATGATGAAAAAGAGAATTGTGTCATTGGGGCTTGCAGCAATGATGACCGCAGGATTATTCGCAGGGTGTGGAAATAGTTCTGAAAGCCAGGGGGACTCCACCGCTTCAGGCAGTAAAAGCGATGATATCGTTACTTTGAAGTGGGTCACAATTGGAAGTGGAATGCCGGATAACTATGATTCCTGGGTAAAGAAAGTGAATGATTATGTCGGCGAAAAAATAGGTGTAAATATTGATATGGAAGTAGTTGCCTGGGGAGACTGGGATAACCGTAGAAATATCATTATCAGTACCAATGAAGATTATGACATTATTTTCGGCAACGGAAATGTTTATACATCTGATACAAAACTCGGAGCTTATTATGACATTACAGATCTGATCGATGATAACATGCCGGGCTTGAAGGAACTTATGCCAAGTGACTATTGGGATGCAGTAGCGATCGATGGAAAGATTTATGCAGTTCCCACCTACAAAGACAGCTCATTATCCAATTATGCGATCTGGGATAAGGAGATCGTAGACAAGTATAATCTTGATATTGAATCTATGACAGACATATCTTCCCTGACAGATACCTTTAAGCAGATCAAAAGTGATACCAATGATTATCCGGTCTATGTAAAGAATGATGGTCTGTATTATATCTTTGATACTTATGATCAGTTAGGTGCCGGATGCCAGGCACTTGGTGTAAAGTACAATGATAAAGATGCGAAAGTATGCTATACACTGGAACAGGATGATATTTATTCAGAGTTAGAGACCATTCATGAGTGGTATCAGGACGGTATTATCAATCCGGATGCATCTACACTTTCCGAAGGCCGTGTATATAATGTCTGGAGAGTGGCACAGGGATGGTCTACCGCAGCACAGACATCCTGGGGTCCACAGATGGGAAAAGATGTTGAGGTTGCAAAAATTGGCGATACGATCTTATCGAATGATACAGTTCGCGGTTCTATTAACATGATCTCTGCAAATACAAAATATCCTGAGAAATGTTTACAGTTCTTAGATCTTGTAAATACAGATACGACTCTTAGGGATATGTTCTACTATGGAGAAGAGGGAGTAAACTTTGAGTACACAGATGACAATAAAGTTCACAAACTCAATGAAGACTGGACAATGGCAGGTTATACACAGGGAACATTCTTTACCGTTACACAGCAGGATACAGACACTGTAAATCAGTGGGATGAAGTGAAAGAGTTAAATGAAAATGCAGTACCATCTGTTCTGTTAGGATTTACATTTGATACATCAAACGTTGAGGATCAGTTATCAAACTGTACAGAAGTATGGTTACGTTACAAGAGTGAAGTCCTCACAGGTGTAAGAGATCCGAAGGAAGCAGTTCCGGAGATCAAAGAGGAATTAATGAATGCAGGATTCCAGGATGTCTTAGATGAGGCACAGTCACAGATTGATGAATTTTTAGCAAATAAACAGTAGGAAGAACAGTAAATATGAGTAAAATAGTAGGAAAAGCATTGCCGGATATGCCATGGCAAGACAAGGACGAAAACGATAAACTTCCTGTATGGAGATATAAAGCAAATCCAATCATTGATCGCTTTGCGACCAGAAATTCAAACAGCATTTTTAACAGTGCGGTCGTTCCGTTTGAAGATGGATATGCAGGAATATTCCGCTGCGACAGCAGATCGATCAGTATGGATATCTTTGCAGGGTTTAGTAAAGACGGGATCCATTGGGATATTTCGGATGATCCGATCGTATTCCACTGTGATGATGAAGAGATTGGAAAAAGAGATTACAGATATGATCCGAGAGTATGTTTTATAGAGGACCGCTATTATATCACCTGGTGTAATGGATATCATGGATATCCAACGATCGGCGTAGGTTATACATTTGATTTTAAAACATTTTATCAGTTGGAAAATGCATTTTTGCCATTTAACAGAAATGGAGTTCTTTTTCCGAGAAAGATCAATGGAAACTACTATATGCTAAGCCGTCCAAGTGATAATGGGCATACGCCGTTTGGAGATATCTTCGTCAGTGAAAGTCCTGACATGAAACACTGGGGGGTTCACAGATATGTGATGGGAACCATCAAAGGGGACGAGTCAGCATGGCAGTCAACCAAAATTGGTGCAGGCTGTATCCCGATCGAGACAGAAGAAGGATGGCTTGTGATCTACCACGGTGTTATCAACACCTGTAACGGTTTTGTATACCGTATGGGCTGTGCACTGTTAGATCTCGAACAACCATGGAAAGTCTTAAAGCGGACAAAAAATTATATTCTGGCACCACATGAAATTTATGAGTGTATGGGAGATGTTCCGAATGTCGTATTTCCGTGTGCTGCGCTTACGGACGCAGAAACAGGAAGAATTGCAATTTACTATGGCTGTGCAGATACAGTTACAGGACTTGCGTTTACGACAGTAAATGAATTAATGGAAAGCATGGAAAGTATGTAATAAAAAACGGAGTTGTTACAAAATAATAATAATATTATTTGTGACAGCTCTGTTTTTGCAAAAAATTTCTGGAAACAACAGTGGGAGAAAAGAATGATAGAGAAAAATTCGGGAAAACCATATATGAATGTAATATTTGGAAATTTTTACAGTCCGGGATATGACGATCCGGATTTTGTGGATGAGACGATGGAACTGATCAAAAATCTTGGTTATAACAGCGTTATGTTTGACACAAAAGACTGGGAAGATTTCAGGGAACGCTATAAAACCGGAGAACGGAGCCAATATGTAAAAATGCAGGAATATATGGGGCAGTCTGCATTGAAACATGGATTAACGTATAATTTCCTGGTGTTATATTTAAATGGCGATAATTTGTACCCGCATATCCGTTTCAGTCCACCTGTATTTGGGGAAGAGGTCGTGACAATAGATCAAAAAGGTGGAAAATGGTACAAGTACTGGTCAGATACTGCGAGAGAAACGATGGCAGAGCATGTAGACCAGATCCTTCAAATGTACGGGGAGGGCTGTACCACCTGCCGGTTGGGACAAAAACAGGTCCTTCCAACATGTACGATGTGGGATCCGATTGCAGCGCCAAGTTTTGACCAGGATGGAATAGAACGCTATCAGAAATTTTTAAAAGAGAAATATAAAAACAATATATCGTTATTCAATGAGAGGTACGATCTGGATATCGATGATTTTAAGCAGTTAAAACCAGAGGATTACTGGTATTCTGTGATTTATGGAGAGGGAAGCTGTTATACCGGAGAGGATATCAGAAAAAGAACAAAGAAGTTCTGGATATGGAAAGATAACATGTCCTGGAAAATAGAAGAACTGCGGCTGTACTTTAAAGATATGCAGACACGCCTCAAAAAAGACCACCCGGAATTATTCCTTTGTCCGGATCTGTCGCAGTGGGGATATTTTTTAAATGTGTACAGCCAGAAACAATGTGACAGTGACAATCCGGATTACAGTGAATTGTGGGATACTGCAATGCGGGGGATCGATATGTATGCGATCAGTCCATATGTGGATTCCTGCCATTTCATAACAGTTCCGGCAAGACCGGATGCGAGTCCGGATGCCTATGTCACTTCCTGCCAGCACAGTATGATGCGCGTGATGAATGAAGGAAAAGAATGTATCGGCGGTATCTATTGGGGACGTTATATTTACCGGGATCTGTATGCATTTTTAACACCGGAAGAAATTGTGGGTACCATGACCGCGTGCGGGGTAGATGGCTACACTTCCTATGGGATGAACGGACTTGATGATGGCGGTGTGCTAAATCGCATGGAAGATGACTTTTTAGATTCACTGAGAAGGGGAAATACCTGGTGTGCAGAAGTGATTCCAAAAAGGGGAAAAAGTAAATTTAAAGAGATCGCAATCCTTTTTCCATCCGAGATGTCAGATTATGAACCGTTTGATGTGGAAAATAATGAGATCCGCCGGCTGGATATGCTGGGGTGGTATGAAATATGCTGTGATCTTGGGTATCAGACCGATGTCATCAGCTATCATGACATTTTAGAGAATAAATTAAACGACTATAAAATGCTGATTGTTCCATCCAATGACTGTTATTTTGCAGAAGAACACACAGACATGGAAAAAATGATCCGGGAATGGGTGACAAATGGAGGAGTTGTGCTACATGGACCAGACTGTGGTTTAAGTAAAAACTGTTTTGGCATCCAGGGCATCCCATGTGAAAAAACACCGTACATATATCAAAAGCCTGTCATTCCACAGGGCTGTGAATTTCAGAGATATGAGACAGGCAGATGTATTAGTGCATATGCAGACGATGCGGGCAAATGTATTGTTATGCAGGAAATTGAAAAAGGAAAGGTTATTTCCTGCGGAGTACAGTTAGGTGCTTCTTATGTGGCAAAGAATATACCACATGTACCATATGAACAGAGAAATAAAGAAATGTATCCGATCATTCAGGCAAGAAGTACATTGTTGGAAGATCTGTTAGGGGTATGTGGAAAACCTGTTTCAGGAATCTGTGAAAGAGGCATTGAAGCAGGTGTGTTTGAGACGGGAATGGTTTTGGTAAATCATCGGTCAACACCGTATGAGATTGGAAATTTAAAAGGAAACCGGAAATTTACAAATCCAGTGAATGATACCGTGTTATTGCCACATTCCGCGGTATGGATCGAGCGTGAATAAAGAGCAGGTGAAAGTATGGCTTTTATAAGAGAAAAAGAAGAAATCAAAACGGGGTTTCAGGAGATAGAACCGTGGTCATCAGAGATTGACCTTCAGACGGATTTTGTAATGGTCTATGGTCTGAATGAATCTTTAGAATCCCGGATGCAGCAATATAGAGAGCGGGGTTATAAGGTACATTTAATGCTTGGGTGCGCCTGGGGAAATTATAAAGAATATCTGTGCGGCAGGTGGGACGGAAAGGAACACTGGGATGAATGTCAGACAGACCGGAACGGAAACCCGATCCTGCACGGGGTCGATACGCCATATATGGTGCCGACACGGTCCTTTATCCAATATCTGACGGAACACTTATGCGCTCTCATAGATAAAGGGATCACAGAAATTTATATGGAAGAACCCGAATTCTGGGAAGCGGGAGGATATTCGGAGGCATTTAAAAAAGAATATCTGGCATATTATGGCGTGGATTGGGAGCCGCCCCATACAAATATCAATGCGAAGTACCGCAGTTCCAGATTAAAAGCATATTTATATGGAAGGCTTGTCAGACATCTCAGCAGAAATATCAAAGAGTATGGAAGAAAAACGGGGAAAGAGATCCATTTTTATGTGGCGACGCACAGTCTGGTAAATTATGCACAATGGAAGATCATGAGTCCGGAAAGCCGTCTTTTGGATGTTGATGAGGTGGATGGTTTTATCGCACAGGTATGGACGGGGACGAGCGGCACAGGAAACGTATATGAGGGCCATTATAAGAGCAGAACATTTGAGACGGCGTATTTAGAGTATGGCATCATGCAGGAACTGGTTAAAGGGACAGATAAGGAAGTATGGTTTTTACAGGATCCGGTGGAAGATAACCCGGAACATGGCTGGGAAGAGTATGCAGATAAATACAAAAAGACCCTGACAGCAGCTTTATTCTGGCCGGATGTGGATCACTACGAGGTGTGTCCGTGGCCAAACAGGGTGTTTAAAGGAAGATATCCCAGAAAAGTCGGTCTTGCGGAGGGAATGATCCCGACGGAGGATATGGAAGGTGCAAAAAATATCCCGGATACCTACGCGACATTTCTGGCAGGTATGATACAGACACTGGGAGATATGACCAAAGAGGAGAGCGAAACAGAAAAAGATGCGGTTGGTGTATTTTTAGCAGATAGCTGTATGTACCAGCGGACATACCCGGATCAAGTGGAACATCATGGGCAGAAGATCAATCTGTCGGGGATGGAAGATTGGATGAACCGTCTTATTTTTCAAAAGGAAGAAGAACGTCAGCTTCTTTTATCCATGGAAAAAATGGAATATGCGTATAAAGAATGCTGCGCATTCCCGGACTGGTTTGGTCTGACACTGCCATTATTAAAATATGGTTTACCGATACAGCCGGTCTATTTTGATCACATGGTCCGCTATGAGGAATATCTGAGAAAATATCGGTATCTGATCTTAAGTTATGAATTTATGAAACCGGAAAGTGAAGAATTTCATCACAAACTGGTGGAATGGGTAAAACAGGGAGGCACACTTTTTTATATTGGAAAAGACTTTGATCCATATAATTATTTACAGGAATGGTGGCAGAAATTTTCCTGCGACACGCCTGCACAACATCTTTTTGCAGAGTTTGGAATGGATAAGGAACCAGCCAATGGATGTTACCGGATCGGAGAGGGAAATGTTCTCGTATGGAATGAAGTTCCTGCGCTGTTAAGCGTGAATGAAGCGATCGCAGATAAATACCGCAACTGGATCCGGGAAGGACTTAAGATGGGCGGATATCACTGGAATATGTGCAATTATCTGTCGGTAAGAAGGGATCCGTATATTGTGATAGCGTCCATGCAGGAATCGGATACGGGATCGGTTTATACAAAAGAGGGTCTGTTTGTGGATCTGTATGAAGATAAATATCCGGTCGTGGAGCGGGTTTTGGTAGAACCCGGGCAGGAAAAGCTGCTGTTTGATCTTGAAAAGATAAAAGAAGATGTAAGGATTATCGCAACGGCAGCGCGTATTGAAAATATGGCATGTGAAAACGGACAGCTTAGTATTGAGGCGAAGGCAATTGATCACATTCAGGTGAATATGAGGATCCGCCTGCCAGGGAAACCGGAAGATTTATGTGCACATACAGAAAGCGGGAAAAACATGGAACTGCAGTCTGTATGGGATGAGAAAAGCAGAACGGTTTTGTTATCCTACAGAAGCAACAACGAAAAAGTACATATTACAGGGAAATTAAAGTATGAATCATGATGCTAATGCAGCTGCCAGATAATTTAATGGGCTGCATCATGGAACTTATATAAAGATTGGAAACGATCTTAATATAGAAAGAAAACAAGACAAGGAGGAAAATATGGATTTCTTAGACAAAAGAGTCGGTGTAATTTGCAACGAACTTAAGAAATTAAAAGTAAAACAGGTATTTCCACTGACACAGTGGGAGTACAAGGAAGGAAACTTTATTCACCCGGAGGATGCATTAAAGGACGAGGCAGCCTGGGAAAACTTTGACTGCAAGACCATGCACTGGTATGGCAAGGACCGTCATTACTGGTTTCGCACGACCTATACCGTTCCGGAGGAGCTGGATGGCAAAAGCATATGGATCCGCGTTTCCTCCCAGATCGACGAGTGGGATGACGGAAGAAATCCGCAGTTTATCGTGTTTGTGAACGGGGAGGTTTATCAGGGAATCGATATGAACCACAGGGAGTGCCTGATCACAAGAAGCGGAAAGGCAGGAGAGACACTGACCATCGATCTGCAGGCATATACCGGGATCATGCATGAGGAATTTGCGCTCCACACACAGATCGAGGAGATCGATGCAGAGATCGAAAAACTCTATTATGACCTGTGGGTTCCGCTTGCAGCATTTTCCCGTATGGAAGCAGATGATAAAAACCGCAAGGATATTGAGTATGTGCTCAATGAGACGATCAATCTGCTGGATCTAAGGACCCCGTATTCCGAAGGCTTTTACCGGAGTGTGCGGGAAGCATCTGCTTATATCCAGAAAGCACTTTATGAGGATATGGCAGGGTATGAGGATGTGATCGCAACCTGTATCGGACATACGCATATCGATGTTGCGTGGTGGTGGACTGTGGCACAGACCAGGGAAAAAGTCGGACGCAGCTTTGCAACTGTGTTAAAGCTGATGGACGAGTACCCGAATTATAAGTTCATGTCCAGCCAGCCGCAGTTATATGCATTTTTAAAGGAGCGCTATCCGGAATTGTACGAGAAAGCAAAACAGCGCATCAAAGAGAAACGCTGGGAGCCGGAAGGCGGTATGTGGGTCGAGGCAGATTGCAACCTGACATCGGGAGAATCCCTCGTCCGTCAGTTTATGCATGGCAAACGCTTTTTTAAAGAGGAATTTGGCGTGGACAACCGTATCCTCTGGCTGCCGGATGTGTTCGGTTATTCCGGGGCACTGCCGCAGATCATGAAAAAATGCGGAATCGATTATTTTATGACAACCAAACTGGCATGGAACCAGTTCAATAAAGTACCTTACGATACGATGATGTGGCGCGGAATCGATGGAACAGAGGTGCTGACACACCTGATCACGACCCTTGGCGTGAGCCAGCCGATCAAAGATTACTTTACGACCTATAATGGCATGCTGCACCCGGATGCGATCATGGGAGGATGGATGCGTTACCAGAATAAGGACATCAATAACGATATCTTAGTCTCCTACGGTTACGGCGATGGCGGCGGCGGTCCGACCAGGGAAATGCTTGAGACTTCGATCCGCATGGAAAAGGGAATCAAAGGGATTCCGAAAGTACGCCAGGAATTTTCACGCACCTATTTTGAAGAACTTGAGGAGCGCGTGAAAGGTGACAGACGCCTGCCGGTATGGGAAGGTGAATTTTACTTTGAGTACCATCGCGGAACTTATACCTCCATGGCGAGAAATAAACGTAGCAACCGTAAGGCAGAACTTGGTCTGATGGATCTGGAACTGTTGTCCGTTTTAGCACAGGCACAGGCAGCGTATCCGGCAGAAGAACTCGACCGCATGTGGAAAAAAGTCCTGATCAACCAGTTCCATGATATTCTGCCTGGATCTGCGATCCATGAAGTATATGAGGTGACAAAGGAAGAATACGCTGCACTTCAGAAAGAGATCAAAGCACTGGAAGAGGAACGTCTCCATGCACTCGTGGGAGATGGCGAAGGCATCACTATTTTCAATACAACCGGACACGACCGCAGTGATATCGTAGAACTTGGGGAGATCCATGCGGAAGCGTTAAAGGATGCAGAGGGCGTGATCTATCCGGTACAGAAGACTGCAGAAGGTGCAGTGGTCTATGTAGAGCATCTGCCGTCAAAAGGATATAAGACATTTGCGGCTGTATCCAGTGAAATTGAGCAGAAAACACCGTTTGTCCTTGTGGATGACCATACGCTTGAGACACCGTTTTATACGATCCATCTGGATGCGGAGGGACGTTTTGACCGCATCTACGATAAGGAAAACGACAGGGAAGTACTGCAGGATGGCAAAAAAGGCAATCAGTTCCGCATGTACGAGGATAAGCCGATGTGCTTTGATAACTGGGATGTGGATATTTACTATACCGAAAAGTACTGGGATGTCAATGATGTGATTTCTATGGAATGGACAGAGTGCGGTCCGGTGCGTGCAACGTTAGAGATGGAGCGGAAAGAAAGCAATTCTGTGATCCACCAGAAGATCCATTTCTATGCAGACAGCAGAAGGATCGAATTTGAGACTTATGTGGACTGGAAAGAGCATCAGACATTGTTAAAGGTACATTTCCCGGTCAATGTACATACCGATGAAGCAACATTTGATGTACAGTTTGGTAATCTGACACGCAAAGTGCATACCAATACGAGCTGGGATAAAGCACGTTTTGAGAGCTGCGGACAGAAATGGATCGATCTCTCGGAAGGTCACTACGGAGTCAGCATGTTAAATGACTGCAAATATGGACATTCCGTGAAGGATTCTGATATGGCACTGACACTGATTAAATCCGGCATCGAACCGAATCCGGTGGCAGATCAGGAAGAGCACTATTTTACCTATGCAATCTATCCGCATGCGGAAAAATGGCAGGAAGCAAAGACCGTGGAGCAGGCATATGACCTGAACCAGCCGGCTATTGCAGTGGCAGGAGGAAAGCCGGGAAGCCTGTTGTCAAAAGCATCTGTGGACAGGTCCAACGTTGTATTAGAGACGATCAAGTGTGCAGAGTCCGGTCATGGCATCATTATCCGTATGTATGAGAGCGAAAATGCACTCACAAAGACAAATCTTGTAGTTGAGGGGAACTACAACAAAGCGTTTGTCTGCAATCTGCTCGAGGAGGAAGAAGCAGAATTAGAGTTGAAAGACGGAGTGGTTTGTGTACAACTGAAACCGTATGAAGTTGTTACTGTAAAACTCGTTTAAAATCATATAGAGGCATTCAGATTCCGAAGAGAGTTCGGTGGGATGCCTCTCTTTTTATAGGGAGATTTACGTTATGACCAATAAATTAAGCCATATTTTTGAGTGTTCCGATCATATTACGGAAAAACAGTATCGGACCAGCAGGGCACTTTTTATCCTCGATGGATGCGCTTCCACACAGATTTTTACGGTTACTTCCGGCGCATTTTTATCGGGACTTGCCTATCTTGTGGGTGCGGGGACGGCACTGACCGGGATCATAGCTGCACTGCCGACGCTGATGAATACCATCCAGATTTTTTCCTCTGTCGTCTATGAGAACCGCGCAGGCAGCAAACGGATCACGGTAGAGTTTGCACTCATCCAGCGCTTATGCCTGCTCATGATGCTGTTTGTTCCGACATTGATGTTAGGAGCGAGAATCTCGGTGGCAGTGATCGCGGTGCTGTATTCCTGTGCACATTTCTGTGGGGCATTTATCAACACCGGGGCAAATAACTGGCTGATCAGCCTGGTGAAAAAAGAACGGTTGGGAAGATATCTCGGACTGAAGGATTCAATGACTTTAGTTGCGTCCACAGGCGGTTCCCTGATCTTAAGTAAAATTTTAGATGCCTACCGTTTCGCGGATCAGGAGATTCTGGGATTCCGGATCATCGGCATTTTATGTATCGGTATCTGCGTGGTCGACATTACCTGTCTCACGCTGATCCGGGAACCGGAAAATGTGAAATATGTGGAGCCACTGAACATAAGGAAAGCAATACAGATGCCGCTCACAGACCAGAATTACCGCAATATATTGATTTTCTTCCTGCTGTGGAGTGTGGCGTCTAATTTTGCCAGTCCGTTTTTTTCTATTTATATGTTAGAGAATCTGGGGCTGTCCTATTTTTATATCACCGTCATGAATATGGTTGCATCGGTGGCGCGGATCGCCGCTGCAAATCTGTGGGGGAAGGCAGCAGACAGTTATTCGTGGAGGCTTGTCACGCTGGGGTCCATTTTTATGCTGGGAGTTGCATATATCGGCTGGGGACTGCTGACGAAAGAAAACTGTATCTACTGGCTTCCGGTCGTACAGGCTGTGAGCGGGGTTGCCTGGGGCGGCATCAATATTGCGACTTTTCGGATGCAGTTTGCCTTTGCACCGTTAGAACACCGTGTCAGCTATGTCAGCTTCTGCTCAACAATGGTTGGGTTTGTAGGATTTTTTTCATCCATGCTCGGCTCGACATTTGTGGCATTAGCAAAGGATATCAGGATTTTAAACATTCCGGTAGATAACATACAGATGGTGTTTATTTTGTCTGCATTCGGAATTATTGCAAGTGCATTATACAGCCGAAAAATAAAGGAGAAATGACAGGACAGATATGGAGAGAGATAGCAGAAAGCGGGCAGAGGCGCTGCTTGCGCAGATGACCGCAACAGAAAAAGTGGGACAGTTAAACCAGCATTTATATGGTTTTCGGATCTACCATGTAGAAGATGGAAAAATTATTTTTACGCAGGAATTAAAGGATGAAGTAAAAAAGTGGGGCGGGATCGGCACGATCTATGGTCTTTACCGTGCAGATCCATGGTCGGAAAAAAATTATGAGACAGGGCTTGCCGGGGGACTTTCCATGCAGGCATATAATCAGTTACAGAAATATGTGATCGAACACAGCCGCCTTGGAATTCCATTTTTACTGAGCAGTGAATGTCCACATGGACATCAGGCGTTAGACGGATATCTGCTCCCGGTCAATCTGGCAGTAGGTGCATCGTTTGACCCGGCATTGTATGAGCGGGCAGGGCAGGTGTGCGGCAGGCAGTTAAAGCAGATGGGCGTGGATTTTGCACTGGTTTCGGCACTGGATATTTTAAGAGACCCAAGATGGGGGCGCAGTGAGGAGTGTTATGGGGAGGATCCATATTTATCGGCAGAGCTCGCGCGGGCGATCGTAACAGGAATCCAGAAAGAGGGCGTTGCAGTGGTTGCAAAACACTTTTGTGCACAGGGGGAGACGACCGGAGGGGTCAATGCCAGCGCAGCGCGGATCGGAGAGAGGGAACTGTGGGAGATCCATTTACAGGCGGCGAAGGCATGTTGTGAGGCGGGCGTAAAAGGCATTATGGCTGCATACAACGAGATCGATGGAAAATTCTGCCATGCCAACAGACATCTGCTGCAGGATATTCTGCGGGAACAATTGGGGTTTGACGGGGTCGTGATGGCGGATGGCATCGCCATCGACCAGTTAGACATTATGACGGGGGATAATATCAGGTCGGCAGCACTTGCACTGAAAGCAGGTGTGGATATCAGTCTGTGGGATGAAGGTTATACAAAGTTAGAGGAGGCGTTAAAACAGGGATTTATCACGGAAAAGGAACTCGATCAGGCGGTCCTTCGAGTGCTCACTTTGAAATTTGAGCAGGGACTGATGGATAAACCTTATATTGATGAAAACGGGAACCGTACCGCCTCTTACAGCGAAAATGGTGCTGTTTCATTTCCGACAGAGGCATATCAGGAGTCGGAAAAACTGGCGCGCGAGTCGGTAGTGTTGTTGAAGAATGAAAATGTACTGCCGATTGGGAGAGCAGAAAAAATAGCCCTGATCGGTCCAAATGCGGATGATATTTACCGGCAGATCGGTGATTATTCACCTCCAATGGACAGGGCAGGATATGAGACGTTAAAGAGCGGCATGGAAAAAGAATTTGGTGCAGACCGGGTTCGCTGTTATAATGGACATGAGGTCGGGACGGCTGTTTCTCTTGCGGAAAATGCGGATATTATCGTGCTGGCATTAGGCGGATCATCGAGTCGTTTTAAAGGGGCGCTGTTCGATGAAAACG
>ERZ780162.1679-NODE-1679-length-14891-cov-3.193381_pt1 | contig 14891 bp, 10 predicted proteins | sample MGYA00511474_ERZ780162 | MGnify/ENA primary metagenome ERZ780162 (study PRJEB29588, sample SAMEA2143633) | human gut metagenome | biome: human gut; feature: human-associated habitat; material: faeces | place: Denmark | collected 2008/2010 ...
ATTCAAGTGATTTAAGATACATTATTTTTCACCACCCCTCATTATGATTTCGTTTATCTTTATTTTATCGCTGCCCTCGTGACCTACAATTTTTATATTGACACCAAGATCTTTGAAATATTCTATATTAGCTTTTTTCTGACCTATTGCCTTGCTTATCTGCCTTTTTGGTACAGATATCACAACGGAAGCTATATCGCTTATATTGCCATGCTTTCCAAGCTCCTCTGCTATAAGCCTGCGGTAATTTCTGCCTTCGCAAAGTTCACGGAATGCAGGGTGATAAAATCCGCCCAACATTTGCTCCTCCACAACCTCGCTTGCGTGCAGACCAAGCTTTATAACATCTATACCAAGTTTGTCGGCTTCTGTGAGCAGATAAGAACAGATTTTCACTACCTCGTCAAAGTCCATAGGCTTATATTCGCCACTTTTGTAAAGCTCTCCGAGCCTTGTACCATTAAGGATAACAACGGGATAGATGCGCACTGTTTTAGGAGACAGCGCCGCTATCTTCGACCAAGTTTCCAGCTCAGTTTCACGGTTGCTTTTATAAAGTCCTATCATCATTTGCAGACCAAGGTCAAAGCAACCATAGCTTTTTATAAGCTTTGCAGCGTTTTCGACGTCCTGAACAGTATGTCCACGCTCGTTGGCTTCAAGAACAACATCTGACATAGACTGTGCGCCAAGCTCGATAGCCGTAACGTGATTATCTCTGAGAATGTCAAGTATCTCAGTGCTGATATAGTCAGGTCTGGTGGATATCCTGATACCCTTGAATTTGTCGTTGCCTATAAACTCCTGTGCTGCACCAAGAAGTTCGAGCATATATTCTCTCGGCACTGCTGTAAAGCTACCACCGAAAAAGGCTATCTCCGTCTGTGAAACGTCCTTGACTTCGTTCATTGCCTGTGTGCAGATACGCTTAACATCATCAGCGTGCGGTATCTTCTCTGTACCAGTTATGGTGCGCTGATTGCAGAACGCACACATATGCGGACAGCCTATATGCGGCACGAAGACAGATATATTACTGTGCCCCATAGCCCATTAGTTCCAATGCTTCTTTAGCCGCCAACTGTTCAGCGGTCTTTTTCGATCTGCCTGTACCCTCGCCGATAACATTCGTATTCAAAAGTACCTGAACAGTAAATTTCTTATTATGGTCAGGACCTGACTCGCCTTTAAGGTGATATTCTATTCTCTCCTCAGGATTTTTCTGGATTATCTCCTGAAGAATAGTCTTGTAATCATGGAAAACAACTCCATCAGGCGTGATATTTTCAGGTATGAATGAAAGTATATATTTTGAAACAGGCTCAATGCCGCCGTCAAGATAAATTGCAGCGATAACTGCTTCAAAAGCGTCTGAAATAATTGACGGTCTTTCTCTGCCCCCTGTTATCTCCTCGCCTTTTCCGAGAAAGATATACTTGCCAAGTTCTATTTTCTTTGAGAACTCAAACAGTGCTTTTTCGCACACAAGTGAAGCTCTCATTTTTGTCAGCTCGCCCTCAGGCATATGCTTGTAATGCTCGAAAATGTGATCTGACACAACTATAGAAAGCACTGAATCTCCAAGAAATTCAAGCCTTTCATTGCTGTTTCTTGCATTCTTGTTTTCATTTGCAAATGATGAATGGGAAAGAGCTTCGTAAAGGAGCTTTTCGTCTTTGAATTGATAACCTATTCTTTCCTGAAACTCTTTAAGAGTCTTTTGCTCGTCCATTATAACATCTCCTGTTTGCTTTTCAACTGCTCGATAGCAGTTGTGATCTCGTCTATCACATTAGTTTCAGTAAACTGTTTTGCTTGTCTGATAGCGTTATAGAATGCTCTTGCATTTGATGAGCCATGTGCCTTGATAACAGGCTTTGCAGTACCAAGTAGAGGCGCTCCGCCATACTCAGAGTAGTCTACCTTTTTCTTGAATTCTTTAACGTTCTTCATTACCATAAGAGCAGCGATCTTTGACTTTGTATCCTTAGTCAGAAGCGTTTTAAGCTCCCCTGAAAAGAATTTTGCCATGCCCTCGTAAAGCTTGAGCATAAGGTTTCCGCAGAAGCCGTCAGCCACGCATACGTCACAATCGCCCATAGGAAGCTGTCTTGCTTCGATATTTCCAACAAAGTTTACAGGTGCGTTTTTCAACTGCTTGTAAGTTTCAAGCTCCAGCTCTCTGCCCTTTGACTCCTCTGCACCAATATTTGCAAGACCTACTCTTGGTGACTCAACACCAAGTATCTTGTTCATATAAGCCGAACCCATTATTCCAAACTGAGTAAGCATTTCAGGACGGCAGTCTGCGTTTGCACCGCTGTCAAGAAGCATCGTAGGCGTCGTTGCCGTAGGAAGTATTGTTGCAAGAGCTGGTCTTTTGATGCCCTTTATTCTCTTTACGATAAACGTTGCTCCAACTACAAGCGCGCCTGTTGAGCCAGCTGAAACGAAAGCGTCGCCCTCGCCGTCTGCAAGCATTTTCATGCCCACAGCCATTGAACAATCCTTCTTGCTCTTGATTACTTCTGTAGGCTCTTCACATATCTCGATAACAGTATCAGCGTGCTTGATATGTAAAGCTGTGATATCAAGTCCGTTTTCCTGTGCACATTTTTTTATTTTTTCTTCATCACCAACAAGAGTAACGTCAACACCGAAATCTTTCTGTGCATCAATTGAACCTTTTATGACTTCGAGAGGTGCGTTATCTCCGCCGAAAGCGTCAATTACTATGTTCATAACATTCTCCTTAAAATTCCTCAATAGCCTTGTCAAGGTCTGCAAGACCCCTTTCAGCTATCATCTTATATTTCAGTTTCTTATCTCTTATACGTTCAGGCAGCTCAGGCAGGATACCCATATTACATCCCATAGGCTGGAACTTCTCCACAGTAGGATCGCTTATATACTTTGAAAGCGCACCCAGCATAGTGGTATCAGGCAAGGTAACCGCAGGCTTGCCCTGCAAACGTCTTGCCATGCTCAGACCTGCAAAAATTCCGCTTGCCGCCGATTCGATATATCCCTCAACGCCTGTCATTTGACCTGCAAAATAAAGGTTTTCTCTATCTCGCATATTAAACTGCGGATTTAAGAGCTTAGGCGAATTGATGAAAGTGTTTCTATGCATAACTCCATAGCGTACAAATTCTGCATTTTCAAGTCCTGTGATAAGAGAAAATACTCTTTTCTGCTCACCAAATTTAAGGTTTGTCTGAAAGCCCACAAGGTTATACAGACTTCCCTCTGCGTTCTCTGCACGAAGCTGAACGACGGCATAAGGTCTATTGCCTGTTCGTGGGTCTGTCAAACCCACAGGTTTCAGCGGACCGAAACGCATTGTGTCCTCTCCTCTTTTGGCAAGGACCTCAACCGGCATACAGCCTTCATACACCTTAAACCCGTCCTTAGAAAAGTGCTCCTTATCAAAATCATGGAGCGGAGCGGATTCCGCATTGATAAGTTCATTATAGAACCTGAGATATTCTTCCTTATTCATAGGGCAGTTTATATAATCAGCCTCGCCCTTGCCGTATCTCGATGCAAAAAACACCTTATCCTTATCAAGACTTTCATATGTGACGATAGGTGCGGCGGCATCATGAAAATACAGATAATCACCGCATATTTTGCCGATACTCTCTGCAAGTCCATCGCTTGTAAGAGGACCTGTTGCGATTATAACATCGCCATCAGGTATATCTGTGACTTCCTCCTCGATAACAGTGATGTGAGGATTTTCCATTATCTTTGCCGTGACCATATCGGAAAACTTTTTCCTGTCAACAGCAAGTGCTCCGCCTGCTGATACCTTAGTTTCAGCTGCACATTCCATTGTGACAGAGCCAAGCCTGCGCATTTCCTCTTTTAGCATACCTGCGGCTGAATCTATTCTGTCCGCTTTCAATGAATTTGAGCATACAAGCTCTGCAAAGCCCTTATATTTATGGGCAGGTGTAAACTTTTTCGGCTTCATTTCATAAAGCTCAACGTCTATCCCTGCTTGGGCTAACTGCCACGCAGCTTCACAGCCTGCAAGTCCTGCACCTATTACCTTAACCGCCATTAGATAAATTCCTTTCATATCCGCAATCAGGCTTATGGCAAATGAGTATTCCGTTCTTTCCGCCTTTCTGGAAAAGCGTACTGCCACACTTAGGGCATTTCTCTTCGGTAGGAACGTCCCATGTCATGAACTTACACTCAGGATTATCCTCACAGCCGTAATACTTTTTGCCCTTTTTAGACTTTTTGAGAAGCACTTTCTTTCCGCAGTAAGGGCAAATTCCGCCTGTTTCTTGAACTATTTTCTTGGTATTCTTGCACTCAGGAAAACCTGAGCAAGCCATAAATTTGCCATATCTGCCTATCTTTATTACCATAGGTTTGCCGCAAAGCTCGCACACCTGATCTGTTTCTTCGTCAGGCACTTTGATACGCTTCCCGTCCATGGCTTCCTCGGCTTCAGTCAATTCCTCGTCAAAATCACTATAAAAATCCTGCAAAGTTTTTACCCAACTTTTCTTGCCATTTTCCACTTCGTCAAGAGATTTCTCCATGTTTGCAGTAAACTTAACATCAACTATTTTATCAAAATGCTCGCTCATAAGCTGGTTTGTTACTTCGCCAAGCGAAGTCGGCTTAAGCTGTTTTCCGTCACGCTCAACATAATTCCTGTTTATTATGGTTGTAATAGTTGGAACATAAGTCGAAGGTCTGCCGATGCCTGTTTCCTCAAACGCCTTTACGAGGGTCGCTTCTGTGTATCTTGCAGGAGGCTGAGTGAAATGCTGATTTCCCTCAAGGTTACGCACCTTTATTGAGTCACCGGATTTTATTGGAGGAAGCACGTTTTTCTTTTCACCCTCATCGTCTTTAGCCTCTTCATAAAGAACAGTAAATCCGTCGAACTTTACAGAATAGCCTGTTGCCTTGAAGTTACAACCGTTTGCAGAGATATCAACAGAAACAGTGTCCATAAGGCAGTTTAACATCTGAGAAGCTATAAATCTCTCCCAAATGAGTTTATAAAGCTTGTACTGGTCACTTGTCACTCCGCTTGCCTTTACCATATCAGGTGTTACCTCTGGGTGTGTTGGTCGGATGGCTTCGTGAGCGTCCTGAGCGTTGCCCTTAGTTTTATATTTTTTCGGTGTGTATTTTTCTTTGTTCTTCTTTTTTGCGAGTTCCATACCGATCTGCATTGCCGAAAGAATGGAATCGATGGCTTCCGGGGAAGCGGGATCGCCGTCAAACATCAGTCCCTCCTGAGAAAGAAGCTGTTCTTTGGTGCGGGCGAGGATTTTTTCAATATCCCGTTCGTCACGGGAAGTCAGTACCGGATCTGGTGCAGGTTCCTCTCCGTACATCAGATATTGAGGGGAAAGACTCAGATAGTCGGCAATTTTGGAAAGACGCTCAGCGGGGAAGGATCCTTTTTTTAGCTGACCGACATAACCGTTGGAAAACCCAAGGTCTTTTTCCAGCTTCGATATTGGAATTTTCCGCTCTTTACAGATTTGCTTTACACGTTCTACGCAGTTCATAACATACCTCCAATAAAAAAATAGATAAAAGCCTAAAAAATGTATTGACAAAATAGAGAATACTCTATATAATGAGATCAAATTTAGAGAAAAACCTAAAGATAGAGAAGATTATATTTCTATATTAGAGTTTCCATAGAGAAAAGTCAATAGGTGATTCTCTAAATTTAGAACTTTATCAGAAGCGCGCAGATAAAGTATTTACGAAACCAGAAACAATACAGGATGAAGAAAAAGGAGAAATTAAAATGAGTCAGAAAACAGATCGCGTAATCGCGGAAATTTTACAGAAACGAGACCGTTTTACCAAAAACTTTCGAACAGAAAATCATGGCGGTGCAGCCGTCATTTACGGATACCCGGTTCATTATAAAGAAGGAGAAGAGTGGAAGGAAATTGATAACAGACTGGAAAAAACAGAAAACGGTTATCAGAACCATGCATCCCGGGTAAAAGTCCATTTTGCGGAAAGCAGTAATGCAAATGAAATGGTTACTATTGAAAAAATGGGAAGAAAACTGAGTTGGGGATTTCTGGCAGAAAAGCAGAAAAAACAGAACATCCGAAGCCAGGCGGCAGTACAGGCACAGAAGCGTGAAGCTGTATTTCAGCCGGAAAATCTCTATCCGACAGAAGAAGGAATGCAGAACAGAGCCGCAGTGCAGAAAACAGAAGAAAAAAGCGTGGAGCAGGAAAATCAGGAAAAAATGAGTGTTCCGGGTCTTGTGGCTGCCGGACATTATGCAGAGATTGCAGAGAATGTAGATCTCGAATACAAAATCATCGGAGAACAGGTAAAAGAAAACCTGATCTTAAAATCGATAAAAGCAGCAGCTCTTGAATATTCGTTTTCCCTGCAGTTCCCGGGGATGATGATTGTCATTCGGGAAGACGGAGGAATTGACCTGATTGATGAAGAAACAGAAGAAGTTTTTTATTATTTTGCCCCGCCGTGTATGTACGATGCAGCCGGAAATTATTCGGAACAGGTACACTATGAACTGGAAACCGATGCGGAGCAGCATTGCAGTATTTTAAGCGTCGTACCGGATCAGAAATGGCTTCAGGACGAAAACCGAGTATATCCAGTTGTGATTGATCCATCGGCAGAAACCTCGAAAACAAATAGGGCAATTGACGATACGTTTGTCCGAGAAAAAAGTCCGGACAGCGCGGTGGTAGCTTCTTATGGTTCTTTTACCGTAGGCCATAACCGGGAATATGGAAAATGCCGTTCTTTCCTGAAATTTACCAGCTTGCCTGCAATGGAACCTGGAGCGGTTATCTACGATGCAAAAATCTATGTATGGCAGTACCGGTATTCTTCGGACAGCAACCAGCCGTTTTTTATTACCGCCCATAAAGTAACGGGAGGATGGAATCCGGGATCAACCACATGGAACAATCAGCCGGCATATCAGTCGAATGTACTGGATTACTGCAGTGTAAAGCAGGTACAGTCCGGTAATACAATTACCGTTACACCGTGCGGATTCAACGTAACAAAACTGGTGCGTGAGTGGTATAACACAGGGGTAAATCATGGAATTGTTATCACGGCACAGAATGAGACACCATATCAGGAAGCCGTTTTCATTTCTTCTGATTATCCATCCAATAACTCTTATGGAATTACTTCCGAGTATTTCCCGCAAGGAATCTTTTATTACCGTAGTACAACAGGACTCGAGGACTATTACAGCTACCATGAGCAGGATGCCGGACGCGCAGGCCATGGCTATGTTAATGACTTCAATGGAAACCTTGTATGGGTGCATGAAGATGCGTCAACCAGCGGTGGACTGCTGCCGATTCATATCCGTCATGTGTATAATCTGTCAGAACGGAGTAAAAACAACCGTATGGGAAAAGGCTGGAGAATGAACTTCATCCAGGAAATGGAAGCCACAGGAAACGCAAACTTCCCGTATGTCTACACAGATGGAGATGGAACCCGGCATTACTTTTATAAAGATACAGCGGATGGAAATAAATTAAAGGATGAAGATGGACTTGGATACGAGCTGACGCAGACAAGCTCTTCCGACGGAGATTCTTATTACATCATGAAGGACAAAAACGGCTGGGAATATGCGTTTGGACATGACAAGTACATGAGGAGTATCAAGGATTCCAACGGAAATCTGCAGAAAGCGCAGTACGGCCCGTCCACAGCAGGAAACTATCTGGCATATCTGATTGACCCGACCGGTGCAAGAATGGACTTCGGATATGGAAAAGACAATAACCTGGGCAATCTGAATGCGAATGGAAGAAGCATTTATTTTTCCTATGACAGTGCAGGACATCTGACCAGAATTAGTTATCCGGATAATAAAAGTACGGAATTTTTCTACGATGGAGATATTCTGGTGAGCGTACAGAATAATGATGGGCGACAGATTTCATATAAGTACCAGGATGACTGCGGAGTAAAACGAGTGTCAGAAGTTTTTGAACATACAGGACCACAGAATGGGCAGAGAATGAAAATTTCCTATCGAAATGGAAATACTACGGTGTTTGAAACACAGGGATTGGATGGGGAAATCAGTCGGACAGGTGATAATCGAAAGTTTACCTACCACTTTGACAATTTCGGCTGCCCGGCGGATGTGTCGGATGAAGATGGTGCTGCAAACAGTTATCAGTTTTTACGGGAAGGAAGAAAGAATAACAAGCTGAGCAAGACAGGAACGCTGCAGAAGGTTGTGAAGAATTGGATGGAGCCAGAACCATATTTTGTACAGTGGGATAAGATTAAAACTGGAAGTGAAAATGCGATCGCTGACTTAGATATTCCAGACGGATTTCCAGTTAAAAAATGCTGTATCATAAGTAAGAATACAGTAAACGGAAGAAATGGATTTTCAAAGAAGCAGGTTTTAGAGAAAGGAACTTATACTTTTTCTTGCTATGTTAAGGTTGAAAAATGTGTACCAGATCCAGAGAAAAAACGTTCCGAGTGCGGTGCCGGAATTTTACTTTCTTCCGGAAATACAGAGAAAATGGATCTGGTAACAGAGGTGAAAGATACAGATTCGGATGAATGGACTCGTGTATCGGTAACTATTACGATTGCATCTCAGACGGAGGTAACTACCGCGTTTTTCTTGGATAATATGCAGGGATGGGCTTATTTTTCCTGCTTCCAGCTGGAAAAATCGGCAGCGGCAAATAAATTCAATATGTTACGGAATGCGTTTTTTGAAGAGGCATTTAATGCAACCGGAGAAAATGGCTGGAAATTAAGTCAGGGAGAAAGTGCAGACCAGATTGTAACAGATTCAGTTAAAGGTAAATGTGCAAGATTACGAGGAAACTTGTCCAAAAACAAGAACCTGATGCAGACCGTAAAGGTGAGCGGAAAAGAAGGCGATGTATTTGTGTTCGGATGCAGTGTGAAAGCAGACGCCATTCCGGGCCGAATCTTCCGTGTTCGTGCAGTGGTTCATTTTACCGACAAAACAACGACAGAGACAATTGTGAACTGCAATCCGTATGTGACAGAGTGGCAGTTTGTCAATGGCGTAATCCTGACCAGGAAAGATGGTTCCACAACAAATAAGACCTACGAATCCATTCAGATCTATCTCGAATACCAGAAACAGCAGAATGATGCATTCTTTACCGGCTTGCAGCTGATCCGTGATGATGCGGAAAGTTACGTGTATGATGCAAATGGAAATATTGTAAGTGCCAAGACAGCAGCGGAGCAGAATGCATTTACCTGCAACAAAACAGACCTGCTTTCCAAAATGGTTAAAGTGACCGGCTCTTCGTTTGAGTATGAATATGATGGAAAGAAAAATATGACGGCGGCAAGAAATTCAGAGGGAGTTCAATACCGTTATACCTATGATACCAAGGGAAATCCGCAGGACGTAGTGATTCATCATGACAGGGTAAGTACGTCGGTAATGGCTGGCAGAAGTTATTATATTCGCCACAGAAAATCTGGTAAGTATATCGATGTAAAAGATGCATCTAATAAAGACGGAGCAGCAGTTCAGCAGTATGAGTTTTCGGGAAGTTCGGAGCAGAAATGGCATATTGAGGATGCTGGAGAAGGATATATTATTTTCAAAGCATTTGACGGAAATGGGACATATGTACTGGATATCGGAACGGATGCAAATGGGGCAAAGGCGAAGTTAGCTGCATACGCAAACAAAGATTCACAGAAATTTCGTATCAAACCAGTAGGAGAAGGAATGTATTTGATCACAAGTAAAATTTCTAAGGACAAAAAAGCGATTGATCTTCCGAGAGCACAGCTTGATAATTCGATTCAGTTACAGATTTGGGATCAGTCAGAAACACATCCGAATCAGCAGTGGTATTTTGAGCCTGTTGCATATGAACGAAAGAGTGACCAGCCGATTTCCGGCGGGATTTATATGATGCGTCTTGGATACAGTGGACAGTATATGCAGGTAAATGGAACAACAGCGGGATCAACAGTTGTTCAGAATCGGTATTTAGGAAAAGAAGCACAGATGTTTCTGATTCATGGAGATGAAACAGGTGGATTTTTCCTGGAACCGGCCAATGCAGAGGGAAAAGCACTTTCTATGGCTTCGGATGGAACACTCACGCTGCAGGTGAAAAATACATCGGACAGCCAACAGAAATTCTGGTTTGAAGTGAGTGAAGAGGATAAAAATAATTATTGCATCAAACAGAACAGCCGGTATTTTATGATTCCAAGTCTCTCACATGAAGAGAATACAGCAATTAACGGAGCATATCCAACAGTAGAAGCCATGAGTCCACAGGAATTTATTTTGGAGAAATGCAGCGAACGTATGACGGCGCAGTATACCTACACGGCAACCGGCCGAAATGTAAAAACACTGACAGATGCCAGAGGATTTGTAACAACAAACGAATACGACAGCAAAGAACGCCTGCTGACGGGAGTTACCGATGCAAAAGGGAATAAGGTAACGTATACGTATGATACCAAGAATGACCTTCTGACCGGTGCGACGGCTTCTGATGGAACAAATACGGTAAAACTGGGTTATACGTATGATGAAGGTGACCGGTTAAAAACGATTGCCCACAATGGATTCGAGTATACCTATGAATATGATTTCCTCGGAAATCAGACCAGAATTCTGGCAGGCGGAAATGCACTGGAAGAATACGATTATCTTCCGTCGGACGGACCGCTCAGCGAAGTAAAGTATGCGACAGGAGAAGTGCTGAAAAACAGCTATGACAAGTACGAGCAGATCGTGGAGCAGAAGTGGAATGGAACGACAGTCTTCCGAAATATCTATGATGACTATGGAAATGTATTTTACCATGAGGATCTGGAAAACGACAGAAAGATTTTCTTTGACTATGACATGATCCAGAGAATGGCAGGATACCGCACAACAGATGGAGAAACGGCGCGCATTCAGTATGACAACAAGAACAGACGCACAGGCATGGTACATCAGATTGATGACAGCAAAATTTCAACATCGTGCGTATTTGGAGAGGTTGGAAAAGCACAGGCACCGGATGTGATTTATCAGATCAAGGTAAATGATGCAGTCAAAATTTCGTATACCTTTGACACGTTATGTCGTGTTACCAGAAAAACCATTCATCTGAAGGACAAAACATATCCGGTCGACTATACCTTTGTGCCGGGAAGAAAAGCGGGAATTACAACCTTGCTTCTCAAAGAAATCAACAATAACGGAAAGAAACTGTCCTTTGTTTATGATGCTGTGGGAAATATTGTTACGATTTCCGAGAATGGTGTTCAGAAAGTAAAATATACGTATAATGCTTTGAGTGAACTGACCCGTGTGGATTCTGCATGGGAAAATAAGAGTATTACGTATACCTACGATGCCGGAATGAATATGACGTCCAGAAAAGAGTATTCCTATACAACGGGAGCACTGGGCAATGCGGTAAAGACAGATCTGTTTACCTACCGTGCTTCAGGATGGAAAGATCAGCTTATTTCCTATAATGGCAGCAGCATTTCCTATGATGCGGTCGGCAACATTACAGCTTATCAGGGAAGAACACTGACCTGGTACAGAGGAAGCCTGCTGCAGAGTCTGACCTTAAACGGAAAGAAAGCAGTTTACCATTACGACAGCGAAGGACACAGAGTCCAGTGGAAAGACCTGAACGGAATCAGCCATAAGAACTACTGGTGCGGAAACAAACTGATGGGAACGAAGTATGGAGATGTACTGGTTCAGTTTGTTTACGGTGCGGATAAATCCCCGCTGATGCTGAAAAAGGGAGAAAAAGAGTATTATTACTTGTACAACAGCCAGAATGATGTCATAGGACTGATTGACAGCGATGGAAAACAGGTAGTAAACTATTCTTACGATGCATGGGGAAAACAGACTGGTCTGACCGATATCAGCGGAGAAAATATCGGAAAACTAAACCCATTCCGTTATCGTGCTTACTGCTACGATGACGATACCAAACTCTATGTCACCGCCAGCCGTTATTATGATCCGGAATTGTGCAGATTCCTTTGTGCGGACAACTTTGATGCTGTAAAAGCGAAAATGTTTAGCATGAATGGAAAGAACCTTTATGTGTACTGTTGCAACAATCCGGTGAATGCGGTAGATGATGATGGTGATTTTGGAATTTTAATGCTGGCATTCCCAGGAATCGATCCCAGAAAAGTAGCATGGAATATCTTAAAAGATGTATTTGTATATGCGGTACAGTGCGGAATGGCGAATGAGAAAGTAACCTTAGAAGGAATTGCAGAGGTGGCCATAGAAAGTGCAATCAGTAGTGTTTTGGGAGATAGCCAAGGAATTATCTTTTCAGTAGTAGTAAGTGGTTTGAAAGGAGGATATTTAGAGTATCAGGAATCAGGAGATATGGCAAGAGCAATGGGGGCAGGATTTTACGATGCTATAATGACCTTGTTAGAACCTAAAACGTATAACGCATATGTAAAAAATGAAACTATTGAGAATGCATTGGGTGCTTTTACAGACTTTTTTCAGTCTCCATTACTGAGCTATCCCAAAAGCGGTGTTTTGGATGGAGTGTTTGGAAAACCCAAGAAACAGGCAAATAAAAATGGATCAACACTTAAGAAAAACAGCAACATCAACTTTAGTACAAAAAAAGTTGGGGGGAAAAAGAAGAACTGGCAGAGTAATAAGCCTGCAATTTCCAGAAAAATGCAAAATATAGGACTTCCAGCGCTTAGATAGAAAAGTTTTAAGATGCCTTTGCGCGAAGAAAAATAGTTTTGTACAAAGGCAAAGCGTAAGAAATAACGAGGAGAAGATTGTATGAAAGTAGTATGGGGAAAATTTGGTACCGGCGTAGACCTGATTGTGTGTGCTATTAGTAGTTATTGGTGGGTGAGCCTGTGGGTAAATGAAAAAGATGCGTTCCACGCCTATTCATTAAAAACAAGTATCATAGTGTTTCTAGGAATAATGTTCTTTTTAAGCATAGCAGCTTATGGAACTGTGACATTTCTACTAAAACGAATTTATATTTATGAATGGGGAATAATGTTATCTTTTTGGGGCTATGAAAAAAAGATAGAATGGGAAGATTTTACTGTGATACAAAGATACAATGATCATTTTTTCTTCAACATATCGAAACAGAAAGATGACAGTTTGTTCTGGTGTACCTATCACCCATTTACCAGTATCATGATATTCGACAAGTTCCGCGGACCGGGCTGGGGAATCATACCGCTCAGCGCCGACGAATTTTGTGAACTCCTCACTTCATACGGTGTCAAGTATACGGAAAGTAAATAACATACAAAAAGAGTGGAAGTGGCCGTAAGATCCACGAATTACCAGCCACTTCCCTTTTTATATGCAAATTTAGAAAAAGAAAGAAGGAAATGCCAATGAAATCAATTTATCGCACGATCCTTGCCGTAGCAGGCAGCTTCCTTGCGGCACAGTTTGGAGGCTGGGATGCTGCGCTGGAAACGCTGGTCTGCTTCATGGCAATTGACTGGATCACAGGAGGTGTTCTGCTTCCTGTTGTTTTTAAAAAGAGTCCGAAATCTGAAAACGGAACGTTGGAGAGCCGTGCGGGATGGAAAGGGCTTTGCAGAAAAGGGATGATGCTGTTCTTTGTGCTGGTCGCGGAAAAACTGGATCAGCTCACACAGACGAATTATCTGCGGGATGCCGTCTGCATTGGATTTATTTTAAATGAAGCGGTTTCAATCTTGGAAAATGCAGGGCTGATGGGTGTGAAAATCCCTGAGGTTCTGCGGTCAAGGATTGATGTGCTGAGAAAGGAGGAGCAGAGTAAATGAGGGTTGACAGAAGCTATTGTAGCAACCAGAATACATGGTCGGAAAATCATCCGCAGTGTATTGTGGTACACAATACAGACAATTTTGCCGCCGGAGCCGATGCCCGCGCGCATGCAAGAGCGCAGTACCAGGGAAATTTTCAGATTATGTCGGCGCATTATTACGTAGATGACGGGGAGATCGCTTATCAGGCTGCGCCGCACAGCAGAGGATGCTGGCATGTCGGGAGAAATTATGGAAGTAAAAATCTATTCGGCAGATATGGAAACCGGAACAGCATCGCGGTTGAGATGTGCGTGCAGAAAGGATATGATTACGAAACCGCATTTTTACATACGGTGGAGCTGGTGAAAAACCTGATGAACGAGACGGGGATTCCATCAGATGCAGTTTACCGGCATTACGACATCTGCAGCAAAAACTGCCCGTCCCAGATTCAGAAGCGGGGAGACTGGGAGCGGTTCCAGCGTCTGATTCGGGAAACAGAAGACGGCAGTGAGAAAAGTGAATACAATCCCGGCATCTACCGTGTAACAGACCCGGCGCTCAACATCCGCACAGGTCCCGGAGTAGAATACCCGGTGGTGGGAGTCATCAAAGACCAGGGAAGCTATACGATCACAGAAATCAGAAACAAAAGCTGGGGCAGACTGCTGTCGGGAGCGGGATGGATCAACTGCCATAAAGCATATTGTTTTTACGGGGGAAGAGTATAAAATCCCATCTTTGCAAAACGATGTCATCGGACGGATTGACAGCGATGGAAAGCAGGGAGTAAACTATTCTTACGATGCAGGGGGAGAACTGGTAAATACCATGGATACAAGTGGTGCGAATATTGCACAGTCGAAAGAAATAACGAGGAGAAAATTGTATGAAAGTAATATGGGGAAAATTTGGTACAGGTGTAGATTTGATTCTGTGTGTTATTATTAATTACTATGTGGTGAGTATATGGGTAAATGGAAAAGATGAGTTCCATGCATATTCATTAAAAACAAGTATTATACTATAAATGAGCAAATATCGAATTTTGCACAAACTTATCC
>ERZ780162.1684-NODE-1684-length-14874-cov-5.627438_pt1 | contig 14874 bp, 17 predicted proteins | sample MGYA00511474_ERZ780162 | MGnify/ENA primary metagenome ERZ780162 (study PRJEB29588, sample SAMEA2143633) | human gut metagenome | biome: human gut; feature: human-associated habitat; material: faeces | place: Denmark | collected 2008/2010 ...
GGGAGCAGCCGGTTCCGACCACAAGCGTTGCCTTAACGGATCCGCCGGTACACGAAAGAATTTCCTTGCCGTCGGTCGCGTAGTCGGTTTTGCCGGTGACGCAAACGATGGTGCTGTACTCACGAGCAAGTTTGACGGACGCTTCAAGAGCGGCATCGCTTGAGTCGGTACTGTCTACCCCCTTGCCGCCTTTGCCCATCCCGGCAAGAGCCAAGATTTCTGAGGCGTTACCGCGGATCACAGTCGGGTGAAGCGCCAAAAGGCCTTGAATCATTTTGTCACGCCAGGGAATGACGCCAGCTGCAACCGGATCCAGTACCCAGGGAACATTGTGTCGAACGGCACTTTTGGCAGCCAGATGCATGGCTTCCAACGAATCCGGACGGGGAGTGCCGACATTGATCAGCACGGAAGAAGAAATTGCGGCAAAGTGTGCGGCTTCTTCACAGGCGATGACCATAGCGGGCGATGCGCCCATCGCAAGCAACACGTTTGCCGTGATCTCCTGCACAACGTCATTGGTAATGCAGTGAACAAGCGGTGCGACCTCCTTGACATGAAAAAGATGCGTCGCAATGGTTTCAGGTTCTACAGCACGGACAGGAGGCAAAGTGAATTCAGGCATACAACAGAAAAAAAGACGAAGTTAAACAATCAAAGGGAACTGATGGCGCGCTTCAGCATATAGCCCGCGAGAACTAGCAGCATGCAGGCAAAGATGCGCTTTAAGGGTTTCGTGTCGATGCTGTGGGCGACCTTGGCGCCAAAAGGCGCGGTAAAAATGCTTGCCGCAGCAACAGACAACAGGGCAGGCAAATGAATATAGCCTAACATCAAGGGAAACTGAGGGAGGCCCGGTTCACCCCAACCTGTAATGATGTAGCCGAGCGTTCCGGCAGCTGCAATGGGAAAGCCCAAGGCGGCAGAGGTTCCTACGGCGTTATGCATTTTGACATTGCACCACACCATGAACGGAACGGAAATGAAGCCGCCCCCGGCGCCGACCAATGCCGAGACAACTCCGATGCCGGTACTGGCGCCAAACATTCCTGCCATTCCCGGAAGAGTTCTTTTGGGTTCCGGTTTGGAGTTGATGAACATCTTGACAGCGGAAAAGCCGACAAAACAGACGAAGACGAGAGAAATCCAGAAAGTTGGGAGAAGGCTGGAGATTTTGGCCCCGAGAAGGGCACCTACCAAGATACCGGGTGCCACTGCTGCAACAACGTTCCAGAGCACTGCACCGCGCTTGTGGTGTGCTCGCACTGAAGAAAGCGACGTGAACATGATGGTAGCCAAAGATGTCGCGATGGCCGTATGGACGATGGCGGTGTCGGGAACGCCGGCATAGACCAAAAGCATGGTCATGAAAGGCGTGAGTACCATGCCCCCGCCAATGCCGAGGAGGCCGGCCAAAAAACCGGTACAGGCGCCTAAACAAAGCAGAGCCGCAACAATTTCCCAAGACATGAATACGCTTCCCGCAGAATTGTCGAAATGCGGCGTACATGATACCTGCGCCAAAGAGGACAGAGCGAGGTTGGTGCTGGAATTGACGAAGGCGGAAAAAGGAAGACCCTGTGGTTTCCGGCTACGTTACCTGAACCGAAAGGTCAGGGTGGCCGCGGCTGGAGCGGAAAACGGAGCGGACAACGCGTGCCCGCTGCACTATCGGCTCTCGAGTTAAACGGCCTTGCACGAATGCATAGGTTAGGAACATTGGAGCCGCTGGTGAAACTTCACAGGGTAGGACAATTATAAAACGATAATGACCTTAGGTACCTGATTAAGCGTAGTACCCATTAGTACAAAGCTTGTGGCGTTCTCTAACAATTCGGAAATGAGGTTAAGAGATTGAGGACGGTTAGCTCGGTGAGCCAACCTGAGAAGGGCTTTGCCCTCTCCGCCTGGCGGCGGATTCACCCAAAGTTTTTCCCGGCCCTTAAGAATACGCCTTGCCTTGCCCGCACAAGCTTGTTTCATCGTAAGGCATACACTTGGAGTGCGCAGATAGGAGAAGTCCGACTCTGCGCGGCCCGCGAGAATGCGCGGACAGCCTGAGTTTTAACGCTTTGGCTGAGAACGTGATGACGACACACGCTGTTATCGCAACGCTTTCCCCTTTGCTGTTGGCGATGACGTCTTTCTTTCAGTCACACCGCTTAGCATCGGCAAGCAGCCGGCGCTTTCTTGGGGTTTCAAGGGAGTTGGTGCCGATGATGAATTGACGCACGACCCCGCATGGGGCGTCACGCCGCATACGGCTTCATGCGTCAAGTCCGTGAAGGGGGAGGAACCTCCTGAAGACCCTCGGTCTTTTACGGCATCTAAGCGCCAAAATGTTCTAGCACAACATTTAAAGGAGGCCCTCATGGCGAATCTTAATCAGTTTTGTGACTTCACGAAGCTCATCGGCATCGACATTGCCAAAAGTGTGTTTCAAATCTATAGCTGCGATACGCAGACCGGAGAGATCACCAACGTGCAGATCAAACGGGATAAGGTGCTGGAGAGCCTTACCAATTGCGGCAAATGCCTTATCGGCATGGAGGCATGCGGCAGCTCCCAATACTGGGCCCGCAAACTGCAGGCACTCGGCCATACTGTCCGGCTGATGAATCCCAAGCTCGTAAAGCCTTTTGTTCGTCACAACAAGAGTGACAAGGCTGATGCCGAGGGCGTCTACCATGCCCTGGTAAGCGGAGTCCGGGCCGTTGCTGTCAAGACGGAAACGGAACGTGACATCCAGACGCTGCTGACAATGCGAGCCTTGCTGGTCAAACAGCGCACAGCCCGCATCAACCACGTGCGCGGCTTACTTGCCGAATACGGATATGTTATGCCAAAGAGCGTTGATCAATTCGATAAAAAAGTTGATGCATGCATCAACAGCCTTGAGGGTGACGCTGTTCAGTTGGTGATCGACATGTTGCGCGATACGGTCAAAAGCATTCGTGACGAGCATGATCGGATCAAGACGCTTCAGCGCGAAATCAGCAGGCTTGCCAATCAAACCAGAAATGCAAAGCACTTTCTGACAGTTCCGGGCATTGGCGAGACGATTATGGCGTATATGTGCGTGCTGCTTGCCGATCCAACGCAATTTTCTTCGGGCCGGCAGTTTGCAGCTTATCTTGGCTTGGTGCCAATGCATACGGGCAGTGGCGGCAAGACTGTCACCACAAAGATTCCCCGGCCGATGCGATAAAGCTCTGCGAGCTTTGTTGGTACAGGGAGCTCATGTGGTGGCCAGGTCGAAATACCGGACAGACTGGGTGAAAAACATTTTGGCAAAGAAACCCAAGAAGGTGGCAATGGTTGCCATCGCCAACCGCATGGCACGCCAGTGCTGGGCGGTGGCAAGCAAGGGACAGGACTGGAGAAGGATGCCCGTTACGGCAGCATAGGAGAAAGAGGAAATGCTCGCCGTGATTGATCCAATTTCAGTGATGTAAAAAACGGTTACGCCGGCCTCTGCTAAACCTGTGCCCGTTTTCGATGTATTTTTGCGTCGCCAAACGAATAAAGAAGCAGAGGTCCGGCCCCCATCATGGCCACGCCAGAAATGCCGCATTTGCCAATGCGGTCATGACGATAAACAGGTCGAATAAGAACGTTCAACATTTTCTTCTGTTGATAACGTAACGAACACTGAGACGCTTAATGACGTCGGGCAGCAAGAACAGACAACAGGTTCGGCTCGCTTAGTGAAAGTTTTTGCCAATACACACAAGTACTGGCAAGGGCTTTTGCAGCTCGGAAAAAGAAGTCAGGCAGGTTTCGGCAACTTGACAGCCAACCAAACCAAGAGGTGAGGCAACACGCCGCAGCGCCTTATTCCACGGACGTTTTCACGCACGATGGATTGCCATTGGGCGGCCTTAATCGCACTATCGTTGGATGCTTTGGCGTCGGATAAGAAAATGGAGTTTGGCTTGAGTCAAGAAGGCGCGTTCCCTGCTATTGACTCCTGAGGACATAAGGAAAGGCCGCTTATTTTCAGCGGCCTTTCGGGGAACATTTACACAAAAGCTGGAAATATTCAGCTTTCGAGTGCGGGATCCAGAGCTTCATCGCACTTCATGCGAAGCGCGGCAACACGCGAAACGGTTGCTTCATCGACAGGGACCTGACCGAGACGGCCGGTAATGGAGTCAAAGGCAATCTGCAACGACGCCATCACGGCAACGCGTTCAGGGGTGAGCGAACGATTGGCCGAGCGTACTTGAGATGCACGCGTATTGAGGATTTCGGCGGCGCTGCGTAGATTCTCAACGTCTTCCTCGGAAACCTCGAAAGGATATTCGCGATCCAAGATGGTGAGTTTGATGCGTGGCATGCTTTATGACTCCGATTTTCTACCCGACAATGTTCCGATTAAGCAGAAGGCTGTTCCGTCTGCTGGTCGGCCGTCAGAGAGACGATCAGCGAATCGATGCGGCTACGCACAGCGGCAGCTTCTTCCTCGAGCAGTTCGACGGCGGCGGTCTTGTCTGCAAGCTGAGCCTTGAGGGCTGCATTTTCAGCCTTCATTTCGTTGTAGGCCTGCACAAGGCGGGCGACGGAAGATTCAAGTTTGTCAAGCTGGTCGTTCATTTGTTACCTCGTTAGAGCATGCGCAGTGTTTATTGCGCACCTAGGAAAAGTTTGCCTGCGAATTTTGCCACTCAACGCGTTTGTCTGCGTGGCTTTTTACGCGGAAAAACAAATTCAGTTAAATCCGAGCACATCGGACATGGAAAAAAGTCCGTTGGGTTTGTCTTTCAGGAAGCGCGCTGCCGTCACGGCACCTTGTGCGTAGCCTGCGCGCGAACCCGATTTATGGCTGATCTCAATGCGTTCACCGGGGCCGGCAAAAATCACGGTATGGTCACCGACAACGTCTCCGCCGCGCAGAGCGGCAAAACCGATAGCACCATCGGGGCGTTCACCGGTATGTCCCTTTCGACTGAGAACAGCAACGGAATCGAAATCAACGCCGCGTCCCTGTGCCACACGTCTCCCCATTTCAAGAGCCGTGCCGGAAGGCGCATCCACCTTGTGTTTGTGGTGCATTTCAACGATTTCACAGTCGTACTGCGAGAGCATGTCACCGGCAATTTCGAGAAGCTTCAGAACGGAATTAACCCCGACGCTCATGTTGGGTGCAAAAACAACGGGAACAGTTTTTGAGGCTTCTGCAATCTGTTCTTTGCCCTGAGCGTCAAAGCCGGTCGTGCCAATGACAATACCAACATTGTGTTCAACGCAGAAAGGCAGGTAGGTCAGAGTGGCTTCCGGGCGCGTGAAATCAATCAGCACATCGGCTTTGGCAATTTCTTGAGTCGTGCCCGAGATCAACACACCAGTGGTTTTGCCAAGAGAGGCTCCCGCATCTGTTCCGATTTCTGGGGCATCAGGAGCAGTGACGGCAGCCACAAGCTCCACATCATCGCAATTCAGAATGGTCTCAATGATGAGCTTGCCCATGCGGCCGGTTGTGCCGGAAACAGCGATTTTCACGGTTTGACTCCTTACTGATCTTCAGGACGCACGAGAGGCGTCGGAGCGAAGTCCGTTTCGCGGCCGAGGATCATTTCGTCAGCCTGTTTTTCGGTCGGAACGCGACCCGCTTCAATCTTGGTAAGGATGTCCTGTTCATCAAAGTAAAGCGTGACACGACGCATCTGAATGTCACCGTAGCGCGGATTCAGATAGTAGGTGTAGTCCCAGCGATTGCGATGGAACTGACTTTCAATGAGCGGTTCTCCCATCAGGAAGAGAACTTGCTGACGAGCCATGCCGACTTGAAGCTGGTCAATCATTTCTTTGGTGACCAGGTTGCCTTGGTGGACATTGGTACGGTAGACATAGCTATTGAAGTTGCAGCCGGACAGCGCGATCAAACCGACGGCAAGAGGAGCGGTGATAAGAAGTGTGCGCAAGGACATGGGAAAACAGTCGAGAAAACGCCTCGAAATTCGTAAATTGAAAACTTCCCGTTATGATAGCGAGTATCGGATTGAAATGAGCCTCTTGAGGATAGCCAATGAGCGTAAATAATGAACATGAGATGCTTGAGCCCGAACAGGAACTCAAAAATGTGGGGCTTAAAGCAACTGCGCCGCGCATGCGCATTCTGGAGCTTTTCCAAAAAGCTCAGGAAGCAGGAGCTGTGCGACACTTGACTGCAGAAGACATCTACAAACAGTTAGTTGCCGAAAACATTGAGGTGGGGCTCGCTACTGTTTATCGCGTTTTAACCCAGTTTGAAGCGGCGGGGCTCATCGTTCGTCACTATTTTGGCAATGACCGCGCCAGCTATGAGATGGATGACGGGGCGCATCACGATCACATTGTCTGCACACGCTGCGGACGTGTCGAGGAATTCGTTGATAAAGAGATCGAAAAGCGCCAGAAACAGATTGCTGTGCGTCTCGGATTTGAACTGGAAGGGCACTCGTTGTCTCTTTACGGTATTTGCGAAGATTGCCGCAAGAAAGAAAAAGCGCGTCGTAAGTAGCCGCTTGTTTCTCAAGCCAAAGAAATAGCCGAGCTGGAGTGGCCATTGCTCAAGCTCGGCTTTCTCTTTCAGAGACTATCAACTATTGCAGGTACCACTGAACAGTCTGACGGATTCCTTGTTCAAAAGTGGTTTGCGAGGTCCAACCCAGTTCTTTCGAGATCTTGGAGGGATCAATCGCGTATCGGAAATCATGACCGGGACGATCATTCACGAAGCTGAGTAGTTCGTTATAGTCATGTCCGCTCCAGGGACGCAGTTCGTTGAGAACGTTGCAGACCGTATCGACAATTTGCAGGTTGGTTCTCTCGTTGTGCCCCCCCAACGTTATAGCTTTCACCGACTTTGCCTTTGTGAAAGATCAGGTCAATAGCTTGGCAGTGATCCCCTACCCACAGCCAGTCGCGAATGTTGAGTCCCTTACCGTAGACGGGAATGGGCTCATGAGCCAAACATTTGCGGATGATGGTAGGAATGAATTTTTCGCTGTGTTGCCAGGGGCCGTAATTGTTGGAACAGTTGGAAATCGTTGTGTTTAACCCATATGTGTGGGTATAGGCACGAACCAACAAGTCAGAAGAGGCTTTACTGGCGGAATAAGGGCTGTTAGGCGCGTAAGGGGTTTCTTCCGTGAAGAAGCCTTCGGCACCAAGACTGCCGTATACCTCATCGGTTGAAATGTGGTGGAAACGAGCAGACTCCATGCAGTTGATTTCTTGCCAGTAGTTGAGGCACTCATTCAGAAGGTTAGCTGTCCCGTTGACATTTGTTTCCACGAAAATCAACGGATTTGCGATTGAGTTGTCAACATGACTTTCAGCGGCAAAGTGGATGACACCGGTAATGGCGTACTGACGTAACAGCCGTTGGATCAGAGCCGCATCGCAAATATTGCCCCGGACGGGAACGACATTGTCCATCTGAGCTTGCAACTCGAAAACAGCAGGGTGGGCTGCATAGGTGAGAGCGTCCAGATCAATAATTCGGTAGTGGGGATATGCTTTGGCAAAATGGCTGACAAAATTGGCGCCGATAAAGCCTGCACCACCGGTCACAAGGATAGATTTTTCAAACATCTGTTTGTTACTCATTGGTAAGAGCTTCAAGCCAGGAACGAGGCTTGATCCCGTAGGGTTCAAGAGACTTCAAGGAAAGAACGCTAAATGCAGGGCGTAAGGCTCTTGTCGGATAGTCCGCAGTTGTGATGGGAACAACTGCGCAGGAACTGCTTGTTGTTTTCACAATCTCGCAAGCGAAGTCATACCAGGAACATTGACCTGCATTGGTAAAGTGAACTACATGCATGGGTCGCTTGTGTGCGCCTTGCTTGTACAAGGCCAACAAGGCCAGAGCAAGATCTTTGGCTCTGGTCGGAGCTCCGGTTTGATCGCTGACCACACGTAAGGTGTCGCGCTCCGCAGCAAGTCTCGAAATCGTATTAAAGAAGTTGCGTGACTCGGCTGCTTTGGAGTAGACCCAGGCTGTGCGAATGATGATCCCGCTGAATTTCCCTTCTAAAAGAGAGACTTCCCCTGCCCGTTTGGTCAAGCCGTAAACGGATAACGGTCGTGTGAGGTCATTTGTTTCATAGGGTGAAACTGCTGTGCCGTCAAATACGTAATCCGTAGAGACATGAAGAATCGGCACTTCGGTGGAGGCTAACGTCCATGGACCAAATGCATTGACGCTGTAGGCATTGGCAACGTCAGTTTCAGCTGCGTCAACAGCCGTGTAGGCCGCGCAGTTAATGATGCAGTCGAACTTTTGTTCGGAAACAAGCTTGTTTACACTTGACGCACAGGTGATATCAAGTTCGGATTTGGTGACAGGATAAAACGGAATACCTTGAAGCAAGCACTGTTCGCTGACTGCTCTTCCTAGTTGTCCGTTTGCTCCGGTGATGAGTAGCATGACGGGTTACTCCACAAATCGGAAAACAGGGGTTCCGCAGTACGTTTTCCAGGAGGCGGCGGCAAGGTCTTTATCGGAGAATCGACATGCTTCGCGAGGAAGTTGCCAATCAATGCCGAGAGACTCGTCAAGAGCGAAGATAGCGCCTTCACATTGCGGCGCGTAGAAGTTGTCGCACTTGTACGCGAAGTGTGCGGTTTCTGACAGCACAGCAAAGCCGTGCGCAAATCCACGGGGAATAAACAACTGTCGCTTGTTTTCTGCCGAAAGTTCAACGGCTACGTGCTTGCCGTATGTCGGGGAATCTGCGCGGATGTCAACAGCTACATCCAGAACGCGACCAGAAAGTACGCGAACGAGCTTCGCCTGTGCATATTCACCTTTTTGAAAGTGAAGCCCTCTGAGTACGCCGTAGTATGAAAAAGATTCGTTGTCTTGGACAAAATTTGCACAAATGCCAAGATCTGAAAAAACTTTGGCATTGTATGACTCATAGAACCAGCCCCGAGAGTCTCCAAACACACGGGGTTCCAGCACGAACACGCCGGGGACTGCCGTTTCTTTTTTTTCCATGAAAGAACTCCGTTAGGCATCTCGGCCAAAGGCCAACTGACGCAGTTTTTCTCGGTAGGGAGTACCGGGTTTCAATGAAGTGACAAGAGTCTCAAAACTTGTCTCGCTTATCAGCCCGCGTCGTAATGCCAACACTTCGAGATAGCCGACAGGGTTACCGTGCTCTCGGATTTCATGTTCAACTTTTACCGAAGCTTGAAGAAGAGAATCCGGAGTACCCGCATCCAGCCACAGGGACGACTTGGTCATGCGAAGCGCGTTGAGACGATTTTCCTGAAGATAGAGGTTGTTGAGGTCGGTGATTTCTAACTCTCCTCGTGCAGAAGGTTTTAATTGGCGAGCTTTGTCCAGAACGTCAGCAGGGTAAAAATACAGACCTACAGAAGCCAGATTTGAGGTTGGAGTTAGAGGTTTTTCTTCAAGCTTCACTACACGCCCGCTCTCATCGCAATTTGCCACGCCAAATCGCTCGGGATCTTGCACCGGACAGAGCAAAATTGCGGCAGTATCCAGAGGGGTCTGAACGAGCTGACGCAATTGCAATAGTTCTTCACGAAGAATGAAGATGTTGTCACCGAGAATCAAGCAAATAGGCTCATCAATGAAGTCATCAGCGAGCAGGAAGCACTCCGCAATGCCATTCGGAGCAGACTGAACCCGGTAAGTGATGTTGAGACCGAATTGATTACCGCTCCCAAACAAAGCCTCAATATTGGGAAGATCACGAGGTGTTGAAATGATTAGAACGTCCTTGATTCCCAGATCCATCAGCGTTGCCAATGGGTAGTACACCATGGGTTTGTCATATACGGGAAGGAGCTGTTTAGAAGTAGTGTTCGTAAGTGGAGCGAGACGACTGCCGCTACCACCGGCTAAAACGATACCTTTCATCTTGATGACCGCTGAGAGCTTATTTAGATCATGAATCAGATATAAAAAAGGTGTCGCATGAGGTTCTCATGCAACACCTCGCTTTAAAGCGCTATTCTAAGGAATAGTTACTCTTCTACCAACACCGGGCTCACGCCTACGCTGTGGAAGCCTGCATCAACGTAGGCTACATTGCCCGTGATACCGCTTGCCAAATCCGAAAGAAGGAAAGCGGCGGTGTTACCGACTTCATCAATCGTGACCGTACGGCGCAACGGAGCGGAGTGTTCCATGTAGGTCAGGATCTTCGAGAAGTTCTGAATGCCGGAGGCGGCCAGCGTCTTGATCGGGCCGGAGCTGATGGCGTTGGCACGAATACCCATGGGGCCGAGGCTTCCGGCCAGATATCGGGTGGAGGCTTCCAGAGCAGCTTTGCAGACGCCCATCGTGTTGTAGTTGGGAACGGTGCGTTCACTGCCGATGTAGGTGAGAGCCAAGATGGAGGCAGCACGACCTTCCATCAGCGGCAAAGCCGCCTTGGCAAGCACCGGGTAGGACAGCGCGGAAATTTCCATGGCTGTGCGGAAGGATTCGCGGCCGACTCCGTCGAGGTAGTCGCCTGCAATGCATTCACGCGGAGCGAACCCGATGGAATGCACAAAGCCGTCCAGACCGCCCCAACGTTCCTTCAGTTCACCCATCACATTGGCGATCTGATCATCTTTGGTGACATCCATTTCAAGGCAGATGTCGCTGCCGAATTCTTTGGCAAATTCAACGATACGGTCGTGGAAGCGTTCGCCGACGTAGGTAAAGGCGAGCTCGGCTCCTTCGCGGTGGCAGGCGCGGGCAATGCCGTAGGCGATCGAACGGTTAGACAACACGCCCGTGATCAAAAGTTTCTTGCCTTGCAGAAATCCCATGATTTATTCCTCGGTAAGGATTTTTGTTTTTAGCGAATCTTCAACCGTTGTCCGATTGAGATTCGAGTTGTTCTCAAATTGTTGATGATACGGATTTTAGAGACGCTGGTACCGTACTTTTTTGCAATTGAAAAAAGTGTCTCTCCGCGTCTGACAACGTGTACGTTCTTTCCGGGCGGCGGCTGCGTATTTGCACGCGGCGGAATTACGAGCACGAGGCGCTGCCCGATGCGCAGTCGGGAGCTGCGCAAATTGTTCGTGCGACGAATGGAGCGCTGTGTGATGCCGTATTTCTTGGCGATGGTGTAGATGGAGTCGCCCCGACGCACGCGGTAAACCACACGGCGCACTTCTGGAGCCGAAAGCTTGAGCCCTGCGTTGAGTTCTTCCTGCGCAATTGCCGGCGCAAGTTGCCCGTTGGCGTCAACCAGCAAAGCAGAACCAGCGAGCACTTTGCGGCCTTTCGGGATGCGGTTGACGCGCCGAAGCTCTTCTTCGGTCATACCCGATTTCAATGCAACGTCAACGAGCGTTTCACCTTCTTTAAGGTGATAGAGCACCCAGCTTGAGAGCGGCTTACCGGTGTTGACCCAACTCGCGAGATTGTCCATGAAGACTTCCAGATTTTCCATCGGAAGCAACATGACAGAGTTGTGGCTGGCAACGATCACGGGCAGATTGAAACCGGGATTGAGCATCCGAAATTCGTTGGGATCCATTTCGGCAAGCTCTGCGGCCGTCTTCATGTCAATGTCACGGCTCTTCGTGACGCGGACAAAATAAGGAGCGTTTTCAATTTCAGGCAGATTGATGCCGTACTTTTCCGGATCGGCAACGATTTGACGGATTGCTTCCAGTCTTGGCACGTAATAGGCTGTTTCACGGGGCATCCGCAAATGCGCGTAATCCGCTTTGCGTCCGCGCGCTTTGGCTCTGCGAATGGCACGAGAAACACTGCCTTCGCCCCAGTTGTAGGCGGCAAGAGCTAAGTGCCAATCCCCAAACTGTTGATAGAGCTTTTCCAGGTAGTCCAATGCTGCACGCGTACTCTGCAGCACGTCTCTGCGTTCGTCCTTCCAGAAATTCTGCTGAAGCGAATAGATGTTGCCGGTCTGAGGCATGAACTGCCAGAGGCCGGAAGCTTTGGCGTGAGAGAGAGCTTCGGGTTGGAAAGCACTTTCTACGAATGGCAAGAGCGCAAGCTCGGTGGGTAATCCTCTTTGCTCAATCTCGTCGACGATGTGATAGAGATACTTGCCGGCACGCTCAAAAACACGCTCGATGTGACGCGGATTACGACTGTAGCTTCTTAACGATGTTTTTACGCGGCTGTTCTTAAGTTCCGGCATAGCGTATCCGCGGCGGATACGATCCCAGATGTCAACAGGAGGAGATACTTCAGCTTCCGTAGCAGGTAAATCATCGGCTTGCCGCGCTTCCGTGGCCGCAGGCGTTTCTGCGCACGCCACGGAGCCGGCAAAGCAAATGCCGGTTACGAAGCAAACCAAAAAATTGCGCAAAGACACCATGAATGCGAGAGAAAAAAGAAAGGTGAGACGGAAAGCGACTCGAAAAGGCGAAATTGTAGCTTGAAAAGCGTACATTTCTGTTTGTGTGCTATGCACGGCACGGGCATAATTCTACGTTCTATTTTCCATTTTCAATCAAAGATCAGGACAAATGGCTCAATACGTCATGACCATGAATCGCGTGGCCAAGGTGGTTCCCCCCAAGCGATTCATCCTCAAAGATATTTCTTTGTCGTTTTTCCCAGGGGCCAAGATCGGCGTTCTGGGGCTCAATGGTGCCGGTAAATCGACGCTTTTGAAGATTATGGCCGGTGTCGATAAAGACATTGATGGCGAAATTACCTGGCAGAACGATCTCAAGATCGGTTATCTGCCGCAGGAACCGCAGCTCGATCCTGAAGCAACGGTTCGTCAGGCTGTGGAAGAAGGCATGGGCGAAGTGATGCAGGCTCAAGCTAAACTGGATGCAGTGTATGCGGCCTACGCTGAGCCGGATGCGGATTTTGATGCGCTGGCCGCTGAACAGGCCCGTCTTGAGGCAATCATCGCAGCTGCCGGTACCGATGCTGCGACTCAGATGGAAATCGCAGCTGATGCGCTTCGACTGCCGCCGTGGGATGCAAAGATCGGCGTTCTTTCGGGCGGCGAAAAGCGCCGCGTGGCGCTCTGTCGCCTTTTGCTTTCGCGTCCCGACATGCTTTTGCTCGATGAACCGACAAACCACCTTGACGCGGAATCTGTTGATTGGCTCGAGCAGTTTCTGCACCGCTTTCCGGGAACGGTGGTGGCGGTTACCCATGATCGCTACTTCCTTGACAATGCTGCGGAATGGATTCTGGAGCTCGACCGCGGGGAAGGCATTCCCTGGAAGGGCAATTATTCCTCGTGGCTTGATCAGAAGGAAAAACGTCTGGAAATTGAAAAGCGTCAGGAAGACGCTCGCATGAAGGCGATCCGTCACGAACTTGAATGGGTACGCCAAAACCCGAAGGGGCGCCAAGCGAAGAGTAAGGCGCGTCTCACTCGGTTTGAAGAGCTTTCAAGCGTTGAGTATCAGGCTCGCAATGAAACCAATGAAATCTTCATTCCGGTTGCGGAGCGTCTAGGCAACAACGTCATCGAATTCAGCCATGTTTCGTTTCAGCCTGTCTGTAAGTTCTTCAATCTGCTGTTCAAATTTATCTTTTTCTTTTTTCTTCTTGCCGAAGAAAGAAGTTTTTGATTTGCTGTCTTTCTTGTCATCCTGGGAAGCTTCCTCGTCTCCGTCCTCTACCGGGATTTCCTCTGTTTCTGCTTCGCCGTTCTCTACAACTTCAGGTTCATTCTCAACAGTTTCTTCTGTTACCGGAGTATCTGTTGTCTCTTCTTCCTGAGCTGTGTTCTTTGTTTCTTCTGACACTCTCTATTACCGCCTTTCTAACTCTCTTTCTTAATCAGTTCGTCCAGCTGGACTTTCAAAGCCTTCAGGCTGTCAACTACGTTTGCATAATCCATACGCTTGGGACCGATGATACCGATGGTACCATGCATTCCTTTTCCAAGTTCGTAAGTGGCTGTGACTACACTGCAGTCTTTCATGGTCTGCACCGGCATCTCATCACCAATGTACACCTGAATTCCTGTGTTCTCTGTATCAGACATTCTCTCTTTCACCAGGTCTACCAGATCCTGCTTCTCTTCAAATGCTGAAATCAGCTCGCTCGCTTTGCTTGTGTCTGCAAGCTCCGGATACTTGAAAATGTTGGTTGCTCCTGAAGTATATATCTGCATATCGTCTTCGTCTACCTGGATGGTGTCTGCCACTGCATCAAGGACTGTGCCAACCACAGAGCCATGTACACCTGCCTGTTCTTTCAGGCGGGCAATCATTCCCAGGTTGATATCCTGAATGGGCACCCCATTTAAGTTGGTGTTAAGAAGAAGATTTAATTTCAGGATTGTCTGATCGTCCATCTCCTCATCCAGATTGATGATCTGGTTTCGGATGACATTGTTATCACTCACTACTACTGCCACAAGCTGAAGGGGTGTCACACGGGAAAGCTGGATGAATTTAATCTTGCTTCCGCTGTACTGTGGAACAGAGATCATTGTTGCATAGTTGGTATTGGAGGCCAGTACCTTTGCTACCTGCTTCAACATTTTATCCAGTTTGTCAGTTTTCTCTATCATGAGATCCTTGATTTCCTGAACCTCTGATTCCTTTTCTTTCATCAGCTCGTCTACGTAGAGGCGATAACCTTTATCAGAAGGAATTCTTCCGGCTGAGGTGTGGGGCTGTACGATATATCCCATATCTGTCAGGTCTGACATCTCATTCCGGATGGTGGCAGAGCTTACATTTAAATCTGCAAACTTGGAAATGGTCCGGGAACCCACCGGTTCGCCTGTTTCCATGTAGGTTTTGATGATGGCTTTTAGTATTTTCTTTTTACGATCATCTAATTCCTGATCCATGAAGTTCCACTCCTTTACTGCCTTTGTTTTTGGTTTGTTAGCACTCATGTTTTAGGAGTGCTAACACCTTATGCTCATAAGATAGCACTCTTGATTTGGTTTGTCAATA
>ERZ780162.1690-NODE-1690-length-14861-cov-3.220991_pt1 | contig 14861 bp, 10 predicted proteins | sample MGYA00511474_ERZ780162 | MGnify/ENA primary metagenome ERZ780162 (study PRJEB29588, sample SAMEA2143633) | human gut metagenome | biome: human gut; feature: human-associated habitat; material: faeces | place: Denmark | collected 2008/2010 ...
TGTTTTGGAGTATTAGTGTCGTTCTTGGGAGATTTATTTTCTTTAAACAGCTCGCTGGCTCGCTATCGTTTCGAAAACAAATCTCCCAAGAACTTCTTTGCGAAGAAACAGAGTAAAAATGAAACGAACAGCTCACCGCTTACTGTTCACCGTTTACTAATTAACGAAACGGTCTTTTCAACTTTCACTTCTCACTTTTCACCTTTCAAAAAACCCGCTTTTACAATGGCGGAGGTTCTAATCACCCTTGGCATTATCGGTTTAGTGGCTGCCATGACAATGGGCAGCGTAATAAATAAATTCAAAGAAAGAGAAATCGTTGCAAAGCTGAAAAAGGTTAATACAATTCTCTCGCAAGCTCTTGTCAGCGCAATTGATGAGCAAGGGACTGTTGATACATGGGATTTGATAAAAGGCGATGACCCGGAGGGTTCTGCATTTTTGCTGCTAAATTATTTTGAAAGATATTTTAAAATACTCTCTAATTGTGAAACCAAGCAAAGCTGTGTTGGCACAAAGCCTTATAAATATTTAAATGGAGTAAATCATATAGATTATTCAAATCAAAGAGCATACAAACATGTTGTATTATCGGACGGCACACTTTTAATCTTCCATGTTGATAGAGAATTCATAAAGTGCACAAATTCTAAATATGTCTGTGCTACGGTCTTTGTTGATACGAATGGTTATTTTAAAGGTCCAAACCAGTTTGGCAAAGACTTTTTTATGTTTGCCATTAAAAAAGATAAAATTGTTCCTTATGGTATGCCTAATTTTGAATCGGGATGCAATAAAAACGTTGGATCTGGATACGGGCTAACTTGCGGCGCTTGGGTTTTGTTCTATGAAAACATGGACTATTTACACATGTAAGCGTCGCCTCAAACATAATATATCCGCCTTTTCTCTATTTCTAAACAAATATAAACTAATTGTCACAAAAATAAGTTTAATCTATAATAGAAAAAGAATTGCGAGGTGAATTATGAATTTGGAACATTTGAAGCAGACTGACCCGGTTGTGGCAGAACAGATTGAAAAAGAACTGGAAAGACAACAAAATACGATTGAACTTATTGCGAGCGAAAACTGCACATCTTTAGCGGTTATGGAAGCTTCGGGAAGTGTTTTGACAAATAAATATGCAGAAGGAAAACCTCACAAAAGATTTTATAACGGGTGTGAACACATCGATATAATAGAAGAAATTGCACAGAAACGTGCGTGTGAACTGTTCGGGATGGAGCATGCAAACGTTCAGCCTCACAGCGGTGCGCAGGCAAATATGGCAGTGTTTATGTATGCGCTTAAGCCCGGCGATAAAGTTTTAGGAATGGATTTGTCAAACGGCGGACACCTTTCGCATGGTTCACCGGTGAACTTTTCAGGGCTTTATTTTGACGTGAAAAGTTACGGCGTTGACGATGAAGGCAATATTGATTATGAAAACGTCCGCAAAATGGCGCATGAACATAAGCCTAAACTTATTATTTGCGGGGCCTCAAACTATTCAAAAATTATTGACTTCAAAAAATTCCGTGAAATCGCTGATGAAGTTGGCGCATATTTGTTAGCTGACATTGCGCATATTGCAGGTCTTGTTGTTGCGGGACTTCATCCGTCACCGGCGCCTTACGCTGATTTTGTGACAACTACAACGCATAAATCACTTCGCGGGCCGCGCGGCGGGATTACAATGTGCAAAGCCGAACATGCCGCAGGTATTGATAAAGCTGTTTTCCCGGGTATGCAGGGAGGGCCTCTGGAACATATTATTGCAGCTAAAGCCGTTGCGCTTTTAGAGGCTTCAAAACCGGAATTCAAAGAATATGCGGCGCAAATTATCAAGAACGCAAAAGCACTTGCGCAAGGGTTGATGGATGAAGGAATGGACATTGTCGGTGGTATGACAGAAAACCATCTTATGACCCTCGACTTGAGAAGAACAGGCAAAACCGGCAAAGATATGGCTAATGTTCTTGAAAAAGTCGGAATAACCGCAAACAAAAACACAGTTCCAAATGACCCGCAAAGTCCGTTTGTAACAAGCGGTATTCGTCTTGGTACACCTGCCGTTACAACAAGAGGATTCAAAGAAGAAGATATGATAGAAGTTGCAAAAATTATTGCATCTGCGATATTTTCATCAGATAATGAAATCGGACTTACCAACTTAAGAGAACGTTCGCTCAAGTTGTGTAAAAAATATCCGCTTTATCAGGATAACTAGCGGACGATGAATTGCAGGGATAAAGATGATTATTAAACTTACACATGCTCATATAATAGGAACAATTATTGCTTACATATTCGGGGTATTTTTGGTGCCTCTTGTTATAAATTTTTCAAAAAAAGAAGGCCTTGTTGACCTTCCTAATGAGCGTAAAATTCATACAATACCGGTTTCGCGCCTTGGAGGGGTGGCAATCTGGGCAAGTACAATGCTTACATTTTTGATGCTTGTGTTTTTGAGTTATTACCCGTACGGGAGTCTTTTATCAGGGATTTTGCTCGGAAGTTCTTTGATGTTTTTACTCGGGCTTGTGGACGATGTTTATAATCTTGATGCAAAGTTCAAATTATTTCTCCAGCTTTCAATTGCAACAGTTGTATATCTTTTAGGCGTAAAAATCCATTCAATTCCGTTTTTTGGCGGTATAGATTTAGGATTTTGGTCATATCCAATCACTTTGTTGTGGATTGTCGGAATTTCGAATGCCGTAAACTTTATTGACGGAGTTGACGGACTTGCAGGGTCTGTTATTACAATAAATTCTATAACTTTAGCGATTATCGCAATATCAATGAACCCTTCAAATCCTATTGTTGCATTAATTGGATTTATTCTGGCTGGTTCAATGCTTGCGTTTTTAACCTACAACTTTAATCCGGCAAAAATCTTTATGGGTGACAGCGGGGCTTTGTTTTCAGGCTTTTTATTGGCAGCAATCTCAATAACAGGTGTTATGAAAGCTGCAACACTTACAATTCTTCTGCCTTTTGTTGTTTTGGCGGTACCGATTATGGATATTGTTTTCAGTACATTAAGAAGAATTTGCAAGGGCAAATCTCCGTTTGTAGCAGACGCAGAACATCTTCATCATAAACTTTTGCATGCAGGGTTTTCGCAGAAAAAAACAGTTTTAATTTTAACTTCAGTTGCAATTGTAGCCGGCGCAATTGCGTCGCTCATTATGGGGCCTAATACCATAAAACATTATGCAGTGTGCATTCTGGTAATTGTTTTTGTCATGTTGTTACTAAATTTCATAAAAGTATTGACAAAAAAATAATTATGTGGTATCATCCTTTGTGGATTTAATTACTCAGTTTTAGTCATGTGTTTTTAGTGTTCACTGGCTTAAAATATTTAAGTGTAAATCTGCCATATATATCGATAGCCAAGATGAAAATCTCGGTATGAGAGATACTATTTACGTGTTGTTAGTTAAGTAAGGGTTTATTAACTATGAGTGTAAAGGCAGTACAGAATTACGAAAACAGAAATCAGTTGTCAAATGTTGTGACATCAACAGTAGTAGGCGGACTTGTCGGTTTCAGTTCAAAATATGCGATTCCTTTGAGCAAAAGAGAAACGCAGAATGTTGATTACAGAGCAATTCTGAACATTGGCTATAAAAACGCCAATGTCAAGAAAGCTAATGCGTTTAAGCTTCAAAAAACTCGCACAGCAGCTCAAGATGAGTTTATAAAAATGATTGATGACAAGGAACCTTTTAAAAATCCTTCGTTACAGATGATTGCAGAACGTCTTGGCGGCAAAACAAAACCGCTTGGACAAAAGATTTATGCAGTTATTGAAAATGATGCAAATAAAAATCTTGATTTGGAAGGGCTCACAAAAATTCTCGGAGATGAGTCTGAAGATGTAAAAGCTTTCAGTAAAGCTTTTGAAGATAAACCAGCTTTTACAAACCTTTCACTTGATGAAATTACTGCAAAATTGGGCGGTGCTGACGCGCCTCTTGCTAAAAAGGTTGCGAAGATTTTCCGTGCAAGTGAAAATAAAAATTTGAGCTTTGACACAGTTGCAAGGTCACTTGGCAATGAGTCGAAAGATGTTTTGGAAGTAAAACGCGTTTCAAGGCTAAATAATGCATTTGCAAAAGACAACCTGGATTATCTTGTAAGAAAGCTTGGCGGTGAAGCTTCCCAAGCCGGACAGGAATTTCGCAGAATTATCAAAGAAGTGGATATGAATGCAAAAAACCTTTCTAAATCTCTTAAAAAAGCTTTTTACAGAAATGAAATCTCAGGCAGATATACGGCACCGTTTGTGATTGCGGGTGCTGCAGCAGGGTTTGCAGGCGCAATCATCCATAATATGATTAAACACAACACCGAAGCGTAAATTATAAATAGCACTAAAGTCAAAAGAAGGCAGGACGAACCACCAAACGTCCTGTTTTTGGTTTGTAAATTTTTAAACTGCAGTGTGAAATATAATTAGTTTTTTAGCGCAATATCAATCTTGTTAAGCTGGCAAAAGGTTTTTAAAACGGCTTTTGCTTTCTGTATTTCAAGATGAACACTGTTGTTTTTAGTTTCTCTTACGATTTCAGAAGCCTTTTCATACATTTTTGAAGCGCCTGTCAAATAATCTTTTTGGCGCTGCGATTTCATAAGGCCAAGTTCCTGGAAATATTGTCCGTATTGCAGATAAAGCCTTGATAATAAATCATTTAAACCATATTGACGCGCTGTAATAATTGCATTTTCAATATGGATTTTTGCGCTTTCAAAATCTGAAACGCCGATACTTGCTTTTGCCATAACCATCTGCAGAAGAATCGCAAAGAAATGGTTGTTAATTTTCGGATTTTGCGCAACGTTTAAGGCCTGTGACGCAATATCCAAAGCCTGATGAGGGCCTTCTGTCACAAGCGCCGCATCTGCTATTAAATACCAGGTTAGTAATGCGCCAAGCGCCATTTTTTCTTTTGAAAAATATGCGATTTGGTCATTATAAATATCCATTGCCTGACTCGTTTGGTCGTTGTTTCTGAATATAATTCCAAGAAGCGATTTCAAAATGTTTTTTGTGAAATTGTCGCCGTTGTTGTTCGCAAAAGTTACGACCTGGAACAAATCTTCCTGAAGTCCGTTGTATTTTTTCCGCAGAATATTGTTGATTATGTTAATGAAATTCCATCTTGTAACGCAATCGCCGGCCATTGTTTTTGATTGATATGCTTTTTGAATTTCTTCAAGTATTTTCTCGGATTCAGGAATGTCTCCCTTCATTGTGTTTGCAAAAGCCAGCGCAAGCTTGCATTTGCACTCAAAAGTTTCCTCGGTTAAATGATTTCTTTCAACAATATCAAAAAGAATTGTCAGAATTTCAAAACATCTGTTGTTGCCCTGAATTATTAGAGCGTTTGCAAGAACAAGATATGAATTAATCCAGGTTTCATAAATTATCTCCATCGGAATTGTCGGATGCGGCTCGTTTTTGCCGAGGAATTCGTCAAAGGCCGGCATAATTTCATTATCTATAAGATTTATAATTTGTCCGCAGTTGCCGATGTTTAAAAGCGCATTGAGTTTTGTGGATTTGACAAGTGCAATTTCCAAATTCTGTTCCGGCTTCATTTTCTCTAAAACCGCATCAACGCATTCGACTTCACCGAAATAATGACCTGTTTTGCGGCAGCAGCTTGCCATATATCCCAAAAGTTCGATTTCGCGCGGGCTGTCGCCTATGCTTTTTGCATTTGAAATCGCGTCCGGAAGATAATCCATTGCTTCTTTCGGATTAAAGTCTGCTAAAAGCTTTCCAAGACGTTCGCAAATGTTGTAACGTGTTTTTAGGGTTTCGGTATCATCGAGTTCGTTTATCAATGCAAGGCATTGTTTTTGTGAAATCGCATAAAGATTTGTGTCACCGATTGCAGAAGCCAGCCTTGTGTTTTTTGTCCAAATGTCAAGTGCAAGTTTTGTGTGTTTTAAATTCTGTGCAATAATCCCTAAAATTGCAGTAGAATTCATTGTGAAACCGGTAAGCGAGGTGAAAATTTGTTTGTTAATATCATCGAATTTGTCATCACTTTTTATGGTTTTTACAAGGATTTCCCAAAGATAAAGGCTTCTGAACCTGTAGTAAATATCGTTCATCGGTTCAATGTAATTTGCCTGCTGCAAATAGGCGATTATGTCACTGAAATCTTCATCACGATACTGGAAGATTTGTTTGATAAGATTAAGGTTTATTTTATCACCCAAAACTGCACAGCCCATAAGTGTCATGTAAGCTTTTAAATTTTTATCCTTTAATATTTGTAGACGTCTGCTAATGACATCTGTAAAAGTCTGCGGAATAGAAAAATCACCGTTAGCAGATTCCATATAAAGCTGAAGAGCCTGTTCTAAATATGCGGGGTTTCCGTTGCTTTGAAGGAAAAGCTGGCGTTTCAATGTGTCTTCAAGTTTTGGGAAGTTTTCTTCGCCTTCTTTTGCGTCTGCAAATAAGAACATTTGTTTCGCATCAAGCGGCGCAAGGTAAACATCCATAAATATCCCGTCGGTTTTCATGTCCGGGAAATAGAAAAAGCCTTTTGCCGGTTTATGCTCATTGTAAACAAGGATTATCTTTAAGTCGTTAAAGATGTAATCTTTTTTGATAAAATTATTCAAAAATTCGTAGGAGTATCCGTCAATGCATTCAAAATTGTTTATGACAAATACAAATCTGCTGTATTGAATAATTTTGTCGAAAATTTTGTTTAGAAGTTCAAAATATTTTGTTTTGTTTGAAAGAATTGTTTCAAAAGTTCCGTTGCGCGTCGGGTAGAGAAAATTCAACAAATCATTGACTTCCTCCAAAGTCAGATATGGAAATTCATTCTGGAAATATTTTGAGGCATCTTTTCTGAATTTGTTGTTGTTTATGCAAAAATTCGGCAGACTGAAAAGGTTCAAAATAATATCCTGCAGCAATCCCCCCGGGGTTAACTGGGTAATCGGCGTGCAGTTTCCGTAAAACCAGACATAATGTTTTTCATGGAGTTCCTGCATTATGTGTGATATAACAAGGGTTTTTCCGGTACCTTTGGGGCCGCTTAGCGACATAACTTTTTTGTCTTGCGAAAGAATGCTTTTTACAAGAATATTTTTTGCGCTCTGCTGGGCAACCGTGTTTTGTGAAGCAGCTTCGAATAAATTCGGCTGTTTATTTTCTTGTTTTTGAGGAAACGGATATTTGCATTTTCTGCAGTTAAGAGCGTTTGGGAAATTTACACTCTTACATTGCGGACAAATTTTCAAAATTTCTTTTCCGCAATTTTTACAAACCAAATCAAAAATGGTATTTACTGTGTTGCAATTTTTACAAACTAAGCCGGTTCTTGTTTTGCAATACGGACACTTCAATGCGTCATCCGGAATAGTTTTTTTGCAAATGGGACATTTCATTTTGTTTAATCCTGATTAATTAAACGCCTGCTTAATCTTTTCCATCAGCTTGAACAAACGTTTTGAAACTTCGGATTGCGAGATATTTAATTCTTCGGCAATCTCTTTTTGAGTCATACCATTATCATAACGCAATTTATATATTTGTAAATAGTTTTTGTCAGGATTTTCTTTGTTTATTTTCTCAAGCGAATTCATGAAGTGCTGTAGAATTTCTTTTTCAAGAAGAACATCCTCCGGAGATTCTGTTATGTCTGCAGTTTCATAAATTATTTTTGTATTTGCATAATCATTTGTGCGGCTCGGCGCTTCGTCAATAGAAACTTCTTTTGTTGGGGTAAAGCCTTCTTTTGTACGGCGAAGTCTGCCTGAATCCTTTAATACATTCAGAATAGAAGTCGTTGCAATTTTTTTTAGATACGCCTCAAGAGTTGCATCAGAAGTAATAGTTTTGACAATATTCAATGACCTCTTGCAGGTTTCATTGAAGAAATCATCGTACAAATCCTCATTATTTGCAAATTTTCGGTCGTTTTTTATTATTCTCTCTATTAAGTCTATCTTATCTTGTGTAAATTCCACTATACAATAATCCTTTAAACTATTTACAATATAACATAATTACAAATTAATTATAAGCCCCAGTTTAAAATTAGGCGTAGGAATCTCGCCCGGAGCGGGTTTAACCACTTTCATGGTTTCTTTAACAGTTCGTAACACAATGTCATTTATCTGATTAGAACCGCTTGATTTTGTAATTTGTATATTTTCGACAGTCCCGTCGTTTTTGAGTTTAAGCTCAACTTTCACTTGATTTGAATATGCATATTCGGTTGCAAGGAGCAAGTCACTTGAGAGTGAAAGCCTGATACTTTTTCCGGCTGTTTGAAGGTATCTCTTAACTTTGTCGCTGTAAGAAAGGTAATCCGGAACTTCCCAGGTCAGACTTTTAACAGAAATGTAAGGAACCGGGGTTGCTGAAGGCTTTTTCTGCTGTGCTGATGCAGAAGCCGGGGCAGCCTGTTCCTGCTTTGCAGCGGGTTTTTCTGCTTTTGGCGAAGGCTTTTTCGCTGTTTCAGGTGCGGGCGTTGGTTTTGCCGCGGGCGAAGGTGCCGGTGAAGGTGAAGCCTGTGATGGTGCGGGTTGAGCAGGAGCGCTGTTATTTGTCATCAAATCAGTATTATCAGGTGTTTGAACAGTATCTTCACCTGCTGTTGGGATATTTTCGTCAATCGGGTTTTGTGCAAGAACATCAGAATTGTTTTTATTCTTCATGAAAAATCCAACACCGCCTGCTACTGCCAAAACCCCGACAAGTGCGGCAGCCGCAGCAATTACGGCGACTTTCTTGCCTTTTTCAGGCATTGAAACCGTGTTTTCTGAAATTCCTCCGTCATTATCAAGGAAGGTTTCATCAACATTGTCTTCATGGCTTTCTGATGAATTGAAAAGCACTTCAAGTTTGTCTTCACTTGAGTCTTGTTTGGTGTTTTCTTCTTCGCTTTCGCCTAAAAGGTCGTCTATTTCAGAAATCAAGTCGCTTGTTGAAATATCATTTTGATTTTCTTCCGGCTTAACTTCTTCAAAGCTTGCATCAACTTCTTTCAAATCATTAATACTAATTTCGTCCGGCGAAGCTGTAGAAGATAGGATTTCCGGCTTATCATTGTCAGTATTTTCTAGTTCTTCAAGACTTCCGGTAATGCTGTCAATATTATCAGCTTTTTCTATTATGTTATTAGGAGTTTCGTATGATTTTTCCTCACTAATTCCAAAATCTTCCATGTTAAGAAGCTGGTCTAATTCCTTATCCTCTGCGCTCAATGATTTTTCGTCAAAACTTTCAGGCAAGGTGCTGTTTGTTTCAGGTATCAAGGCCTCAAAATTTGAAAGTTCATCGGTTTGAGGTTCCGGATTTTGGGTTTCTTCGGGATGTTTTTGTAAAGGTTCAGTTTCAACTGACTCTTCCATATGCAAGCTATCTACTGCGGGTTCTTCTAAAGAAAGTTCTTCTTCCAGATTTAAATCCTCAGTCAAATTTTCGTCAAAAACCATTTCAGGTTCGGGTTCTGATATCTGTAATTCTTCAGGCATTAATTTTTCAGATTCAATTGTTGCTTTAACAGATTCGTGTTCTTTTGAAGGTTCTTCAAGATTTATATTATCAATGTTTTCAAGTTCGAAAGAGGGTTCGTCAAAATTGAGTTCTTCAAGGTTGTCTGAAACTTTAATTTCTTCAAAATCCATTGTCTCTGGTGAAACTTCTTCCAACTGAGGGTTTTCAGTTTTTTCTTCATGTGCGTTTAAGCCCAGGTCTTCAAAACTTAAAGCTTCATCTACTTTATCTTCTATGTGGTGTGGTTCTGTATCAACCAGTTCTATTTCTTCCAAATCAATAGTTTCCGGGGGGATTTCTTCTTTTAAAACGTTAGTTTCCACTGTATCAGTAGATGGGATTTCAATATCTTCCAGGTCGATTGTTTCTGTTTGATATTCCTCATGTGCAGAGTTGTTATGCACGTGTTCAAATTCATCAAAATCAACGGGTGTTAAAACCTCTTCAAGATTGTTTTCTGAAGATGTATTTTTTTCTGCTTCTATTGAGAAATCTTCCAGGTCACTTAATTCTAATCCATCGGCGGTTTCCTGTGCGGAAATATTTTGTTCAGGTATGTATGATTCGGTTTTGTCAGAAATTGCTTTGCTGCCTTGCAATTTGTCGTTAAGTTCTGACATATCTCCGATAGTCAAATCTTCCAAATCCGAAAAGTCAGGCATTCCTGTCATTTGTTCTACTTCAGGTTCTTCAGCAAATGTCTCGGCGGCTTCTGTCAATGATGAAGCTTCTGCAATAATATTTTCTTCATCTTCTATGATTTCTGGAGTAAGGTCGGGTATATTTCTGTCCAACTCGTTAAAGCTGTTCATTATCTCAGCTTCTTGCTTATCAACCGTTTTTTCATTGAATTTATCCAAAGCTTTTGCTGTGGCTTCAGCAGCTTTCTCATATGAAATGTCAATATCAGAAGGCTTTGTAACCTCTTTTGAGTTTTGAGCTCTGTAGGAAAGAAGTTCAAAGTTTTCAAATTCGATAAATCTGTCTCTTAATTTAGCAGATTTAACAAGTGATTTTAAAAGTTGTTTTTTGCCATTTTCGTCAATGTCATGGTCGATTAATGACAATATGCGGAAATCAGCTTCCTCAAGTTCTGAGTCTGAAAGATTTTGTGCAGTATTTCCTTCAAAATTTGAAATAAATTCTTTTAAATTTTCAACAGGAGTAAGTTTTTCTTTTTCAATAAAATAATATTCTTCATTTTGGTTATTTTTGTTGATTAATTTCGGTTCGAAAAATCCCAAAAATCTCATGGATTTTTTGTCGTTAGACATCAAAAGTACAAGATAGATGTCAGGAAGAATATCGTATATAAAATGACTTTTGGGAATAAATATAAAGTTTTCATTGAAAACAACACGAACATCCAAATGGATATTTTTGAGCATAATATCAGAAATATCAAGTTCTTCAACTATTTTGTGTATTTTGTGTATATTGTAAATATCAGAAACATCTATATTTTCACTTGCAAGAAATTTTTGCACGAGCCGTGCGCCTAAATCGTTGTAATAAGCTCTGTTTCTTGTATCTTCTTTTGCAAAATTATTGGCACTGATGCCTGCATTTTTTTTGTCGTTTTCGTCAAAGTAAATTAAAGTTCCCTGTCCGGTCATTTTCAAATTCTCCTCTATACTTAATAAGATGACACGGGAATTGAAAATATTCCAATTTTCATGTAAACTTTTGTAACAAATATTGTAAAATGAACCTGTTTGAGACAAAATTATAAATGTTCAGGTTTTTATTTTAGTGTGAATAAATGTGTGTAATTTTATAAGGAGGTTTTCTCATGATAAGTGCAATTTCCAGTGTAAGTTTTCGCGGCGAAACAGACAACAAAGATTTGAATGCTTTGATTAATCAGCCCGGAAAATATTCAAATTCTGCTCAGGCCGCTCCGCTGGCTCCGGAAGCTGATCGTGCAGATTTGTCAACAAAAGCGTCGAAAGAAAAAAGTAATACAGGCAAGGTTATTGGCGGAACTTTAGCTGCTTTGGCTTTGGCATGGATTGGTCTTGGTATTGCAGTTGGCCGTAAAGGTTCAAACTGGACTAAAATTGACGAGCCGGCAGGTTTTGCTGACAACGCGAAAAACTTCTTCTTTGCAATCGGTAATTCTGCTAAAAAAGCTTATGACAGTACACTCGGAAAATGGTTTGGGAAAGCTGAAAAAGCCGCTGATGATGCTTCTGACTTAAAACCTAAAAATACACCTGATGCCGGTGAACAACCGAAAGCTTAATGAGAGAATTTATTTTTAATACATGCAAAATCCGCTTTAACAAAAAGCGGATTTTTTGTTTTTGTGTTAAAATTTCTTTATGGAAAATAAGAAAATTAAAATCGGATTAATCGGTCTTGGAACCGTTGGGTCAGGTGTATTTAAAACCTTGAAAGCTTTTGAAAACATTGAAGTAACAAAAATTGCGGTAAAAAATATTAACAAACCTCGCAATATTGAGAATTTGGACAATTCAATTCTAACAACAGACTGCCTTGAAGTTGTCAATGACCCTGAAATTGATATTGTCTGTGAACTTATTGGTGGAGTTGAGCCGGCATTTAGTCTTATAAAAAAAGCAATCGAAAACGGCAAACATATAGTAACCGCAAACAAAGAACTTCTTGCAAAACATGGCGAAGAACTCTTCAACTTCGCGGAAGAACATAACAAAGTTATTCTTTATGAAGCTGCTATTGCAGGCGGTATTCCTTTGATAATGCCTATTAAAACAATTCTGGCAGGGAATAAGATTAACAAAATCGAAGCGATTTTAAATGGAACTACCAATTATATTCTAACAAAAATGGATGTTCAAGGCGCATCTTATGCTGATGTTTTGAAAGAAGCGCAGGAGCTTGGATATGCCGAAACCGACCCGACAGGAGATGTTGAAGGCTTTGATGCGGCATACAAAATCACAACCCTTGCAACAATCGCGTTCAAACAGCGTATCAAACTTGAAAATGTTTACCGCGAAGGGATTACAAAAATTCGCGCTCAGGATATGCTTGCCGCAAACGATTTGGGCTACAAAATAAAACTCATTGCCTCCGCTAAACTTGACGAAAACGGCCGCGCTGATGTTAGAGTTCACCCAATGCTGATTTCAAGCAAATCGACTTTAGCGCATATCGATTATGTGACAAATGCAGTGAGTCTTTCAGGTTTTCCGATTGGTGATATTACGCTTTCAGGACCGGGTGCCGGGGAATTCCCGACTGCAAGTTCTGTTGTCGGAGATATTTTGGCGATTTCGGCTGAACTTGGCAAAACAGATTATCTTTTGCCGATGATGCGCTGCTGTCACAATGAAACTGCTAAATGTATTGATATCAATGACACAATGAATAAATATTATCTTTCGATTAATGCAAAAAACAACAAGGGAGTAATCGGAACAATTGGAAAAATTTGTGCAGAAAATGGCATAAGTTTGCAAAGCATTGTTCAGCGCGGAGTTGATGAAGATAACACTGCAAATATTACCGTAATTACTGAACTTGCGCTCGAAAAGAACATGAGAAAAGCCGCTGAAGCCTTTGAAAAAGATGAATTCATCAACAAAGTCAACAGCTTGATAAGAGTTCAGGTGTAATTAAGAAAGAAGCATATATGTATGACAATATAGATTGGAATCAATATCCTGGATTTAGAAATTTTCTTATAGGTATTTGTATTGTTGGATTGTTCATATTTTATTTAATGGAGCCGTCACAGCAGGAATTTGTTTGCAATACAAAAAAATGTGAGGTTGTATCAAAGAATTTTTTGGGCATTGTAATTTCAAATAAAAAAATAAAGTTTTCTGAAATAGAAAAATTTGAAATTTCTAAATCCAGAGTACGTCATGGCAGCGGAAGGTCTTCTTTTAAATCAGATAGATATTATCTCCATGCTGCTTATAAGAATGGGAATACCATAATGCTTATGGATACATCAAATCAAGCGCGTGCAAACGATGCGTTTAATCGATTAAATTCTGCACTTGAAAGCGAAGTAGTTGATATAAATATAAAATTTTAATAAAAGTGAGGAAAATATGTACTACCAAGGATTAATCAATACATTCAGAGAATATTTGCCGGTAACTGACAAAACTCCGGTCGTAACGCTTAATGAAGGCAACACGCCATTAATCAAAGCCGAAAATTTAGCTAAAAAAATTGGCGTTGACGCTGAAATTTATTTGAAATTTGAAGGCTGCAACCCGACAGGAAGCTTTAAAGACCGCGGAATGACAATGGCGGTTTCAAAAGCAAAAGAAGCCGGCTCCGGTGCAATAATTTGCGCATCAACCGGAAATACGTCAGCATCTGCTGCTGCTTACGGTGCGAAAGCAGGCATGAGAACTTTTGTTTTAATTCCCGACGGATACATTGCGCTCGGAAAACTTTCGCAGGCAATGATGTACGGCGCCGAAATCATCGCAATTCAGGGAAATTTTGATGAAGCGCTTGAATTAGTCCGTAAAATTGCAGATGAATATCCGATTACGCTTGTCAATTCCGTAAATCCTTACAGAATTGAGGGTCAGAAAACCGGTGCATTTGAGATTATAAATGCGCTCGGGCAAGCTCCGGATTATCACTTTATTCCGGTTGGAAACGCAGGAAACATCACTGCTTACTGGAAAGGCTACAAAGAATGGCATGCGTCAGGAAAGATTTCTGCATTGCCGAAGATGATGGGATTTGAAGCCGAAGGCGCTGCCGCAATTGTTAAAGGTGAAAGAATTTTCAAACCAGAAACTCTTGCAACCGCAATCCGTATCGGCAACCCTGCAAGCTGGAAGCAGGCAGAAGCCGCACGCGATGAAAGCAACGGCATGATTAATTTTGTAACCGATGATGAAATCGTTAAAGCTTACAAACTTATTGCTTCTTGCGAAGGCGTTCTGGCAGAACCCGCAAGTGCCGCATCTGTTGCAGGCTTGATTAAAGTTAAAGACCAAATCAAAGAAGGCTCGAAAATCGTCTGCATTTTGACAGGAAACGGTTTGAAAGACCCTGACAATGCGATTAGATATTCAAATGCCGATGTCAAAAAGACAACTTCAAACATGACAGATATTTTACGTGTCATGAATGTTTAGCGTAAGTTTTGAAAGTTAATAATTACAAAAAAGCTCCTGAAATGGAGCTTTTTATATATGCAGAGAAATCCTCCTTTGCATTTTTCTTTTTTGCTGAGTTGAAACTATTGCAAAAGTTTTAAAAAAAATCTATAATAAAAGAGTTAAAAAATTAATTTATATAAGGAGCTAAAGGTATGAAAAAGCAGACTATGATTGAATTTTCGGGGGGG
>ERZ780162.1697-NODE-1697-length-14830-cov-6.864907_pt1 | contig 14830 bp, 12 predicted proteins | sample MGYA00511474_ERZ780162 | MGnify/ENA primary metagenome ERZ780162 (study PRJEB29588, sample SAMEA2143633) | human gut metagenome | biome: human gut; feature: human-associated habitat; material: faeces | place: Denmark | collected 2008/2010 ...
AGCCGCCGAAGCGGTGCTTAAGCCGTAAGGCGGGAATTGTGCGGTGTTGCCTTAAAACAAATTACTTTCTGCTGTGCTTTTTGCGGGAGTTTTTGCCCTTTACAGCGGGCTTAGCAGCCTCAACAACCGGCTTTGCAGCTTCCACAACGGTCTTAACGGCTTCGTCAGCGGCCTTGGCGGCAGCCTTGACAGCAGGCTTCTCGGCAACTTCCTTCACGGCCTTGTCGGCAGCTTCCACAGCAGCCTTGACAGCGGGCTTTTCGGCAACTTCTTTTACAACCTTCACAGCTTCATCGGCAGCGGCCTTAACGGCGGGCTTTTCAGCAACTTCCTTGACAGCGTCGGTGGCCACGGCAGCAACGGCAGTGGCAGCCTCGGCTGCCTTCTTTGCGGTGGTCACAGCAGCCTCGGCAGCCTTTTTGGTGCTGGTCTTGCAGGTGGCCTTCTTGGCGGTCTTAACAACCTCAGCGGCGGTTTCGGCAACCGGCTTATCGGCAGAAGCCTTCACGGCGTCAACAACCTCGGTAGCAACTTCGGCAGCAGCCTTGGCAGCGGCGTCAACGGTCTTGGCAGCGCTTTCAGCGGCAGCCTTCACTTCAGCCTTTGCTTTAGCGGCGGTAGCCTTGGCGCTGGTCTTGGGCTTGCGGGTCACTTCGTTGATGGTCCAGTACTGGTTATCGCCGTTCACATCGGCCCAGATCTGCAGGACTGCACCGTTTTCGGTGTTCATGTTGACCAGATCCAGGCACTTGCCGGCCAGGTTGGACTTGATCTTTACGCGGCCATCATTGGCGGGCTCCACGATCCACAGCTGGCTGGAAGCGTTAGCGCCTTCCCACTGGTGAACATGGGTGCCATCGGTCACGCCGGAGCAATCCAGATCCATCATCTTGCCGGTGAAACGGTTCTTGATGCGGTACACGCCCTCGCCGGCGCGCACAAAGCTCCACTGCTGCCATTCGGCGTTGGCATTATCCCACAGCTGGATCTGAGCGCCGTTCTCGGTGTTGTAATCCTTTACTTCAACAACCTTGCCGTTTGCAGCGGCGATGGTATAAAACTTATCCTCAGTAATAACGGTCTGAGCAATTTTCTTGGTAGCCATGTATAAGCTCTCCTCTCAGTTTATCGTGTTGGTTGTTCAGTTTTGTACGCCTGCGGCTGGCAGTGTTCTGCGCAGCCCCCCTCCAAAGCGTCATCTATATAAAAAGGAGTGCTGTGTTGGTTCAGCCTCCTTGTGTTCTCCTCTATTATAGCCAATTATTCCCACATCGTCAAGTTTTGTGCGGCGTGACGGCATTTTACACAAAAACGCCGGGAAGGGTGGAATCCTTCCCGGTATTTTTATGGGGATTTTCCGTTTTTATGCCGATTGCGCTTTTGTTGCGCACTTATCCGGCAGAAAGGCTATTTCAGGAGTTTTCCGCAAAATTTCCGGTGTACAGGCGGTAGTAACGGCCCTTTTGGGCAATCAGCTCATCATGGGTGCCGCGCTCAATAATGCGGCCCTGTTCCAGCACCATGATGCAGTCCGAGTTGCGCACGGTGGAAAGGCGGTGGGCGATAACAAAGGTGGTGCGGCCATACATCAGGCCGTCCATGCCCTGCTGCACCAGGCGCTCGGTGCGGGTATCAATGCTGGAGGTTGCTTCGTCCAGGATCAGTACCGGCGGGTCCGCAACAGCGGCACGGGCAATGGCAAGCAGCTGGCGCTGGCCCTGGCTCAGGTTGGTGCCGTCGCCGGTCAGCGTGGTGTTATAGCCATCCGGCAGGTGGCGGATGAACTCATCGGCGTTGGCCAGCTTGGCGGCGGCGCGGCATTCCTCGTCCGTTGCATCCAGGCGGCCATAGCGGATGTTATCCATAACCGTACCGGTAAACAGGTGGGTATCCTGCAGAACAATGCCTAAGGATGCGCGCAGGTCGTCTTTATGAATATGGGTCACATCAATGCCGTCATACTCAATGGTGCCCTTCTGGATATCATAGAAGCGGTTGATGAGGTTGGTGATGGTGGTTTTGCCTGCGCCGGTGGAACCGACGAAGGCGATCTTCTGGCCCGGACGGCCATACAGGTTGATATCATGCAGGACGATCTTGCCCGGATCATAGCCAAAGTCTACATCCTTAAAGACGATATCTCCCTTCAGTTCACGGTAGTCTGCGCTGCCATCGGCGTTCACACGCTTCCAGGCCCACAGGTTGGTGCGCTCCTTGGTTTCGGTCACAGAATCATCCGGCAGGCGTTTGGCGTTGACCAGCATGACCTTGCCCTCGTCCACTTCCGGCTTTTCGTCCAGCAGGTCAAAGATACGCTGGCCGCCGGCCAGAGCCATGATGATGGCGTTGAACTGCATGGAGATCTGGCTGATGGGCATGTTCAGGGTGCGGTTGAAGGTCAAAAAGCTGGCCAGCTTGCCCAGGGTCAGGCCTGTCATGCCAGACAGAGCCAGCGCACCGCCGATCATGGCGCAGAACACATAGGAAAGGTTGCCCAGCTGGGTGTTAGCCGGACCGCCGAGGTTGGAGTAACGGTTGGCCTTATCCGCGCTTTCAAACAGCTGGTCATTGAGCTTATCAAACTGCTCAATGGCTTCTTCCTCGTGGCAGAACACCTTAACGACCTTCTGGCCGTTCATCATCTCTTCAATGTAGCCGTTCACCGCACCAATATCACGCTGCTGGGAAACAAAGTACTTGGAAGAGTTGGTGGTAAGATACTTGGTGACCAGCAGCATAATCCCGACCATGACCAGGGTGAGCACCGTCAGCGGCACGCTGAGTACAACCATGGAAACCAGCACGCTGACAACGGTAATAGCGCTGTTCAGCAGCTGCGGCATGCTCTGGCTGATCATCTGGCGCAGGGTATCAATATCGTTGGTATACAGCGACATGATATCGCCGTGGGCGTTGCGGTCAAAGTATTTGATGGGCAGCGTCTGCATATGGGTAAACATTTCATCGCGCAGGCGCTTCAGGGTGCCCTGGGTAACGTAAGCCATCATACGGGCCTGGGCAAAGGCGGCAACAATGCCGATGCCGTAAAAGCCTGCCGTGCGGGCGATGGCATGGGCCAGGCCGGAAAAATCACTGCTCTGCTCTTTCAGCAGGGGCAGGATGTAGCCATCGATCAAGGTCTGCATGAACAAAGTGCCCTGCACGTTGGCAAACACGCTGACAAAAATGCAGATGACGACCGCAACGACCTGAATGCGGTAGCATTCCATCACATAGCGCAGGATGCGCATGAAGATCTTGCCGGGGTTCTGGACTTTGGGGCGCGGGCCGCGGGGGCCACCGCGGCCAACCTTAACCACTTTTGCTTTCTGCTCAGCCATTGTTATCGCCTCCCTTTTCGTCAAAGTCACCGGAGCCTTTGGTCTGGCTGTTATAAACTTCCTGATAGATGGGGTTGGTGGCCAGCATTTCGGCCGGGGTACCGTAACCACTGATCCTGCCGTTATCCAGCACGATCACATGGTCGGCGTTTTCCACGCTGGAAATACGCTGGGCAATGATGAACACCGTGGTGCCGGGAATCTTTTCGGCAAAGCTCTTGCGGATCTTGGCGTCGGTGCCGGTATCCACAGCGGAGGTAGAGTCGTCCAGAATCAGGATGCGGGGCTTTTTCAGCAGAGCACGGGCAATGCAAAGGCGCTGCTTCTGGCCGCCGGAAACGTTCGTGCCGCCCTGGTCAATGTGGGTGTTGTATTTATCGGGGAAGCGCTCAATAAATTCATCGGCGCAGGCCTGCTTGCATGCCTCCTCGATCTCGGCATCGGTGGCATCCTTATTGCCCCAGCGCAGGTTTTCGGCAATGGTGCCGCTGAACAGTTCGTTTTTCTGCAGCACCATGGCAACGCTGTTGCGCAGGATCTCCAGGTCGTAATCGCGTACATCCACGCCGCCAATGTACACATGACCGGCGGTGGTATCATACAGGCGGGGCAGCAGCTGCACCAGGCTGGTTTTTGCGCTGCCGGTGCCGCCGATGATGCCGATGGTCTCGCCGGAACGGATGTTCAGGTTGATATCAGACAGCACATCGCGGCCATCGGCCTTATAGCGGAAGCAGACATGATCAAAGCGGACAGCGCCGTTCTTGACTTTCATAACCGGGTTTTCGCCGTTGGACAGGGTGCTTTCTTCTTCCAGCACTTCAGCCACACGCTTGGCGGAAGCGGCGGACATGGAGATCATGACGAACACCATGGACAGCATCATCAGGCTGGTCAGGATGTTGGTGCAGTAGGTCAGCATGCTCATCAGCTCGCCGGTGGTAAAGCTGGTAGCACCGGACAGCACGATCATGCGGGCACCCAGCCAGGAAATCAGCAGGATGCAGGTGTAAACGGTGGCCATCATCAGCGGAGAGTTGAAGGAAAGAACTTTTTCAGCACGCAGCAGCAGATTCTGCACATTGCCGGATGCCTTTTTGAACTTTTCACTCTCGTAATCTTCGCGCACATACGCTTTGACCACGCGGATGGCGGAAACATTTTCCTGCACGCTCTCATTCAGGTCATCGTACTTTTTGAATGCGGCGGAGAAGTAGTTGCTGGCGCGGGACATGATGAGCACCAGGCAGCCGCCCAGAATGATGACCGCCACCAGATAGATGGAAGCCAGCTTGGCGTTGATGGTGAACGCCATGATCATGGCAATGACCATGCTGGACGGCGCACGGATGGCCATACGCAAAATCATCTGGTAAGCGTTCTGGATGTTGGTCACGTCGGTGGTCATACGGGTGACCAGACCGGCGGTGGAATATTTATCGATATTGGCAAAGCTGAATGTTTGGATATTGCGGTACATGGAGCGGCGCAGATTGCGGGCGTAACCGGTGGAAGCACGCGCACCAAACACACCGCCCAGCACGCCGAACAGCAGGCCAAAGGCCGCTGCCACGATCATCCAGCCGCCAATGCGGTAAATGTGGGAAAGATTGCCGGCGGTAACGCCATCATCAATGATGGAGGACATCAGCTTGGGGATGATCATTTCCATCACCACTTCGCCGATCATGCACAAAGGGGTCAGGATGGAAACCAGCCGGAACCCCTCTGTTTCTTTGTAAAGTGACTTAAACATATGGTATCTCCTGTTTGGCTGCCCGGGGGCAGCGCCTGAACTTCTTAAGCCAAAGCATTGCGGAACACTTTGGGGTGTGCCTGAAAACAAAGAAAATAACGGATATTTCGCAAACACAAGCAGGATGTAAGGCAAGGAGCCGCAGGAATTCTTTATGGATCCCAAGGCTTTTTAACGCAAAATCCCGCTGCGCTTATAGAAATAGACCAAATTTTTGACTTTTCAGATACGCCTTAATTTTTGCCGCGGATGGCTTTTGCATTTTCAATCAGCTTGTGCAGGGTGCCCTGGATAGCTTCCAGTTCCTGCGCGCTGACCCCGTTTTGCAGGTCATGCTCAAAATCCGAAATGCACTGGTGGATGGCGGCGGCGCATTGGCGGCCTTTCTCGGTCGGAACCAGGCTTTTGAGCCGGGCGTCTTTGGCGACAACTTCCCGCGTGATAAAGCCGGACTGCTCCATGCCCTGCAGCATGGTGGTAATGCTGGAACGGTTGGTGTGGAACCGGGCTTCCAGATCACGCTGGTAGATTTGCTTGCCGCTTTCCGTTTCCTGCATCAAAAAACCCAGCACCATGCCGCGCATACCGGTCAGCTCCGGGCTGACCCTGGTGCTGATGTACGCATCCAGCGCGCAGGAAATTTCCCGCGCGGCATAGTTTAAGGTGCGGCCCACATGCACAAAGCCGTGGTCATCCTGTTGGTTGCGGTTCTGCGTTTGGATCACCTCACTTTCCAATTCGTTTGGTTGTTAATTGTTTGAATTGAAACAGTTTGATTTGCAACAGTACGATTATAAACACATCCCGCCGGTTTGTCAACCAGCGGGATGTAATTATTTTCAAAGAAAATTGTGAAAAGTTTGTGACGGCTTATTTTTTATGGGAATGCCGCAAATCCGCACGCCTGGCGCATGGCTTCATCACTGGCGAAACCGTAAATCTTTACGGTTTCATCCTCATAGATCAGCGCATCCTCCGGCATGGCATCGGCAAGGGCCTGGGTAGTGGGCTGGCGCTCGCCGTATGCTTCCCATTTGGAGATAACAAAGAAAATTTTACCCTGCGGAGGGGTTTGCAGATGGCTGGTGACCTGCAGCCAAGGGCGCAGCTCCGGCACACTGTTTGGGGTCAGGGTCCACACGTTCAGGGTGCCTTCCGTCAACTCGGTCATCACATTACCGTCCCAAAAAGAAGCGTACCCGTCCCGGTAGCCGTTCTGCACCAGGAACTGTGCCGCCCCTTGGTTGGGGTTGGTTGCCACTGCCGCTGCGCGGTAGTCTGTTCCGGCGCGCAACAGTAATATCGCCGCCAGCAGGGCTGTCAGACCACGGGCGTCCGGGCGGTGCAGGGGGGTACAGTCCGCCAGCATGATTTCCAGCAGCGGTACAAATAAAATTGCCAGCGGCAGCAGGTAGCGGTCCGAATGGCCGCTGTTGGTCAGGCCGTACAGCAGTGCAAAGCAGACGGCCCCGGCCAGGAAAAATGCTCCCACCAGCCGGTGACCCAGCGGGTAGCGTGCTTTCCCGCGCACCAACCGAACAGAAAACACAAAGCAAAAAAGGATCAGCGCCGCAGCCGCAAGGTTAAACAGCGCGGCCAGAGAAAACACTTTGCCCTCCTGCCAGCCAAAGGAAGCCAGCAGCGCGTTGACAAACCATTGCAGACGGTCCAGGTTCAGCCCGGTAAAGGCCACATATCCCTGGTCCTGGAAGTGATATTTTTCCGCCAGCACAGATACCCGCTTCATCAGCGGGCGGATTTCATTTGCCCGGTGCATATCTACTTCTGCTCCAAGAAAACTCTGGATCGGATCTAAGACTATAAGACGAGCGTTTGTCTGCCGGATTGCCTGTTCCAGACGTTCATCTAACATTGTCAACGGCTGTTCACTGTCATCAATGACAAGCACTTTAGAACAGTCTGCCCCTGCCGCCAGAAGACGGGGCTTTATAGTATCTCCCAGCCCGTCTTCTGCGGTCTGGTAAATCACATTGACTGGCTCGTTTGCCTTTTCTGTGGGTTCTTCCTCTCCCTTCTTTACCGGAAGTACAGGCTCGCCTTTTGTCAGCTTTGCTATAATCTGCAATACCATTGTCGTTTTGCCCTCTCCGGGATCGCCCTGAATAATTGTTACTTTCCCATAAGGGATGAACGGATAGAGCAGCCATTCCACCTGCTCCACCGCAACATCCTCCATATTGATCAGCCGGAGTCCCGGCTCTGCCTTTCGGTTTTTCAAATTTACCTCCATTTCCGGTTGAAAGCATTATGGGACTCTGGTAGAATACAGATAGATTGATTTTGGTATTTTACCAAGTCCCAGCCTTTAGGTGTTTGCCGACACTTAAAGGCTTTTTTCATCTTTCATACCCTGCATTGTATTTGTGATTAGTTCAATCGTATCTAATAAGTCTCTGGAAACGCCAGCGCCTGCCTCTATGCGTTCCAACTGTTCCAGTACCTTTGCCAGTTCATTTTTCAGAGCTTTATACACTTTCGGATTTCCAACCACTACAACTTCTTTTTCCTGCAGACGGCGGATAATATAATCCTGCTTTGTCAATCCTGACAGCCGCACAGCCGCCTCAAGCTGTTCATCTTCTTCCGGCGATACCCGGAACGCTACAATCTTATTTCTCCAACGCCCCTGCCGATCCAAAACTTTTACTGACATTCCTTGTTTTCTCCTTTCTCTGTTCTGTTCCCTGTTCTCTCAACATTAAGCCTGTCTGCCATTTCTGTCTGCTTTGAGGGGAATAGGTGTGCATACCGGTAAGTGATTTTTTCACTTTCGTGTCCTACCCGGTCTCCAATCGCCAGGGCAGTAAACCCCATATCTATCAATAGGGAAACATGGCTGTGACGAAGGTCATGGATCCTGATCCGTTTTACCCCGGCAGCCTTACATCCCCTGTCCATTTCATGTGATAAATAGTGTTTCGTCACCGGAAACAGGCGGTCTGTTGGTTTCAGGCTGTAATACAGCTTCATACAATCTTCCATTTCCTCAGACAGAAATTGAGGCATTTTAACCACCCGGTTACTTTTCTTCGTCTTCGGGCTGGTAATCACATCTCTGCCCTTTAACCGCTGATAGGATTTATTGATCGTTACCGTCTGGTTATGAAAGTCAAAATCCGCTGGCGTCAGTGCCAACAGCTCGCCCTCCCTGATCCCACACCAATAAAGCATTTCAAAAGCATAGTAGGAAAGCGGCTTGTCCATCATTGCCTCCGCAAATCTCAGATATTCTTCTTTTGTCCAGAACAGCATTTCCTTGCTTTCCTCCGCTCCCATTGTTCCTGCCTTTCTCGCCGGATTGATATTCAGATCATAGTAACGGATCGCATGGTTGAAAATAGAACTCAACTGTCCGTGGATTGTTTTCAGATAGGTGGGAGATACGGGTTTGCCTGTTTTCCCTTTCTGACTCCGCATTTCATTCTGCCAGTCGATCACATCTTTTGCCGTGATCTCAGACAATTTTCTTTGCCCCAGATAGGGAAGAATTTTGCTTTGAATAATGCTTTCCTTTGTAAGCCATGTGTTTTCTTTCAATCGTGGACGCACGTCTGCCTCATACAATTTGCAGAAACTTTCTAATGTCATATCCATATTTGCCTGTTTCTGTAACTGAAACTGCCGTTCCCACTCCTGCGCCTCCCGCTTAGTAGCAAACCCACGCTGGCATTTCTGCTTACGCTCCCCTTTCCAGTCTTTATAGCGCACCATTGCATACCATGTTCCATTTTTCTCAGTTTTGTATACCGGCACTTCTAATTCCTCCCTTCGTATGACTGTGTACCGTAAAACTGTTCATAAAAGAACTTGCGGTCAATCCTGCCGGGGATCGTAACACATCCCGTTTTTTCCAGTTCTTTGTTGAGTTTTCGGATCAATTTGTAAGCATAAGACTCAGAAACATCCAGTGCCTCCATGACTTCGCTTACTCTCATAAACATTTTCTCCATAGGCTACCTCTCTTTCTTATTTGTTCTATACATTTTTGTATAGTCACATATTACTATACTTTTCTGTATTGGTCAAGTGGTTTTAAAGAAATTTCTATACTTTTTTGTATTGGTTTTTCTTGATTGCACCCATACTTTTATGCTATACTCAATCTATCAAAAGACTTCAGATAGGAGAATGGTTATGGCTATTGGCGAAAGAATCCATTATTTCCGGCTGCTCCGTGGCTTTACACAGAAATATCTGGGCAAACTTCTGGGTTTTAGCGACTCTCAGGCAGACGTTCGTATCGCCCAGTATGAAAAAGGCGCACGCAGCCCGAAAGAGAAATATTTAAACGCACTGGCACAGATTTTTGAGGTATCGCCTCACGCTTTGAATGTTCCCGATATTGACACGGATATTGGACTTATGCACACTCTCTTTACACTGGAAGATACCCGTGGTCTGAAAATCGGAAAGCTGGACGGCGAACTCTGCCTCCGACTGGACAAAGACGCCGGAATGACCTACCACAGTATGTGGGATATGTTTAACGCATGGTATCAGCAGGCAGAGAAACTGGAGTCCGGCGAGATCACCAAAGAGGAATACGATCAGTGGCGCTATACCTATCCCAAAATGGAGTGGGAACAGACCCGCCGGGATCTGGACGCTCTGCGTGAAAAGCGAAAAGCTGAAAGCAATACAGATTAAAAAAGCCAACAAAAAAGGTCTTGCCAAATTGATTTCACTCAATTCAGTAAGACCTTTTCTATTGGTTTCAGTTAGATTTTACCTGATAACCTCTGGCAAAAATGAATAAATGCTTCTCAGACAGTGTTATCATTTTGTTATCAAATGGAACTCTAATACGTCTCAAACGCCCTGTTTATGCGTTTTCTCAGATTTCTTTATTTACTCGAACTCTATCGTCCCCGGCGGCTTACTCGTCAGATCATAGAATACCCTGTTAACCCCCCGGACTTCATTTATGATCCTGCTCATCACCTTATTGAGCACCTCATACGGGATCTCCGCCGCCTCGGCTGTCATGAAGTCAACCGTCTTCACGGCTCTCAGCGCTACCGCGTAGTCATAAGTTCTTTCATCTCCCATAACTCCGACGGAACGCATATTTGTCAGTGCTGCGAAATACTGGTTGATATCCTGATCCAGCCCCGCATTCGCGATCTCTTCACGGTAGATCGCGTCCGCCTCCTGTACGATCTTCACTTTCTCAGCAGTCACCTCACCGATGATGCGGATTCCGAGTCCCGGTCCAGGGAACGGCTGACGGAACACCAGCTCTTTGGGGATTCCCAGCTCCAGTCCGGCCTTGCGCACCTCGTCTTTGAAGAGGTCACGCAGCGGCTCGATGATATCCTTGAAATCCACGTTCTCCGGAAGTCCTCCGACATTGTGGTGAGACTTGATCACAGCGGACTCTCCGCCCAGACCACTCTCTACAACATCCGGATAGATAGTTCCCTGTGCCAGGAAGTCTACGGTTCCGATCTTCTTCGCCTCTTCCTCGAACACGCGGATGAATTCCTCGCCGATGATCTTACGTTTTGTCTCCGGATCTGACACTCCGGCAAGTTTTTTATAATATCTCTCCTGCGCGTTCACGCGGACAAAGTTCAGGTCGAAATTTCCCTTTGGTCCGAAGACAGCTTCCACCTCGTCGCCCTCGTCTTTACGGAGAAGACCATGATCGACAAACACACAGGTCAGCTGGTTTCCGATCGCTCTGGAAAGCAGGCCTGCTGCCACAGAAGAATCCACACCGCCGGATAATGCAAGCAGCACTTTGCCGTCTCCCACTTTCTCGCGGATTGCCTTGATCGAGTTTTCCACGAATGCATCCATTCTCCAGTCGCCGGCGCATCCGCACACATTTTTGACGAAATTATTGATCATCTTCGTGCCTTCAGCAGTATGGAGCACCTCCGGATGGAACTGGATCGCATACAGCTTCTCCGCCTCGTTTTCCGCCGCAGCCACCGGACAGTCTGCCGTGTGCGCGGTGATCTCGAATCCGGGAGCCACCTGCGCGATATAGTCAAAATGGCTCATCCAGCAGATCGTTGGCGTAGACACGTTTTCGAATACCTTGGATGAAGTCTTATCGATCAGGACTTCCGTCTTGCCGTACTCTCTGACGTCAGCCTTTTTCACCTCGCCGCCGAGCACGTGCATCATAAGCTGTGCGCCGTAGCACAGACCCAGCACCGGGATTCCCAGCTTGAACAGCTCGTCCGTGTAAGTCGGCGAATCCGGCAGATAGCAGCTGTTCGGTCCGCCCGTCAGGATAATTCCCTTCGGGTTCATTTCCTTAATCTTCTCAATCTCCGTCTTGTAAGAATAAATCTCACAGTAAACATTACATTCCCTGACCCGTCTTGCGACAAGCTGATTGTACTGTCCGCCGAAGTCAAGGACGATCACTAATTCGTTCTTCAAGGTTATCCTCCTGTGAAACACGGCCGCGCGGACCGCTTATTTTTATATTTCTTCTATTATAGATGAGCCGCACACGTTTTACAACAACTAAATTCCCGGGCACGCAGCGCGCCGGGAATTTTCCTATTTTCATCCTGCCTGTCTAAGCAGCATACTTTGCAATTTGTTTCTGAAGTTCTTCGCAGTCATCCGAATACATTTTAAGTTCCATGACACTGTTAAGTCCAAGATGCATAATTCCAAGCAAAGATTTCGCATCTACCACAACACGTCCTTTTCTCATATCCATATCGAACTCATATTTGGAGACAGTGTTCACAAAATCACGGATCTCTTCCGGATGTTTAAATGTGATCTTCATTTCGCTCATTATTCATCTCACCTCTCTTTACACAGATATGTTTCAGATTGACCTGCGCATCCTGCAGGTTATCGTAAGCATACCATAATTCTCCAATATGAAAAGGGAGAAATTTCTAAAAAAGGTAGAATTTTTTAATGAGCTGACTTGCGGTATTCTGTCGGGAGCATCCCGGTCTCCTCCTTGAAGACCCTGCTCATATATTTTGCATCCGCATAGCCGGTCAGTTCCGCGATCTGATTCAGCTTCAGCCTTGTCCCTATAAGAAGCCCTTTGATGCGGTCCATGCGGTATTTTCTGACCGTCTCCTTGAATCCGGCGCCTGTCTCCTTCTTAAACTGTGTACTCAGATATTCCTCCGAGACAAACAGTCTCTCTGCAATCTCATCCAGTGTGATCCCCTGGTCATAATACTTTCTGACCAGCTGCACGGCTTTCCGTACAAGAGGGCTTAATCCCTCATCGCTTTTTTCCTCAAACGCATCAAAATTCAGGACCTGAAAAAATCTGTCCGTGGCATTCCGTATTTCCATCCAGCTCATAGCGGATGCGATCGCCTGCATACAGCGCTGCACGTCCACCTCCGATTCGATTTCCCGCTGCATTTTAAACGTATTCAGCACAGCCATATCAAACCGGATCAGGCATTCCTTCATATCAGCCGGGCTGTATGGTTTCCTACGGAGAAGATCATACAGCCGGTAATAACATTTCTTGATCTCCTCCCCGCGCTTTGCCGTCACTGCCCTGCGGACCTGACCTTCCAGCTCTGCCGGATATTTGAGCGGCATAGTCTCCATGCGTTTGATCTCTTCCTGGCAGATCAGATCCCCCCGGTCAAAAAGCAGGTTCCAGTCGCGCATCTCCCGCATCTTTCTCAGCACATCCAGCAGTTCCAGAAGATGCTTCATTTCAGCCCAGAGGCATACCGCAACGCCTTCCAGTCCGGCACACAGTCTCGGCACAACCTCCTTCCGGAAATACTCCCGCTCCATTACCGGATCTTCCATGCGGCAGAGGACCACCAGCAGGAGATTCCACGCACCGGCCTCCAGCATGCCGGAGACCGTCCCGTCCCCCGCACATCCGGCCTCTTCCAGAATCCTTTTTGCCTTTTCTTTCTGTGCCTCATATCCGCCGCCAAGCCAGAGCGCAAACACTGCTCCCGGATCCTTCACCGTAAATCCCAGTTTCTTTCTGGTCATCTCATGAAAATCTTCATCCGGCTGCAGCTGTCCATTGATACAGCTCATAAAAATATTTTCCGCTTTGAGGATTGACGCCTCCGTCCGCTCTTCCCGCAGCTTTTCTTCAATATGCCCCGCTGTTCTTCTCAGTTCTTCCTGTCTGAGAGGCTTCACAAGATATCCGTCCACCCCAAGCTCTATGGCCTGTCTCGCCTGCTGAAAATCCTCTCTTTCAGCAAGGACGATCACTTTTACAGCAATCTTCCGGTCACGCAGTTTTCTCAGCATCGAAAATCCGTCCATCCCCGCCATCTCCGCCTCCGTGATGACAAGCTCCGGATGCACCGCGCAGACCATCTCATACCCTGCTGCTCCGTCAGATGCCGTTCCAACAACCTCATATTCCGGATTTATCTTCTGTAATATCCCGCTTATCTCTTCCCTGTCCTGCACGCTGTTCAAAACTGCCGCTATCCTCATCCGCCGTCTCCCTTCTGAATCACCTGCAATTTCATACAGTATAGCACATCCGGACCGATTATGGGAATTGATGCCCTGATATATTCAGACCCTCCTGTTCCTTTTCAAACATCTGAAATTTATCTGTCTAAGTTCTTTTACCAGCTCTGCCTACCCGAAGATATTTCCAAGCAGAAGAGCTTCCGCGATCAGTACAGCCAGGAAAATGCCGTTCCATATTGTAAACCTGACCATGTATACGCCTTTTTTATCCGGATACTCCTTTGCGAAGAATTTAAACGATATCAGGCTTGCCAGAGACGCGATCAGAGTCCCCAGCCCTCCCACATTGACGCCCGTAAGGAGCGCTGACAGATCACTGCTGAACCCTGACAGCAGGATCGTAGCCGGCACATTGCTGATGATCTGGCTTGTAAGTATCCCCATCAACAGTTCCTTTCCATCAACAACCGAGACAAGGAAGCCGCTGATCTCCGGGATCCGCTTCATATTACCGATAAATATAAAGAAGCATAAAAATGTCAGCAGAAGAAAATAATCTACGGACAGATACAGCTTTCGATTTACCACCAGCACAACGCATATCACACAGATCAGCACAGGCTGGTACGGAAGGACCCTGAACACCACCAGCAGACACAGCAGCAGCACCGCAAGAAACACGTCCGTAAACTGGTCCAGCTCCCGGAGGATGGTGTCGTAGGGCACGGTGATGACAGAGATCCATCCGTTGGGCATCATGCTGTAATACACCGAGCGCTGCTGACCGCTGCTATCGTAGATGTAGGAGTCGTAGTGGTCATGCTCACCCTTCTGGATGCTCTCCACCAGCGCCCCCACATAGCTCTGCATCTCCTCTTCGCTCTTTTCCAGGTCGGTCTGGCGGTAGAGGACAGTGCCGGAGGCGTCGCACAGATAGAAAGAGGCTCCCTCCGGCAGCGTCAGGGGATTGCTGTTGGAGTGGAGGTTCTCCGGAAAGATATCAAAGGCCAGCACGACGCCGGAGCCGCGGCCCATCTGGGCCATGGTGATGACCGGCTTGCCGGAGATGGAGTCGGTATAGGCGTCGGTAAAGACCACCTCGCCGCCGGCCTGCCGGGCCATCTGGTACCATACGGCACCCTCCACGTCGAAGTCCTCGTCCCCCTCCCAGGGATTGGCGGCGATGATCTTCCCATTCAGCACCAGGTAGGGGTCCACGGCATTTTCCCCCAGCACCGCCTCCAGGCGCTCAAAATAAAGGCTGATCCACTCCTGCAGCTCCTGAGGCGTGTTGCCCTCCTGGACC
>ERZ780162.1700-NODE-1700-length-14818-cov-2.614103_pt1 | contig 14818 bp, 10 predicted proteins | sample MGYA00511474_ERZ780162 | MGnify/ENA primary metagenome ERZ780162 (study PRJEB29588, sample SAMEA2143633) | human gut metagenome | biome: human gut; feature: human-associated habitat; material: faeces | place: Denmark | collected 2008/2010 ...
ATTGAAGCCAATCCGTCAGAAGAGCTGATGAACAATTTGATACACAATGCACAAATACATGCCTTGATCACTTTTCAAGCAACCGGATTGAAGCTAAAACTACTGAACAGCCTGTTTGCCGGACGCCATACAGTGGTCAACCGACTGATGATAGCAGGTAGCGGACTGGAGCCACTCTGCCATATCGCTGACACTCCGGACGAAATGGTCCTCAGCTGTCGGAAATTGATATATACCGATATGGCTCCGGAGTTGATCGAGCAGCGCCGCGACTTTCTTTATCCGACTTATTCCAATCAATATCAAGGCGAACACCTCTTACATTTGATCTATGAAGTATGATATCCGACAAGCAGCACAAGCGTTGGTTAGCCAACTAAAGGCTATCGATTACGAACGATTGCCTATCAGTAAATATAACAAACGTTATATTGCCCGGCTGAAACCGGTTTTATCCTATTACATGAAAATCTATGCGGACTGTATCCTTAAAGGGCTGGAATCTATCGGTAGCTCACCGGAGGAGATAACACTTATCGACTATGGTGGCGGAAGCGGCTTCCTGAGTATACTTGCCAAACAAGCCGGAATCGGCCGAGTCATCTACATCGACCTCAATCCGGATTCCGTCGATACGATCCGCATCTTGAAAGAGCTGGTCAATACAGGACCAGACATTATTCTTCATGGAGACTCAGACACCTTAGCAGATTGGTGCTCGGCAAATAAAGTCAAGCCACAATTGCTGATCGCGACCGACCTGATCGAACACGTTTACGACCTGTCGGCTTTTTTCGCCAATTTGGTTGCCATCGACAACAAGATGCAAATGTTGTTTACAACGGCCTCCACACCTTTTAACCCGTATGTGAAAAGAAGGTTGCATCGGCTTATGACCATTTGGGAAAAGGAATATTATGCTTTACGTCTGCATTATATCCAACTGCACTTCCCGGCCCTTTCCCCTGCCGAAGCGAAAGAAGCTGCACGAAAGACGCGCGGACTTACCTTCCCACATATCCACAAGGCTGTCAAGACCGGTTCCTATCCTCTATTGAAAGATGCTTTCAACACCTGCGATCCACGAAACGGGAATTGGACGGAACGCATCTTACCCATCGAAACATATTGCTCGCTGGCAAAACCTTTCGGTTATCAAGTCCGGATAGGAAAAGGTTTCTACAACACGGATCGTTCCAACCCGATCTCCACATTCATTTGCTTAGGTATCAACGGTCTGATCAGGATCAGCGGAAAAGCAGGTTTCCTATTTGCCCCGTTTATAACCCTGCACCTACAGAGCGATAACAAAGGACGATGAGTTACAATAACCAAAGCTATGGGTTACGACGCTTAAAGCTATGCATTAGCCATCGTAAAGCTATGGGTTATGTCTCCTAATCCGCAACAGACCGGAAGAGTAGTTGCACATACTCCTTTTCCCAATCGGCAGGTTTCAGGATTGTTCCATTCCATAAAAGCAGGTCTATATCGATCGGAATCTTCCCTTTCTGCTTACTGTCCGACATGCGTCCCAATCGTTTTTCCATCGCCTTCACAGCCCGCCTCACCTCTTCCAGCGAAGCATTCGTACCGGCAACAGCCACCTGGTTCAGGAATAAGCCGGAATCGGGTAAACCTATCGGCTCCGTATAAATCGCTTCAGAGAACCGGATCGATCCGAAATAGGCACGCAACAGACTGGCTGCCGACTTTAGATTCGCCTCGCAATCCGTATTGGACCCCAAACATAATATAACATTGTTCCACATAGTCATATTTTAAAGCCTTTACGGAGACAAAACTAACAAAAAATACCTACAATACGGTATTGACCATATTACCATTTCATGCTACCTTTGCGCAAGATTTTAAAAAGATGAGACTATCAGAACTTCGTACAGGCGAAAAAGGGGTTATAGTAAAGGTAATGGGACGCGGAGCATTCCGCAAGCGCATTATCGAGATGGGGTTTATCAGAGGAAAAGAGGTTGATGTCATCCAGAATGCACCGCTTAAAGACCCTATACATTATCGTGTAATAGGTTATGACATTTCACTGAGACGAAATGACGCACAAATGATAGAAGTCGTCAGTGCGGCCGAATTCACAGAAGCCGGTACCGAAAAACCGGAAAACCGCCCAGTAGATTCCTATATCCAAACTTCCGGCAAGAGCCTACAGGCCATGGCCATGCACAAAGGCAAAACCATCAATGTCGCATTGGTCGGAAATCCCAATTGCGGTAAAACATCTTTATTCAATTTCGCATCCGGTGCACACGAGCATGTCGGCAACTACAGCGGCGTGACTGTCGACGCCAAGGCCGGGACATTCCATCAGAATGGCTACACCTTCAAGATCGTAGACCTGCCGGGAACCTATTCCCTATCGGCTTACACTCCTGAAGAGCTCTACGTTCGCAAGCACTTGAATGAAGAACAGCCGGATATCGTGATTAATGTAGTCGATGCTTCCAACCTGGAACGTAATCTGTATCTGACCTGCCAACTGATCGACATGGATGTGCGTATGGTCATCGCCCTCAACATGTACGATGAATTGGAACGACACGGAAATAAGTTCGACCATAACTCTCTCTCAAGGATGATTGGTACGCCGATTGTCCCGACCATCAGTAAGACCGGTTTCGGTGTCGAAGAACTTTTCAACCGCGTCATAAAGGTCTACGAAGAAGAAGACCCCGTGCTCCGTCATATCCATATCAACTACGGCGACGTGCTGGAAAAGGCCATTTATCCGGTAAGGCATGCTTTGAAACTGAACGGGAATGTACCCAAAAGCCTTACCAAACGCAACCTCGCCATCAAGTTACTTGAAGGCGATCCGGAAGTGGAATCTTTCGTAGAGTCAATGCCTGGTGCCGAAACAGTCCTTCATGAACGCGACCGCAATGTCGCTCAAATCGAAACCCTTCTGAAAGAAGATTGTGAGACAGCCTTCACTAATGCCCGCTACGGTTTTATTTCCGGTGCACTGCGTGAGACCTACGAACAAAACAAAATAAAAGAAGCGACAAGCACACAGATCATCGATCTGTTCGTAACTCATAAAGTGCTGGGCTTCCCGATTTTTATCCTCTTCATGTGGATCATGTTCGAAGCAACTTTCCGTCTGGGAGAATACCCGATGGAATGGATCGAATCATTCGTGGGCTGGATCGGAGAGTTCGTGCGAGGTAATATGAGCGAAGGCCCATTGAAGGATCTGCTGGTCGATGGCATTATAGGAGGCGTGGGAGGCGTTATCGTATTCCTGCCTAACATCCTGATACTATATGCCTTTATCTCCTTCATGGAAGACTCCGGTTATATGGCACGTGCCGCTTTCATCATGGATAAGATCATGCATAAGATGGGACTACACGGCAAATCGTTTATCCCGCTTGTGATGGGCTTCGGTTGCAACGTACCGGCCATCATGGCCTCTCGTACGATCGAAAGCCGTAACAGCCGGATGATCACCATGCTGGTAAACCCGTTAATGAGCTGTAGTGCCCGCCTTCCGGTGTATGTCCTGCTGACAGGTGCTTTCTTCCCCCAGACAGCCGGAACGGTCATGCTGATCCTCTATGCTTCGGGGATTCTGCTCGCCGTCCTGATGGCACGCCTGTTCAAACGTTTTCTCTTCAATGACGAAGATATACCTTTCGTGATGGAACTTCCTCCTTACCGCATGCCGACAGGTAAATCAATTATGATTCATATGTGGGAAAAAGCCAAGCAATATCTACACAAGATGGGGGGAGTTATCTTGATCGCTTCTATCATCATCTGGTTCTTGGGATATTTTCCTCGTCATTCGGAAAACGGAGATATTTTTGAGAAGCAGATTGCCGAAGTGGAACAGTCCGACACGAACCCGGAAGACAAAGTGGAAACCATCGCTGAACTAGAACGCCTGAAATCGATGGACCATCAGCAGAAATCCTACATTGGCCGTATCGGCCAAGCCATACAACCGATACTCCATCCACTGGGTTTCGACTGGAAGATGAGTGTCAGCCTGTTGACCGGTATGGCCGCCAAAGAAGTCGTCGTCAGCACACTGAGTGTCTTATATACAGGAGAGTCAGATGATAGCCAGGTCTTGACCGAACGATTAAAACAGGATAAAAATGCCGAGGGAGAATTGGTCTTTACACCTTTGGTCGCACTAAGTTTCATGCTCTTTGTCCTGATCTATTTCCCTTGTATCGCTACGATATCGGCCATTGTCCACGAATCCGGCTCCTGGAAATGGGGTATATTTGTAATTGTTTATACTTGCGTACTTGCGTGGTTCGTCTCATGCGTAGTCTATCAGACAGGGCACTTCTTTATGAACCTGTTTAATTAATACAACCTTTTTTATGTGGCAGGAAATAGCAGTTCTCATTATCGGCCTTATCGTCATTTTCCACATCGGAAAGAAAATTTATAAGTTCTTTACACATCCCACCCAAACGGATAATCCTTGTCAGGGATGTCCGGGATGTGCACTAAAAACAAAATCCGAAACAACCATGTCTGATTCCACCAAAAACATGTCCAACTAATCCGATTTTGATAGGGTGGTAGTGACATTTTACAAACCAAAGATTTGCACTATCTTTGCAACCGACTAAACAATAAAAAGATGTATAAGAAAATTTATTTATCAGTTATTTTAGGGGTTTTGTTCTTCATCTCGTGCAAAGACAAAAAACAATATTATGAAGAAAGTGGTACCGTGTTTCATACCCTATACACGATCAAATATGAGGCGCCCTATGCTTTAACGGATAAAATCGATGCTGAGTTGCAAAAGTTCAACCTGTCCTTAAACCCCTTCAACCCAAATTCGATCATCGCGAAAGTGAATAATAACGAAGCGGTAGAAGTGGACGAATGGTTTACGGAGGTATTTAACAAGTCGATGGAAGTCTCTCGCAATTCAGATGGTGTTTTCGATATCACCTGTGCCCCCCTGGTCAATCTTTGGGGATTCGGTTTCAATAAAAAGGATAGTGTGACACCTACCATGATCGACAGCCTCAAAACTTTTGTAGGTTACCAGAAAGTGCACCTGGAAGGTAAGAAAATCGTGAAAGACGATCCGTGGTGTCAGAAATATGGCGCAGAATGTCGATTCGCTTTTAGTGATTAACAATGAGCGATTGAGAAATTTTGCCGACATGCCGGTTCCACAGGCGAATCGTAAAGCGGATGAAACATTGACAATCGCGGCCAAGAGCATAGCCGAAATCGTGACGACCGATTTGGAACAGAATGTCGACTTTGCCGATGTCGACACGACGATGCGTAACAGTGGCGTAGCTTTGATCAGTATCGGTTTCGGAGAAGGAGAAGGACGTTTGCGACAAGCGATTACGGAAGCTTTGGAGAGTACGTTGGTCAACGATGTGAACAATATTTTCAATGCTAAACGGGTAGCGTTTGTCATTTATTATAGCCATGAAGACGAACTTCGTATCAGTGAAATGGACGATATACATGATTTCATGTCGCAATTCAAGACTGAATACGAGGTGAAGTGGGGACATGGTTATGATGACAGTTTAGGGCATAAGATCAAGATTACGATCTTGGTGACCGGTTTCGGGTTGGAAGATATCCTGACCAAGACGGAACAGCAGGAGCTTGTCACAGAAGAACAACTGCGCGAAATGGCAGAGAAGGAAGAAGCGGAAAGAAAAAGACGAGCGGAAGAAGATGCCTTGATGGGACGTTATTACGGTGAATATATCGACTCGCGTCCGAATGCCGAAATCGTTGTATTTGCCGTCGACGAATTGGACGATGACGCTCTGATCTCTTTCATGGAAGACAAACCTGCCTACAAGCGGACTGCCAAAGACGTGCAGCAGATACGCCGGAAGGGTGAGGAACCGGTACGTACCCAAGGCATGTCGTTCACCTCGCCTGCCGCTAACCAAAACAAGAAGCCTAAATCTGGCGGCACAGTTATTAGTTTTAGGTAATGAATAATGACTAATTGATAATAAATAATGAAAAATTAATGATGAGTAGTTGGATACGCGAAGGTTTAATTATTCATTCTTAATTCTTTAATTTACAAAACTATGGATTTGTTCGAAAGAGTCAGCGAAGACATTAAAAACGCAATGAAGGCGAAAGATAAAGTCGCCCTTGAAACACTGAGAAACGTGAAGAAGTTTTTCCTCGAAGCGAAGACCGCTCCGGGAGCCAACGATACATTGACAGATGCCGATGCATTGAAGATCATGCAAAAGCTCGTCAAACAGGGTAAGGATTCCGCCGCTATCTACGTGCAGCAGGGACGTCAGGATTTGGCCGATGTCGAACTGGCACAGGTAGCCGTTATCGAAAAGTACCTGCCGAAACAGATGTCTGCCGAAGAGCTGGAAGTCGAGCTGAAGGCAATCATTGCACAGGTCGGGGCTACCGGTCCGAAGGACATGGGTAAGGTAATGGGCATTGCCTCCAAGGCATTAGCCGGAAAAGCCGAAGGACGTATGATCTCGGAAGTCGTTAAAAAACTTCTGAATTGAAGATTGGAAATGGAAAATTGAAAGATAAAGTTTTACTTTTCAGTTTTCCATTTTCTCTCTCTCTTGTTGTATCCTTATCAATCTAATTTTCAATTCTCAATTTCCCATTTTCAATTACCGATTATGATTACTTTTGTTTGTTGCCTTATTGCACTCATCGTAGGTTATTTCGTCTACGGTAAATTCATCGAACGTATTTTCGGCATAGATGCCAAACGGCAGACTCCTGCCTATACGCACCAGGACGGCGTGGATTATATTCCGATGCCAACTTGGAAAGTCTTTATGATCCAGTTTCTGAACATCGCCGGACTGGGACCGATCTTCGGCGCCATTATGGGAGCGAAGTTCGGAACCGCTTCTTTCCTGTGGATCGTGTTGGGAAGTATCTTTGCCGGTTCAGTACACGATTACCTGTCCGGGATGTTATCCCTGCGTCATAACGGGGAGAGCTTGCCTGAGATTATCGGCCGTTACCTGGGCGTGAACTTCAAGCAGTTCATGCGTGGTTTTACGGTAATCCTGATGGTGCTGGTCGGCTCCGTGTTTGTGGCCGGGCCTGCCGGCTTGCTGGCAAAGCTGACACCGGAACATCTGGATACTACTTTCTGGATCATTGTCGTGTTCTTGTATTACATCCTGGCGACCTTGTTGCCGGTCGATAAGATTATCGGGAAAATCTATCCTTTGTTTGCTGCCGCTTTGTTGTTTATGGCGATCGGCATTCTGGTGATGTTGTTCGTCAATCATCCGCCGTTGCCTGAAATCACGGACGGGATGCCGAACACCTATCCCGGTCATCTGCCTATCTTCCCGATTATGTTCGTCAGCATTGCCTGCGGTGCCATTTCCGGTTTTCACGCGACACAAAGTCCGTTGATGGCCCGTTGCATCAAGAATGAGAAGTACGGACGTCCTATTTTCTTCGGCTCCATGATTACGGAAGGTATCGTTGCGTTGATCTGGGCTGCTGCTGCTACTTATTTCTATCATAACAATGGTATGGGGGAAAACAATGCTGCCGTTGTCGTCGACAGTATTACGAAAGAATGGCTCGGTACGGTAGGTGGTATATTGGCAGTCTTAGGTGTGATCGCCGCCCCAATTACCTCCGGTGATACGGCGTTTCGTTCGGCCCGCCTGATTGTGGCGGACTTTCTGCATCTTGAACAGCGCAGTGTCTCCAAGCGGCTCATGATTTGCATTCCTTTGTTCTTGGTGGCTATCGCTCTTTTGCTTTACAGCCAGAAAGACAAGGATGGTTTCGATATGATTTGGCGCTATTTTGCTTGGAGTAACCAGACACTCGCGGTGTTTACCTTATGGGCATTGACTGTCTACTTGGTGATCTCGAAGAAGCCCTATATCGTTACGCTGATTCCGGCTTTGTTTATGACGGCTGTCTGCTCGACATACATCTTTGTCGCTCCTGAAGGCTTAGGCATGGAAAACGGCATTTCACAAATTATCGGCTTTGCCATAACAATCGTTGTTTTAGCCTTCTTCCTGGTTTGGAAGAAGAAGACCGACAATATATAATATAGTAGGACCGGTCTTCTCTGGTACTCAAGGATGGCCGATGCTGCCTGCTCCTTTGCGATCCCGCATCAAGTGCGGAAACAGGCTTGTCCCCGTGCTTGACACGGGGCCGCAGAAGAACCGTCGGTATCGGCTATCCCAAGAGAAAGCGGAGCTTTCTAAGAAAGGCCTAAGCGGACGGTCGTCAAGCGGAGGGCAAAGGTGTAGCGGCCGGAGCCTGCGCTGTCTGAGCGAAGCGAGTTTCGCAGGCGACAGCGGAACCTTTGCCCGGAGTAGACCGGACGGTTAAGCCTTGATTTTTTGGTTACTTTTGGATCAAGCCAAAAGTAACAAGTAAACCATTATTTACCAGAAATCGAAGGAAAAATGTCAGAACTGTAAACTGAGGCTTGGTGGCAATCTCTTATCTTTATCCACAGAAACATATAAAAGGATAACTACCATGAAAAAACTGATAAGTTTAGTCAGCCTTTTTTGCCTGTCGGTCTTTTTACCTTTGTCTGTTATGGGAGAGCCCATTGACCGGGAGGCCGTTGTCAAGCGGCATCGCGTGTGTACGACCGGGACGCTTCTGAAAAGTCCGGCACAAGTAGGTAACGGCAAGTTTGCCTTCGGGATGGATATAACCGGATTGCAGACCTTCGTCCCCTTCAACACCCTGTCCGACTGGAGCTGGCATAGTTTTCCCCTCCCCGAAGGGATGAGAGCCGAAGATTACCGTCCGGTTGTCGTGGAGACGCACGGCAAAAAGATTGCTTATGAACTCCGCAATCCCGACCAGCCCGAGCTGTCCGAATGGCTGACCAAGAACCCTCATCGCTATAACCTGGGCCGTATCGGTTTCCGTCTACTGCGTGAAGACGGTACGGAAGCGCGGGAAATTGACCTGGGCAATGCCCGGCAGGAAATCGATCTGTGGACAGGTGTCGTCTATAGCCGTTTCGAACTGAACCGCAAAGAGGTGAAAGTGCGTACCGTCTGCCATCCCGATAAAGATATGATTGGAGTCTGCATCGAGTCCGAACTGCTGAACGATGGTAATATGAGCATCTATCTCGACTTTCCTTATCCCGACGGACGCTATTTCAAACACTATATAGGACGCTACGACACGATCTCTGGCCATACTTCCACCTTCGAGAAGTTGGCTCCGAACTCGGTCCGTATCGCCCGTACGATGGATGACACGCACTACTACGCCACCCTTGACTGGACCGGCCCTGCCACTTTCAGCCGTAAATCTGAAAAGGCGCATACCTTCCTCCTCCAGCCCCAGCATACTTCCACCTTTTCCTTTACCTGCTGCTTCTCTCCTGAACCGGTCGCCGATGTGACCGAGTCGGTTGCCTCTATCGAACGGAAGAGTGCTGCCAGTTGGGAGAAATACTGGCGTTCGGGAGCTGCCGTCGACCTCTCCGGAAGCAAAGATCCCCGCTGGCTGGAACTGGAGCGGCGTATTGTCCTCTCGCAGTACTTGATGCGTGCAAATGAAAGCGGGCTGTTCCCACCTCAGGAATCTGGTTTGGTGAATAACGGCTGGTTCGGCCGTTTCCACTTCGAGATGATTTGGTGGCATGGCGTGCACTACGGGTTGTGGAATCGGATGGAATGTTTTGATAACTATCTGAACGTCTATAAGGACTTTATGCCGAAGGCCCTCGAACGCGCCAAGAGCGAAGGTCGTAGCGGTGCACGTTGGCCGAAGTGCACCGGAAACTTCAACCGCGAATGGCCTGGTAGCGCCCATGCCTATCTGATCTGGCACGAACCCCATCCGATCTACTTCGCCGAGATGCAATACCGTCAGAAACCTGCTCCCGAAACATTGGAGAAATGGAAAGACGTCGTGCTGAACACGGCCGATTATATGGCAGATTACCTTTTCTACGACAAAAAGACGAAACAATATGTCTTGGGGCCTCCTGTCGTTGTCGTTTCCGAGAATACGGACCCATTGCAGACCATCAATCCGATTTTCGAGTTAGGCTATTTCCGCTACGGCTTGCGCACGGCGTTGGAATGGGCGGACCGGTTGGGCCTGTCGGAAAAAAGAACGAAGAAATGGAAGGAAGTACTTTCGAAGATGGCTCCCCTTCCCGTTGCCGACGGCGTCTATACTACCTACGAGGGCATCCCCGATATGTGGACAAAATATACCTACGAGCATCCGGCCCTGACCGGTGTCTACGGCATGTTGCCTGGTGATGGGGTAGATCAGCCGACTTTCAAGCGCACGTTGGAGAAAGTCAGCAAAGAATGGCAATTCAATCGCATATGGGGCTGGGATTTCCCGATGTTGGCCATGGCTGCAGCCCGTACGGGACAGCCGGCACTGGCTATTGACATGCTGATGCACCCTTCCGCCGGATTCCAGTTCGACGAACATGGTTTGGCGACAGGCGGTCCGTTTCCCTATTTCCCTTCCAACGGAGCGTTGCTGACGGCAGTCGCCATGATGTGTGGCGGTTGGGACGGCTCGGAGGGGGAGGCTCCCGGTTTCCCGAAAGACGGGAGCTGGACGGTTCGCTACGAAGGGTTTGTGCCGATGCAGTAATAATGGCCGTTTGGGGGAGGAAAATCGGACAATCACCGAAAAACAAACAAATAGGCATCGGATCAAAAACGGATAAGTATCCCTCTGAAACGTAGTAAGCATCAAGGATTTCCTTGAAAAGGACCGATTTTTGAACCAAAACGGGGCTGATGAAATTTAAGACTTGGTAATTGGAAAATAATTTATTGTAAATCAAGTGATTGGTGGGCTAAAAAATGACTAAAAAAAACGATCCTTTAAATTTGTCATTTTTCCGAGACAAAAATACGCATTCCTTTTTAAACCACAACTCTTTTCTGTAAAAAAATTCGTACCCCTATATCCTTTCTTATCAATTAGATAGCAATTGGAGTACAAAAAACCATCTTTCCAATACGAACTTCGAAGATAGGCAAAAAAAATGACTAAAAAAAAGGATCGTTTTTGCTATCAAAGTACAAATGTTAACACGTGTACATTATATATACGTGTACATAATGATAGTAAGAAGTAAGAACTGATATTTCAATTAACTGTATTATTAATATTAAAATTTAGATTATGAACAAGAGATTTTCTACTCTCGTTGCTGCGTTCGCAGCAATTGCTACTGTCTCTTATGCACAGATCGGTGACAAGTATGTGCATTTGAAGACCAGTTCTGATTACCTGACTTGGGATAAGGCTTCTTTGGCAGACTCTGTGGCACTTGGTAGTAAAGGTACTACTAAGGCGGATATGGACTCTGCTTTGTGGAAAGCCAATTTGGTTCGTGTCAATATGCCGGGTAATGACTCTATCTACACATTGACGAACAAAGCTACTCAGAAACAGCTTTCTTTCTCTGCTAAATTGAATGGTGCAGATAAATTCGGTACGGCTATTGCTGCTGGTATTAGCGAATTTAAAATTAAACATGGTACGGGTGGTTATAGTATTATCGGTACAACTACTGATGGCAAGTTGGTTGAGATGTCTCAAACTCCCGGCTTGTTGATGGTTGATGGCAAAACTGACAAAGCTGGTACAACAGGTACGGCTGCTGTTTTCACAGTAGAAGCAGCTGAAGCAAATTATGATGTAACAAAAGCAGACCTTGCTCCGGTTCTTCCTTCATTCAAATTTGACTTTGCCGGTCGTGACGGTGGTCTTTTCACTGCTAATGAATTGATTCCGGTTCCTGTCGGTAACAAATTCCGCTTCCAGGTAGTTGGTCAGGAAAACAGCACGAAGGGTACAAAGAAGCCGCAGTATATTACAATCGATACTGTAATGGTGGGTACTGCCGCTTCTGTAAAAGCTGCTTCTTTCCAGTTGGATACAACTATTACTGTTACATCTTCTGCATATAAAGGTGCTTTGAATGAAGGTTTGCAGACATTTACTTTGAAAATGGACTTGGGTAACGATTCTATCGTTATGACAACTGATTCTATTGTTCGTTTCAATACAGCTGGCGAATTTGAAGTTGCAGATCATGGTGCTGGTTCAGGAGTTACTTATCTTGTAGGTTACAAGAGTTTCGATGGTAGTGCAAAGTTGGTAGTAGACTCTATCCAGATCAATGCTCCGCTTATCACAATCTCTAAAGGTACTCCGGTTAAACTGGCTGGTGGAACAGGTGTTTATTCTTTGCAGTTTAAAGGTACAGGCGGTAATGCAACTAATAATGATAAGTATTTGACTGGTACAAGTGGTACTTATGCCGAAGCTGCTTCTGTATATGTTCCTTCTACTCAGTTCTATGTAAAGGAAAACGAAGATGGTACTTATTCTGCTCAGGCTCGTGATATTGTCTCTGCAACTGTTTCTTCAGGCGTTGCCACAGGCTCTAATGGTGAAAGTTTAGCTGTTGTTGCTCCGGCACAACCGTTTACAAATCAACCTTTGTACGCAGTAGATGCAGCTAAGAGCATTTACACTACTGTTGGTGGCGATACTTTGGTATTCACAAAACTCGATGTAGATATGGCTAACAAGCACATCGGTTACAAGTACTATACAAAAGAAGAAATGGGTTACGGTGCTGTTAAGTTCAATCTGGCTTCTAAAGCTGCTGATGATATCTATTTGACTTTGGTTCAGGATTCTGTAATTGCTGGTGCTAAAGGTGCTGACAAAGCTGTTGAATTGCGTCTGATGGAAGGTGTTGATTTGGCTACTGTTGGTGATACTATTTATTATGGTGCTCAGGCTTTAGGTGATACATTGGTTCGTGTTGCTTATGCAATGGAAAAAGCTTATAATGCTGAAGGTCGATTTGCTTATGAAGGCGCTGTTGTAAAATTGACATCTTCTACTAACGGAGCTGTTAATGAAAATCAAAAACGTTTCTTCTTCGCAGAAAATCCTGTCGGTGGCTCTTATAAGGTGGTAGCTGCTAATGAAAATGCTGCTAAGATGGTTACAATGAATATCTCTAATCTTACTGTAACTTATGATAATCCGACTGCAAGTGTTGAAACTTACTTCAACATCGAAGGTGCTGAAGCTCCTGTCTATGCTAAGGTTGATGCAGGTCATTACAATGTAGTAAACGGTAGTGAAATGTTGACAGCTTCTGCTGGTATCGCTAAGATGTTGCGCGTAGGTGACGAACTGAAAGCTGCTGCTGATGATTCTGACTTCTCTCTGTATGTTGACTCTGCTTATGTGAATCGTGGCGATGACAATACAGAATATGGTTACTACATCTACAAAGGTGCAGAAGTTAAGAACGACACAATCGTTGGTAACGTTTTGGCTGCTAAGGGTGACTTCGTTGCAAACAATGCTACAGGCGACAGCGCAATCTTCCGTGGTGTAACTGTTGTTGCTGATACGATTGCTTATACTGGCGATCTTGATAAAGATGGCAAGCAGAACGAATATAAAGTAAGAGATGCTAAGAATACTTCTCTTGTTGGCTTCAAAGTTGTTGACGGTGAAGGTTATGAAATCGTAGCTCTTAATACAAACAAGAGTTTGGCTGTAGTTAACGGTACGGTTATCTTCTCTAACACTGTTGCTCCTCAGGTATTTACTTTGGACGCTGCTGAAGCTCCTACAGCAAACGAAGGTGTTGAAGTATCTGAAGTGAAAGTGATCGCTACTGAAGGTGGTGTTCAGATCGTAGGCGCTACCGGTAAGAAAGTTGTTGTCAGCAACATTTTAGGCCAGGTAGTGGCTAACACAGTTATCACTTCCGACAACGCAACTATCGCTGCTCCTCGGGGTGTGGTTGTAGTAGCTGTTGAAGGCGAAGAAGCGGTTAAAGCTATCGTAAAATAATTGATGAATAGATTGTAAATGTGTCGCGTACATCAGTGCGCGGCACTTTCGAAATATTAAAATCAAATAATTCTAAGATTCATCGTGTGGTATTCCCGGAACATCAGCTTTTACAGCTCTCCGTCCGGATCGACCAACTACCCCGCGAGGGCGAACAAGCGGTGAATATTAATACTAAAGTTAATGAAATTATAAAAAGTTCTTCTGCCCTTCCTTCTGTGAAGACCGGAGGCAGACAAAAAACAATCCCCGGAAGTTCAGGCTTTTGGGGATTCGTTGTCTATAATATTTGGTGGTGACAGGTAAAAAGGAAGATTCTGTTCAATGGTTTCCGGAAAAAGACGCAAAAAAACAGGCAGATCAGGACTATCAACAGTTAAGACAGGAAAAAACATTTTCAACCTGTGTTCTGGCAGCAAAGACAATTCCAGATGTTCCGTTTGAGCCACAGGAAAATAATCTGAAGAAAAACTGCATGGCGTCAGTAATCAATTTGTTTACGAACCTGGCAGGAGAAGCAACTGGAAAAAACACAACTAAGCTGGACGATTATTTTGAAGCACGAGGCAGATTTGATCGTGCGAAAGTTGTGTACAGCGGAATCAAAGTTTCAGGGGATCGAACAAAGGGCAGTATTTTCAGCCAAATGCTTACAAAGCTAAGTCAATATACTTTTGGCGGTATGGAACAATTAACACGGGAAAGTACATTTTCTCCAGAAGAACTTGGTTTTGGAAAGAAACCTATTGCACTTTTTCTCCAGGTTCCGTTTTATGATCGTTCTAAAGATGCGATTGCAATTTCTATGATTGATCAGCTCTATCAAGCTAATGCGCGTGCATGTATACAGAGTCGTTCTGGTAAGTGTGACCGAAGAATCATTTTTCATCTGGATGAAATTGCACAGTTCCCACCAATTCAAGATCTGAATTCTAAGCTT
>ERZ780162.1703-NODE-1703-length-14797-cov-11.408764_pt1 | contig 14797 bp, 9 predicted proteins | sample MGYA00511474_ERZ780162 | MGnify/ENA primary metagenome ERZ780162 (study PRJEB29588, sample SAMEA2143633) | human gut metagenome | biome: human gut; feature: human-associated habitat; material: faeces | place: Denmark | collected 2008/2010 ...
ATCTTGCTGCGCAAGACCGTTCTGTCGCTTAAAAGCCCCACTGGGGCTTTCATTGCTGCGCTGCGCTCGCAAACGCGAATATTTTGCGTTCTACAGCTTTCTGTGCTATAATTAGACTGGATTATTATGAAAACAGAAAGCAGGAATCCCTTTTATGCTGCAAAACCCTGAATTGCATTATCTGGATAACGCCGCTACCACCATGGTGGCTCCCGAGGTGGCGGATGTCATCGACAAGGCCATGCGGGAACACTGGGCAAACCCGTCCAGCCTGTACGGCCCCGGTGCCCGCAGCGAGGAAGCGCTCAACGCCGCCCGTGCCGCTGTGGCCCGTACACTGGGCTGCAAGCCAAAGGAGCTGTACTTTACCTCCTGCGGCAGCGAGAGCAACAATCTGGCCCTGCTGGGCGCGGTGCGCACCCGCACTTTCGGCAAGGGCATCGTGGTGTCCGGCTTTGAGCACCCCAGCGTCCAGCGCCCGCTGGAAGAGCTGGCGAAGCAGGGCTACAACGTCACGGTGGTCAAGCCCCGCCCGGACGGCACATTGAATATCAACGAAATGCTGGAGCATGTGGACAAGAACACCATCCTCGTGGCCTGCATGATGGTGAACAACGAGGTGGGCACCCGCAACGATGTGGAACGCCTTGCCGCCGAGGTCAAGCGCCGCAACAGCCGCACCATTGTCCATGTGGACGCAGTGCAGGCGTGGATGCGTGTGCCCATCAAACTGACGAACATCGACACCCTGTCGGTGAGCGGCCACAAGATCCACGCTCCCAAGGGCATTGGTGCGCTCTACCTTTCTGACCGTCTGGTGCAGGCGTTCCGGCCGCCGTACCTCGGCGGTGAGCAGGAGCGCGGCCTGCGCCCCGGCACCGAAAACCTGCCCTACGCCATGGGTCTTGCCGCAGCGGCTACCCGTCTTGCCAAGACCATGAAGAGCCGTGACACCGCTATGAAGGCCCTGAACCAGCGTCTGCGGGACGGCCTGAAGGCCTTTCCGGAGGTGGAGCTCAACAGCCCGGAAAACGCGGTGCCCGAGGTGCTGAACTTCAGTGAGATGTGCATCAAGAGCGAGACCATGCTGGCATGGCTGGCCGAAGCACAGGTGTATGTTTCCTCGGCAAGTGCCTGCGGCCGCGGCCAGCCCAGCCACACGCTGGCAGCCATGGGCAAAGACCCGCTTGCCATCGATACGGCAATTCGGGTGTCCTTTTGCGGCGACAACACCCCCGAGGATGTGGACGCCTTCCTCAACCGCTTTGAGGACGGAATGAAGAGCTTGCAGAGGATCCGGAAGTGATTCCACAGGCAGGACCATCTGGAATGGCCGCCGCTTTGCTCTGGCCATGTTTAGAGGAAGGATCATTCTGATTAGGGCGTTTGTCGTGCCCTGCGGGGCACTCCAAACGCATTTTTACGGAAGGGGTCCGGACCGGCAGATGCAGCAAATTGTTCCTCTGTATTTTTCGTCAGGATACTTTCGCGAATAGGAGGATGGATGCCGCTGACCGTTACGACCCTGCCCGTGAAAAAGTGTTCTGGAAATGACCGCAGTCATTTTCAGAACACAAATATAAATATTAAAATTTCCGCTGAGAATGGCCAGAGCGCAAGCGGAGACCATGTTAAATCGTAACCTAGGAGATACAACATTTATGCATGAAATTATCATGGGCTATCAGGGTGAAATGTCCCTGAAAGGCCTCAACCGCAACCAGTTCGAGTCGGCGATGATGAAAATTCTGCGCTACCGGCTCAAGACCGTGGGCAAGTTCAAGGTCTACTGCACCCAGTCCACCTTTTACATGGAGCCTGAGGAAGAGGACGTGGATATGGACCTCGCCTTTGACCGGGTGAGCAAGGTGTTCGGCCTTGCGGCGCTCAGCCGCGCCGTGGTCTGCGACAAGGACTTTGACACCATCTGCCAGACCGCTGAGGATTACCTCGGTGCCAGTCTGCACGGCATCCGCACCTTCAAGGTGGAAGCCCGCCGCTCCGACAAGACCTACCCCATGACCAGCCCTGAATTGATGCGGGAGCTGGGTGCCTATCTGCTGGGCAAACACAACTACCTCAAGGTGGATGTGCATAACCCGGATTTTAAGGTGATCGTAGAAATTCGTGATTACGGTGCCTACATCCACGGCCCGAAAGTACCCGGTGAGGGCGGTCTGCCCGTGGGCACCAGCGGCCGTGCATTGAACATGCTGTCTGGCGGCATCGACAGTCCCGTGGCAGCTTACCGCATGGCAAAGCGCGGTCTGGCACTGGACCACATCCACTTTGCGTCTCCGCCGTACACTTCGGAGCGCGCAAAGCTCAAGGTAAAAGCTCTGGCGCAGCTCACCAGCATCTATACGGGCAGCTCCAATCTGTTCGTCGTGCCCTACACCAAGCCGCAGGAGTACATCCGGGATAATGCTCCGGATGTGCTGTTCACGGTGCTGATGCGCCGCAGCATGATGCGCATTGCCAACGTTATTGCCAAGAAGCAGGGCTGCGAAGCCCTTGTTACCGGCGAGAGTCTGGCTCAGGTAGCCAGCCAGACCGTCAAGGCCCTACAGTGCACCGATGCTGCGCAGGATCTGCCCATCCTGCGCCCGCTCATCGGCATGGACAAGACCGAGATCGTGGAGACGGCACGCCACATCAACACCTTTGAGACCAGCATCCTGCCCTACGAGGACTGCTGCACCATCTTCACCCCGCCGCATCCGAAGATCCGCCCGGAGTTGGCCGAAATTCTGGAAGCTGAAGCCGCCATGCCCGGCCTTGCCGCGCTGGAAGCCGAAGCAGCAGAGAGCGCCGAGCGCATCCGCATCCGTATCACCGATCAGGTAGAATTTGAGGGTTGATTTATCCATGACAGCAGAGATCATCAGTGTGGGTACCGAGCTGCTGCTCGGCAACATTTTGAACACCAACGCCCAGTATCTGAGCCGCGAGCTGGCGGCACTGGGCATCACCGTCCAGCGCGAGAGCACCATTGGCGATAACCACGGCCGTTTGGCGGATTTCGTCAACGAGGCAAAACAGCGGTGCGACCTGCTGGTGTTCACCGGCGGCCTTGGCCCCACGGCGGACGACCTGACCAAGGAGACGGTTGCTGGATGCTACGGTGATACGCTGGCTTTTGACCCGGAAGAATGGCAGAAGATCGTGGATTTCTTCACGCGTACCGGGCGCAAGACGACCCCAAACAACCGCAAGCAGGCCATGGTGCCGGTGAACGGCCACAAGATCATCAATAACCACGGCACTGCCCCCGGGGCATGGTTCGAACAGGATGGCCACTGTGCTGTGCTCATGCCCGGCGTGCCCCACGAAATGAAGGCCATGTGGACAGAGAGTGTGCGTCCGCTGCTGCTGGCCCGCCAGAACTGCACCCTGCATTCCATCACGCTGCGGGTGCTGGGCGGCGAAAGCGATATCGAATACCGTGTGCGGCATCTGCTGGAAAACACAAATCCCACCGCTGCCATCTACTGCAAGACCGGCGAGTGCGAGATCCGCATTACTGCCCGGGCAGAAACCGACAGTTCAGCCGAAAAAATGTGCCGCGCATACGCCACAAAGTTCTATGATCTGCTGGGTGATGCGGTGTATGATGAGGATGTGACCGGTCTGGAAGAGACTCTGGTGCACACCCTGAAGAAAAAGGGACTCACCATTGCCACGGCAGAAAGCTGCACAGGCGGCATGATCGCCCAGCGGCTGACCAATGTGTCCGGTGCAAGTGAGGTGTTCGGCTTCGGCTTTGTTACCTACTGGGAGCAGGCCAAGGCAAAGATGATCGGTGTAGACCCGGCGGCGATCGCAAAGTACAATGTGGTGTCCGCACCGGTGGCAGCACAGATGGCACTGGGCGCAGCCGAAGCTGCCGGGGCCGATATCGCTGTCAGCGTCACCGGTCTGGCAGGCCCCAACGGCGGCGATGCCGTCCGCCCGGTGGGCACGGTGTATCTGGGTGCGGCCTGCGGTGAGACCGTCTATGTAAAAAAGCTCTTCGTCTCCCGCCCCGACCGTGCGCTGGTGCGTGCCCGCGCGGCACAGGCGGCACTGGAACTGGCGCTGCGTCTGGCTCAGGGCAAAGTTCCTGCAGATACACAGGCACTGGCAAAAAGCGCCCGGCATGATGCTGCGGCTCTGACGGCACTGGACAGCACCTTCCTCAAGGGTTAATACGAGCGGCCCCGGGCCGCGGGGGTGAAGCAGTTGATACACGAAGAAAAAACGCAGACCACCTGTGTGCTGCGGTTGTTTGGCGCACCGCTGTGGGCAGTACAACAGGCAGTGCAGCAGACAGGACTTGCTGCCCAGTGCCGCAGCCGCGGTGCAGAAACACTGGCTGCGCTGCAGGCAGAAACGCCCGCGGCATTGAGCAAGGCGCGGAAAACGCTGGCAGACCGCTTTGCGGCAGAGCTGTACGGAGAAGGGGAGATGACCCTTGTTCATGCAGCGGTGCAGGCGCTGGAAACGCACCGCAGGCTGCTGGTATGCTGTGATGCGGATGCAGGCACTCTGCTGGAAGCCCGGATGGAAACGGTGGCCGGCGCAGAAAAAGTGTTTGATTTTGGAGCCATGAGCTATGCCGATGCAAAGGTGCGGGAAAAGCTGAGCGCAAAGGTCTGCCGGGTCAAGGGCGGGCCGGTGCCGGCAAAACTTACCCGTGTGCGGGCAGCGCAGCGCCTTGTGGGTGCAGACTTTGCAGCCGGGTGTCTGGAGCGCGCCGAGGACACGGTGCTGTTTCTGGGCAGCCGGAAAGGCTGCTGGGTGCGCACGGTGGCCAATGCAGATACGCCTGCTTTGTGGCTGCTGGATATGATCCGCGGGGCGGCTTCCGGTCTGCCGCAGGCGGCGGGAACGATCTGGCAGAAGTATGGCAAGGCCATCCCGGCAGATGCCCTGACGGCGCAGCGCCTGCCGGACAAGCCGGAGCCGGATGCACCGACAGCAGCGCCGCGCAAACGGCACAGGGTGCGGAATGCCCTGATTTTTCTGCTGATTCTGGCACTGGCCGCGTTTGCCGCTGCGTGGTATTACACCGGCGGCGACCTCGCCGCCCTGCCGCAGCAGCTGCAAAGCCTTGGGGCCGACAGCCTGCCCCATGCGGGGGCAAAGCTGATATAAAAAAGACCCCGGAGGGTGTGAACCTTCCGGGATTTTTTTGTTTATAAAGGCGATTTTTAAGAGATGCAGCGTGCTGCTCCGAACCCATCCGTGAAAAAGAACCTCCGGAAAATCCGCAGATTTTTCGGAGGTTCAAATAAATGATAAATTTTCCGAATGGTTATGCCTTGTGGTCGCTCAGCCACCGCAGAGCCATATAAACATAGGCTGCAGAGCCCTCGTACAGCACGCTGTCGTCAAAGCGTACCTTGGGATGGTGCTGGCCGTAAACATAGCCCTCCTTGGCGTTGCCTGCGGAGAGAAACATGCTTACGGTAGGCACTTCGTGGCTGACAAAGGCAAAGTCCTCGCTGCCGCCGCCGGGCTTGCCGCCGGTGAGGACGGTCATATCCATGGCACCACGGCCCAGCAGTTCGGTCATATAGGTCAGGGCATTCTTGGCAAGAGGCGTATCGACCACCATGCAGGGGCAGTGGTCGCTGAACTCCACATCAGCAGTGCAGCGATAGGCTGCCGCCACGCCCTGCGCGATCTCGGTCATGCGCTGGTGGATCTGCTCGCTCACGGCACCTTCGGGGTCCACCGTGCGGATAGTGCCCCACATATCGGCAGAATCCGGGATGACGTTGGATGCCTTGCCAGCTTCAAACCGGCCCGTGGTGAACACGCCAAACTTGGCGGGGTCCAGCTCACGGCTGTTGATCTCCTGCAGGGCAATGTGGATGTGGGCCGCTGCGGTGATGGGGTCGATGCAGGCGTTGGGCATGGAGCCATGGCCGCCCTTGCCGTGTACGGTGATGTGGTACTGCTCACAGCTTGCCATGGTGATGCCGCCGCCCGGCACCAGCACGGTGCCCACGGGCAGGGGCATCCCGGCCAGAACATGGAACATGACCGCGGCATCCACCTTCGGGTTTTCCAGCAGGCCGTTTTTCAGCATGTCCAGCGAACCCTGAAAGATCTCCTCTGCAGGCTGGAATTCCAGCTTGATGGTGCCCTCGATCTCGTCCTCGTGTTCTTTGAGCAGCTTTGCCGCACCCAGCATCATGGCGGTGTGCATATCGTGGCCGCAGCCGTGCATCCGGCCCGGCACCTCGGAAGCAAATTCTTCGCCGGATTCCTCCTGAATGGGCAAAGCATCCATGTCACCGCGCAGCAAGATGGTCTTGCCGGGGCGCTTGCCGCCCGCTAGCGCAAGTACGCCGCACCTGCCGCAGTCCTGCGGGGTGTAGCCCATCTCGGTCAGGGCTTTTTTGACCAGCGCTTTTGTCTCGGGCAGGTCAAAGCCTACCTCCGGGTGGCGGTGCAGGGTGCGCCGCCATGTGCGCAGCTGGGTTTCCAGCTCCTTTGCGGATTCGAGCAGTTTTTCTGGTGTGATCATTCCAAAATCAACTCCCTCTATTTTATCAAAAACCTCCCAGACCCTGCCTTATGGCAGAGCCTGAGAGGTTTTTTACTTAGTTTTCGTTCGTCGATGTGCCTTCCGGGTGGTACTTGGCGCAGGTGCACTTTTTCCACTTCAGGCCGCTGCCGCAGGGGCAGGGGTCGTTGCGGCCAATTTTAATGACACGCACAGGCTGGCCGTGGGGCGCACCCTTGGCACCGGGTGCACCGTTGCCGGGCACAAAGCCTTCGCCGGTGGGCTTTGCCACCTGCTCACGCTTGGGGGCAGCACCGGCCTGACGGATCTCGATGGTCAGCAGCATCTTCACACTGGACTCACGGATGGAATCCACCATCTGGTCGAACATGTCAAAGCCCTCGATGCGGTACTCCACCACGGGGTCCTTCTGGCCGTAGCCGCGCAGGGAAATGCCCTGACGCAGCTGATCCATGTTGTCGATGTGATCCATCCACATCCGGTCCACGCACTTGAGCAGGCAGATGCGCTCCAGCTCACGCATGACCGGTGCGCCGTACCGCACTTCCTTGGCCTGCAGGATCTGCATTCCGCGGTCGTAGAGCAGATCGGCGATGCCCTTCTGGGAGAGGCTGTCGTAATCGGCCACAGTGTAGTGGAAGTCGGCATCGGTGGTCAGCCAGCCCTGATAGTGGCGGCGCAGGGCACCAAAGTCCCACTCGTCCTTCACATCTCCAGCCAGGAACTGCTTGCAGCTGGAATCAATGTTCTCCCGCAGCATGTTGTGCATCTCGGTGCTGATATCCTCACCGTCCAGCACCTTGCGGCGCTGGCCATAGATGATCTCGCGCTGCTGGTTCATCACGTCGTCGTACTTCAGCACATTCTTACGGATCTCAAAGTTGCGGCCCTCCAGCTTTTTCTGGGCGCTCTCCAGCGTGCTGGTGATCATCCGGTTCTCAATGGGGGTATCCTCGTCCAGCTTGAGGGTATCCATCAGGCTGGAAACGCGGTCACCGCCGAACAGGCGCATCAGGTCATCTTCCAAGCTCAGGTAGAAGCGGGACGCGCCGGGGTCGCCCTGACGGCCTGCACGGCCGCGCAGCTGGTTATCAATGCGGCGGCTCTCGTGCCGCTCCGTACCGATGATGAACAGACCACCGGCCTTGCGCACTTCCTCTGCCTCGGCGCTGATGGCCGGCTTGTACTGGGCATACAGCTCCTCAAACCGTTTCCGCACCGCCAGGATCTTTTCATCGTTGGTGTCGCCGTGGCCGTCGGCTTCAGTCAGCAGGAGCTCCACCGCATTCGGGTCGGCATCCTGCGGCTTTTCGGGGTCGAGCAGGTTCTCACAGAAGTGTTCCCTGCGCATCTGGGCCTTGGCCATGAACTCGGCGTTGCCGCCCAGCATGATATCAGTACCACGGCCTGCCATGTTGGTGGCAATGGTGATGGCACCCTTTTTGCCGGCCTGCGCCACGATCTCAGCCTCGCGCTCGTGGTTCTTGGCGTTCAGGACATTGAAATCGCGGGTGTACTTCTGCAGCATTCTGGCCAGCGTCTCGCTCTTTTCCACGCTGACGGTACCCACCAGAACCGGCTGGCCGTTCTTGTGGCATTCCAGCACCTGCTCAATGACAGCCTTGTACTTGCCGTTGACGGTCTTGTAGACCGCGTCCGGGTAATCCTTGCGGATGTTGGGGCGGTTGGTGGGCACGGTGACGATGTTCAGGCCGTAGATCTCGGTGAACTCGGTGGCCTCGGTCTTGGCCGTACCGGTCATGCCGGACAGCTTTTTGTACATGCGGAAGTAGTTCTGGAAGGTGATGGTGGCCAGCGTCTTGCTCTCGGCGGCGATCTTCACGCCCTCCTTGGCCTCAATGGCCTGATGCAGGCCCTCGTTGTAGCGGCGGCCGATCATCAGGCGGCCGGTGAACTCGTCCACAATGATGACCTCGCCGTTCTTCACGACATAGTCGATATCCTTCTGCATCACGCCGTAAGCCTTGATGGCCTGATCGATATGGTGGGCCAGGGTCATGTTCTCTGCGGCGGCCAGGTTCTCGACCTTGAAGTATTCCTCGGCCTTCTGGATACCCTTGGCAGTCAGGGTGCAGGTCTTGTGCTTTTCGTCCACGACATAATCGCCGTCGGTCTGCTCATCGGCCTCCACCTTATCTTCCAGCTCGACCACCACACTCTTGTGCAGGGTGCGGACGAAGCGGTCCACCTGGGTGTACAGGCTGGAGGAATCCTCGCCCTTGCCAGAGATGATCAGAGGGGTGCGGGCCTCATCGATCAGGATGGAGTCCACCTCATCGACGATGGCAAAGGCGTGGCCGCGCTGCACCATGTTGTCCTTATAGGTCACCATGTTGTCGCGCAGGTAGTCGAAGCCGTACTCATTGTTGGTGCCGTAGGTGATATCGGCGTTGTAGGCACGGCGGCGGGCATCGCCATCGATGCCCTGCACGATCAGGCCGACATTCAGGCCCAGCCAGCGGTAGAGCTTGCCCATCCACTCGCTGTCGCGCTTGGCCAGGTAATCGTTGACGGTGACGATGTGCACGCCCTCGCCGGTCAGGGCGTTCAGGTAGGCGGGCAGGGTGGCCACCAGGGTCTTGCCTTCACCGGTCTGCATCTCGGCAATGGAGCCGCGGTGCAGGGCAATGCCGCCCATGATCTGCACAGGGAAGTGCTTCATGCCCAGCACACGCCAGGCAGCTTCGCGGCAGACAGCAAAGGCATCGGGCAGGATATCATCCAGCGTCTCGCCGTTTGCCAGCCGCTCTTTCAGGGCCGGGGTCTGCGCCTGCAGCTCGGCATCGGACATCGGCTGATACTTTGTTTCCAGTGCCAGCACCTTTTTGGTAATGGGATTGATCTTTTTCAGCTCCCGGTCAGAGAAGCTGCCAAAGAGTTTTTCAGCAAGGGACATCGTTACACCTCATCTATCAAAAATCGGGGCGGCAGGCCGCCCAACAGCGGAAAAACCACATACTGTTTATATGATACACCAAAGCTGAAAACCCGTCAAACCCGATGGATAGATTTTATCCGTTTTTTGGGTGAACTTTCTGTTAATTTAGAAAAAAAGACCCTCTCCGGCATTGCGCAGCAATGACGGAGAGGGTCGGTCCTATACCAATGTCGCCCCCGGGCGGGGAATGTGCTCCGTCAGCAGAGCGCGCAGCTGTTCCGGCAGGGCGTAGAAATTGCCGTTGGTATATTTCCACGCCCCCACCGCGGCTAGAGCCGCCAGCAGAACCAGCACCAGCAGCGTCATGCACACCCGGCGCAGGGGATGCCGCTTGGGCTGGGGGCCGGGCAGAACATCCTTCTTTGCAGCCCTGCGGGCAGGCAGGAAGCCCGTCCCCTCAGCCTGAGGCTTGTTTGCCGCCGTGCGCCGGATGATATCCAGCAGCCAGAGGGCGGGGTTCTCCCCCGCCGGGACGGTGCGCAGAAAGCAGCCCTTCCTGCAGCTGAGCACCAGCACACAGTCACTTTCCCGCTCGGCACAGGCGGCAGAGAGATCTGCCCCCACCACGCGGCGGGCAGCCTGAGCCCGGGCCAGTGCCTGCCGGAGCGGGTCGGTGCAGTCCTTGGGCAGGCGGGCACGGGCACACTTTTCGATCAGCGGGCCGGTCTTGGGGTTGGCATAGCTCACCGCACCAAAATCAAAGACCTTCTCGGCCCCGGGCAGGTTCTCGAGCCGGGCTTCCAGCAGGGCACCGGCGGCAGCATCCGCGCAGATGAGCAGCTTATCGTGCCGTTCCAGCGCCTCCACCACGGCAGCAGGCAGAGTGGTCTCTCCTGCCCCGTACAGGTCTGCCGAAAACGCCTGCCGCAGGGCCTGCGCGGCCTTTTTCAGCCCGGAAGGGCTCTGCGCCTGCAGGGCCACCAGCGTTTCCGCGCCCCGGCTCTTCCACTGGGCTGCGGCCCGCCACTGGGGCGGAAAGTTTTCCACCGTTTTGCCAACCGCTGTGGACTGCGCACCGAACAGCCGCAGCACACACCCGGTCTCCTGTTGCTGTGTCAACCTGCATTCCCCCTGCCTTTTAGTGGCCCAGGAACACCTCGTTCAGCTTGTCCAGCGCTTCGGCGCTGTGCTGTGCGTCCCGAGCAAGGGGCTCTGTGCCTGCGGGAACTTTTCCCTGTGCCAGCCGCAGGGCCAGCTCCAGGGCGGCCTGCGCGGCACGGGCACGCACCAATGCACGGTCGGGCCGGGAGACGGACAGCTTTTTCACATACACCGTCTCGCCCCGGGCCGCGCCCAGATACACCGTGCCCACAGGCCGGACGGCATCGCCGCCGCCGGGGCCTGCCAGACCGGTAACGCTGACCGCGATATCTGCACCGGCGGCCTTTGCCGCGCCCAGCGCCATCTGCGCCGCCACGGGAGCCGACACCACATTATATTGCGCAATGACCGCCGGGTCCACCCCGACAAGCTTCGCCTTGGCCTGCTCCCAGTAGGTCACAAAGCCGTAGCCGAACACCTCGCTTGCGCCGGACACACTGGTCAGGCGCTGGGCGATCATGCCGCCGGTGCAGCTTTCGGCGGTGGCAATGGTCAGGCCGTTGGCCTGCAGCGTATGCACCACCGTCTCTTCCAACCCGGCGACATCCTCATCATACACCGCATCGCCCAGCAGATCATAGAACTTTTTGGCGTAGGCGCGGCACATGGTCTGTGCCTCGGCGTCATTCTGCGCCCGGGCGGTGATGCGGATCTCGCATTCGCCGGTCTTGCAGTAGATGGCGGCGGTGGGGTTCGGGTTTTCCAGCAGCGCACGCACCCGGTACTCCAGATTGCTCTCGCCGCCCAGCACCCGCAGCGTCAGGCTGTGCAGGGCGCAGCTCTGCCGCGCCAGCAGCAGTGGGCGTACGCTTTCCTCCCACATGGCCTTCATCTCATGGGGCACGCCGGGCATCAGCACGGCACAGCGGCCGTCCTGCTCGAACCATGCGCCCGGCGCGGTGCCGTGGTGGTTGACCACCTTATGCCCGTGCACCGGCACCATGGCCTGCTTGCGGTTGTTGGGGGTGGTCTCGCGCCCGGTGCGGGTAAAGAAGTCCACGATCTTCTGCCACTCCTCCGGGTCAAAGGTAAGGGTATCGCCAAAGCAGGCGGCCACCGTCTCCTTGGTCAGGTCGTCTGCCGTGGGGCCCAGCCCGCCGGTGAACACCAGCAGGTCGCACCGCTGCTTTGCCTCGTTGACAAAATCCGCCAGACGGTCCTGGTTATCGCCGATGGTGCTCTGCCGCCGGACGGTGATGCCCAGCGCGGCCAGCTCCCGGCTAAGGTACTGGGCATTGGTGTTAAGAATGTTGCCGAGCAGCAGCTCGGTACCCACACTGATGATCTCTGCTGTCATGGACAAATCAACCCTCGAATTCTACCTGATCGGTGATGCGCACCCGGATGCGCTCGGTCTGCTCTGCGGCTTCGGCTTCCAACGCGGCAAGGCCGGGCATGGCAGCTTCGGCGGCAAGGATCTCCTCCAGCTCGGGGCGGATCTTCGGGTGCGGCGGGGTGAAGATGGTGCAGCAGTCCTCATAGGGCAGAATGCTGGTCTCAAAGGTATTGATATGGCGGGAGGTCTCAATGATCTCGGTCTTGTCCATACCGATGAGCGGGCGCAGGATGGGCAGGTCCTGTGCAGCATCGGTGCACTGCAGCGCCTTGACGGTCTGGCTTGCCACCTGTGCCAGACTTTCGCCGGTGACCAGCGCTTCACAGCCCTGCTTTTTGGCAATCACGTTTGCAATGCGCATCATGCTGCGGCGCATCAGCACCGTGAACAGCACATCCGGAGCATTATCCCGAATGTATTCCTGGGGTTTTGTGTAGGGCACTACAAACAGGTTGGCGCTGCCGGTATACACGGTGATGAGCTGTGCCAGAGCCTTTACTTTTAGTTTTGCACGCTCAGAAGTATACGGAGGGGACGCGAAATGGATGTGATCCAGTGCCAGACCGCGCTTTGCCATGCGATAAGCTGCCACCGGGCTGTCGATGCCGCCAGAGAGCATATTCAGGGCACGGCCGCTGGTGCCCACGGGCAGACCGCCCTCACCCGGTATTTTTGGGCCGTGAATATACGCACCGTAATCTCGAATCTCCACAATGACCTTGAACTGCGGGTTATGCACATCCACCTTCAGGTAGTTGTGCTTGCCCAGCAGATAAGCGCCCAGCTCCCGCATCAGCTCCGGGCTGGTCATGGGGTAGGTCTTGTCGGCGCGGCGGGCTTCCACCTTGAAGGTACGGATGCCGTGCAGCGCGCTGCCCAGATAGTCCTCGGCGGTCTGGCAGATGGTATCGAAATCCTTTTCGCACACCACGGCGCGGCTGAGCGCGGCAAGGCCGAACACCTTGCTGACCCGCTCAAAGGCAAGATCCATATCCACGTCCTCTTCCTCAGGTTCCATATAAAAAGTGGACTGGGTGCAGTACACCTTGAACTTGCCCACCGTCTTAAGACGGTAGCGCAGAATCTTCATCATGGCTGCTTCGAACTGGTTGCGATTGAGGCCTTTCAGGGACATTTCGCCCTGATAGCCCATAATAATTTCCTTCATAAATGTTGCATCTCCTGATGTGGGATTTATAATGGCCTCCGCTTTCGCTCTGGCCATATTCAGCGGAAAAATTGTTTTACTCTATGAATGGAAAATGACTGCGGTCATTTTCCATTCACCCTTTCACGCATTAGGGTCGCGCAGGCAAACTGCATCTTCCCATAGAACGGCTGACAGCTTTCTCTTCGGACACGAATCGGGCCATTCCATCGCCCGCCCTATTGCCCTGCGGGCAACAGGGTCCCACCCCAGCGGACGGTCCTCAGAGAAACTGTCAGCCGTTCTGCGGCTTCTGTTTTTACTTTCTGATCTTCTGCAAGTGCTTCATGCCGTCCTCGAAGCGGTTGAGGAAAGCATCCACATCCTCCGGGGTGTTATCGGCACAGAAGGACACCCGGATGGCAGTGTCGATGGCAAGCGGGTCGCGCCCCATGGCTGCCAGCGTGTGGCTGGGCTGACCGCGCCCGCAGGCACTGGCCGAGGAAACGTAGATCTGCTCCTCGGCCAGAAAAGCCAGCATCGTCTCGCTCTTGATGCACATCTCGCTGAAGTTCAGCACCTCGGGCACAGCGTTCTCCGGGCTGTTGATGACCACCTCCGGGAAGGCTTTCAGCCCCTCCCGCAGCTGCCGGTTCAGCGCACGCATGGCGGTGTCCCGGCTCTTCATAGTCTTTGCCAGACGGGTGGCCGCTGCGGCCAGACCCATAGCATAGGGCAGGTTTTCGGTGCCGGGGCGCATCTGCCGCTCCTGCTCGCCGCCCAGATAGGGCGGCTGGAAGGCCTGCACCAGCCGGTCGGAAAGGTAAAGCGCACCAATGCCCTTGGGGGCATGGATCTTGTGGCCGCTCACCGAGAGCGTATCGATGTTGTCCAACTTGATGGGCACACGCATCCACGCCTGCACCGCGTCCACATGGACGATGGTGCGGCTGTTGCGGCGCTTCACCTCGGCGGCAAGGCGCTCCACATCGTTGCGGGTGCCGATCTCGTTGTTCACCATCATGCAGACTACAAGGATGGTGTTTTTGTCCACCCGCTCCAGCATGGCGGCAATGTCCAGCGTGCCGTCTGCCCGGGGGGCTACCACGGTAACATCATAGCCCTGCTTTGCCAGCCGCTCCAGCGGGCGCTGCACACTGGGGTGCTCGAAGCCGGACACCACGATGCCCTTGCCGAAGGTGCGGGTCTGCACCGCACCCAGCAGCGCCAGATTGTTGCTCTCACTGCCGCAGGAGGTAAAATACAGCTCCCGGCTTTTGCAGCCCAGCGTGCGCGCTACGGCGGCGCGGGCGGCGTTCAGGGCTTCTTCACTGCGCGCGCCCGGGCCATACAGGCTGGAAGGATTTGCCCAATGCTCCCGCATGGCCTTGTTTATGACGTCCGCCACCTCCGGCGCTACGATGGTGGTGGCCGCGTTGTCCAGATAATGTAACTGAGGGTTTTGCAGCATATATGGATTTCCTGCTTTCTGTCGTTGTTTTCATAATAACCCAGAATAAGTATAGCACAAACCCTTGGATAACGCAAAAAATTTTATGCATTTATGGGTGATTTTTGTAACTGTACCTCCTTGACAAACACCCCGGTGGTGTGCTATCTTTACAGCATAGACCGCATCCCTGCTGACGGAACCTTGTGGAGCACCACAGTGCAGGGGTGCTGGGGATGTCAATGCCGACCGTCTGGGCAGCCTTGCGCAATTGCTGCGCAAAGCTG
>ERZ780162.1710-NODE-1710-length-14756-cov-2.764166_pt1 | contig 14756 bp, 6 predicted proteins | sample MGYA00511474_ERZ780162 | MGnify/ENA primary metagenome ERZ780162 (study PRJEB29588, sample SAMEA2143633) | human gut metagenome | biome: human gut; feature: human-associated habitat; material: faeces | place: Denmark | collected 2008/2010 ...
TACTTGGTTTTCAGGAACGGGCTTTTGCTAAACATCGATAATCAGGAAGAGGCATTGAGGTTTGATGTCGGGCTATTCTGTGTTTTGCCTGACCGGAAGCAGGATATCCTATGGGTTGGTACGGACGGGCAGGGAGTCCGGATGTATTATGACAAGTATAACCGATTTTCTGGGATTCAACTCAAGAGTTTGCCGATTGTCGTGCGGAATCCGGTCCGTTCGATCTATACCGAATGAGAAAACAATCTGGTTCGGAACTAAAGGAAATGGTTTTGTGCGTGTGGAAGATTATGATTCCTATGAAAAAGAAAAAATACCAGCTGAGAAGGTCAAACATTTCACAACATCGAACGGCTTGTCTAGCGATCGCGTCTATTGTTTCCGTAAAAGTAACTATTATCCCTGGGTGTGGATCGGGACAGAAGGACCGGGGGTGTCATATTATTCCTTAGTGGACAAGCAAGTCCATACGATGGCAAGTCTTGTTGATACAAAGATTAGATATGTCCATGCCATCCGTGAAGTGAATGATTCGACGTTGTGGATGGCAACGACCGGAGATGGTTTGCTGGAAGTTGTTATTGGTAGAAAGGGGGGGGAGCTTGTGATTAAATATGTAAAGTCTTTTATCCTTGAAAAGGATGGAAAGGTTTGTAATGAGTTCCATTCTATGAGTTATGATGATGAGGCTTCTCTTCTTTATTTAGGGAGCCGTGGGGGATATGGATTGGTTTGTTTTAATCTGTTGACTAAGAAATACGAATTTATTCCGATGAATAATGCAGGTAACCGGGCGGTAGGGGATGTGCTTTGTATGTGTTATAGTAAGGATTCTACTTTTTATCTGGGGGCGAGTTCTGGTATGACACAGATGAAATTACATTCAGGGAATCCGGCGGAAGTACGCCAATATAGCAGGATCGACGGTATCAAGAATGATATGGTTCATGGTATTCTTGAAGATTCTGACGGCTGTGTCTGGCTGAGTACGAATAAGGGACTTACCAAATACAATCCTCACAATCGTTTTTTTCATAATTATGAAAGTCCCGATCTGGATGTGACGGAATTCTCGGATGATGCTTATTGGAAGTGCCCTTACACAGGAAAATTGTTCTTCGGTGGGATTAACGGGGTGATATGGGTAGATCCGCAAAACGACCGGCAGGAGAATTATAAGCCGGCCTTACATTTTTTTGAAATGAAGATGGGGCATGAAACGCATAGTTTGTATGACTATACGGATCAGAAAACCGGATATGTGACCATTCCCCCCAACATATCCACATTTTCGATTTCTTTTGTGGCGACCGACTATATACACGGGGAAAACTATGAGTATTCGTACTTATTGGAAAACTATAATACATCATGGACCGAACTGCAGAAAGATAATGAGGTTGTTTTTACGAAGTTACCTTATGGCAATTATGTTTTGAAAGTCCGTTACAAGAATGATGTGTTCGATTCGGATGCCAAGGAGTATTTTTTGCATATACGGGTGTTGCCTCCCTGGTATCGCGGTTCTTGGGCCATGATTGCCTATGGTTTGGTACTGGCGACCATATGTTCGGGCATCGTGTATTGGCTGCGCCGCCGGATTGTGGAAAAACAGGCCGAAGTCGCCCGGAAAATCAGAGAAGAGCAAAAAGAAAAACTATATGAAGCGAAGTTGAATTTCTTTGCCAACATCACGCATGAGCTTTGTACGCCTTTGACTTTGATTAATGGTGTGAATGATTATATCAAGATATCTGCTGACCGATTGGCTGATGGGAAATTGGAGAAGTATGCCCGTATCCTGGGTGAGAATGTCACAAATCTGAATGAGTTGATCCAGGAAATTTTGGATATTAGAAAGATCGAGGAGGTCGGATTCAGTCATATACAGATCAAACGGGTATCCGTGAGCAGTTTGATCCGGAAGCAATGCGAATCGTTTATACCTGTTGCGGAGCAGAACGGGATCAATTTTACCTTCAGTGATGTTGATAAACCGGTTTATTGGAATACGGATGTACCCAGTTTGAAAAAGATTATACGCAATTTGGTGTCGAATGCATTCAAGTACACGGAACAGAAAGGTACGATTGATGTTTCTGTCCGGATAGAAAATGAGTCTCTGATAATAAAGGTATATAATACGGGTAAGGGGATAGCGGAAGCTGACTTGAAAACGATTTTCGACCGTTTTCATATCTTAGGAGATTTGGATGGAAATAATTATACTCAGATGACTTCCAGAAACGGATTAGGACTTTTCATCTGCCATAGTATGGTCCAGCTGCTTCGTGGTGAGATAAATGTGGAAAGCAAGGAGGGGGAATCTGTCGGATTTATCGTTACGTTGCCTTATCTGGAGGTCGAGGAGATGGATTTAGACGAACAAGCCGATGAAGAGGTTCCGGTTGTGCAACCGGTGGTTTCGGCAGTAGCTGCCGAAACCACCGGGAATATCGGTAATCCGGTTATCTTGGTGGTTGATGATAACCGGGATATCGTTTGGCTGATTAAGGAAACTTTATCGTCCGAATATGCCGTTCGGGAGGCATTTAATGCAGAAGAGGCTTTGGCCTTGATGGACCAGCAAACTCCTGATTTGATTATTACGGATATCATGATGCCGAGTATGGATGGGTTTGCGTTGATCAGCCGTATCAAGTCTGATAAGTTCACCCGGCATATACCTTTGATCGTAGTATCGGCAAAAGTCTCGGAAAACGAACAGGCGGAAGGATTGGATCTGGGTGCCGATGTATCCCTGCCCAAGCCATTCTCATCCGTAGTGCTCCATTCCGTTGTGAACAGATTGATGGCGAATAAAAAAGAACTGAAAGACTACTATTATTCTCCGGAAAGCGCTTATGAGCAGTCCGGCGGTCAGTTGATCCATCAGGAAGATAAGGAGTTTATGGATTCCGTGACAGCTATAATTAAGGAAAACCTTGCTCGGGATACGTTGCGTCCTGAACTTATAGCCGACAAATTAGGCATGAATACCCGTGCCTTGTATCGCCGTTTCAAAAAGATTTCACCGTTGACACCGAGTGATTTCATCAAGGACTACCGCATGATGCATGCTGCCCGGCTTTTAGTCACGACGAACCTGAGTGTGCAAGAAATCATCTATCAGGTCGGAATCTCTAACAAGTCCTATTTTTATCGTGAGTTTTCAGCCAAATACGGAGTTACGCCGGGAGAGTATCGAAGGATGCAATAGGGCTGTTTCCATAACCTATTTTTATTTGTAGTCTTTAATTCGGTTTATCCGATATAATAGGATTAAAGTAGACAATAACCCCTTTTTGGCCATATTTCTATTTCTGTTGAAATCTCGGTTCGTCTTGAATTGTCATTTTTCTTGTCTTTCCGATTTTGGAGTGACATTACATGTCAAGTGTTTGGTGTGTCATTTGGATGCAGGGGTTGATCTGTCATTATAAATGGAAAAACGTGACAATGTGATCTTTAACTTCGGGAGAATCGAATATCTGCGGACGAAGTCGGGTTACGTCCCGTTTACATCAAAAGCTTTACAAAATACCGATTGGCCTGCCGACAGACTGTACAAATGTGAAATAATCTTTTATTTACAATAAGGAGCTGGAATAAAGAAGTGCTCGTGCAAGTAGCTGTTTCGGTATTTGCTTATGTTCTAACTGATATCTTTTATTGTTTTTGTGTAGTGTCCTGATTGTGCAAAAGAGTGTCATAATCGCTCATTGGTTGAATATGATACTCTTTTTGCTGCCCTGTGTTACTGTGATTGTGTTAAGATCGGCTAATATTGCCATTGAATTACAAAAATTAAATGAATAAGATTATGAGAAAAGAAGCATTACTTTGTTTATCCTTAATGCTCACGCAGTCTTATGCATTTGGATCTTCTGAAGTTGACAATACGTTAAAGCAAGCAGAAGTTCATGCATTAGCACAAAAAGGATATATTGTAAAAGGTATTGTAAAGGACCAGTTGGGAGAGCCACTGGGTGGTGTAAGTATAGTGGTGAAAGGAACTACTGTGGGGACTACTACTGATCTGGATGGAAACTTTACATTGAATGTACCTGCCAATAACGTTACATTGGCATTTTCTTTTATCGGTTTTAAATCGCAGGAGGTGGCTTTAAAAGGGCAGACAGATCTGAATATTGTTCTGTCGGAAGATACCGAAATGCTGGATGAAGTTGTTGTTGTTGGTTATGGTTCAATGAAACGTTCAGATGTGGCTACGGCCATATCTTCTGTAAAGCCTGAGGATATGAACTTAGCAGGGGCAAATAGCCGGGATGTTCGCCAGTTGTTGGATGGTAAAGTTGCAGGATTGTCTATTACACGTACAAATGGTAGTAACCCGAATAATGGTGTTGCTGTTCAGATGCGTGGTGTTGTATCTGTTAATGGCGATATTGCTCCTCTTGTCGTAATTGATGGTATACCAGGAGGGAACCTGGATTTGTTACGCAGTGAAGATATTGAATCGATTGATGTATTGAAAGATGGTTCCGCTGCGGCTATTTACGGTTCCCGTGCGAATGCCGGCGTTATTTTGATAACGACCAAGCGCGGTTCAAAAGGAAAAACATCGGTAGATTATTCTACTTATTTGACGCATTATTGGGGAGTAGAACGTCCTGACTTTATGAATGCGACGGATTGGCGTAATGCTATGAGTAAATTTAACAATCCGTCTTACATGACAGATAGAGGTAGTGACACGGATTGGTTTGATACTTTGCTAAAAAAAGGTAATGTATCTCATAGCCATAACTTGTCTATTTCTGGTGGTGGTGAATCGACACTTTATCGTGCATCTTTATACTATAGTGATTTGGAAGGTATTGGAAAAGCGACAGATCGTGAACAGTATGGTGGTAGAATGTCTTTGGAAACAAGGGCTTTGAATAATATGTTGACTTTTCAGACGAATCTGAGCTTGAATTATGGAAACATGAATTTACTGGGAGGTGATGGAGAATGGGAATCTGCTTTACGTTCAAATCCAACGAATCCGATTTATAATGAGGATGGTACTTATTATGAGGATTATGCAAAAGATGAAAATAAGGTTGCTCGTTTGAACCAACAGCAGTATGATAAGCAGCAGACGACGAGTTCTTTTGACGGTAAGTTGATTTTCGAACCGATCAAAGACTTGAAAGGGTCTATTTTTGTAAGTTATACACGTGATGATCAGAAAGAACGTCGTTTTTATGATGTAGATTCCCGTATTTCTTATAATGATTATAATAGTGGTGGATATGCTTGGAAAAAGTCTTATATGAAGACTACTCAGACCTTTGAACCGACCATTGAATATACGAAAACATTCCTTGATAACCACAAAATTAATGCGATTGCTGGTTATAGTTATCAATATCAGGTTTATGAACAGTTCGAAGCGCATAACAACGGCTTCTTGAATAATTCAGTAGAAGATAATAATTTAGGATCGGGTAGTGGTTTGAATGGCGATGCTTCTATTAAGGCCGGTATGGGCAGTAAGAAGGAGGATGAAACCTTGATTGCTTTCTTTGGTCGTATTAATTATGTGTTCAAAGATCGTTATGTCGCTCAGTTCTCCATTCGTCGTGAAGGGTCTTCCAAGTTCGGTCCGAATAATAAATGGGGAAATTTTCCATCTGCGTCAGTGGCTTGGAATGTTTCAAACGAAGATTTCATGCAAGAACAGACTGTTTTATCTAACTTGAAACTTCGTGTCGGATATGGTGTGACAGGTAATTCAGGTATCGATCCTTATCAGTCAATGGTTACATTGGGTATCGGTGATCCGTATCTGAATCCGAGTGGTCAATGGCTGCAAACTTGGGGACCGAGCCGTAATCCGAATCCGAATTTGAAATGGGAAATGAAGAAGGAATGGAACTTCGGTGTGGATTTTGGCGTATTGACAAACCGAATTACTGGTTCATTGGATGTATATAAACGTAAGGCTGACAATTTGTTGATGACAAGTGTTAAGGTGCCTTCTCCTGCAAATATCCACTCATCTAGTACATTGAATATAGGTAGTATAACCAGTTCTGGTTTAGAATTGACGTTGAATGCAATACCAATTGTAAGAAAAGATTTTCAATGGAAAAGTACAGTTGCTTTGTCTAAAGTCTTTTCCAACAAACTGGAAGAATTCTCTTACAGTAGTGCGGACTTCCTTGAATTCGGTGGTATTGGCGGATATGGTTCTTTAGGAAATGCAGTAAGGCTGTATAAAGGTAGTAATATCGGTGATTTTTATGGCAAACGTTTTGCAGGATTCGATGAAAGCGGTGAATGGTTGTTTTATAACAAGGAGGGTGAAAAAGTATCGGCAGACCAGATTTATGATGATGATAAAACTGTGATCGGTAATGGCCAGCCAAAATGGTATTTGTCTTGGACAAACAATTTCCAATATAAAAATTTTGATTTGTCGTTCATGTTCAAAGGACGTTTCGGATATGATGTGTTGAACCGCATGAATATGTTTTATAATAACTTGACAACTTTACAATCCGGTTATAATGTTTTGAATTCTGCTATAGATGAAGGGGTGAATGCAACTTATCAGTATTCGGATTATTATTTGGAAAAGGGTAATTATATTCGTTTGGACAATATTACTTTGGGATATAATTTTAGAAATAAGAATGAGAAGTGGCCTTCATTTCGGGTATATGTATCGGCTACTGATTTGTTCACAATTACCGGTTATAAAGGTTTGAATCCAGAAATGGATGATACGGGAATGGCTCCTAGTATGGAATCTTGTGGACGAACTCCGGTGACGAGAAGCGTAAGTGTTGGTCTGAATGTTAATTTTTAAGTAGAAAAAGCGATGAAAAATATATATAAAGTGTTGGTTGTGGCATCTGGTCTTTTTGCTATGAGTGCTTGTACCGATTTGACAGAACATATTTATAGCGACAATACGACTGATAATTTTTACAATAATGAAACGGAGGTACTTTCTGCAGTCTTGCGTCCTTATACACATAGTCGTGCTGTATTCGCTTGTCAGTCTCGCCAGAATTATTGGAAAATGAATGAACTTTCGGCCGATCAATTGGCATGGCCGGTAAAAGGTCCTCATGGATATGATGATGGGAGATGGATCCAGTTTCATTATCATACATGGACAAGTATGCATGCTTCCATTGAAGATAGTTGGAACTTGTTTTTCATGGGATTAGGCTTTTGTAATGATGCAATTGAAAATCTTGAAAAACGCGATGCTGAAAGCATGAAAATTACAGAGCAGGAACGTTTGGCTTATATCGCCGAGGCGAAGGCTAATCGTGCTTATTATTATATGGGACTGATGGATCTATGGGGAAATATTCCTATTGTGACTAAAGTCGGCGAACCTGAAATGCCAGCAACAAATAGCCGCCAGGAAGTCTTTGAATTCATTGAATCAGAAATGTTGGCAGTAATAGAGGATCTTCCTTTATTATCAGAAGAGGAACAAAATACCGGACGTTTTACCCGTGCTGCCGGCTATGCAATGTTGGCGACTCTTTATTTGAATGCTGAAGTGTGGACGGGGACTCCTCGTTGGGACGACTGTATTACATATTGCGATAAGTTGATTAAAGGTGAAGGTGGTGCGGCTCATGGCACTATGGAATTGGATAAAGATTTGGTCAGTACGTATAGTAAGGATAATAGTACGGATTCAAAGGAACATATTTTGTCTCTTACTTATGATTATTTGGCATCCGGTTTGTATTGTGGTTGGTCTGGAGACTTTTACCATTTTAATCAAAAATACATCAATGGAGGGATTGCTAATGGCAATGATGGTATCGTTGTGATTCCTTCTGCTTATGATGCTTTTGCAGATAATGATTTGCGTAAAAAAGAATGGATGTTAATAGGTCCTCAGTATGATTACAAAACGGGTGAACCTGTTGTGGGAACATCGGAATATAGTGGTCAACCGTTAGTCTTTGTTAAAGATATTAAACGTTTTAGTGAAGGCAAGACTGATGAATCGACCATGTATACGGGAGAAGAAAATAGTGGTGCTCGTTTTGATAAATATAAAACAGGAGCGTCTGGTGATCCGAACTATTGGGGAAATGACTGGGTATTGTATCGTTTGACAGAAATCTACTTTGATAAAGCAGAGGCGCTGATGCGTAAGAACGGTGGTAAGGCAACTCAGGATGCCGTTGATTTAATTAATGCCTGTCGTCAGCGTGCATTTTCTGCCGAAGATTGGGAGAATGCTAAATATTCTGTGGCAACATTGACTATGGATGAATTATTGGCAGAACGCGGACGTGAGTTCATTTTTGAAGGAAAACGTCGTACTGATTTGATTCGTTTCGATAAGTTTGGAACAGGTGACTGGTGGGATGGAAAAAACTCTGATGAACATTATGAAATATTTCCGATCCCTTATCAGCAGGCAACTTTGAATCCGAATCTGGATCAAAACCCGGGATATAATCAGTAATTTGATTGGAATTTGGAATAAAGTAATCTTTAGAATTTATTTTTGTTAAAATATCCCTGTTCTTTGTGAAATACATGGAGCAGGGATTACAGTGGATGTGTGAACAGTATATTGTTTAAGTTTTAATTGAATAGTTGTGTTATGAAAATAAATATATTAATATCGATAAGTTTATTATTGTGTTCTTGTCAGGCAAAATTACCGGTGAATGTTCCTGAATTGTCAGATGGGAATCCGACAACCTGTTTCGTGGGAACGGAAGGGGTAAATAAAGTGATTTTTGATGAACAATATACTGTTCCCATCCAAAGTTATAAAATCTATTCGTCCGGCGAGATGCCTGTTCATGATCCGTCTGCCTGGACATTGAAAGGTTCCTATGACGGGAAGAACTGGGTGGTTGTGGATGAACGGAAAGACCAGACGTTCTGTTCCCGCTATCAGGAAATTCTTTGTTCGATAACCAAACCTTCCAATTATAAACAGTATATGCTGGAAGCTGCTACGGCAGTTGGTGATACATTGGTGTTGGGAGATGTGGTGTTGTTCGATGAGAATCTGAATGCCGGCTGGGAGGATTTCAAATATCCGGAAATCGATTACGAAGTGATTGATCCGGAAACTAAGGGGGCTGCCATTTATGCGGATCTTGTCCAGAATCCGGACGAATACATACGTTATCATGCTCGAAAGGTAGCCGAAATTCTTTTCTATTCGGCAAAAGATACGATGAATGATGTTCAAAAGGTTCATTATACGTTGAAAGATTATGACGGAGTTTCAGCCAAGAGTGGTAATCCGGCCAATACCTCGATTGTTTACAGCACTCGGCATATTGAGAAATCAGCGAACGAATCCCTCTATAAGCTCGACTTTGAAACACGTGGTGTCCTGTTTCATGAATTGGTACACGCCTATCAGTTCGAACCGAAAGGAATCGGTTCCTATTCAACCAACAAAACATTCTGGGCTTGTATCGAAGGGCTGGCGGATGCAGTCCGTGCCCAGGCCGGATATTTCGATATGAGTACCCGCAAACCGGGTGGTAACTGGATGGACGGTTATCGTACGACCGGCTTTTTTATCCAATGGCTGACGACTAAAGACCCGGATGCCATCCGCAAGTTCCATGAGACGGTCCGTGACCTCGACGAATGGAGTTTCGACAAGGCGATGAAGCGTATGTTCGGTGAAGACGCCAGCATTGAAGGGCTGTGGAATGAGTATCAAGCCTTTTTATCAAAATAAATATAGAAACAAGATATCATGAAGAAGACAATTCTTTTATTTTCAGCTTTGCTGATCTTTGGGAACTTGTCCGCCCAAGATAAGGCAGCATTGGTGAATCCGATTATTGGGACAAACGGGATGGGACATACGTTTCCGGGGGCTTGCGTGCCTTTCGGACTGGTTCAGTTGAGCCCGGACACGGACACGATCCCTCATAACGTGGATGGCAAGTATCAGCCGCGTGCTTATGAATATTGTGCCGGCTATCAACATAAGGACAGCAGTATCGTCGGGTTCAGCCATACGCATTTCAGCGGAACCGGACATTCCGACCTCGGCGATATCCTGATTATGCCGGCTACCGGTGAATTGAAACTGAATCCCGGAACGGCAACCGACCCGGATGGTGGCTACCGTTCGCGTTTCTCACACGATACGGAGGTATCCCGTCCCGGCTACTATGAAGTGATGCTGGCCGACTACGGCGTGAAAGCACAACTGACGGCAACCAAGCGGGTGGGTGTGCATAAATATACGTTCCCGAAAGAAGCGAAGAACCAGCGAATCATCTTGGATATGATTCATGGTATCTACAATTACGACGGAAAAGTCCTTTGGACGAATATCCGGGTCGAAAACGATACGCTGGTTACAGGCTATCGTATCACGAACGGATGGGCGCGTACCAACTATACCTACTTTGCCATGTCTTTCTCCAAACCGGTCATTCATTACGGATGCGAGGAAAAAGCAAAAGTCAATTACCGGGGTGGATACGGCAAATTCAATATGAAAGAAAACTTTCCGGATATAGGCGGACGCAAGATCGTTGCTTATTTCGATTTCGATCCGGCGGTTTCCGAGGAATTAGAAGTGAAAGTGGCGCTTTCCGGCGTAAGCACGGATGGCGCTTTGAAAAATCTGCGGGCTGAAGCCTCCGGCTATAATTTTGACCGGTTGGCGGCTCGTGCCAGTGAAACCTGGAATAAGGAATTGTCCGTTATCGAAGCCAATGGCACGGACGACCAGTTGGCGATGCTGTACACCTCTTTGTATCACACCATGATCAATCCTTGTGTCTATACGGATGTGGACGGACAGTATCGCGGGTTGGATCATAATATCCACAAGGCGGACGATTTCACGAACTACACGGTCTTTTCCGTTTGGGACACCTATCGTACCCTGCATCCGCTGTTCAACATCATCAACCGCCGGGTAAATACGGATATCGCCCGCTCCATGCTGAAGCATTGTGAGCAAAGCGTGCATAAGGCTTTGCCTATCTGGAGCCATATGGCAAATGAAAACTGGTGCATGATCGGATATCATTCCGTTTCCGTTTTGGCTGATGCCGTAGCGAAAGGCCTTCCGTTGGATAAGGAAGAGGTTTTGAAAGCGATGGTGAGTAGTTCCACGATCCCTTATCTGGACGGGACTGGCGAATATATGGAAAAAGGGTATGTCGCACTTGACCATAACGGCAGCGCCGCTTCCCTGACGTTGGAATATGCTTATGATGACTGGACTATCTACCACACGGCGCTTTTGGCCGGCAACCGTTCTGTTGCCGATATCTATAAAAAACGGGCGGCCAATTATACGAATGTCTTCGATACGAATATCGGTTATGCCCGTCCCCGTTATGCCGACGGACGCTGGAAAGAGAATTTCAACCTGCTGAGTACGCATGGAGAAGGTTTTATCGAAGGAAATGCACTGAACTATTCTTTCTATGTGCCGCAGGATGTAAACAACATGATCCGCCTGATGGGAGGCGACAAGTCTTTTGTCTCCAAGCTCGATTCCCTGTTTACGATGCACCTGCCTGCCGAGTTTTTCGCCCAGACCGAGGATGTGACGGAGGAAGGTTTGCTGGGCGGCTATGTGCATGGCAACGAACCGAGCCATCATATCCCGTTCCTGTATGCCTGGACCTCGCAACCCTGGAAAACGCAATACTGGCAGCGTGAAATCATGAATAAGATGTACCGCAATAATATCGACGGCCTGTGCGGTAACGACGATTGCGGACAAATGTCGGCCTGGTATATCCTGTCTTCGATGGGATTCTATCCGGTTTGTCCGGGAACGGACCAGTATGTGCTGGGCGCTCCCTATTTGCCTTATATAAAGGTAACGCTGGAGAACGGCAAGACATTCGAAGTGAAGGCCGACAAGGTGAGCGACAAAAACCGCTATGTCAAGTCGGTCAAGCTGAATGGCAAACCCTATACGAAAGGGTTCATTACCCAGCAGGACATCATGGACGGCGGCACGCTGACGTTCGAAATGACCTCTTCCCCTAATAAAAAACGTGTTTTTAACGGGACAGACAGACCGTATTCCCTGTCTTCAAATTAATTAAACATATTCTATCCATGAAGAAATTATTTATTTTAGCGATTACGCTTTGCAGCAGCCTCTTTACGGTGGATGCGACCGACAAAAAGGACCTGGTGGATTACGTGAATCCGCTGGTCGGAAGCCAGTCGAAAATTTCTCTCTCGACAGGTAATACTTATCCGGCGATTGCCATGCCCTGGGGTATGAATTTCTGGATGCCACAGACCGGAAAGATGGGAGACGGCTGGGCGTACACATACGACGCGGACAAGATCCGTGGTTTCAAGCAGACTCATCAGCCCAGCCCGTGGATCAACGATTACGGACAGTTTGCCATTATGCCCGTTACCGGTAAAGTGGTGTTTAACCAAGATAAACGTGCCAGCTGGTTTTCCCATAAGGCGGAAGTGGCAAAACCGAATTATTACCGGGTGTATCTGGCTGACCATGACGTTGTGACGGAAATCACGCCGACGGAACGTGCCGCCATGTTTCGCTTCACTTTCCCCGAATCGGACAACTCGTATGTGATTGTCGATGCTTTCGACCGTGGTTCTTATGTCAAGATCATACCCGAAGAAAACAAGATCATTGGCTATACGACTCGTAACAGCGGAGGGGTGCCTCAGAACTTCCGCAACTATTTCGTCGTCGTGTTTGACAAGCCTTTTACTTATAAGGCGACTGTCGGTGATGATGAGATCCGCAAAGGCGAGACTGAAGCGAAAGAGAACCATACCGGTGCCATTGTCGGTTTTTCCACCCGCAAGGGCGAGATTGTCCATGCTCGCGTAGCTTCTTCTTTTATCAGCCCTGAACAGGCTGAACTGAACCTGAAAGAATTGGGCGATCGTTCGTTTGACGAAATAGCCGAGGCTGGTCGCCAAGTGTGGAATGAAACTTTAGGACGTATCGCCGTGGAAGACGACGATGTGGACAAACTACGCACATTCTATTCCTGCCTGTACCGTTCGCTGCTTTTCCCGCGCAGCTTCTACGAACTTGATGCAAACGGAAAAGTTGTACATTACAGTCCGTATAACGGAGAAGTGCTGCCGGGGTATATGTTTACCGATACCGGTTTTTGGGATACGTTCCGTTGCCTGTTCCCCTTCTTGAACCTGATGTATCCGGATATGAATACGAAGATGCAGGAGGGGCTTGCCAATACCTATAAGGAGAGCGGCTTCCTGCCGGAATGGGCAAGTCCGGGACATCGTGGTTGCATGGTCGGCAATAACTCGGCTTCTGTTGTGGCGGATGCTTACCTGAAAGGGCTTCGCGGATATGATATCGAGACGCTTTGGGAGGCTGTCGTGCATGGGGCTAACAGTGTACATCCAAGGGTAAAATCGACCGGACGTCTGGGATATGAATATTACAATAAATTGGGCTATGTGCCTTATAACGTGAAAATCAACGAAAGTGCCGCTCGTACGTTGGAATATGCTTATGACGACTGGGCCATCTATAAACTAGGTAAGGCTTTGGGCAAACCTGAATCCGAAATTGCCGTTTTCGCGAAACATGCTATGAATTATAAGAACCTATTCGATCCTGAAACCAAGTTGATGCGTGGCCGTAACGAGGACGGTTCGTTCCAGTCTCCTTTCAATCCGCTGAAATGGGGAGACGCTTTTACGGAAGGTAACAGTTGGCATTATACCTGGTCGGTCTTCCATGATCCGCAGGGACTGATCGACTTGATGGGAGGAAAGACAGGTTTCAACGCCATGATGGATTCCGTATTCAATGTCCCGCCTTTGTTCGATGACAGTTATTACGGTGGTGTGATCCATGAAATCCGCGAAATGCAGATTATGAATATGGGTAATTATGCGCATGGTAACCAGCCGATCCAGCACATGATCTACCTATACAACTATTCCGGCGAACCCTGGAAAGCGCAGTATTGGGTGCGTGAAGTGATGGACAAGCTCTATTTCGCGACTCCTGACGGCTATTGCGGTGATGAGGATAACGGACAGACTTCGGCATGGTATGTATTCTCGGCCCTCGGTTTCTATCCGGTTTGTCCGGGTACGGACCAATATATCTTAGGGTCTCCGTTGTTCAAAAACGTGACGCTGAACCTGGAAAACGGCAAGAAGGTCGTGATCAAGGCTAATAATAATGGCGAGGCGAACCGTTACATCTCGTCCATGAAAGTGAATGGCAAGAACTATACGAAGAATTATCTGACACACGGCGACTTGATACGTGGCATGAACATTCTTTATAATATGTCGGCCACACCGAACAAGAGCCGAGGTACGCAGGAGAGTGACGTTCCTTACTCTTTCTCCAATGAATTGGGAAAATAAATAAGATTGCATATAGATGGCTGGAAGTATTAATATTAACATAAGCACTTAATTATAATAGGACTTTCAGTCTAACTATAATCAAAAGGGCTATTTGGACCTTGTTTCAGATAGTCCTTTTTATTTATAACGACAATAGTTTGAATATGAAATTACGAATTTGTACTTTGATCGCTGTGTCGTGTGCCGCCTTATCCGGCACGGCACAGAATGAAAAGTTGACGGAATACGTCAATCCGCTGGTAGGAACGGATGGTTATGGCAATGTGTATCCGGGAGCGCAGATCCCGTTCGGAGGGATCCAGATCAGCCCGGATACGGATGCTAAATATTATGATGCGGCTGCCGGTTATAAATATAACCACACTTCTATCCTGGGCTTTAGCCTGACGCAT
>ERZ780162.1715-NODE-1715-length-14704-cov-3.841491_pt1 | contig 14704 bp, 11 predicted proteins | sample MGYA00511474_ERZ780162 | MGnify/ENA primary metagenome ERZ780162 (study PRJEB29588, sample SAMEA2143633) | human gut metagenome | biome: human gut; feature: human-associated habitat; material: faeces | place: Denmark | collected 2008/2010 ...
AGTCCCTGGTGGCGTAGTCTTTATTTGAGCCGTCCAAGTTTTGGGGCGCAGTTCACTTTTGCGATCGGGGTCTTCGTTAGTGCTGATTAAACACATCCTGTGTTCTTGCCAGGCCCTTTTCCAGCAGCGATTCAACTGCTTCGGCGGCACGCTGGCATGCCTGGTCGAAATCGTCCTTTGCATCCTTTTTCGGAGTGCCAAGCACGAAATCTACCACGCTCATCCTTCCGGGAGGACGGCCGATGCCAGTGCGCACACGCAAGAACTCGCGCGAACCGCACTTTTCGATGATGGACTTCAAGCCGTTATGACCTGCATGCCCACCGCCCTTCTTAACCTTCACGGTGCCTGGGTCGATATCAAGCTCATCATGGATAACAATAAGCTCTTCAACCGGGCAATCGTATTCCTTGCACAGCTTCGACGTAGGCCCGCCGGAAAGGTTCATGAAGCTCTGGGGCTTCGCCAAAATAACCTTTTCAATACTGCCATCGGAATGGCGCAGCTTGCCTTCGCCCACCAAAGCACCGCACGTGTTCTTCCAGTAGGTTACGCCCCATTCGCTGGCCAAAAGGTCTACTACCTCAAAGCCCGCGTTATGGCGCGTATGCGCGTATTCTTCTCCTGGGTTGCCCAGGCCAACTACTACGCGCATGTCTTACAGGGCAAACTCTGGGTCGAACAGCGAAGCAACCGACTTGTTGTCGTATACGTTGTTGATGGCACGAGCCAAAAGCGGAGCAACAGAAATAACGTTGATTTTGCCGGTCTGCTTTTCCTGAGGAACAGCAACGGTGTTGCAAACTACCAGCTCGTCGATCTGGGAGTTTTTAATGCGCTCGTAAGCAGGACCGCTGAAAATAGGATGCGTAGCGCATACATATACCTTTTCAGCGCCCTTCTGCTTCAACGTGGCAACAGCAGCGCAAAGGGTACCAGCGGTATCAATCATGTCGTCGTTAACGATGCAGATTTTGTCATTAACGTCGCCGATAAGTGCCGTGATTTCAGCCTTGTTATGACCAGGACGGCCCTTGTGCATGATAGCCAGGTCGGAATGAAGCATGTCGGAAAGCTTCTTTGCAGCCTTAGCGCGGCCAACGTCGGGGCTTACTACGCAGAGCTTTTCGGTGTCGATGTTCTTCTTGCGGAAGTAATCGGCAAAGATGGGCAGCGCGGTCAGGTGATCTACCGGAGTATCAAAGAAGCCCTGGATCTGGCCCTGATGCAGGTCGATGGTAATGGTGCGGTCAATACCAGCAGCAGTCATGATGTTGGCAACCAGCTTAGCCGTAATAGGCTCACGTGCAGCAGCCTTGCGGTCCTGACGAGCATAGCCATAGCAAGGAACAACGGCGTTAACGGTACGAGCAGAAGCGCGCTTTGCCGCGTCGGCCATAATAAGCAGCTCCATTACTGCTTCGTTAACGTTAGGCGTGGAAGTGGACTGTACGATGAATACGTCTGCGCCACGAACACTCTCAAGATAACGTGCGTAAATTTCACCGTTCGAGAACTTCTCGAGCTTCACGTTGCCGAGCGTGGTGCCCAGCGCAGTGGCAATATCCTCAGCCAGCTCGGGACAGGTTGACCCGGCGAATACCGCCATGGTCTTGGTCATGTTGCTCATTAGTTCTTCTTCCTCTCGTTCCAATGCTCAATTTCCGTTTGGCGGGCACGGCCCAAACCAAGGGCCCCCGCAGATACGTCTTTGGTGATAACAGATCCGGCTCCGATAAGGGAGTTTTCCCCCAGCGTTACCGGAGCAACCATCATTACGTCACTGCCAACAAAGCAGTTGTCGCCGATGGTGGTAGGCCATTTCTTTTCGCCATCGTAATTGCAGGTGATGCTGCCGGCGCCAATGTTAACGCCTTCACCCATAGTGGTGTCGCCGATGTAGCTCAAGTGCGGCACCTTGCTGCCCTTGCCGATGGTAGATTTCTTGATTTCCACGTGCGTGCCCGCCTTGGAGCCTTCGCACATGTGCGTGCCAGGACGCAGATACGCACGAGGACCGCACGTAACATCAGCGTCAAGAACGGTTTCGATAGCCACGGTTTCTTCGACCTGGCAATTAGCCCCCACCGTAGTGTCGGTAAGGCGGGAATTGGGGCCAACAACGCTGCCGGTGGCAATGGAGGTAGCACCCATAAGGAAGGTCATGGGCAAAATCTCAACATCGGGCTCGATGGTTACGTCAGGGCCGATCCACGTAGTGGCGGGATCCATGATGGCTACACCGTTGTCCATATGCATGCCGTTGATGCGCTGCTGCAGCACCTTGGTGGCTTCTGCAAGCTGGCGGCGGGAATTAACGCCCAGGCATTCGGATGCGTCTTCGGCTTTCAAGCCAAGAACGCGCTTGCCCTGGTTGCGGGCAATGCCCAAAACATCGGTAAGATAGTATTCGCCCTGCGCATTGTCGGTGGAAACTTCTTCCAGCGCAGCAAACAGGGTTTCGATGTCGAAGCAATAGAAACCGGAATTGCATTCCGTAACCGCCGCCTGTTCAGGCGTGCAGTCTTTCTGCTCAACGATTTCCTGAACGTCGCCTGCCGCATCGCGAATAATGCGGCCGTAGCCCGTGGGGTTTTCCGCTTCCATGGTCAGAACAACCACGGCAGCGTTGGCCTCTTCGCGCGTGCGAACAAGCTCGGCGATGGTTTCAGCGCGTACCAGCGGGGAATCACCCGTAAGCACCACCAGGGAACCAGTGCGACCTTTGAGCGCACCACGAGCGGCAAGAACCGCATGGGCAGTACCCAGCTGCTCTTCCTGAACAACCGTGGTTACGTCGGTAAGGAGAGGCTCTACCTGCTCCCTGCCGTGGCCCACCACGCCAACAACGGAATCGATGCCCGCAGCATGCGCGGCATCGACGACCCAACGAACAAGGGGCTTACCAAAAATCTGGTGAGCCACCTTGGGTTTAGATGATTTCATGCGGGTACCTGCACCCGCAGCAAGAATAAGAGCTGATGCTTCCATGGACGCCTTTCTGCTCAATTGCCTATGCGTCCTCAGTATAGCAAACGAAAACCAACGCTACCGCTGCTCCGCAATAACCAAACCGGAGCAAAGCGCATCAAGCAAAACAATGGCGTAATGTTGAGCCGAACGATCAGCGCCAGCGTCTTCCCATCCCTCTTCAGGCAGGCGAACGGCAATACGGCGCTGATGGCCTTCCGTTGCCATAAGAGCCTGACCAACGCGGTCGGGAAGGCTTTCTTCGTCTACGAAATCTACCGTGGGAACCGTGGAAGCGGGCTTTTCGTTGCCAACCAAAATTTGCACGAAATACATGCTTTCATCGGGAGCAACCAGCAACGAATCAGCGCTGGTAACCTTCGATGCCGGAGTAGTGGCAAGCGCCAAGTTCGACATACGAGCAGCAACCGAACGAGTGAATTCCGATGTGCCGAAAAGGCAGATAAGGTTCGATTCGAGCACCTGAGCCGCGCGGGCAAAGCCCAAACGGGGAACGGGGCTGAAGGAATCCTTGCCCTTCCAGGAATGCTGCAGGTGCAAAAGCGCGCGGAACGTGAATGCACCGGCAATGCCGTCGGTGGGCAAGCCCATGTTCAACTGGAAACGACGCAGCGCATCTTCCGTATGGACACCAAAAATGCCGTCGGCAATACCGCAAGAAAAGCCCAGCGCGGAAAGAGCTTCCTGGAGCGTACGCACATCGGCACCGTGGAAGAACGGGACGCGCAAGAACAAGTTGCGGTCGCCCAATTCGAACGACGCGTCAACCAATTTGGTCCAAACGGCGTTGTCCACCTCAGCGCGCGGTTCGATACCGCAATCACGGCACAGCGACAAAACAGCATTTTCCGTTTCGGCACCAAAGGTGCCCGTTACCTGGTCTTCAGCCAGATAACCAGCCTTTACGAGCCTGTGCTGCACATCTTCAACTGCAGCGCCGGAATCGTTTTTCTTAATAGGATCCATATGCTTCACTACTTAAGTCGATCAACGAACCAATCTGCCATCGACGCTAAAAGGTCGCGCATCTTCGATTCGGGCAGGATTTTCGCAAGGCGCTCCTGAGCATTGGCGGTTAGCTTCTCTGCATAAGCGCGCGCATAATCGATGCTGCCAGCCTCACGCATGATGGAAACAGCTTCCTCGAGAATTGCCGGATCCGTTTCCTTAGAGGAAAGAATCTCTACCAAGCGTTCCCGCTTTGTGGTGTTCTGCAGCGCATGAACCACAACAAGCGTGCGCTTGCCTTCAGTAATATCGCTGCGATAGTCTTTTTCTTTCGCTTCCTTGGTGCCAACCAGGTTAAGCAAGTCGTCCTGAATCTGGAACGCAAGGCCAGTATCCAAACCATAAGCACGAAGAGCTTCAACCTGCTCTTCCGTACCGCCGCCAACCATAGCGCCAACAGCCAGAGGAACCGCGCCGGAATAGTGCGCGGTTTTGTGCGTTGCCATAACCAGATAATCTTCCGGAGTGATGTCATAGCGACCATCACGAGCCCAACCGATATCAAGAGCTTGGCCTTCCACCGTGCTCTGGGCCATGGAAACCAGCTCGATGGCAACGCGCACCTTCATGGAATCGGAAAGCAACGGGTCGCGCATAACGATGCCGTTTACGATGGACAGGGCCAAGTCGCCCGCGTTGATGGCAAGACCTTCGCCCTGGGTAAGGTGCATGCAAGGCTCGCCACGGCGCAACGATGCCTCATCGGCAATATCGTCGTGAATAAGAGCGGCCGTATGGAAGTGTTCGATAGCGGCAGCGGCGGAAAATGCGCGACGGATATCGCCACCTACCGCAGCACATGCCGCAACGCAGATAAGAGGACGATGACGCTTGCCACCGTTCTGGCTGTACTTCATAAGCGGAGCGTACAGGTACTTGTCCATATCGGGGTGGCTACCCGCAGGAATGAACGTGTTGATGATGTCGCCGACTTTGTCCGCATAGCGGCTCAGGTACGATTCGAACAGCGCGGGCGATCCGGTTTGGGCAGATGCATCTTCTGTCTTGCAGTATGCCTCGAAATCCTTGATGTTTTGGACGATCTTGGGATCCTGCATGTAAGGTGCGATGTCTGTCATCTTCAACGCTTTCGTTTATAACCGAGTGCCCGCTAAAACGGGGCACTGCTGAATTCAGAACTGGTAGGAGCGGTGGGACTCGAACCCACAAACCCGAAGGTGGCGGATTTTAAGTCCGCTGTGTATGCCAATTCCACCACGCTCCCGTGTTGCCCCTAACGGGCAAGCGCTACCATCATAGCAAAAATAATCCTTAACGCACGGCTAAGGATTATTCCCATGAAAGCTCTTTGGTGAACAAACCTTGGCCAATAAGCAAGATTTGTTTATTTCCCCTGCTCATAGGCACCAAGGATCAAACCTTGAAGGATGTCCGATTCACTAACTGTGAAGGATTTGCAATCTGATGCCGCAAGCACTTCAAGTAAAATGCCCAAGCCGGCAACAATAACCGAAGCGCGTTCAGGCTGAAGACCCACTACATGTTTGCGGTCTGCAAGGGGCATGCTGGATAGCTGGCGGTACAGGCAGTCCAAGGTTTCACTTGAAACCGTAACGCCATCAACCAAAGAAGAATCGTACACTTCCATCTTCTTGTCCATGGAAACAACGCTTGTTGCCGTGCCCGCCACCGCAACAATACGGTCGATTGCAACCCCCTTGTTTTTCGCATGTTCGAAAAAAGTCTTGAATTCGTGTTGAACCCAGGTGCGAGCCTGCGCCAATTCAAGTTCAGCCGGAGGATCGGAAACATAGAAGCGCTCCGTCATACGGCGGCATCCAACGTTGAACGAATGCGCCAACTTCGGAGCTTCACCGCCAACGCCCAGCACCACCTCGGTGGAGCCGCCACCGATATCGGCAACCAGAAGGTTTTCGCCTTCGTACCCGCGCGAAGCGCCACGAAATGAAAGAGCCGCCTCGCGTTCGCCTTCTATAACGGAAAGCTCTACGCCCAAATCGTGCAACTTCCCCACCAAAGCGTCGGAATTCTTCGCATCGCGCGAAGCGCTGGTAGCAACAGCCACGATGGGGATTTCGGGTTGCTGTTCGGTGCGATAGCTATTTACAATTTCGATGTATTCGCCAATTTGCGCAACCACACGCTGAATAGCATCTTCCTGGAGGACGCCCGTTTTATCGACACCAACACCAAGGTTGGTTATAACACAACGGCGCTCAAGCTCATGAAGCACGCCATCTTGAACCTCTGCCAATAGCAATCGGCACGTTACCGTGCCGATGTCGAAAGCTGCAATACGTTTTAAATTAGTGGCCATAGCCAAAGATCACATCCAAAAAGCCGGAATACCACGTGTCGGGAGCTGCCACGCTACCAGCGGGAATGGCGTAGACGCGATCGTTTGAACGCGAAGTGTCGGTTGAAGGGGTTACTCCTTCAACCGAAACAACATGTTCGCCCGGACGTATCCATCCCAACTCGGAGCGAGCATAATCCTCAATGCCTTCATCGGTATTAAGGTAATCAACCTGATTTTGCATCTGGGTATTGTATTCCTGAAGCGCATCGTATTCAGCTTGGAGCTGCTGAAGCTGACGTGTTTCGTTGTAGTAATTCTGGCAAGGGAAATAGAGCATGGTTACCGCAAACACAACGGCAATAAGCGAAACGATGCCGCGCGTTGCCCATGCGGAAATAGACCCCGTAAAAGGCACGGCAAACGGTAGCGAAAAACCGCGCTTGCCGTTTTCGCCTTCAGCCATGCTGCGCACCGACTTACGCTGGGTTGAACCCATGCGCATATCGTATACGGCGGCGCGGCTACCTTGCTCTTGCTGCTCAGCACGCGCACGTGCCCTTTCGCGAGCTCCGATAGTGCGATCGAATTCACGATCGGCCTTTGCGGCACGGAAACGCTTGCGGATCTCGCGAGAGAAGCTTTCGTTCTGCTTGCGCTGAGCTGAACGACGCGCTGCTGCGTGTTCTTCACCTTCCGCAGACGCATCGTCTATGCGACGGGAACGAGCACCACGTGCGGCATCGATGCGAGAAGCAGCATAGCCAGAGGGCGCCTGGGGCTGATAGCCTCTACGAGCCTGAGCGCGAGCTGACGAATAACGACGGTCGCCCGCGGAAACAGACGAAGAATAACCACGACCAGCACGTGGAGCGCTGTGATTGAGATTGAAATCATCGTACCCACGCATAGAGGCGCGCTCCTGAGAAGGGCGCTGGAGCTGGGCATAATTGCCTTCGGCAAAACGAGATGCCGATGCCTCACGGTAAGAACGCGCACTGGAAACACGAGGGGTGTTTGAGCGAGAAGAAGTACGACGAGTCGCGCCTTCTTCGGCATTTCGATGAGCCTCGTAGGCTCTGCGGGAAGAGGATGAGGGTGAAACGGTACGCGGAAGCGAAGCCTCGCGGGCTTTCACCTCATCGAACGAAAGAATGTTCGCTTGTCGCGTCACGAAAAGAAGACCCCTTGAGCATCGTAGTGTGGTTAAGTAGTGCGTTTAATGCTTTGAAGTTCAACTACTATACCACAGGCATCAGTCCGAAATAGACCCTTGATTAAAAGAAAGAAAGGCTGCACAAAGCAGCCTTTCTTTTTACGGTAACGTTACTAAGTAACACCAGTTGATTGTCAAAAATGGAACTAAAGGAGTCCCTTTTCGGATGCGAGAGTCGCTTATTCCTCTTCGTCGAGGGCAGCAGCGATTTCGTCGGTGATGTCCATGGTGTGATATACGTTCTGAAGGTCTTCGAGCTCTTCCAGACGGTCTACCAGGCGCATAACCTTCTTTGCATCAGCAACAGTAACTTCGGTAGGCGTGGTGGGCTCCATGATGAATTCGGCGCCCTTAACTTCGATGCCCTGCTCTTCCAGGCCCTTCTTAACCGTCATAAGATCGGTGGGAGCGGTATATACGATCCACTCTTCGCCAGCGTCTTCGTAATCGGAACCGCCAGCCTCGGCAACAGCCATCATGAATTCGTCTTCGTCGACAGCGTTTTCCTTGTCGGCGACCTTCTTCTGCTCGGACTTGATAACCTTTTCTACCAGGATCTGGCCCTTCTTTTCGAACTGAAAAGCAACAGAACCGGAAGTACCCAGGTTGCCGCCATGATGGTTGAAGGCAGCACGAACATCGGCAGCGGTGCGGTTACGGTTGTCGGTCAGAGCGTCGCAGTAGATAGCAACACCGCAGGGGCCATAGCCCTCGTACACAACCGTTTCGTAGTTAGCAGCGTCTTTGCCGGAGCCAAAAGCCTTGTCGATAGCGGTCTTGATTTTGTCCTTAGGCAAGGAATAGCTCTTTGCCTTATCAATAGCGGCTGCCAGGGAAGCGTTGTTTTCAGGGTTCGGGTCGCCGCCTTCCTTCGCCGCAACGGTAATGTTACGGGAAAGCTTGGAGAACAGCGCGGAGCGCTTTGCGTCCTGAGCTGCCTTACGATGCTTGGTGGTTGCCCATTTTGAATGCCCTGACATATATGTACCTTTCCGTGGGTGATATTCCGACCCGATATTTTAGCACAATCACCTAATTAGTGCTTGACAGGCACTTCGGGGTTAAAATCCCCTCAACGTATAATTCAAACAAACCCGCAACAGCAAAGGAACGCCATGCCCCTCATCGAGCTCACCAACTTAGACGATGCCCGTTTACGCGTATTTTCCAGCATGACCGATTCCGAGCTGCGCGACCCCAAGCAGCTGGTGGGCCTTCGCCTTGCAGCAGGCAGTGAAGTGTCCGACGAGGGTTTATTCATTGCCGAATCGCGCAACGTGATTGATCGAGCCATGGATGCAGGACTTACTCCTTTTGCTCTGCTAACCGATAAGCGCTGGGCCCCTGCGTGCGAAGAAGTATTTGCTCGCATCGATGCTGCCGCCCCAACCACTCCCCTGTTCGTTGGCACGCACCAACAGGTTTTTGAGCTTACCGGCTACGAGCGCACGCGTGGTCCGCTTGCGGCTTTTCACCGACCCGCCCTGCCTGACGTTGCCACCTTGCTTAATGATGCAACGCGCGTTGCCATCTTGGAAGATGTGACGAACTTCACCAATATCGGTGCGATATTCCGTTCGGCCGCCGCGCTGGGAATGGATGCCGTGCTGGTTACCCCTGGGTGTCACGACCCGTTCTACCGTCGCGCCAACCGCGTTTCTATGGGAACCGTGTTCCAGGTACCATGGACGCGCATCGGGACTGAACACAATTGGGCAGAAGAGGGAGTGCCGCTACTGAACCGGCTCGGATTCACCGTTGCGGCCCTGGCGCTGGAAAACGATTCCGTCACACTTCAGAATGAGCACATCGCAGGCGCCAAAAAACTGGCACTTGTCCTGGGAACCGAAGGCGATGGCTTGGCGCCTTCCACTATTGCCAATTGCAACTACACCGTGAAGATTCCTATGGCGCATCAGGTTGATTCGCTCAATGTGGCCGCTGCCAGCGCAGTTGCCTTCTGGGAAGTCCGCGGCCAGTATCTCTAAGCTGGAACGGTACCGGATCCCCCCCCTAAACATGACATGCCAGAATTGTAAAAGCAGGTGCCGTTTTATCATCCAGCAAAAGGCAGAGCCTCGCTTGCGACAAATTACGCAAGCGAGGCTCTGCCTTTTAAACGAGAAAACTGCACCCTTCCCTATATTCCCAGTCTTCGACTCCCAATACGGGAATCTGGTACCTGCTTCTATTTTTCCACGTGGTTGCCGCGGTTTACGAATTCAGGCTTCAGCAGCACTACGCCGCCGCGTTCCTCGATTTCTTCGGTGGTCATGCGGGTATTGAGCTCGGCTGCGAATTCGTCAAGGCCGATGCCGCAACGTTCCAGCAAAACCATGAGGTGATACACCACATCGGCTGCTTCATAGCGCAGGTGGTTAACCTGTGCGTCGTCGCCCTCGTTGTATACAACGTCCTTCGCCGCAAGCGTAGCCTCATGAGCCTCTTCGGCAACCTTCTTCAAAAGCGTATCGATATCTCCCGTAAGCAAACGATGCGTGTAGCTTTCATCGCCCGCATTGCGGCGCTCATGGATGGTGTGCGCCAACGATTCCAGCGAAGCACCGATTTGGCTTTGCGGAGGAGTACGGTCATCGGAAAGATACGTTTTGGTATTGGGCATCATTTGCTCCCTTTCAACTTTTTGCGACTATCAGAATAGCACTCTAAATGCAGATACCGCATGGCGCTTTAGTGCACTAAAGAAGCCTTCTCCAAAGAAACAAAAAGGCGCGTCCCACTCAGGGACGCGCCTTTGATGCGATTAGCTTTCGCTCGGATTATTCTTCGCCCGAAGAGGAGTCGGAATCAGCATCCGTGCTGTGGAAGCCAAGGTCGTTGGCACCCAGCAGAGCGTCGAGCTCTTCCAGGTTGCGCTGATAGGAGCGCGGAGGCAGAGCCTCGCCCAGCATGTCCTCGCCTTCAGTGCTGAAGGTTGCGGGCTGGTCGCCGCCGATAAGCACGGTGTCGTCAGGAGAGAACACCATGTCGAGCAGCTGGCTCATGTCATCGCGAGAAGCGTTCAGGTCGTCTTCGATCACATGAGACAAGCCATGCTTTTCGAGACCTTCCTTCAGCTCTTCGATAGCCTTGGTACCAATGCCCTCGATGCGAAGCAGGTCGTCTTCGGTGTGGCCAACCAGGTCAGCCACGGTTTCGATGCCAGCCTCAGAGAACTTGTTGGCCCAACGCTGCGACACGCCCAGGTCGTCGTAGATATACAGACGAGCATCCTCATCGGAAAGGTTGTTGCCACGGTAGCCCGACGTGATGGAAGCAAAGTAGCTTGCATAGTCGGAGCCAGCGCCCAGGTAGCCATCGCCATCAAGCGACCAATCCTGCGGCTGAGGCAACAGCTCTTCGATCTCGCGAAGCGCCTCAGGAGCGGAATCGGGCAGACGATCGGAGTCAACCTTGTCAACGGCCACACCGCGATAGGTAAGGCCCACATCGTGATAACGCTTAAGGCCGGTACCAGCCGGGATAGGCTTACCGATAATAACGTTTTCCTTCAGGCCCTGCAGGGTATCAACCTTGCCCTCGATAGCGGCATCGGTAAGAACCTTGGTGGTTTCCTGGAACGATGCAGCAGACAGGAACGAATCGGTTGCCAGCGAAGCCTTGGTGATGCCGAGCAGCAGAGGCTGACCCACCGGAGGATTCTTGCCTTCCAGAACCAGAGCGTTAGCCGTATCTTCGAATTCGAAGCGGTTAACCTGGCGGCCCGGCAAGTAGTCGGAATCGCCCGGATCGAGAACAGCAACCTTACGCAGCATCTGGCGAGCAATAACCTCGATGTGCTTGTCGTTGATGTCTACGCCCTGGGACACGTACACGTCCTGAACCTGAGCAACGATGTAACGAAGTGTGGTGTTCGGGTCGGTAAGGCGAAGCAGGTCGTGGGGGTTTACAGAACCCTTGGTGAGCTGCTGACCAACTTCGACCTCGCAACCATCGGTAACGCCCGGCAAAAGCGTTGCGCGAGCAGATACCACGTATTCGCGGATGTTGCCTTCCTGGTCATGAACAGTAAGCGTCTTATTCACCTTGTCGGCAGTTACCTGCAAGGTACCAGCGATTTCAGCAAGTACAGCCTGGCCCTTAGGCTTGCGAGCCTCGAAAAGCTCGGTAACACGGGGCAGACCGTGCGTAATGTCTTCACCTGCAACACCGCCGGCGTGGAACGTACGCATCGTAAGCTGCGTGCCGGGCTCACCGATGGACTGTGCAGCAATAATACCAACAGCGGTACCGATGTTAACCGGACGTGCAGTAGCAAGATCCCAACCGTAGCACTTCTGGCAAACGCCGTGCTCTGCATGACAGGTCATGACCGTGCGGATGTTGATGGTAGAGATACCAGCAGCGTCCATAGCGGCAACCTGATCCATGGAGTTGATGAAGTCGCCCGCAGCAACGATAACATTGCCCTCGGCATCCTGGATGTCTTCCAGAACGCAACGACCAACCAGGTTCTCGTCCAACTCGCCCTTATCGTTGTGAATCGGGTAAGGAACGCCGTCGGAAGTACCGCAGTCGATCTCGCGAACGATAACGTCCTGAGCAACGTCAACCAGACGACGGGTAAGGTAACCGGAGTCTGCGGTACGCAGCGCGGTGTCAGCCATACCCTTTCGAGTGCCGTGCGTAGAAATGAAGTATTCCAGAACGGAAAGGCCCTCACGGAAGTTCGACTTAACAGGAATATCGATCGTGCCACCCTTGGTGTCTGCCATCAGGCCACGCATACCAGCAAGCTGACGAATCTGCTTGATGTTACCTCGAGCACCAGAGTCGGCCATCATGAAGATCGGGTTGAAGCTGTCAAAGTTGGCAGCCATTGCCTCGCCGACCTCTTCGTTAGCCTCGGTCCAGATGTCAACAACCTGCTTATGACGCTCTTCAGCGCTCATAAGACCCATCTCGTAGTCTTCCTCGATAGCGGCAACCTTGTTGTCGGCATCGGCAAGAATTGCGTCCTTGCTGGGAGGAACCGTTGCGTCGTAAACGGAAACGGTAATACCAGCGATGGTGGCGTAATGGAAGCCGGTGTCCTTCAAGCCGTCGAGGATAGGCTCAACTTCAGAAAGGGTGTAGCGGTTGCAAACATCCTCTACGATGCGGCCGATTTCCTTCTTGTTCATCTGGTAGTTCAGGAACGGATAATCGTCCGGGAACACACCGTTGAAGATAATGCGACCAATAGTGGTCTGCAGACGCGAACCAGCCTTGTGCTCGTCGAACTTGCCGAATGCGGTTGCAACCAAGGTGTCCTTCGGAAGGCGAACCCAGATCTTAGCCTGGAGGTCGACCTCAGCACGAGCATCGTAGGCGTTGCGAGCATCAGCGAAGTCGATGAATGCACGGCCTTCACCAGGGAAGCCATCACGGGCAGCGGTGAGGTAGTACATACCGATGATCATATCCTGAGTAGGAACGGTCAGCGGACGACCATGTGCAGGAGACTTGATGTTGTTTGCGGAAAGCATCAGTACGCGAGCCTCAGCCTGAGCCTCGGCACCCAACGGTACATGAACAGCCATCTGGTCACCGTCGAAGTCAGCGTTAAATGCCGTACATACCAACGGGTGCAGCTTGATGGCTTTGCCTTCTACCAATACGGGCTCGAACGCCTGAATGCCCAGACGATGCAGCGTAGGTGCGCGGTTCAGCAGTACCGGATGCTCAACGATAACTTCTTCCAGAACATCCCAAACGTAGCTGGCGCCACGATCTACTGCACGCTTTGCAGCCTTGATGTTAGCAGCGTACTCAAGCTCCACCAGGCGCTTCATTACGAAGGGCTTGAACAGCTCGAGGGCCATCTGCTGAGGCAGACCGCACTGATGCAGTTTCAGGTTAGGACCAACAACGATTACGGAACGGCCGGAGTAGTCAACGCGCTTACCGAGCAGGTTCTGACGGAAACGACCCTGCTTACCCTTGAGCATGTCGGACAGGGACTTCAGCGGACGGTTGGAGGCACCGGTGACCGGGCGACCACGACGGCCGTTGTCGAACAGGGAGTCGACGGCTTCCTGGAGCATGCGCTTCTCGTTGTTGAGCATGATTTCAGGGGCGCCGAGCTCGATCAGTCGCTTCAGACGGTTGTTACGGTTGATCACACGGCGGTACAGGTCGTTGAGGTCGGAGGTGGCGAAGCGGCCACCGTCGAGCTGGACCATCGGGCGCAGATCGGGCGGAATGACCGGGATGACGTCCAGGATCATGTTCGCGGGGCTGTTGCCGCCCTTCAGGAAGGCGTCAACGACCTCAAGGCGCTTGACGGCCTTCTCGCGCTTCTGCTTCTGGGAATCCTCGTCGGCGATGATGGCCTTGAGCTTCTCGGCCTCGGAGGGGAGGTCGATGGCAGCGAGCAGGTCGCGGACGGCCTCGGCACCCATACCACCCTTGAAGTACATGGAGTAGTAACGGGTCATCTCGCGGAACAGCGGCTCATCGGAGATGAGGTCGCGCTCAGTGAGCTTCATGAAGGCGTTGAAGGCGTCCGTGCGGAGCTGCTTCTCGTCCTTGCACTCTTCCTCGATGTCGACGATGCCAGAGGCGATCTCCTCGGGGGTCAGCGGCTCCTCGTCGGAGAACTCGTCAAAGTTCTCGGGGTCGCCCTGCTCCTTGAGGGACTCGATCTGACGGGCGCACTCGGCATCGATCTCTTCCAGATCGGCAGCGAGCTCCTCGCGCAGGTCGTCGGCGTCGGCCTCGCGAGCCTCGTAGTCAACCTCGGTGATGATGTAGCTGGCAAAGTACAGAACCTTCTCGAGGTCCTTGGACTTGATGTCGAGCATACGGCTCATCGGGAAGCTCGTGGGGCTCTTGAAGTACCAGATGTGGGACACGGGAGCGGCGAGCTCGATGTGGCCCATGCGGTCGCGACGCACCTTGGCCGAGGTGACCTCGACGCCGCAGCGCTCGCAGACGATGCCCTTAAAGCGGATGCCCTTGTACTTGCCGCAGGAGCACTCCCAGTCCTTGGCGGGACCGAAGATCTTCTCGCAGAACAGGCCGTCCTTCTCGGGCTTGAGGGTACGGTAATTGATGGTCTCCGGCTTCTTGACCTCACCGTGCGACCAGGAACGGATCTGGTCGGCGGAGGCAAGGGAGATCTTTACCGAGTCAAAATCAGTAGCTTCGAAATCTGCCACAGTCAACTACTCCTTATCAGTCGCAGGTGCGGCGAGCTCATCGATCTG
>ERZ780162.1717-NODE-1717-length-14685-cov-3.474094_pt1 | contig 14685 bp, 10 predicted proteins | sample MGYA00511474_ERZ780162 | MGnify/ENA primary metagenome ERZ780162 (study PRJEB29588, sample SAMEA2143633) | human gut metagenome | biome: human gut; feature: human-associated habitat; material: faeces | place: Denmark | collected 2008/2010 ...
ATCCGTTCTTATTAAATCTTATTCCACCTATAGTTTCATTTGTTGCACATTTACCGTTCTTATGCACATAGTACATTCTACCATTAAACTCATTCCATCCTGTAACAGGTCTTCCCTTGGCATCAACAAAATACTTTACACCATTAACCTTTACAATTGATTTCTTACCCGGAATTATTCTCTGTGCATTCTTATTAAACAGATAAAAAACTCCTTTAATCTTGTAATGTCCATCATGAGCTGCAACTCCATTGGATTTAAACCAGTAGTATTTACCATTGATCTTTTTCCATTTATTTCTAACTGGTTTATTATTTACGTAATAGCGATATACTTTCCCTTCCTTCAACAGTCCATTTTTAGGCACTGGCGTCGGTGTCGGTAATGGCAGTTCCGGCGTTATCTCCGGTGAGGGTGTTATTGTAACTGTCGGCTCACTTCCACCCTCCTGTGACAGGTCAGCCGCATAAGCACTTCCTGCTCCAGATGTAAGTGCTGCCGTCAACATCATCGCTGTGAGTGTAACCTTCAGTGCTGTAAATCTTTTCCTCTTCATTTTCTATTCCTCCTGAGAAATTTTGCTCGAAGTTTCCTCCCTTCCTTTTGAAATATACTCTTCAGAGTACATTTGAATTTTATATTACAATTATAGTATATTGAAGAGTTCATTTCAATTAATACGACGACTTTTTATACAAAAACTTCCAGTTTTTTATAATCAACCTTTCACAAGATTCCACCACTTTTTTCTCTGTCTTTGTACAATTCTTCCATTGGCGCTAACTCCCTTTCAAGATATATCATAGTCCTGTGTGGGATCTTTACCTGTCCGCATATGCAGCTACTTTCCATAACGGAATCGTTGATCTTCACCAGATTCTTATGATCAAAGGAATTAATAATAATCTGCCAATGACACGCTGATACTAATTTACTAACAACTTACTAAAAAAAGAGGCTTCGTTACCACAAAGTTTAACGAAACCTCTTTTTTATATTGCCAAACGTATATTCTCAATCGCCGCATCCATCCTGTCACAGTAACAGTCGCAGACTTCTTTCATTTTGGAAATATTCTTCCTGTTTTCTTCATCATAGACACCAATAACCACAAATCCTGCTTTTTTTGCAGTTTCCGCTGCGTGAAGCGCATCCTCAAATACAAGTGTCTCATTCGGTTCTGCCTGCATAGATTCTGCTGCCTTCAGATAGATCAACGGTTCATCTTTTCCTGCACCTGTTTCTGTACAGGTGTAAATCTGCTCAAAATAATCCAGAATCCCGTTTCTCGCAAGTGCTGCTTCTGTCAGTTCCCGGTTTCCAGATGTTGCAACTGTCATCTGTATATTTCTCTCTTTAAACCATTCCAGAGTTTTCTTCACTCCTGGTTTCAACGGTGCTTCAAACCGGTAAAAATCACTTACAATTTTCAGAACCTCTTCTATAATCTGTGAAATGGACTTATCCAACTGGTATTTTTCTTTCATCCAGGCGGCTCCCTGCTCCAGACTCATAGTGTGCAGAGCAGCCCGGAGATTTTTCTCTGCTGTGATATTCTGACTCGCAAGATAACGTTCTCCAATATCCTCCCACACAGACATAGAATCCAGCAGCGTTCCATCTACATCAAAAATCGCTGCCTTCATCAGTCTTCCATCATATGAATCGCATCTACTGTATTATTGTACTGCTCTTCCACTCTTGCCAGAAGTTCTTCACAGCCTTCAGTATCTCTTCCTCTGAGCTTCTCTGTAATATCAAAGCTTGCCTTATACAGATTATCAAATCCAAGGTTCAGGCAGATACCTTTCAGTGTATGTGCTGCACGAAATGCTGTCTCTGCATCTTTATCTGCCAGTGCTGTCTCCAACTGTCCAAAACTCGGATCATCCAGAAACTTAAGCGCAAATTTCTTTACAAGCGCTTCACTCACCAGTCTGCTCAGTACTTTATCAAAATCAGATCCTAATTCTTCATAACATTCTCTGACTGTCATATCATTTATCTCCTATTCAAAAAACTTTTTTCTCATATCATTCATCAGCATTTTGGCTTTGCCCCCCCCCTGGAAAAATCGGCATTTTCCGGATTTCCAAGGTCCGTATATTCTTTTTCCATATTTTTGAAAACAGAATCCATAAAATCTTCTTTTGCATTTTCAAACTCTTTGAGTTCTGCTGATTTCTCTTTCTTCTTCAGAGGGTTGTTTTCCTGTGTACTGCCTTTTACTTTGCGTTTGATCCTGTCCTGAATATCGAGCAGACATTCAAGCAGAATCGGATTAAACGCACCGCATTCTCCATTCAGGATCATCTGAATCGCTTTCTCATGGGAATATGCTTTCTTATAAACTCGTTCGCCCACAAGTGCATCATACACATCTGCAAGAGAAACTACCTGCGCTGAAATCGGAATCTCATCTCCCTTAAGCCCGTCCGGATATCCTCTGCCATCATATCTCTCATGATGCCATCTGCAGATCTGATAAGCAACCATCATCAGTTCCTCATCCTCATATCCTTCCATATTTTTAAGAATACGGGCTCCTATGATCGTATGATTCTGCATGATCTTAAATTCTTCATCAGTCAGTTTGCCCGGCTTGTTCAGGATCTTATCATCAATGCCAATCTTGCCGATATCATGTAATGCAGACGCTGTTGTGATCAACAGTCTTTCTGACCATGTGATATTATACTTATCTGTTTTCTGTACAAGACTCTCCAGAATCATTCCTGTCAGTATATTGATGTTCAGTACATGGCTTCCACTTTCACCATTACGAAATTCTACGATCTGACTTAAGATTTCAACCATCATACGGTTGTTCTTTTCTTTTTCATAAACCTGATTCGTGATCAGAGTGATCAGGCGTCTTTGCTTTGCATAAAGCTTGATCGTATTATAGACTCTTCGATGCACAACTCCTGCATCAAACGGTCGATTAATGTAATCCGAAACACCCATTTCATATGCACGTCTGACGACTTCAGTAGAATCCTCACTGGAAATCATAATAACCGGAATATCCTCAAGGTAGTGATGACGATTCATATAATTAAGAACTCCGAATCCATCCATTCCCGGCATGACGATGTCCAGAAGAACCAGCGAAATTTCCCGTTCGTACTGTCTCAGTTTATCGATGCAGGACTCACCACTGTCAGCTTCCACGATATCATATTCTTCACTGAGGATCTCTGACAGAATTGCACGGTTCATCTCAGAATCATCAACGATCAGAATTCTGTATTTGTAGGTTTTGGATGTTTCACCGCCCTCTGCGTTGTCCTGAACTTCTTCATCATGTTCAGTCACTACCATATTCTTGCATGTTTTGGCCTGATACATGAACTGATCTGCTTTATGGATTGCATTCTCCACAGTACTTCCCGGAGCGGAAAGCACACCTCCGATACTCACCGACAGACGAAGCTGTGAGTATCCCGGAACCTTCGTATCATGAATTTTTTCCTGAATCTGCTTTAATTTATCTGCAAAAATCTGATCCGTAATATCCGGCATCACGAGCAGGAATTCATCACCACCCATTCGGATCAGCATATCAGTACGACGTACATTCGCCTTTACGATTCCTACAACTGTCGTCAGTGCCAGGTCACCTGCATCGTGTCCAAATGTATCGTTATATATCTTAAAATCATCCAGATCGATCATTGCAATACCTGCTGTCATATCAGAATTTTTGATTCGTTCTTCGTAATAGCGTCTGTTGTAGATTCCGGTAAGCGCATCTGTATATAATTCCCGATTATAGCCTGAAAGCTGTTTGATCAGTTCCGTACGTCCATCATCATCCATGATCGCATCTGACTTCATGGCATTGATCAGTTCAATCACATACGGTTTGCCGTCTATTTCTATATATTTGGAAATTACCTGGTAGATATTGGAATTCAGATATTCCAGCTTCAGTAATTTTTCTTTTTTCTGTAATGCTTCTTTGGAAGTACAGTTCTTACAACGTGTACCTTTTTTCCAGAAATCATAACATTTGCATGGAAATCCATCCGCGTTTGCTAAATCTTTCAGATTTCCCGTTTCCAGTTCATCCCCATCCAATAACCGAACCACTTCAAATATTTTTTTGAGTTGCTCTATCATTACCTCGGATTCCTGCTTTGTCATTGCAGTATCATTCGCCATTCGTTCATATCCTTCCTGCACTACCAGTCACTGCCGCCCGTTACAACCGACATACAACGTGACTTATTTAATATTTTTATTATAGCATTCTGTGCATATTGCGTAAAGTTCAATATTCACAACAACGACCCCCAAAAAGTGCAGATTTCTATCTGGAAGAAACTCTTTTTTTGTGGTACTCTATTGTTCAGAATCATGAATTTGGAAGGGAGAATATAAATGCTTCAGGATGATTATATACTGCGTCAGATACGCGAAATGGTACGTGCAGTCATGAAAATGCTGTTCCAGGTAAGTGCAGTCGAACTGACACCTGATGTGATTGAAGATACAGATGCCAGACAGATACTTACAAATCTTACAGATCTGGCAGACAATGGTAAAATTGACGAGGCAGAAAATCAGTTATACGAAATGACCTGCGATGGTGACCGTCAGAATCTTGAAATTGGTCTTCTGTTCTACTACCACCTTAATGGCAAAGACGATGAATTTCTGGAGGCCAGTAATTTCAGCCGCGAGGAGATCATGATGGGAATTCAGGACCTTGCAGAGCGTTACAATTTAAGTGGAATCGCAGAAGCATTCCGTACAGAAATTCTGTAAACAGGAGCATTACATAATGAACAAAAAAGAAATCTCAGAAATCAAGAAACAGTTTTCTCCAAATAACTGTGCGATCACCAGAATCTGCGGCTGTTATGTGGATGGCGAGAAAAATAAAAAAACAGAACTGAAAGAAGCATTTCTTTCTCTTTCGGAAGAAGAAATGTTTAAATACTTTGAAATCTTCAAGAAGACTTTATCCGGCACAATTGGAAAAAATCTGATCAACATGGACTTTCCGCTTGAACAGGAAAAAGAAGGTGGTACCCAGGAATTTCTCATGAAACTCCGTGGCAGTAAACTTCAGGATAATGCTATACTTGAGGAATTTTATGATAAGATCATCGAAAATTATGATTATGGTGAGAATTACTATATCATTCTCATTCATGCCGTTTACGATATTCCCGGAAAATCTTCCGATGGTCAGGAGATGTTCGATGCATCCGATGAAATCTATGACCATATCCTCTGCAGCATCTGTCCGGTCAATCTTTCCAAAGCCGGCCTGTGCTACAACGCAGAAACCAACAACATCGAAGACCGTATCCGTGACTGGATCGTAGAAATGCCAGATTTGGGATTCCTGTTCCCGGTATTTAATGACCGTAGCACGGATATTCACAGTCTTCTTTATTACACTAAAAATGCCGAACAGCTCAGAAGTGCTTTCGTAGATGAAATGTTTGGCTGTACCACTCCACTTTCTGCCGGCGGCCAGCGCGATTCTTTCAACGCACTTGTAGAAGAAACCCTTGGCGAGGACTGTGCCTACGATACTGTCATGAATATCCATGAGAAACTGAATGAATGGGTAGATTCTCAGAAGGATTCCCCGGATCCTGCTGTACTGACTAAACCGGAAGTGAAACGTCTCTTTGAAGAATGCGGTGTTGAAAATGAAAAACTCGAAACTTTTGATCAGACCTATGAAGCAATTGCCGGTGAAAACGCTTCACTTATGGCTGCCAATATTACCAATACACGACGTACTGAGATCAAAACACCGGATGTTGTAATTCACATTGATCCTGATCGTGCCGCGCTGATCGAAACGCAGGTGATCGATGGGCGTAAATGCATTGTTATTCCAATGGAAGGTGATGTAGAGATCAATGGTATCCATGTTTCCAGTGGAAACAGCGAAAGTACAGAATCCTAAGATTTCCAAACAATAAGCCCCCGCAAATGCGAGGGCTTATTACATGTCATTTATTCATAAATTCCATTTACAGTAACATCAAATACTGCTTCTTTGCCAGCAAGATCTGCTGCCTGATAATCATCTGGGAATACAACAGTTACTTCTACTTTATCTCCCGGATGTGCACCGACCAGCTGCTCTTCAAAATTATCAATATATGTACCGGAACCGATTACCAGATCTGTTCCTTTACCATCTGTGCTTCCACCATCAAATGCAACTCCGTCAATCTTTCCTACATAATCAATATTGACCTTGTTTCCATCTGTAACTTCAAGAGAAGAATCTGTATTATAGGAAGCTGCTTCTGTAACTTCCGGAGTTGTTGTAGCCTCAGTCTCCTCTGTAGCTTTCGGAGTAGCCGTTGCCTCTGTTTCTTCTGCTGCCTCTGTAACCTCCGGTGTTTCTGTTGCTGCAGCCTCTTCTGTCGGTTCAGGTGTTGCAGTTGCGATTGAGAATTTGTGATTATCCGTAACCTTCAGAGTCTTGAGAACCTTTTTCTCAACATTGATGTCTGCATCATCCAGCCATTTTTCTGTTGTGTCTGTATAAAGCTTATTCTCTCTTGTCGAGATAATTGACTGTTTCTTAGTCTCTGTAGCTTCTTCATCATTTACTTTATCAAGTTTTACTACATAGTAAGAAGTATCTGTCTCAATAACGTCCGGACCGATTTCTCCGTCTTTCAGAGTTCTGAGAACTTTCATAACCTCATCCGGATATGCACTGCTGGAAGAACTGCTGTCGGACTCTTCATCAGAATCTTCTTTTGCCGCATCTTCATTCACATCAAAAGTACCACTTACGGAAGAATAAGAATCATCCACTGATTTTGCAATTTCATTCAGATCTCCATCGGAACCGGCTGCTTTCAGATCATCCAGGATCTTCTGTGCATCTTCTTTTTTCTGTTTGATCTCATCATCGCTGAGATCTGCTGTACTGATGCTTACATAATCAAAAGATGACTGCTGTGCTTCTTCATCAGAAACATCTTTATCTACATCTGCAATGAGCGGATCATGCATTCTGCTCTTATAAGTCTGAAGCTCCAGATATGTCTTGACCTGATCTTCACTTACCGCAAGCTCCTGCAGTGTCTCTTCACTGTTGGCAGCCATAAATGCTGCTGCTGCATCTGCGATCTTCTGCTCATCATCATCTGTAACTTCTACATTATAGTCTGCAGCCTTTTCTTTCATGATGTACATCAGCTCTACATCTTTCAGAGACTGTTCTACTGCCTGTTCTCCATATGTCTTTCCGTCTTCTGCATCCATGCTCCAGATAGAATAATCCTGCCCGCCCATAAAGCTCTTATACATTGCTTCTGTCTGTGCCTGTCCTTCTCTTACAGAAAGACTCACGATTCCAAGCGGGATTTCTGTTCCATCCACTGTTGCAACTGTTTTTGTTCCATCTAATTTCTTTTCTCCACAGCCTGTGAGCATCCCCACTGCCATTACGCCTGTAAGAGCTGCAACAGCTGTTCTCTTTGTCATTGTTTTCATCTCTTCCTCCATTGCTTTACAATTCTAGCATATAAATAAGAGTATAAACTTTTTTGCCTTTAAGAGCAAGGAGAATCATAAAAATAGCCGTTTTTCACGGATATTTCACAGATTCTCCTCTTAATCAGACTATATGGATTTTATTCTTCTACAAGTGATTCCAGTTCCGTCAGAAAATCTGTCAGAGCTGTCAGTGTATTTCCAGCTCCCTCCGGAGTGAAAATAAATTTGGGTTCCTGTTCATTCTTAAATTGCAGCCCTCTTCTATATTTCTGCATCAGTACAGGAATACCTGCAGGATTCAGTTTGGCCCGTTCATACAATGTAATCTTCATATCCCCAGCGATCTGTTTGATCTCCACCACATAACATCGGTGTGCCTGTGCTTTCATTCTGGCGATCACAAGAAGATTCAGAACTGCTTTTGGCATTTCACCGAAGCGATCCAGCAATTCTTCCAGCATATCATCATAATCCTGCTGTGTCTCAATTCCGGCAATCCTCTTATAAATATCCAGTTTCTGATACTCATTGCTGATATAAGAATCCGGTATAAATGCATCCATATTCAGATCGATCGTTGTCTCAAAATCTTCCATTGTATGGATACCCTTTGCCTCCTTGACTGCCTCACTGAGCATCTTGCAGTAAAGGTCATACCCTACTGCATTCATATGCCCATGCTGTTCTGCTCCCAGAAGATTTCCGGCGCCTCTGAGTTCCAGATCACGCATTGCAATCTTGAATCCACTTCCCAGATCTGTATATTCTCGAATCGCAGAAAGTCTTTTTTCTGCAGTCTCTTTCAACATCGTATTCCTGCGATACATAAGGAATGCATAAGCAGTCCGATTTGAACGTCCGATTCTTCCACGAAGCTGATACAGCTGTGAAAGTCCATATCGGTCAGAATCATGAATGATCATCGTATTGACATTGGAAATATCCAGTCCGGTCTCAATGATCGTTGTAGAAACCAGTACATCTATATCTCCGTTAATAAATGCATACATGACTGCTTCCAGCTCTCGCTCACTCATCTGTCCATGGGCAAAATCCACTCTCGCATCCGGCAGAAGCTTCGCGATCCTTGCCGTCACATCTGCAATATCATTCACGCGGTTATAAACATAATAAACCTGACCGCCTCTTCGAAGCTCACGGTTGATCGCCTCTCTTACCGTTTCCTCATCATACTCCATAACATATGTCTGAATCGGAACACGATCCATCGGAGGCTCTTCCAGGACACTCATGTCGCGGATACCGATCATACTCATATGGAGTGTTCGCGGAATCGGTGTTGCCGTTAACGTCAGTACATCAATATCTTTTTTCAGCTGTTTGATCTTTTCTTTATGAACCACACCAAAACGCTGTTCTTCATCGATGATAAGAAGTCCCAGATTTTTATATTCCACATCCTTCGAAAGTACTCTGTGTGTACCGACTACGATATCCACCTGACCTTTTTTCAGATCTGCGATCGTCTTTTTCTGCTTCGCAGCCGTACGGAACCGGCAAAGAAGATCTACTCTCACCGGAAACTCTTTCATTCGCTGAATAAAGGTGTTATAAACCTGCTGTGCAAGAATCGTGGTCGGTACAAGATAAACAACCTGGCGGCTTTCCTGAACTGCTTTAAACGCAGCTCGCAGCGCAACCTCTGTCTTGCCATATCCGACATCCCCACACACAAGACGGTCCATAATCTTGGTGCTCTCCATATCTTTCTTAGTATCTTCGATCGCAGCCAGCTGATCTTCTGTTTCCTCATACGGAAACATCTCTTCAAACTCTCGCTGCCAGACGGTATCTGGTCCACAGACATAACCTTCTTTTTCCTGGCGGACTGCATAAAGCTCCACAAGTTCCCTTGCAATATTCTGCACGGCACCGCGGACTCTGGATTTCGTCTTTTTCCATTCCTGCCCGCCAAGCCGATTCAGTTTCGGCGGTTTTGCTGTTTCTGCCCCGGAATATTTCTGCAGTGCATCCAGCTGTGTTGCAAGAATATACAGATTACTTCCATTACGATATTCGATTTTGATATAATCCTTTGCAACTTTATCTACTGCAACTTTCTCAATACCTTTGTAAATACCGAGTCCATGCTTTTCATGCACTACATAGTCTCCAATGGAAAGTTCCGAAAAGTCCTGGATTCTCTTTCCATTGTATTCTTTTTTCTTTTTACGCTTTTTCTGCTCTTTTCCAAAGATATCTGTCTCTGTGATGACTGCAAATTTAACCAGCGGATATTCAAATCCCCTCCGTGCATGGCCATACGCCACCATGATCTCTCCCGGCTGCAGAATACGATCAGAATCCTGTCCGTAGAATGCGTTCAGACCTTCTTCCTGAAGATCTTTTGCCAGACGTTCTGCACGGGTTCTGGAACCGGACAGCAAAACGATCTGATATCCTTCTTTTTTGTACTGTTTCAGATCCTTTACCAACAGTTCAAAACTGCTTTGATAAGAGCTCATAGATTTTACTGTGATATTAAACTGACCTGAAATTTTCCAGTTAGATTTCTTCGGATCCAGCAAAGACATGGCAACACAATTTCTGTCATTTATCTTATGACACAATTCCTCCCATGTACACATCCAGTCACCGGAAAGACTGATCTCGCCCTTTTCCTTTCGATTCTCACAACTTTGCTGGAATTCCTCCTGCACAGCTTTTGCATTTTCCTCCAGATGATTAAGTTCATCCAAAAAAAACAGAGTTTCAGTTTCTTTAAAATAGTCGAGAAATAAGACACCATTTTTCTCCATTGGCTGTTCTGCTGCAGGATAAATTGTAACATCATCCAGGTTTTCAAGAGAACGCTGGCTCTGTGCATCAAAACTGCGGATCGAATCAATTTCATCTCCCCAAAGTTCAATACGCCAGGGATTCTCTTCTGTCAGAGAATAAATATCAATGATTCCTCCACGGATGGAAAACTGTCCTGGCATCTCTACCTGTCCAACGCGTTCATACCCCATATGGACAAGCGCAGCTGTCAGTTTATCCATATCCAGGGTGCTGTCATTGCGAAAATGAATCAGTTGTTTTTCTATTTTTTCCAGAGGTGCAAGATAGTCCATACAGCCATCAATACTGGTAACGACCGTAATCTCATCCTCACGTTCCAGAAGAGCGCGAATCACCTGCATTCGCTGACGAATCAGCAGATTCCCATGTATATCTGCCTGAAAAAAAAGAAGATCCTTTGCCGGATAGTAATAAACACGTTTATCATAAAAACGATAATCTTCATACAGTTCTTTCGCAGATTTTTCATCTGCGGCAATTACCAGATGACATGGAAAAAGCCCGGAAAGCCCATACATAAGATGAGCTTTCTGGGACTCCATACAACCACTGATCTCCAGAATTCCACGATTCTTTTTTGCCTGTTTTTGTATTTCTTCCATCTCTGCAAGATTCTGCAGAGGCTGCAAAAATGTCTTCATACATTCTCCATTTTCTTGTTGAACTGGTTCATGGCCGCATCCACACTGTCAGCCAGGATCATCTCTACAGCTTTGCAGGCTCTCTCCTGCGCCTCTTCCACAAGCTTACGTTCATTGCTTCCGAATCTGCCAAGTACATGATCTGCCAGATCCCATCCTTTTGGTTTGGCTCCGACACCAACCTTGATACGAACAAACGTCTGTGTACCAAGCTGCTGAATGATATGCTTGATTCCATTGTGCCCACCGGCACTGCCTTTCTTACGGATACGAAGCTGTCCCGGTTCCAGATCAATATCGTCATAAATAACGATCATCTCTGTCTCCGGATCGATTTTGAAGTAGTTTGCCATATCCCGGACAGGACCACCACTGAGATTCATATAAGAAAGCGGCTTCATCAGAATGACAGGTTGTCCTTCGATTCTTCCCTTTCCGTACATGGCATTGAATTTCACGCCAGACTGTGGAACATTATATTCCTCCACAAGCTTATCAATCACATCAAATCCCATATTATGGCGTGTGGCTTCATACTGCCTTCCGGGATTTCCCAAACCTACGATCAGATACATCAGAATTTCCTCGCTGTATTAATTAAAATAAACCATTTCGTCTTCCAGTGGATCACACTGCTCTACATGCTCCGCAGCAAGTACGATACCTTCTTCACCCTGGTATTCGTTACGTCTCTCAATGCCGACTTTGGCTGTAACTTCTACCCATTCTCCCGGCGTCAGTTTCGGCGCATATGCGCTCTTACATACATAACCAAGAAATGTAGTATCATCTGCACAGCAAGTCATGGCTGTACGTCCCGGAACAAAGAATTTACTTCCCATTCCGCGAGGTTTCATGACTCTTGCTTTAAACTTGACTGTTTTGCCTTCATAATTTTCCGGATGATCCATTGCATCCACAAACCAGATGCCATAATCTTCCGGAAGAATCTCGATAACCGGCGCATTCATATCAAATGGCATTTCATCCTGGAAAATATCACCCAGCTCGCCTTCTTCATCCTCAAAAATAACTTCTGCTCTCTGATTTGCGACCTTGATTCCACGTCGATAAGTCGGAAGTGGATCTTCCTTTTTGCAACGGTTGAAGATAACCATATCTGTATTTTTTATCATATCCATAAAAATGGATTTCATATTCGCCATATACATCTGGAAAGTACTTCCATCTACACAGGTAATCTGCTGTTCTACTCCCCAGCCTGTCGGCAGCTGCATTTTTTCAAAATTGCTTACCAGCCACATGCCATTATATTCTATGATAACACGCTCCGGCTGATGAAGAATATCCATGGCAACCAGTCTGTCTGTTGTAAAGTCTTCCTCATTTTCAATTACCTCCACAACAGTATTATTGGCTTCAAGAATTGCCGGATCGTATTCTTCCTCCCCTTCCTCACAGAGGATCAGAAGTGTCTTTCCATCCGTATGGAAATAATCCTGCTGTATGGTAAAACTCAAGAAAGAAGTCTTGCCACTTTCCAGGAAACCGGTCATTAAATAAATCGGTACTTTGATCTCGTCCATTGTCTGTATTCTCCTCTATGATTACAGGCCAAAAAGCTCAGCCAGTTTGTCCTCATTCAGTTTAGATCCGATCACGCAGAGACGACCTGTATATTCCGGTGCGCCTTCACGGATTTCTGTTTCTTCCGGAACCATATCAAAATAAATCCATGTTCCATCTTCTGCCGGAAGCATTCCTTTTGCACGGAGAATGATTCCATATTCATCAGATGCAGAAAGAGCTTCCAGCATCTTCTCAAGATTTTCTTTTGTATATTTCTTAATTGTCTCACGACCCCAACTTGTAAATACTTCATCTGCATGATGATGGTGATGGTCATGATGGTCGTGTCCACATCCGCATTCATGATCATGGTCGTGATGATGATGCTCATGTTCTTCATGATCGTGGTCATGTCCGCATCCACATTCTTCATCATGGTCATGATGATGATGTTCGCCATGTTCATGCACATGTCCGCATTCCGGGCATACCTCCTCTTCTTCCATCAGCTCATCTGCCAGAGATACCGGATGCTCCATAACCTCCAGCAGTTTTTTACCTTCCAGTTTCTCGATTGGTGTTGTGATGATCGCTGCTTTGGAGTTAATCTCACGAAGCAGTTCCAGTGATGCCTGTGCTTTTGCTTCGTCAACAATATCTGTACGGCTCATGATGATCGCTCCGGCATATTCAACCTGATTGTTGAAAAATTCACCGAAATTTCTCATATACATTTTGCATTTCTTTGCATCAACAACAGTAGTGTAGCTGTTCAGAACCAGTCCTGTTTCTTCTTCTACGCCCTGTACTGCTTTAATGACATCAGATAATTTGCCGACACCAGATGGCTCGATCAGGATTCTGTCCGGGTGATATTTACTGATAACTTCTTTCAAAGATGCACCAAAATCACCAACCAGTGAACAACAGATACATCCTGAGTTCATTTCACGGATCTGGATTCCGGCTTCTTTCAGAAATCCTCCATCAATGCCGATCTCACCAAATTCATTTTCAATCAGTACGACCTGCTCCCCCTGAAAAGCATCTTTCAGGAGTTTCTTGATCAGTGTTGTTTTACCGGCTCCAAGGAAACCGGAGATAATGTCAATTTTAGTTTTTTCCATGATTGCATTTCCTCTCTTTCTGCCCATGGGCAAAATGATTGCTAAATTACTTTATATTATTTGTTTTATACCACTAACTTATAACGCAATTTGACCAGGAGGCATAAAATACCCCCTGGTTATTATCCCTTTATATGGGTAATGGGGACATGAGCCAGTCACGTCCCCACTCTATACTCTCTAAAATCAACCGTTGATCATGAAGCTGAGAAGTTTGTCGATATCTTCTTTCTCATATGCTACGATCTCAAGTTCCGGAATTTCTCCGCCGGAGAAGATGTTTGCAAGAGATACATACTGGGACAGTTTGGATTTGAGGTTCAGTCTGTCACCTTCACCTGTTACCAGTTCAACTTTACCCTGGCAGCTGTCTACTACTTCAAAAAATTTCTCGATGTCTTTAATATTAGATACTTTCATTGTAAATCTCCTTTCAAAATCTTTATTTTTTATGTTCAACTTACTGCATTTCATGTAAATACTGAGTTTCCAAATGATTTTCCTCAGTCGCGTTCAGTATAACCTATATTTTCTTAAATTGCAACGATTTTATTTGTTAAATTTATATAATTATCGATGCACAAAATTGGTTAATTTTTACAATGAAATTGTCAATAAGTAAACACCGCAACACCATATCCTGACGGATTTGAGTGGATCAATGCAGACGACCGGTACAGAAGTGTATTCAGCTTTATGAGACATTCCAAGGACGGGAAGAAGAATCTCCTCTTTGTGTGCAATTTCACGCCAATGGAACGGCCGGATTACCGTGTAGGAGTTCCGCGGAGAAGGCAGCTGAAGCTGGTGCTGAACAGTGATGATGAAAAATACGGCGGAAAAGGCGAAGAAAGGCCGCTTATCTATAAACCTGTGAAGCAGGAATGCGATGGACAGAAATATTCTATTGCATATCCGCTGCCGGCATATGGAGTCGCGGTATTTGAATGTTGATTATAAAAAGTGCAAATTAAAATGTACAAGGGGTCAGGCACCTTTTAAAAGGGGTCTGACCCCGTTCACAGATTTTTCACAAAAGCAGGATGTACGTTCAAACCGCACATCCTGCTTTT
>ERZ780162.1721-NODE-1721-length-14676-cov-2.119417_pt1 | contig 14676 bp, 10 predicted proteins | sample MGYA00511474_ERZ780162 | MGnify/ENA primary metagenome ERZ780162 (study PRJEB29588, sample SAMEA2143633) | human gut metagenome | biome: human gut; feature: human-associated habitat; material: faeces | place: Denmark | collected 2008/2010 ...
ACGATCTTGAATTTAGCGAAGATGAAGATTTTCATCGTCTTCACCATGTGTATGAAGATGAGCTTGAGTATTTAAGAAATGCTTTATTGACAAATGATTTGTTGAAAACGCAGAATTATTTGTATGAAGAAACATTCTTCTTACCTATTGAAAAGAAAGATCGTATATTTACCAGTATTGGAGATATCGATACGAAAGAATTTAGAGAGATGCATTTACATGATTTGATGGATAACTTCTATATCTGGAATAATTTTGATCGTGATGCACAATTCTTTAAAAACTGTGCTTTGGTTCTTCTTTCTAAAGAAGGTGTTGGTCGATATACAATGATGAATGATCAAACACAAAAACATGCGAATACGATTTGTGATTATATTGAATTAGCGTATAAACAAGATGACAGTATTCCTCTTCCAGTTAACGAATATAACTACTTATGTGATATGTTACAAAGAGAAAAGCTTTTAAACGATGCGGTACCTATGGAGGAAGAAGTCATTCAATATAAAACAAAAGAAGTCTATCATTTATTCCAGGATGCGAAAGTAGTAGCCGATGGAGCAAGTGAAAGAAGTTTTGATCCTGTAAATAATGCACTTTGTTTGATGTCTCCTTATGAAGATGATGCACATTGGGCATGGTTGATTCAGGCTTCAAAAGAACCACATATTTGTTCATATCTAAATGAACTGGAAGAAGTCAAGCCAATTGTATATCATGGTAAGACAATTCAAATACTGGATAAAGAAGAGGATGGAATCTATAAAATAGAAGCAAAATTAATGCAGGATGAACGTGCTCTATATTTTCATATTACATATGCCGATAAAAAAGATGAGAATTATTTAAAACAATGCATCAAAGAGAGTTGTTTTCAAGATTTAGGATAGCTAAAAAGCTATCCTATTTTATTAAACAATAATTATTTAATGATAAACATTAAATAATTATTGAAAACGTATTTGCTTCTGTATAATTTAAGTATACATATCAGAAGGAAATATTATGCAGAAAAATGATTTTAAGATCGTGCCAAAAAAGGAAAAAAAGGGATTTTCAAGAAATTTGATCATATTATTTTTGGTTTGTTGCTGCTGCCATTTGCGATAAGAAGCTTTGTTTTTTTGATTGGTGAATTTTCATATATGACATGGGAATACTCAGTTTCTTTATTTTTGAAAGATGTGGTGCTTGAACTTACATTTGTTATTTTATTTTTGGTTGTTCTTGTTATCTTATGTACGCAAAAACCATTCTCTAAGATTTTATTAAGATGTTCTACAGGTTTAGGTATCTTATATATCGTTACAGCTATCATTGTTCCAAGACTTCCAGACTTTGAATTACAGACATTTATTTTGGTGGGAATTAATGATGTTATCATTTTTGAAGGCTTTTATTTCATTATTGGCTTGGTTTTGATCATATTTAGTGTTTTAATGAAAGCAGGATTTGATTATCAAACTCAATTGGAAGATGAAATGTTGTAGGTGATAATATGGCAATTATTCTGCGTTTAGATCGAGTAATGGCAGACCGTAAGATTTCTTTAAATGAATTAAGTGCTAAAGTGGGAATATCGAATGTAAATTTATCGAATTTAAAGACAGGAAAAGTAAAGGCAATCCGTTTTTCGACTTTGGATGCGATCTGTAAAGTTTTAGAATGTCAACCAGGCGATATATTAGAATATAAAGAAGATGAATAATTTAAATCCAGCGATGTCTGGATTTTTTTGCATGTGATAATATGGTAAAATATTCAACGGTGATATTATGGGTGAATCAGTATTAGATACATTAAATATAAATCAAAGAAAAGCAGCCAGTACAATTGATACGCATGTTCGCATCATTGCCGGTGCCGGCAGTGGAAAAACACGTGTTTTAATGGCAAGAATCGTGTATTTGGTAAAAGAAGTGGGTATCATGCCAAATCGAATTTTGGCGATTACTTTTACAAATAAGGCAACACAGGAAATGAAAGAGCGACTTCATGCACAATTAAAAGATGAGGCCAGTGTTGTACGTATCTCTACGATACATGCTCTTTGTGTTAGGATCTTACGAGAAGATGCTGATCAGATTGGATATCCTCGATCTTTTACGATCTTGGATTCGGATGATCAAAAACAAATATTACGTCCTATTTATAAAAAGATGGATATTGATTTAAAACAACTTTCGATGGCTAAAGTTTTGGGATATATTTCTGGTTATAAATCAGAACATATCGATCCAGATATGGCTATAGCCATGGCTGAAACGGATAATTCTGAGCAGCTTGCCAATATCTATAAATTTTATGAAGATGCTCGCTTAGAAATGAAAGCTATGGATTTTGATGATCTATTGATCGAAGCACATAAACTTTTAAATCATAATGTTGATGTAAGAACAAAATGGCAAAATCGTTTAGATTATATTCATGTTGATGAATTTCAGGATGTCGATCCTGTTCAATATGGCATTATTCGTTTGATTACAGGAAAACATGCTTTTTTATGTGTTGTAGGAGATCCAGATCAAACCATTTATACTTGGCGTGGTGCAAGCGTAGATATCATTCTTCGCTTTAATAAAGATTTTGAAAATTGTGAAACCGTGATCTTGGATCAAAATTATCGTTCTACAAAACCAATTCTTGAAGCCAGCAATAAAGTTATTTCGTATAATCAAGATCGTATCAAAAAAGATTTATATACACAGATTCCAGGCGATGATAAGATCTTGCTGCATGCATCAAGTGAAGAAGGGGATGAACCTTTATTTGTCGCAAGAGAAATATCGAAACGACATAAAAATGGAATAGACTATAAAGATATAGCCATTCTATATCGCTCAAACTATAGTTCCAGATCTTTTGAACGTGTATTTCGAACAGTGGGGATTCCTTATATTATTTATGGTGGAATTCGTTTTTATGAAAGACAGGAAATTAAAGATGCTTTGGCGTATTTAAAGCTTTGTACATATCCTGATGAAAATGATCCTAAACAGTTCTCTTTAGATCTTGCGATCTTGCGTGTCATTAATCAGCCTAGACGAGGCATTGGTCAAAAATCTATAGATGCGCTACGCGAAGAAGCTGCAAGCCGACATATCAATCTTTTTGAAGAGATGAGAGATCCTTTAGATATTTCGAATGCAATCAAACGAAAATGTGAAGGTTTTGTTTCACTTATTTTGGATTTAAGAAGTCATCGTAAAGATTATTCATTAGAAGATTTTTTGGATTATGTATTGGATAAGACTGGATATTTAAAAATGTTAGAAGATGAAAATGAAACAGAACGAATTGAAAACTTAAAGGAACTTAAATCCGATATTGCCCAGTCTTTAAAAGAAGATCCGGATATGACTTTAGAAACATACTTGCAGGATGTGTCTTTATTTACCGATAAAACTTCGGATTTGGCATTGAATTCTGTTTCATTGATGACAGTTCATGCGGCTAAGGGACTTGAATTTGATACAGTATTCCTTGTGAATTTTAATGATGGAATCTTTCCAAGTGCAAGGTCCGTTCAAGAAGGGGGAAGAAAGTCACTTGAAGAAGAAAGACGCTTGTGTTATGTTGCGATGACTCGTGCAAAACGAAATTTGATCATTACATGGAATACAGGCTATTCATACATGCTGGATACATATAAGACCTCATCGAGGTTCTTAATGGAGATACCCAAAGAGTATACTTATGATGATAAGCCAAAACCAAAAGTTGAATATACATCCAATATGATGCAAAGTTCTATGAGTCCATCTAAACAAACTATGAAAAAGAATCAAAAATTTCGTAAAGGAGATTTGGTCAATCATAGTGTTTATGGGCAGGGTGTTGTATTGAAAATTGAAGGAAATGTAGCAACAGTTGCTTTTAGCCATAAATTTGGAGTAAAGAAATTGAATGCTAGTCATCCGTCTTTGAAAAAAGCATGATATAATATCTAAACAGGTGATTAAATATGAATGAAGAAAATCGTATTTTATTTCTAAGAAGAGAGCTAGAAAAGTATTCTATTGAATATTATGTATATGACAATCCCAGTGTTTCGGATCAAGAATACGATCGTTTGATGCAGGAGTTGATGGCATTAGAAGAAAAACACCCTGAAATGTATGATGCCAATTCGCCTTCACAAAGAATCATTGGTCAAGTCTTGGAAGGTTTTGAAAAAGTTAGGCATGACAGCCAAATGCTTTCGTTAGGAAATGTCTTCAATTATGAAGAAATTGAAGAATTTGTTAATCGTATTCAAGGAAGTGTCAAAGATGCCGAATTTGTCGTGGAATGTAAATATGATGGTTTAGCAATGTCTTTGATTTATGAGAATGGTTCCTTTGTTCGTGCTGTGACAAGAGGGGATGGATTGGTTGGCGAGGATGTATCCGCAAATATCAAAACGATTCAATCCATTCCTATGCATATTCCGGAAAGACGTCATGTAGAAGTACGTGGTGAAGTGTATATGCCTAAAAAAAGCTTCGAAGAACTGAATGAACGTCAAAAAAAGAACAATCAAGCCTTGTTTGCCAATCCTAGAAATGCGGCAGCGGGTTCAATTCGCCAACTTGATTCAAGTGTGTGCGCTTCTAGAAAGCTTGATGCTTACTGGTATTATTTTCAAAATGCACAGGATTTTGGAATCTTAACTCAGCAGGAAGCGTTGGATCGAATGCGTTCTTTAAATTTTAAAGTCAACCCTTTATTTAAAGTTTGTAAGAATACAAAAGAGATTTGGGAGTTTATCCAATCCATTCAGGAAAAACGAAGTGATCTACCATATGAAATTGATGGTATGGTTATTAAGCTCAATTCTTTATCCGATCAAAGGACATTAGGTTCAACTGCCAAAGTGCCACGATATGCCACGGCATATAAATTTCCTGCCGAACGTGTACAGACAAGATTGCTGGATATCGTAATTACGGTAGGAAGAACAGGAAAGATCACACCCAATGCGGTTCTTGAGCCGGTTCGTATTGCCGGTACAACGGTTAGTGCGGCGCAGTTGCATAATGAAGATATGATTTTATCAAAAGATCTAAGGATCAATGATATTGTTGTAGTACAAAAAGCTGGAGAGATCATACCGGAAGTTGTCTCAAGTGTGAAAGAAAGACGTGATGGATCACAGGTTCCATATGTATATCCAACTCATTGTCCGGTTTGCGGATCTAGATTGGTACGACTAGAAGGGGAAGCAGCCCATTATTGTATCAATCAAGATTGTCCGGCTCGTGTTGTGGAGTCTATGATACATTTTGCCTCTAGAGATGCAATGGATATCGATACTTTGGGTGATAAGAAAATTGAACAGCTTCATGAATTTGGGTTTTTAAATTCTATCGAAGATATTTATTTCTTACATGAACATCGTGAAGAGCTTCTTGAAAAAAGAGGATATCAAAAAAAATCGGTCGATAAAATGTTGGAGACAATTGAAACCAGTAAAAAACAGCCTTTAGCGCTGTTATTGTATGGTTTAGGAATTCGCCAGGTTGGTAAAAAAGCTGCAGCTATCTTGGCAAACTACTTTGGCTCTATGGATGCATTGATGAAGTCTGATGTTGATACACTTGTTTCCATCAATGATATCGGCCCGATCACAGCTCAAAGCATTGTTGAGTTCTTTAAAGATGAATCAAATCAAAAACTAATTCAGACTTTAAAGGAACAGGGCTTGAATATGATTCAGGAAAAACAAGAAATCAAGGCAAGCCGCTTTACGAATAAAACGGTTGTTTTAACAGGGACTTTAGAACACTATACGCGAAATGAAGCCAAAGAGATATTAGAAAATCTTGGGGCTAATGTTTCAGGTTCTGTTTCAAAAAAGACAGACTATGTGATTTATGGTACAGCTGCAGGAAGCAAGCTTGCCAAAGCACAAAATCTTGGTGTTGCGACGATGAGTGAGGAGGAATTTGTAGAGGAGGTAGAAAATGCACAGAACAGTTAAGTTATTGACAAGCTTTTTGGTGATTTCTTTATGTCTGAGTGGTTGTATGGGGACATCTACAAATGATACTTTAGCTTTACAGGCAGGAGATTATGTCGCAATGTTGCCTTTTGAATCGAGCGATACACGTGTCAAACATGTTGGTTTGATTTCGGATCAAGATATACGAATTGAGATTGAATCTGGTTTGATGGATCTGTCAAAACAATATTTTGATCCATCGTCTGTTGGATATCGTACACATACATTTCTTGATTTTGATGAATTGGATGCAACCGATGGTTCTAGAGGACTTTTGGGAACATTAAGAGATGATAATCCTAATGGTTTAAATCCATCTCGTGATGAAGCTTTCGATACCGGGAATGGAGAAGTAACTGGAGCCACCATTCTTGTGGATATCTATGAACTAGACTGGTATAACACTAATGATAACTTACGAGGAATTTCCTTAGCTTTGGTCGTAAATGATGAAGTCGAAGATGATGCAGGAAATACATATGAGATTACCAAAGAAAAGTTACAAAATTATATTGAGGTAACCGCAGGGAAATTGGTTAATTATATGCGTGAGCGCTTTAATGATATCTCAGCTAGAATTCCTATTTATATTGCCGCTTATTCTTTAGATTCTTCGCAGGAATCTTTAGGTGGATACTTTTATGAAGGAATGTTTGAAGGAAGTAGTGGAAGTTATAATTCTTTAGATGAAGAGTGGATCCTGGTGCCAAGCACACAGTTAACGACAGATGATCCAACAACAGCTGAGCAATTCAATACTTTTAAAGAAGATATTCAAAATGTTTTGCCTGATTACACATATGTAACAGGAAAGGCAAAATATGAAAATGGAAATTTAGTTAAACTGCAGTTGGATATTACTTCCCATGGTAAAACAGCGGGTGAAATTTTGGCAGTATGTCAGACGGCAAACTCAAGTTTATCAGTGTTTAAAAGTACGGATTGTGAATATCAGATTACAATTACCAATGATGATACAGTTTATGCGATGATCAATCGTGATATCGATTCAACTGAAACAAATGTTAATACACGTTTTTAATAGAGGAGAAAAGAATGGAAAAGTTTAGTAATGAATATTTTCATAAGTTGGCAAATGATCTTAAATTCGATTTAAGTGATGATGAGATCAACGAACTGAAAAAAGATTTTATTGAAGTCGAAAAACAAGTTGAATTGTTTGAAAAAATCGACACAACGGGAGTAGAACCTATGGTTTATCCTTTTGAAGAGGCAACAACATTTTTAAGAGAAGATATAGAAGAAGATGTGTTGTCACAGGAAGATGCATTAAAGAATGTTAAAGATGTAAGAATGGGACATGTTCATGTACCAAAGGTGGTGAAGTAAAATGGAAATAAAGTCAAGTGTCAGTGCAGTTGAATCTTATAAAAGAATTGAAGAATTGCAGCCAAAATTAAATGCAGCTGTAACGATGATCGAACCTAAAGACAATCCTAATCAAGGTAAACTTTCCGGTATTCCTGTCATCTTAAAAGATAACATCAATACAAAAGGAATTCGTACAACAGCAAGTTCAAGAATTTTAGATAACTATGTTCCTGTTTATGATGCAACGATTGTTAAAAAGTTGAATGAAGCAGGAGCTATCTTTGTCTGCAAAGCCAGCATGGATGAACTTGGTATGGGTGGAACAAATAAAAATGCCTATACAGGCGCTGTACATAACCCTTACGATCTTGATCGTATTTCTGGTGGTAGTTCAGGAGGATGTGCTGTTTTAGTAGCTAGTGATGCAGCTCCTTTAGCTATTGGAACAGATACGGGTGATAGTATTCGTAAGCCAGCTGCTTATACAGGTGTTGTTGGAGTAAAACCAACTTATGGGCGTATTTCTCGTTATGGTATTATTCCATATGCATCAAGTTTAGATCATGTCGGTTACTTTACGACAAATATCAAAGATGCAGCTTTAGCTTTAGAAGTTTTAGCTGGACGTGATGATAAAGATATGACTTCAAGCTTTAAACCAGTTGAAGAATACTCTAAAAATTTAAATGGAGATCTAAAAGGCAAAACGATCGGTGTTTTAAAGACAGTCATCGATGAGATAGAAGATGAATATGTAAAAAACACATTCTATGAATTTGTTGAGAAGTTAAAAGAAGCCGGTGCTAACATCAAAGAAGTGGAAATGCCAAGAGAATATATGGAATTGATTCCACCGGTTTATAAGACCATTGCCAATGCAGAAGCAACCGCAAACCATTCTAATCTTGACGGCCTTCGTTTTGGTATGCGTGAAGATGGTGAAAGTGTAGAAGAGGTAATGACAAACTCACGTACAAAAGGCTTCTCAAGCTATGTTCGTGCTCGATTTGTGATTGGTTCTTATTCATTGTTTAATGAAAATCAAGATCGTTTATTTAGAAAAGCACAGAAGATTCGTCGTTTGATCGTAGATGCTTATAAGAAATGTTTTGAAGGTGTTGATGGTATTTTGTGCATGGCAGCTTTAGATATTGCTCCAATGATTGAAGACAGTCAGGATGTTCGCTTTAAAGAAACCTCTTTTGCGGATGAGCATATGCAGCTTGCCAACTTCTCTGGATATCCAAGCATAACTTTGCCATTTGCCCAAAAAGATGGAATGCCACTTGGAATCAATTTAACATGCCGTCCATTTGAAGAACAAATGATGTTTGATTTGGCACAAGGTATGGAAGATATAACAGGTTTAAAAGACCAGGTTAAGAAAGGAGTCTAAGAACATGGATTATTATGTAACGATTGGTATTGAGATCCATTGTGAACTAAAGACAAATACCAAAATGTTTTCTGGAGCACCAGTCCGTTTTGGGAAGGTGGCTAATACTTGTACGTCCGTAGTAGACCTTGGACATCCAGGAATCTTGCCATGTGTAAATAAAGAAGCAGTAAGACTTGCCATTAAAGCTTGTACGGCTATGCATTGTGAATTGGATACGTTATTAAAATTTGATCGTAAAAACTATTATTATTCAGATCTTCCAAAAGGATTCCAAATCACACAACAATTTCATCCAATCGGAAAGAATGGATATGTAGAAATTGAAGTAGATGGTGAAAAGAAAAACATTCGCATTGAAAGAATTCATATGGAAGAAGATACTGCTAAACAGTTTCATAAAGATACAGGAACATATATTGACTTTAACCGTGCAGGAACTCCATTGATTGAGATCGTCTCTTGTCCGGATATGCATTCAGCAAAAGAAGCAGCTGCCTATGTAGAAACTTTACGTAAAAATCTTCTATATCTAAATGTCAGCGATGTTAAGATGGAAGAAGGCAGCATGCGCTGTGATGTCAATATTTCTTTAAGTAAGGATAAAGATACTTTAGGAACAAAAACAGAAATCAAGAACTTAAACTCTATTGCCAATGTTCAAAAAGCTGTTCAGGCAGAAATTGAAAGGCAGTCTGCTTTATTAGATGAAGGAAAGAGTGTTGAGCAGGAAACAAGACGATATGATGAATCTTTAAAGACAACGGTTCTTATGCGTAAAAAAGAAGGAAATGTTGACTATAAGTATTTTCCAGAACCAAATATCTTTCCAATTCAATTAGATCCAAACTGGGTAAAAGAAATTCAGGATTCTCTTGAAGAATTACCAGAACAAAAGATCGAACGCTTCATGAAAGAATATGGCTTAAGTGAATACGATGCTAATGTGTTGGTCAATGACAGAGCTATGGCAGATTATTACGAAGAAGTTTGTAAGCATACCAAAAATGCGAAGAAGGTATGTAACTGGATTACAGGAGATGTTAGTGCTTATCTAAATAAAAAGAATACAAATTTTGATTCGATTGAAGTAAAACCAGAATATATTGCCAGTCTAGTTGATTCGATTGAAGCTGGAGATATTAGTGGAAAACAAGGTAAGGTTGTTTTTGAAGAAGTTATGTTGAATAAAGATCCAAAGAAAGTCATTGAAGAAAAGGGTATGAAACAAGTCAGTGATGACGGAGCTATTCTTGCCTTGGTAACAAGCGTTTTAGATGCCAATCCACAAAGTATCGAAGATTACAAGAATGGTAAGGATAGAGCTGTTGGATTCTTAGTTGGTCAAGTAATGAAAGCCAGCAAAGGACAGGCAAATCCAAAACGAACAAATGAATTGATCAAGGAAGAATTAAACAAACGTTAATTTTATGGTATACTAATCACTAGGAGGGTAGTTTTATGGCTTTAAATAAGACAAAACCTAAAAAAACACAAAAGAAAAATACAGAATCTAAACAAGGACATAAGCTTGTTTGGTTTACTCTGATCATAATCGCTATTCCTGTAGTGATAGTAGCGTATGTATTATTAACTAGTATGGGTGGACAGGGTGAGCCTGTCGTTGGAAATCGTTTTAACGGTGAAGATCTAAACCCAAGCATTACAGAAGAAGCGATGAACTCAATTCAGGAACAAGCTTCCGGTATTGGTGGTGTAGAAGAAGCAACGATCAATTTAAAGAGTGCAACTTTAAGAGTTCATTTGAATATGGATGATTCTTATACACAAGATCAAATTCAGGCAGCCAGTGATCAAGCTTATGAAATTGTAGCGGCAACGCTTCCTATCGATCAGTACTTTACAAATCGTGAAGATGCTAAAATGTATGATCTAGAAATTGATGTGTACAATTACATAGTAGATGACAGTCATTCCGCAGAAGGTCAGATATACATTAAGACAACCAAAACCGGTGCTGCAACGGATCGTGTAACAGATGTCATGACAACGGCTAAAGATCCAGAACTTGTAGCTCAAATTAAACGTTAATATTTCGCTGTGTGAAAGCACAGCGTTTTTTATTTCAATAATGTAAACGTTTTCATTGACGTTAAACCGAGGGGGAGGGTATAATATGTCTATAGAAACTTTATGCTTTTTTGGTAATACATTAAAACAGTAATAAAGAAATAGGCTCACTTTAACATTACTTTATCGATTACTTGAGAAGTGTAAAGGTAAGAGAGGAGTAAGGGTATGCGAAAATTTATAAATCGTATAGTTGCATTGTTCTTATCACTGTGTATGGCAATGCAGCTAGGAGCTGGAGACGTATTTTTTGTTTTTGCCCAGAGTCTAGATGATCCGGTCATAGAATCCGGTACCCAGCCGGTTAGTGAAGAACCGACAGTACCAGAAGAATCGACAGTACCAGAAGAATCGACGGATCAAGTAGAAACAGAACCTCCTAAAGAGGATGCTGTTTTAACTGTTGAATATCTAGATGAAGCTGGGAATAAATTAATAGAAGATAAAGTTTTCAGTGGAATCTATGTAGATGATACGGTAAAAGCAATTGATATAGAGTTGCCTATAGGAGGGTATACTTTAGATCATGTTATTGATCCTGATAATGAATATGTTTTAGGTCAAGATCTTATTCTTTCAAAATCAGAAAAGGCGATAAAACTTATTTATAAGGAAGAAATTTCAGAAGAAGCAACCGATAAAGATGAGCCTACAGAAGATAATAATATAGTATCTGATAATTCAGATAATACTTCTGCTAATTCAGTTGTAGATGAAGGTGATGATGAAAAACCAACATATTATGAAGTCAGGTATTATGATGAGAATGGAAATCCAATTGGAGTTACTACAAGTGGATCGAATATTCAATACGTAAAAGCTGGTGAATCAACTACACCTCCAAGTCGTCCTGTTCTAAATAACGAAGGTGAAAAATTTGTTGGGTGGTTTACAGAACCCAATGGACAAGGTAATCAAATTACAGAGTTTGGTCCAATAAATGCAGATATGAATTGTTATGCATATTATGAAGCTCAGACCACACATACTATCAAAATTGATTATGTTTTTGCCGATACGGAAAATCAAGCATTTGATTCATATATAGCGACTGTTGCTAATGGTGATGCATTTAAGGCAGAAGTAACTTCTCCAATATTAGAAGGATATACAATTGACCAACCAACAGTTTCAATTGACATTCCGAGTGTTACTGAAGATGTTACATATACTGTTAAATATTCAGGAGAAAAACAAACATATACTGTAAGGCATATGTTACAAACTCCAGATGGTAGTGACTATGTAAAGACTGATGAAGAAACTAAAGAAGGTTATATCGGTAATTACACTGCAGCTGAAGCAAAAACATATGAAGGCTTTCATTCTTTATCTTTCCAAAATATTTTGATCACACCTACAACTACAGAGAGTAATACAGTAATAGAAATTAAATATGATCGAAACTTCTATAATCTATCTTTTATTACTGGTGATAAAGGAAGCTATGTTCCTAGTGTATCTGTTAGATATGGTCAAAATTTAGGTACGATAGTAAATGACATTGATGAACCTACTCGTTTGGGATACCAATTTATTGGTTGGTCTTTAACCAATAATGGTGAGGTAATTGATGGAAATGTAACTATGCCAGCTAATCAAACCAGCTTATATGCTGTATGGCGTGAAAATACAAATGCTAGTTATACAGTTGTATATTGGTTAGAGAGTTTAACAAATCCAGGTGAATATGATTATATTACTTCAAAAACGGGAAGAGGAAATGTTGGAAATATAATACAAACAACAGGATCTTTAAGTATTACAAATACTGATTGGAATAATGCTAATATAGATCCTAATGGTGTAGAAAGAGATACAACAAAAGATAAAGATGTTTCTATTACTTCAGATGGACAAGCTGTAAAGAATGTATATTATAATCGAAAAACATTTAGTATTCAATTTTTTAGAAATCGTTATACTGAATATGAAAACTTGAGAATTACTGCTAAGTATGGTGAAGACGTATCTGCACAATGGAATGATGATCAACACTCAAGATATACGTGGAAAGTTAGTCCAAATGGTTCAGAAGGATATACTTTAATTGCTAATATGCCTGCTGAAAATATTAATGTTTATGCAAGTAGTACAGGAAATGATTCTACATATATTTACTTACTTGAAAATATTTCAGGAAATGATTACACTGAATATCAAAGATTAAATACTCCATATACAAAGGTAACTAATGAAGATTTTGTGCCAATTGATGGATTTACATATAATAGATATACTTCAGAAGGAGGATGGTTCCAAAACTATACTTTTAGAATCTATTACACTCGTAATTCATATACAGTTAGTTTTGAAAATTGTACAGGTGTTGGGGATGCTACATTAAAGTATGAACAGACTTTAGAAAATGCTAAACCTAACGATGCTGACATTCAACCTCCTGCAACAGTGGATGATGATGCGGTATTTGCTGGATGGTATACTTCACCAAACTTTGAAGAGAAAGTAGACTGGAATTCAGTCATGCCTTCTCATAATATTCAACTTTATGCTAAGTGGGAAAATCCAGAATATACTGTTAAATTTGAAACAAATGGAGCTGGTCCGATTGATCCAATCACTGTTAAAAAATATGAATCAATTGAAGGACAGCTTCCAACTCCAACAAAAGAAGGGGATGAATTCTTAGGTTGGTATACAGATGAAAATTTCAATTATCCATTTATCGAAGAGACAAATATTGTTGAAAACTTGACTTTATACGCAAAATGGAAAAATGCTTCAATTGTACCATATACAATTCGTTATATTGATGCAGAAACCAAAGAAAGTATTACAGAGGATACAAATGGAAGTGCTGAACTTAATTCTTATGTATTAGTCGAGCCTAAAGAAGTTGAAGGATATACAGCAAATTCTGGTTCAAGTCAAAAAATATTAACTCATAGTGGTCAGATTTTTGAAGTTGAATATACGAAGAAACCAACTTGGTCTTTTACAATTCGTTATATTGATATAGAAACGCAACGACCTATTATTAAGGATAGCGTTCAATCAGTACCTGATACGACTTCTCAAGTTGTAGTACAGTCTCCTAGTGTTAAAGAACAATCAGGTCTTGAGGGTTATATGATTGTTTCTGATCCACAAATGACTGTCACAAAAGATCAAGATGGAGAAACTGTAGTTTTCTATTATACGAAACAAAAACAATCTTATCTTGTAAATTATCAGTTACAAATGCCAGATTAAGACTGGAGCTCCCAGCAGATCCGAACGTGTTGCAAAATACAACCAGCTTCTCCGTATCGAAGAAGAGCTCGGCGCAAGCGCAGTATATCCGGGAATGAAAGCCTTTAATGTAAAACAGGACTAAACAGAACTATAGCAATCCTCGTGAATAATTCATACCATAAATAAAATCAACCTGTAAAATGCAAAATGCATTTCTCATCTTAATCGTTTAGTGAGAAATGCATTTTTGTATATGAGACTTTATTATATTCACTCATCTGTATCAATACTGTTTGTTTCTTTCGGACTCTTCAGATATCCCCTTACAACAGGCTCAATCGTCTGTTTCATAAGCCGGTGCAGCAGTTCTGTCGTAATATTATGATCTCCCAGAAGCGAATTATACAGGAAGTTTCCTGACAGTTCTTCAGTAATAGAACTCAGTCCTGCCAGAATCATTTTTTTGCCGGGTGTTTCGTTCCATCTGATCTCAATTTCATCATCTTCATGAATGTCCTTAACACTTTCTTTAAAGATTTCCGCAAATTCATCTGCTGTCTTTCCATCAGGTAAACCCGAAGCAATCACATCATCTCTTTGTCCTGCCAACATCATTAATGATGTTTTTAAACCAGCTGCAAATTCACCATGACTTACCAATACTAAATATTTCATA
>ERZ780162.1737-NODE-1737-length-14603-cov-6.496563_pt1 | contig 14603 bp, 10 predicted proteins | sample MGYA00511474_ERZ780162 | MGnify/ENA primary metagenome ERZ780162 (study PRJEB29588, sample SAMEA2143633) | human gut metagenome | biome: human gut; feature: human-associated habitat; material: faeces | place: Denmark | collected 2008/2010 ...
TATCGCCTAGAACGCAGCGCATTGCGTTTAACGGCCTATTAGGGACGCTAGCATTGGTGCTGTCTGCATGGGAGGGGATGCTTCCTCCCATTCCGGTATTGCCACCTGGAGCAAAGTTAGGGCTGTCCAATTTGGTGACCATGTATGCCGCAGGGACGGTGGGACTTGGCCCGGCATTGTGTATTGCAATTTTAAAAGGATTATTCGCTGGAATAACACGTGGATTTGTGGCGATGCTGATGAGCCTTTCGGGAGGAGTGGCCAGTACGCTGGTAATGTGGTTTTTCCTGCGATTAAAAGGGAATCCGTTCGGAATGATCGGCCTTGGCGTGGCGGGAGCGCTTTCACACAATGCAGCGCAGTTGTGTGTGGCGGCGTTGCTTACAACGCCTGCAATCGTCTGGTATATTCCATGGTTGCTTTTATTTGGTGTGTGTTCCGGTATTCTCACGGGGTTGGTGCTTCGTGCAGTAATGCCGTTACTCGATAAATGGCGTCCCATTGAACGGGATGCTTAGGAAGAAAGTATGTTTGAAAATGGAGGGAAAAGAATGGAACTTGCATTTCCGGAAAAGCCATTCAAAACACATGGCGGAGCACATGTGCCGCATCGAAAGAATACGGCACAGATGGAATCGGCTGTCATGCCGCCGCCCACGCAAGTGATCATTCCCATGCAGCAGCATGTGGGAGCTCCCTGTACGCCCCTGGTGAAGGCCGGGGACCATGTGGACATGGGGCAGAAGATCGGCGACGGCGAGGGGCTGTGCGTCCCTGTCCACGCCTCGGTGTCCGGCACTGTGACGGCCATTGAGCCCCGGAGCCACCCCAGCGGCCAGCCCTGCCTGGCCGTGGCGATCGAGAATGACTTTCAGAACACCTACCACAGCGCGGTCCAGCCCTGCTCCGATACGGACGCACTGGACGACGACGCCATGATCAGCCGCATCCGGGAGGCCGGGCTGGTGGGCATGGGCGGTGCCACGTTCCCCACGGACATCAAGGCCAATATCGGGAAGGTGGAGACCCTGATCGCCAATGCCTGCGAGTGTGAGCCCTACATCACCGCCGACCACCGGCTGATGCTGGAGCAGGGCGAGAAGGTCATCGGCGGCGTGCGCATTCCGACCGGCAACGGACAGGAAGTCCGTCTGCGTCAGGGCGCGTCCCTCGCCGATCTGGCCGAGAAGATCAACGTCAATCCGGCGGCGCTGGTCACCGTGCTGTTCCACCTTGGTGAAATGGCCACGGCCACCCAGTCCCTGGATGAGGCCACGTTCCAGATCCTCGGCGAGGAAATCGGCTGGAACATCAAGATCGTGTCCGCCGAAGAGGAAGACAAGGAGCTGCTGCAGCAGTTCGACATCAACCTGGACGAAGAGGAACTGCAGGAGGACGAGGATCTGAAGCCGCGTCCGCCGGTCGTCACCGTCATGGGCCATGTCGACCACGGTAAGACCCGACTGCTCGACACCATCCGCCGCACCAACGTCATCGAAGGCGAAGCCGGCGGCATCACCCAGCGCATCGGCGCATACCAGGTGACCGTCAACCTTGAGGGCGAGCCGCGCAAGATCACGTTCCTTGATACCCCGGGCCACGAAGCCTTCACCGCAATGCGTGCCCGTGGCGCCGAACTCACCGACGTCGCGATCCTCGTGGTCGCCGCCGACGACGGCGTCATGCCGCAGACCGTGGAAGCCATCAACCACGCCCAGGCCGCGCATGTGCCGATCGTGGTGGCCGTCAACAAGATCGATAAGCCGGGCGCCAACCCGGACAAGGTCCGCGGCCAGCTTACCGAATACGGTCTGGTTCCGGAAGAATACGGCGGCAACACCATGTTCGTCGACATCTCCGCGAAGCAGGGCACCAACGTCGACAAGCTGCTCGAAGCGGTGCTGCTCACCGCCGACGCCGAGCTCGACCTGCGCGCCAACCCGGATATGGACGCCCGTGGCGCCACCGTCGAAGCCCGACTTGACAAGGGCCGTGGCGCCGTGGCTACCGTGCTGGTGCAGTCCGGTACCCTCCACATCGGCGATGCCATCGTTGCCGGCACCTCCTACGGTCGTGTCCGCGCCATGCTCGACGAAAACGGCAACCACATGCAGGAAGCCGGTCCGTCCACCCCGGTGCAGGTGCTGGGTCTGACCTCCGTGCCGACCGCAGGCGACCTGTTCCTGGTGGCCTCCGACGACCGTACCGCACGTCAGATCGCCGAGAAGCGTCAGGCCACCGAGCGTGCGGCCCAGCTGGCCAAGCGCCGCAAGGTCGTTTCCCTCGAAAGCCTCAAGGAGCAGTTCGCCAAGTCCGAGGTGGATATGCTCAACATCGTCATCAAGGGCGATTCCTCCGGTTCCGTCGAGGCTCTGGAAGATTCCTTGATGAAGATCGAGGTGTCCGACGAGGTCGGCATCCAGGTGATCCACCGCGGCGTCGGCGCCATCACCCAGAACGACGTCAACCTGGCCACCGTCGACAAGGCCGTCATCATCGGCTTCAACGTCCGTCCGAACCGCCAGGTGGCGGATCTGGCCGAACGCGAAGGTGTGGAGATCAAGTACTACTCGATCATCTACAAGGCCATCGAGGACATCGAAGCATCCCTCAAGGGCATGCTCAAGCCGGAATACGAAGAGGTCGTCACCTCCCACTCCGAGATCCGCGAGATCTTCCGCTCCTCCAAGTTCGGCAACATCGCCGGCGTCATGGTTCAGGACGGCGAGGTCAAGCGTGGTACGAAGTGCCGTATCCTGCGCAACGGCATCGCCACCGTCAACGACCTCGAGATCTCCTCGCTGCGTCGTTTCAAGGACGACGTCAACTCCGTCAAGGAAGGCTACGAGGCTGGCATCAACCTCGGCACCTTCAACGACATCGAGATCGGCGATATCATCGAGACCTTCGAAATGCAGGAAATCGAGCGTAAGTAGCTGAGTGCTTCGAGCTTCGTATCGATAACCAGGTAAGGAACGCCCACAGCCGGTTCACGACTGCGGGCGTTCCGTGATACAATAAGAACTTTTCACCAAAAGGACAGCAATGGCAGGAACCAATCCCCGCGCCGCGCGCATCGCGGCGTTGATTCAGCGTGTGATCGCATCGTCCATGGAGGCGCAGCTGCACGACAAGCGACTGGCCAACGTGACCATCACCGAAGTGCGCGTCACCAACGATCTGCAGATCGCGAAAGTCTACTGGACCCAGCTCGGCCATGAAGGACACGAGCAGGGCGAACGCCGCCGCGCGCAGCAGGCCCTGAACCAGGCCAAAGGACGCCTGCGTTCCCTGGTAGGCACCAAGGCCGGACTGCGACTCACCCCGCAACTGGAATTCATCTTCGACGAAGTGCCGGGCGAGGCCCATGAGATCGAGGACATCCTCGCGCTCGCACACAAGCGCGACGAAGAACTCGCCAAGTCCCGCGCCAACGCGCAATACGCCGGCGACGCCGATCCGTACAAGCACGACGAGCCCGATGATGACGACTTCGACGATGATGACGATGTCGAGGTCGAGGATTGGGACGATGACGACGAAGCCTGACAACTCCGGTCTGCTGGTCATCGACAAGCCGCAGGGCGTCACCAGCCACGATGTGGTCGCGGCGGTGCGTGGCGCCCTGCAGATGAAACGCGTCGGCCATGCCGGCACGCTCGACCCGATGGCCACCGGCGTGCTGGTGGTCGGCTTCGGCAACGCCACACGTCTGCTCAACTACATCGTCGACCACGACAAAACCTACCTGGCCACCATCAGACTCGGCCAGCGCACCACCACGGACGACGCCGACGGCGAACTGCTGCCGGAGGAGGGAACTATCGCCGAATTTCCTTCACGACAGACCGTTGAAGACGTCATCGCCCATCATTTCACCGGGCGCATCGAGCAGGTGCCGAACTCCTATTCAGCTATCAAAATCAACGGCCAGCGCGCCTATGATCTGGCCCGAGAAGGCAAGGATGTGGACCTCAAGGCCCGTCCGGTGACCATCTCGGAATTCAGCGTTTCGGCAGTGCGATACGGCTATGCTTCGACCACATGCGCGGGATCACCTCTTGCCGATGCCGTCGAAATCGCCCCGGAGGAATCCTGGCATGCCGAAACCGACGGGCAAAACGAACCGAACATGCAGCCAGTCATGGAACTCGACGTGGCCGTGACCTGCTCGGCCGGCACCTACATCCGCGCACTCGGCCGCGATCTGGGCTCCGAACTCGGTCTCGGCGGCCATCTGACCATGCTGCGCCGCATCCGCGTCGGGCGTTTCTCGGTGGACATGCCGAACGTCATGACCGCCCATACGGAAGCCAAAACCTTCACCAACCGCGAAGGCATCGAAGTGACACGCAACCGTGCGGTGCTTGACGATGCCGAGCATGCCGTTGACCACGCACTCGACCTGGTCGCCAGCGCGGCCGCTTCCATTTCCATGGACATGCTTCCCGTCACCGAACAGGAGGCGACGGATCTGCGGTTCGGCCGTAGAATCGCCCACGACATCCATACGACCATGGCCGCGTACGTTCCCGAAACCAACGATCTGGTGGCGATCGTGGAACGCGCCAAACGTGGCGAGACCAAGCCGGTCGCGGTCTTCAACTGAAACAATCAAGATCGGCCGGCACGCAATACGAACACGACAAACACACGGACAATACGCAAAGAAGGACACATGAAGACGATCACGCTTACCCCCGATGCCAGCGGCATGGTGGATTGGCCGACCCTGAGCAACGACAAGAAGTCCGTGGTGACCATCGGCTCATTCGACGGCATGCATCAGGGACATCAGGCGGTCATCCGCCGTGTGACCGAACTCGCCGAACAGGAGCAGGCGTTCTCCGTGGTGGTGCTGTTCGACCCGCGTCCCGCGCTGGTGCACGCTTACGCCGCCAAACATGACGGTCAGGAACCGCCCGCAGGCGCGCCTGACACGCAGGCGCTGACCAGTGTGGACGAACGGCTGCGCGCCATCGACGCCATCGGCGTGGACTACACGCTCATCGTGCGCTACACCATGGCATTCGCCGCGAAATCATATCGCTTCTTCCTTGGCCAGATGGTCGGCAAACTCGGCATGCGCACGCTGGTGCTCGGCTCCGACGCCGCCATGGGCGCGAACCGCGCCGGAAACGTGAAGGCCATTGAGAATCTGGCGCTCGCCACCGGCGTGTTCCAGCTGGAGGTCGTGGACGATTTCGGTCCGGGGCTGACCCGAGTGCCGGTCAATGCGAAGCCGGTGATGCCGTCCGAACCCGGCGAGCCTTCCGACCCTCTGGAGGGGGCTTCCAAGGCCGAACGACGCGCATGGAGCAAGAAGCATCAGGCCAAGGAGGTGCGCACGTGGAGCTCCACCAATGTGCGTTATCTGCTGAGCCAAGGCCGTATCAAGGACGCCGACGCGATACTCGGCCACGCGCATGCCGTGGAAGGCACCGTGGTGCATGGCGAGGAACGCGGCCGCACCATCGGATTCCCGACCGCCAATCTGAGCGAGAACGTCGCCGGATACCTGCCGGTGGACGGCGTGTACGCCGGCTGGCTGGTCGATTTGGGGGAGAAGTCCGCCGACGGTGGCGAAGAAGCCGGGGAGAAGCCGGCCGACGGCGTATCGCAGCGGTATGACGCTTCGTCCGTCAACGCGCGCGTGGCCATGCAGTCGCCACACCGCTGGCCGGCGGCCATCTCCATCGGCACCAAGCCGACGTTCAACGAGGACGGTGACGCCGAACGCGTGGTGGAAGCCTACGCCATCACCGATGACTGGTTGGACCTGTACGGCCATCAGGCGCGCGTGGAATTCGCTGGATTCCTGCGCCCGCAGATCAAATTCGATTCGGCCGACGATCTGGTGGTCGAGCTGAAACGCAACGTCGAGGAGACGAAGCGCCTCACCGCTTGAGACGGATCGGTCCGATTGATTTGATTGGTTCGATTGACGCGAATCATTGACGCCATCCGTGTTTTGTTACCCAAACGGGCTTTCCCGGGTTGCAAAAAGCGGATGGCGATGCCGTTTGGGCATCGGCGACCTATCGCAGAATCGCGGCCAACGCGTCCTGCAACGTATCCGCCTGCACCACGCCCATTCCCGGCACGGCGACGTTCTTGCGCAGCGTCGGCACAACGGCGGTGGTGAAACCAAGACGCGCCGCCTCACGAAGCCGATATTCCAGTCTCGGCACCGGGCGCACCTGCCCGGTCAACGAAATCTCGCCGATCGCGCACGTCGTACGGGGAATCGGTTTCGATTTCGCAGCGCTCGCCAACGCGGCCACAATCGCCAGATCGCAACCCGGCTCACGCGCCTGACCGCCGGCGATTGTGGAAATGTACAGGTCGTTGGCCAGCAGCTTGATGCCACCGTGACGATATAACACCGCCACCAGCATGGCGATACGGTTGGAGTCCACACCGTTCGCCGCACGACGTGGCGTCGGCAGCACCGACCTGGTGACCAGCGCCTGCACTTCAATCGGCAGACTGCGATGCCCATCCAACGTGAACGTCACGCACGTGCCATCCACCTGCGTCGCCGCAGAACCATTGCCGGTTGATAGGAACAGATCGGACGGATCGGTCACCTCCTCAATGCCCTCGCCGCTCATATCGAAACAGCCGACCTCATCGGTCGGTCCGAAACGGTTCTTCACTGCACGCAGCATACGCAACGCGGTTTCGGCATCGCCTTCGAACTGACAGACCACATCCACCAGATGCTCCAACGTACGCGGACCTGCGATCGAACCATCCTTGGTGACATGACCCACCAAAAGCACTGGAATATCAAGGGTTTTGGCGGTGTCAATCAGCGCGCTCGCCACTTCGCGCACCTGCGTGGATCCGCCGGAGATGCCATCGACGTCCTGCGAGACGATGGTCTGCGCCGAATCGACGATGGCCAACGCCGGCTTGAACTGTTCGATAAGCCCCAACACCGTGGACAGATCCGTGGTGGAGGCAAGCAGTAGATTCGGCTCCATGGCGCCGATGCGCGACGCGCGCATGCGGACCTGCGCCTGCGATTCCTCGCCGGAAATATACAGTACGGTATTGCGCTCGGTGGCGAACGCCGTCAGCCTCGCCACATTGCCGGCGGTTTCCAGCAGCAATGTCGATTTGCCGATGCCCGGCTCTCCTGCGATCAGCGTGACCGATCCCGGCACGATGCCACCGCCGAGCACGCGGTCGAATTCCGAAAATCCTGTGGCGATTCTGGAGATGTTCTCCGTGCCTATGTCGGTGATCGGCCTCGCCGCGGACGATGCGACCGGATGCGATTGCGTGCGCGAGGTCCGTCCCGGAGCCGCGGTACGCGAGCCTGCCGCGGGACGGGCTTCATGGAATTCCTCAATGGTGCCCCATTGACCGCATTCGGGGCAGCGGCCGAGCCACTTCGGGCCGCTCCAGCCGCATTCGGAACAGAGGAATTGCGAGGACGTCTTTGCCATATCGCCGACAATACGGAGGTTTTGGGACAAGACGTTCGCGGGTGGCGTACTCGTTGCACAGACATTGCGCTGAAAACCGTTTCGGGAACTGGATTCCATGACTTTGAGGGGATGGTTGCGCGTCTTATGGCTGTGAAAGAATGACAAGCATGTCTGATACGCAGAATTCCTCTTCGCATGGCAAATTGATTGCCGCCGTCGTAGCAGCCGCGCTTGTGGTTGTGCTTGCTCTGATTTCCGCATTTGTGTGGCCTGGTTGGGCCTTGAACAAGAACGGACAGGCCGGTCAGGCCGGTCAGACGAGCCAGCAGGCTTCCACTTCGAACGGTACGGACGGCGACAAGACGGAGCCCACCAAACCGTCGATCGATGCCGTGGCATTGCCCGACGGGGCCAGCGAGCTGCTCAAGGCCATGCCGGATTCCGTATTGAATTACGCGCGTACCAAGGCTGACGCCAGCACGACGTGGTCCAGCACCTCTCCCGTCGAGGAATACGCGTTGACGTATTCCACCGGCAAGAAAGGACAGGACGTCACGCTGGAAGTGGGCCAGTGGAACGACGGCGACAAGGCGAAATCCCAGTACGACACGCTGGCTGAAGCCATGACCGGCAAGGAGCTGGGAAGCGGCAACGTGAAGGTCTCCGGCAAGACGACCGGCGCCTACAGCGCCAAAGCCGATCCGGACGACGATACCAAGGCCGTTGCCGTGTGGCGCAACGATACGGTGGTTTTCTATGCCACCGGCGCGAAGAACGACATCCAGCGTTTCTACCAGCAGTTCCCCCTGTAACGTCGACGGAATCGTCTCGATGGCGAATCGCGGCCGGCTGATGGAATATCACGCGGAAAACGAAACGTGATTTTCCACCATATGAATGCCTGCGCGCGTATTCGTCCCCGAAGCAGTGTAGTATTGGGCAAGTTGCAAACTTTTACCCTTTGAGTTTAAGGAACGGAGGCTGAGATGGGCTCGGTCATCAAGAAGCGCCGCAAGCGCATGAGCAAGAAGAAGCATCGTAAACTGCTTCGTAAGACTCGCCACCAGCGCAAGTAGTCTTCAGGCGCGTGTGAAGCGTCCGCTCAAACAAAATCCCGCGATTCCTTTCGGAGTCGCGGGATTTTTGCTATCTGCGCGGCGGTGTCGGCCGGTATATTCCACACCAGCCGACACGCCTGCCTGTCAAGATCTCACTTGTTGGGGTTGTCCATCACGCGCGGGCCGTTCGGATCGCCGACGATGACCTGGTCCACCATGTTCAGGAACAGGCCGTGCTCGACCACGCCGACCGTGGTGATGAGGTCCTGCGCGAGCTCCTGCGGGTGGTCGATGCGCTCGAGGTGCAGATCCACCACATAGTTGTTCTCATCGGTGCGCACCGGCTCGCCGTTCGCGTCGAGACGCAGCACCGGCTTGTAGCCCTTGGCCTCGAACTTCTTGACGACCTGGCCTGCGCCGAACGGAATCACCTCGACCGGCAGCGGGAACTTGCCGATGGTGTCCACGACCTTGGACTCGTCCACGATCCACACGATCTTGTTGGAGTTGGTGGCCACGATCTTCTCCCACAGGAGAGCCGCACCGCCGCCCTTGATGCCGTTGAAGTTCTTGTCCACCTCGTCGGCGCCGTCGATGGTCACGTCGATATGGTCGACGTCATCGATGTTGACGATCTTGATGCCGTAGCCTTCGGCCTGCTCCTGGGTGCGGCGGGAGGTGGTGACGCCCGTGAACTCGAGGCCTTCCTCCTTGACGCGACGACCGAGCTCGTCGACCAGGAAACGCACGGTCGAGCCGGTGCCCAGACCTGCGATCATGCCGTTCTGAATCAGCTTTGCAGCCTCGATGCCGGCCGCCTTCTTCAGCGCGTCCTGCTGTGCCTTGTCCATGATCCTCCTTCGATATGGGGTTAAGACCGTCTCCATACTATCGGATGCGTTGATTTTCAAGGCGCGAATGGTCGGTTGCGGGAGCAGGTGTCTGTTTTGGACTGCGGAAAAGTTTTCACGGAATGTTTCACGGTCCTGCGTGAGGTGGCGTGCAAAAAAGCCGCGCATGAAATGACATGTGGGGAGCGGCTTGCGTAAAGCGGCTCCCCACATGTCTCGCTCAGCTATGTTTGACCGCGAACGGCGCCTCGTCCAATACCAGCGTGCCGTCACCCATCACATAGCCTTCCACGGCGATATACCCACGGATGAGACGTGGATTGCCGTCGAAGGTCGGGCTGGATTCCGGTGGGGGAGTGAACCGCACCGTACCCGACACCGACAGGCCCGATGGGCTTGGACGATGCGGCAGTTTCGGCAGATCCTGCGATTGCGATGAAGATGCCTGTTCCGGTGCCGATTCTTCGTCGTCTTGCGATTCGCTGTGCGATTCGTTCGCATTCTGCGGTACGGCCGTGCTGTCCGTGTCCGTGCCGTCCGCGTTGCCCGTCACCGGCTTGTCGTTCTCGTCGCCTTCACGGGGAAAATAGTCGGGTTTGACCAGCATCTGCGCATAGGATTGATGCGGTTCACCGGATTCGTCCGTTTTCCCGGATTCGTCCGGTTCGGCTGGACCGCCCGCGTCCGGGAAGCTGGATTCGGGTATGACCTTCGTCGCTTCGGTCTCAAGCATTGTGGTGGTTTCCGCCGGTTCGGTCTCGAGCACGGTCGTTTCCACCGCATCATCTGCGTCGTCATCGGTTGTCTGTCCGAAATCCGCAAGGTCGTGGGAAACGCCTTCCGGCTCCGCCAGCATGCTGGCGATCGAACGCGGCTTCGTGCTGTTGCTGGAATTGGCGGTATCGGCACCGGAATCGCCGGTGCCGGTCGTGGCGGAATCGCCTTGTCCGCGTCCCATGTGGTATTCGGCGGCGCTGATCGCACCATCCATCAGCATCCTCGCATCCTCGGGAACATCGGTGCCACGCGAATACTCGGAAGCCAGTAGCGACTGCCATCCTTCCAACGGCAGATAGCCTTCGCGCACATGCGAACGGCAATCGCCCGCATACGTGCGTGCCAGCTCGTCCACTTTCTCGTTGCCCGCGTTGCCGGCATGACCCTTGACCCACACGAATCGCACCGACCCCGCCCTATGCGCGATCTCATTGTCGATGGCGCGGATCAGGTCGGCGTTCTTCACCGGTTTCTTCTGCGAATTCTTCCAGCCGTTGCGCTTCCAACCCTGCACCCACTTGGTGGAGCAGTTGATCGCATACTGCGAGTCGGTCTCGATCACCAGGTCTTCGGAACCGGGATGCGCTCGCAACGCCTCCAGCACGGCGCATAATTCGCCGATCTGGTTGGTGCCGTTCGTCGCGCCGCCGGCATCGCAATCGCCGGCATGCTCGTGCCCCGGCTTGCCGCCTGCCGCGGGCTCGTGGTCGGCCCAGGCCCAACCCATCGGACCATTCGGATTGCCAAGCGCGGAACCGTCTGTTGAAACCGTAATCGTCATGCTTCTACCCTACGAAAGCCGCGCGACTCGCCGCTTGCCCGTCATACCGCATCGTCCGCCATGCGGTATCGCCTATCGATACCGCATGGCAACGGCATATGCGATTAGTCGCCGAGACACAGCATGACGGAGGCGCGGAACATGCCGTCGCTGTGCTCGAAGGAGGCCGTGCCATGGTGCCGTTCGGCCGTCTCTCGTACGGTGGCGGTGCCCAGCCCCGTGCCACCATGTTTGGTCGAGACGAGATCGCCGTCGATCTGTTCGATGCTGGTATCGGCGTCGCCGTACGTGTTGTCCACCGTGATGAACAGGTCCGCCGGAGGGCCGGAACGATACCGGATGCGCACTTTGAGCCGCCTCTCGCCCTGCGTTTGCTGGGTGATGGCCTCCGTGGCGTTCTCCAGCAGATTGCCGACCATGGAGCATAATTCCGCGTTGTTGATGTTGATGTATTGCGGCACCGCCGCTTTGACGTCCGCATCCGCACCCAAATGCCGGACCCAATCGCAATAGTAGACAAGCACCGCGTTCAGCGACGCATGCTCGCAATACTGCATTGGTGCCGGTTGCAGCAGCCGGTGTTTGGACATCTCATCCAGATATGAGCGGATGCCATCCATGTCTTCAGCCGCGGCCAACGCCTGCAGTGAGTGGATGTGGTGACGCACGTTGTGCTTGATCTGACGCGCCTCATGGATCCGCTCGTTCATGTGTTGCAGCTGCAACGTCTGCAAAGCCTCATAATGCTGTCGCCTGCGGGCCGCGAGCAGACGGTCCGACTGCTGAATCATGTACCAGATGAGGAAATACGCCAACACCATGAAACAGGAATAGACCACCGCCACGGTGAACGCGATTTCCAGCATATGCGAGTCCAGCAGCGTGGAATTGTCCGCCGGCATGCACCACACCACAATCGCGGACGAAACGAACGGAAACAGCCAGATAAGCTGCCAGAAGCCTTTGCTGATGGATGGGGAATCGAATGTGGCTGGAATCGAATCATGCAGCGGATGCCAAAGCGAGACCAGTGCGATGACGTCAAGCAGCAGCAGATTGACCAGTCCCGGCCAGCCGACGCGGAGATTGGTTGAATCCGCGCCAAGAACGGCCACATCGATGACGAGCGACAGATAGTAGACGATCGCCACCATGTAGGAAGCCGTGGCCACAATCAGCAACAGTTGCCGCCATGGCAGTTCGGTCAGCCATCGCAGGACCAGCAGCACAAGCGGCGCGGTCGGAATGACCGTCCACAGTGATGGGATGCCCAGAGTGCCGCACAGCACGCCGCATAGCAGGAACCAGACCAGTCCGATGGACATGAACAGTGTGCCGTTACGGCGTGGATTGTCCATGTGACTCCATGCCATGATGAGGCACAATGCCAGGCCGGACAACGCGTTGAGCTGCTCTCCGATGGCGAAGAACAGACCTGACGGGGTGGTTTGGGCGATGCCGTTCCGGATGATTTCGCCGAGTGGTGCGAACATGTCAGTCCTCCGTACGCATGCGGGTGAACGTGTATTCCGCGTATGCGCGGCAGGTGGTGGTCACCGCCGTTTTCGTGATGGGAATGCGTTTGCCGCCTTTCATGACGAACTGCGCGTTGGTGATGCCGGACACGTAGTCGAAGTTGACGAGCACGCCTCGCGCGGTGCGGTAGAAGTTGTCGAACACGGTGAGCCGTCGGTCCACATCGGAGAAATTGGTGCGGATTTTGGTCTGGGTGCCGTCCGCGAACGTAAATTCCACGTAGTGCGCGTTGGACAGGGCGTATGCGATGAGCCGCCGGTCCATGGTCACGGCCGGATTGCCGAACGCCACATGCCAGCTGGAATCCACCGTGCCGGGCGACTGCGCCTTTGCCAGATGGGTGACCGGCGGTTTTGCCTTCAGCTGCTCCTCGACGCGTTCCATGGTGGCTTCGAAGGTTTTGCGATTGACGGGCTTGAGCAGATAACCGCTCGCCTGCACCTCGTAGCCGAGCACCGCGAAATCGGTGCTGGACGTGATGAAGACGATCGCGCAGTCGTCGTTCTGATTGCGCAGCAGCCGCGCTATGTCCAATCCGGTGGTGGCATGCGGCAGATTCTCGTCGCTGAGATAACAGTCGAGCAGCAGCAGGTCGTAACGGTTGTTCTTCCAGCTTTCGATGAACGATTTCGCGTCGGGGAAAACGTCACAGACCGTTTGCATGGCATTCCTGCCGGCGGTTGCGCCGACGTTCCGGCCGTTGAAGTATTCCGCGCACATGGTGGCGATCAGTTCGCGTTCGGCAGGGTGATCCTCGACGATGGCGATGCGCACGTTCCCTCCTTGCTGTGCCGTGATTGCGCGGATGACGTTCCGGCTCTGCTTCCAAGCGTACCGGGAGAGGGAAATACGGGGTGCCGCGGAGCTTGCGTTTCATGCCAGAAAAGCACGTTTCGTGCCATACGGCGGATATCGACAACGAAAAAGACCCGCTCCATACGGAACGGGTCTTTTCGCGCTACGCCTTGATTACTTGGCGGAACGCCGTATCACTCGGCCAGAGCCTTGTCCACGACCTCGGTGGCCTCGGCGAGCACCTTGTCCAGAGCCTCAGGGGATTCGAAGCTCTCGGCGTACACCTTGTAGATGTTCTCGGTGCCGGACGGACGGGCGGCGAACCAGTTGTCCTTGGTGGTGACCTTCAGACCGCCGATCTTGGCGTGGTTGCCCGGAGCCTCGGTGAGCTTGGCGGTGATGTCCTCGCCGGCCAGCTGGGTGGCCTCGACGTCGTCACCGGTGAGCTTGGCGAACTTCTGCTTCTGCTCGAGGGTGGTCGGGGTATCGACGCGCTTGTACCAGCTTTCGCCGAAACGCTCCACCTGCTCCTGGTGCAGCTGGGCCGGGTTCTTGCCGGTCTTCGCGGTGATCTCAGCGGCCAGCAGGTCCGGAATCAGGCCGTCCTTGTCGGTGGTCCACACGCGGCCGTCCTTACGCAGGAAGGACATGCCGGAGCTTTCCTCGCCGCCGAACGCGACCTCGCCCTTGAACAGCGGGTCCACGAACCACTTGAAGCCGACCGGAACCTCGACGAGCTTGGCGTTGATGGAGGCGGCCACGCGGTCGATCAGGGAGGAAGACACGAGGGTCTTGCCGATGCCGGCGTTCTCCGGCCAATCCGGACGGTTGCCGCCGAACAGGTACTCCACGCACACTGCGATGTAGTGGTTCGGGTTCATGACGCCCCAGTTCGGGCAGACGATGCCGTGGCGGTCGGCATCCGGATCGGTGCCGCCGACCAGATCGTACTTGTCCCAAGCGCCGTTGTTGAGGGAATCGACCAGACCCTTCATCGCGTACGGGGAGCTCGGATCCATGCGGATCTTGCCATCATGGTCGATGGTCATGAAGCTCCAGGTCGGGTCGACCTGCGGACGCACCACGTCGATGGTCAGGTTGTACTTCTCGTTCATCAGCGGCCAGTAGTTGACCGAAGCGCCGCCGAGCGGGTCGATGCCCAGGCGTACGCCGGAGGAGCGGATCACGTCGAAGTCGATGACGTTCTCCAGATCGGCCACATAGTGCTCACGGAAGTCGAAACGCTCGACCAGATCGGACTTGACGGCCTGCTCGAACGGCACGCGCTTGACGTTCCTGAAATCGCCGAGCAGCTCGTTGGCGCGGTCGGCGATGGCGTTGGTGACGTCGGCCGGAGCCGGGCCGC
>ERZ780162.1739-NODE-1739-length-14591-cov-2.678041_pt1 | contig 14591 bp, 9 predicted proteins | sample MGYA00511474_ERZ780162 | MGnify/ENA primary metagenome ERZ780162 (study PRJEB29588, sample SAMEA2143633) | human gut metagenome | biome: human gut; feature: human-associated habitat; material: faeces | place: Denmark | collected 2008/2010 ...
AACCTTTCCCGAATAATCTGTAGGGGCGAACAGCGTTCGCCCGTGCTCAGAACTTGCATAAATTCTGAATCATAGAGGACACCACCCGATTTGTGCTGATTTAACAAATAATTCATACAACTTTCGTATAAAAATGCTATAATAAAAAGGTTAAAGTATATATTCTAAGAAAAAGTAACTCTAAGGTGGGAATCGTAAAATGGAAGAAGTAAGAGAAAATAAAATGGGAACGCAGCCCATAGGCGATCTGCTGTTCAAAATGTCCCTGCCGATCATGATATCCATGCTCGTGCAGGCTCTCTATAATATCGTCGACAGCATATTCGTTGCCAAAATAAGCGAGGACGCACTCACTGCCGTGTCACTGGCTTTCCCTGTGCAAAATCTTATGATAGCCCTCGGTGCAGGCACTGGTGTCGGTATCAATGCACTGCTGTCAAAATCACTTGGTGAAAAGAATTTCAAGCAGGCTAACAGCGCCGCCAATAACGGCATTTTCCTCTGCCTTGTGAATTTCGCTATCTTCGTGGTTTTCGGTGCATTTTTCACCGGGATCTTCTATCGTTCACAAACCTCAAACAAAATAATTATCGAATACGGCGACCAGTACCTAACCATCATCACCCTGCTAAGTATCGGTCTTTTCTGTCAGATGACCATGGAAAAACTCTTGCAGGCAACAGGTAAAACTATCTATTCAATGTATACTCAGGGAATAGGCGCAGTGATAAATATTATCCTCGACCCTTGCTTTATCTTTGGCGTGGGCTTCTTCCCTAAGTGGGGCGTAACAGGTGCGGCTGTGGCTACCTGTATCGGTCAGTTCACCGCTGCAGCCTTCGGACTTTTCTTCAATATGAAGTTCAACAAAGAGATAACCATAAACCTTGTGAAGTATAGACCGCAGGCAAAAATAATCAAGAAGATCTACGCTGTCGGCCTGCCGTCCATCATAATGCAGTCTATCTCTTCTATCATGACATACGGCATGAATAAAATACTTATCGGCTTCTCAAACACCGCCGCCGCAGTTTTCGGTGTGTATTTCAAGCTTCAGAGCTTCGTTTTCATGCCTGTTTTCGGACTTAATAACGGTCTTATCCCTATCGTTGCCTATAACTATGGTGCAAGAAAGAAAAAGCGTATCACAGGTGCAATAAAATACGCCATGATATATTCTGTGTCTATCATGATAGTCGGCACTATCATAATGCAGATTTTCCCTGCACAGCTTCTGAAACTCTTTGACGCAAGCGATAATATGCTAAGCATAGGCGTAACAGCCCTGCGTATAATCAGCATACACTTCTTCTTCGCAGGCTTCGATATAATCATAATCTCATCATTGCAGGCTCTCGGCAAGGGACTTTCCTCAATGCTCATCTCATTCACAAGACAGCTTGTCGTGCTTCTTCCTGTGGCGTATCTTCTCTCTCTCACAGGCAAGCTTGACGCTATCTGGTGGGCGTTCCCGATAGCCGAAATATTCTCGATCATGGCGTCATTGTTCTTCCTTAGAAGAGCATACAACGCTGAAATAAAACCAATGGCAGACTAACTAGGAGGTATTTTTATGCGTCTTATTTTTATCAGACACGGTGATCCCGATTATGTTCATGATACTCTTACAGAAAAGGGCAAGCGTGAAGCAGAGCTTCTTGCACAGCGTGTAAAGAATTGGGACGTTTCAAAGTTCTACGTTTCTCCCCTTGGCAGAGCACAGCTCACAGCGGAATATTCCCTGAAGCTTCGTGGGGATACAGCGGAAACTCTCCCATGGCTGAGAGAATTTAACGGCATAATACCCACCTCTGATGGAGGACATCGTATCCCATGGGATATGTACCCCACCGAGTGGGCGGATAAAGAGATATACTATGACCGCAATAAGTGGTTCAAGTCCGATTATATGCAAACAGGCAATGTCGAAGAACAGCTTAAATGGGTGCATGAGGGTATTGATAAGCTTCTTGCCGACCATGGTTATATCCACGAGAACGGTATGTTCCGCATTGAAAAGCACAGCGATGAAACCCTTGTGTTCTTCTGTCACTTCGCCGTATCAATGGTGATGATAGGACATATCCTTGGCATTTCCACCATGAATATGTGGCACGGCTTCAATATGCAGCCTACCTCTGTGACGGTCCTCGGCTGTGAGGAGCGTGAGGGCGACTATGGCTTTTTCAGATGCCACGTCATGGGCTGTACAAAGCACCTTGCAGGCGGCAATGAACCTATCTCCAACGCAGGCTACTTCACCGACGTTTTTCAGGATTAAATAAACCCGTAAGAGTGACTTTTTCGCTCGCATATTATTGCATACAAAAATATTCTCTATCCGCTCTGTTATCTCAGGGCGAATATTTTGTTATACGAAAACTTAGTTTAATATAATATAACAGTCAAAGAAAACGTTTTATTCTAAATATGACTATCATTAGATAACAACATATTCATAATTTGTGAAAAAGCACAACAAAAGCTTCGCGTTTTCGTTGATTTTTTAGCTTGCTTTATGTAAACTAAATGCTTTTACCCCCTTGACTTTATTTTGAAAAGGGCTTATAATATCCCATAGCTTAAAAGAGTATGGGTTTCATATTTTTATATATGTGCCTATGAGAGCATGAAGATTAGAAGAATAAAAGGAGAGTGAAAGAATATGTTCCAGCTTCAATGGATATGGCACAACCTGAAAGGCTACCGAAAATTCTATGTAACAGCCCTTGTGCTGACTATCGTATGCAACGCCTTGTATCTTACCACACCTTATTTCAGCAAAGAGCTTGTGGATAAGTTTCTTTCAAGCAAGGACGCACTTTTTAATCTTGAGCATGAAAGAAAGCTGTTCTGGCTGCTGCTTGCAGGCATGGTGGGCTTTACCCTGCTTAGAACTATCTGTCAGTACACCTGCAACATGACCTATGAATTATCATCTCAGGGCATGATATACAGAATAAGGACACACCTTTTCAGACGTATCGAAAATCAGGATATGGAGTTTTATGACCGCAACCGAACAGGCGACCTTATGACAAGGCTCACAGGCGACCTTGATATGGTGCGTCATGCAGTGGCATTCGTTTTTAAAGGTATGCTTGAATCATGTTCGCTGTTTATAGCCTCATCAGTTTATTTCTTTATGGTAAGCTGGAAAATGGCACTTCTTCTGCTGGCTGTTACACCGTTCATATTCGGCGTGGTGGTGCTTCTTGATAAAAAGGCAAAGCCGGTCTACGTTGACCTCCGTGAGAAGCTGTCCCAAATGAATACCGACGCTCAGGAGAACATCTCAGGCAACAGAGTTGTAAAAGCCTTCGCCCGTGAGGACTATGAGATGGAAAAGTTCCAAAAAGCCAATAAAGAGTATTCTGATGCCAACAAAAAAGCGTCACTGCTGTGGCTTAAATTCTTCCCTTATATGGAAGCTTTCGCAAACGCCTTGTCAGTTGTAATGCTCCTTGGCGGTGGATTTTTCCTTATAAAAGGGGAAATAACAATGGGCGAGTATGTTGCTATCTCAGGACTTATCTGGGGCATCGCAAACCCTGTCAGAAACCTTGGTATCTATGTGAACGATATGCAAAGGTTCATGGCTTCCGCAATGAAGGTCATCGAGATATACTATGCAAGACCTATCATCACCGACCGTGAAGATGCAGTTGACCAGACAGAAAGGCTTCACGGAGATGTCGAGTTCAAGGACGTTACCTTTAAGTTTGGCAAGCATATAGTCCTTGACAACGTGAACTTTAAGATAAAAGCAGGTCAGACAGTTGCCATAATGGGCGAAACAGGTTCAGGCAAGACCTCGCTTATAAATCTCATACCAAGATTTTATGATACCAACTCAGGAGAAGTCCTCGTTGACGGTGTGAATGTAAGAAAGCGTAAGCTCTCACAGCTCCGCTCACAAATAGGTATGGCAACGCAGGACGTCCTGCTTTTCTCTGATACCATAGACGGCAATATCGCATACGGCGACTCTGATATGTCCGAAGAGGACGTTAAGCACTATGCAAAGCTTGCGGCGGCAAACGAATTCGTTGAGAAAATGCCTGACGGCTATGAAACTATCGTGGGCGAGCGTGGCGTAGGTCTTTCAGGCGGACAAAAGCAAAGACTTTCCCTTGCAAGAGCCTTAGCCATAAAGCCTGCCATTCTTATCCTTGACGATACCACCTCCGCCGTGGATATGGAAACAGAAAAGTATATTCAGGACAGCCTTAGAAACCTCGACTTTCCATGCACAAAGATAATAATAGCCCAGCGTATCTCCTCCACAAAGGACGCCGACGTGATAATAATCCTCGATGACGGCAAGATAACCGAAATGGGTACTCATGATGAGCTTATCGCCAAAAAGGGATACTATTACGAGGTGTTCAAGCTGCAGAACGATGGCTTCGGAAAGGAGGCGGTCTAAATGGCAAGAAACCGTTATGACGTTGACGAAGTCCTTGAGACCCCATTCGACTTCGCCCACCTGAAACGCTCCTTTGTGTATATCAAAAAATATAAGGGCAAAATGATAACCGCCCTTGCGCTGAGCGTGTTCGCCGCAATATCCGGACTTCTAGGACCGCTCATCACACAGTACGCTCTTGATAACACCATACCGCAGAAAAATATGGGACAGCTCGTCCTGCTCACCCTCGCATTTGTCGGCACTATAGCCGTGTCCATAACATTTTCCACTATCCGTTCAAGGATAATGACAGTTGTTGGTCAGGATATAATCTTCGATATCCGTACCGATCTTTTCAAGCATTTGCAGGAGCTTCCATTTGAGTATTACGATAACCGCCCACACGGCAAGATCCTCATCAGAGTTGTAAACTATGTAAACTCCGTGTCGGATATGCTCTCAAACGGTATCATCAATGTTATACTCGAGTGCCTTAATATGCTTTTCATCATGATTTTCATGTTCTTTGTGAATGTGAAGCTGTCATTGGTGGTGCTTTCGGGTCTGCCGATATTTGCAGTCATAATGATGATGATAAAGAAAAGACAGCGTAAAGCATGGCAGGACGTTTCAAACAAATCCTCAAACCTTAACGCCTATTTGCAGGAAAACATCACAGGCGCAAGAGTGACCCAGATATTCACCCGTGAGGAAGAAAATGCCCAGATATTCGACAGACTTTCCGAGAAATATCGTAAAAGCTGGATAAACGCCGTGAAATATTCTAACCTTGTTTGGCCTGCTACCGATAACGTTTCTACCCTTGTGAGAGCCGCAATATTCGTGGTGGGTCTGCTGGTTCTGACCCCTGCGGCAGTGAGCCTTGGAACTATCGTTGCCATGACAAGCTATGCTTCAAGCTTCTGGCAGCCTATCATGAACCTGTCAAACATCTTCAATAACTTCATCAACAATATCGCCTACCTTGAGCGTATCTTTGAAACCCTTGACGAGCCTGCCACTATTGCAGACAAGCCGAACGCTCAGGATATCGGTGATATCACAGGCGAGGTAAAATTTGATGACGTTACATTCAGCTATGAGCAGGGCAAAACAGTTTTGGAGCATATCTCCTTTGACGTTAAGCCGGGCGAAAGCGTTGCCCTTGTCGGACCAACAGGCGCAGGAAAATCTACAGTAGTTTCTCTCCTGTCAAGATTTTATGACCTGGACAGCGGTAAAATAACCATAGACGGCAAGGATATAAGTCAGGCGACCTTGCATTCTCTCCGTTCACAAATGGGCATAATGCTTCAGGACAGCTTTATTTTCAGCGGCACTATTTACGATAATATCCGCTACGGCAGACTTGACGCAACGGAAGAAGAAATAAGAGAAGCCGCAAAGATAGTCTGCGCAGACGAGTTCATAAGCGAAATGAAAGACGGCTATATGACCGAGGTCAACGAACGTGGCTCAAAGCTTTCAGGCGGACAGAAACAGCTTATTTCCTTTGCAAGAACGCTCCTCTCCGACCCGAAAATACTTGTCCTTGACGAAGCAACTTCATCAATAGACGCACGAACAGAAAAGCTCCTTCAGCAGGGACTTCAAAGACTTCTTGTTGGCAGAACTTCATTTATTATCGCACATAGACTTTCCACTATCAAAAACTGCGATAAGATAATGTATATCGACAACAAAGGCATTGCCGAGTGCGGCACTCATGACCAGCTTATCGCAAAGAAAGGCGAATATTACAAGCTTTATACCGCACAGCATATGGACGAATAAAATAGCATAAAAACACGGGCGAACACTGCACCACTGCAATGTTCGCCCTTTTGTTATCTCGCTATTTACAAAAGTCTATTTTATCACTATCTTATCCAACGTTTCCCCCACCTTGTCATGGATAACAAGGTCGCAGGAGCCGTCCATGGAAGTCTTGTCCCGATTTATCAGCACAAGATTATCCCCCTGAAAATATCTAACCATTCCTGCCGCAGGATAAACTGTCAGAGAAGTGCCTGCAATAATAAGCGTGTCGCACTGAGAGATCTCTCTCACCGCCTCCGTCACAGTTTTATCATCAAGCCCCTCCTCATAAAGCACAACATCAGGCTTGATTATTCCGCCGCAGGTGCATTTCGGAATGCCTGTGCTGTTTAAAATATCCTCCGCGGTGTAGAATTTTCCGCAGTCCATGCAGTAGTTGCGGTGTACGCTTCCGTGAAGCTCCAGCACCTTTTTGCTTCCTGCCGCCGTGTGAAGTCCGTCAATATTCTGCGTGATAACTGAAGAAAGTATGCCTGCCCTCTCCATTTCCGCCAGCTTGTAATGCGCCTTGTTAGGCTTTGCCGTCAGACAAAGCATCTTGTCACGGTAAAAATCATAAAATGCCTTTGTGTGCCGCATAAAAAACGTGTGGCTGAGTATCTGCTCAGGGGGATAATCATATTTCTGATTGTAAAGTCCGTCCACCGACCGAAAATCAGGTATGCCGCTCTCTGTTGATACCCCTGCTCCTCCGAAAAATACTATCCTGTGTGACTTGTCTATTATCTGCTGCAGCTCCATTTTTATCACTCCTATGAAAAATGCGGCCTATACCGAAGCACAGACCGCATTGATTATTCACGATATTAGTCGATCTTAACGATCCAGCCAAACTCGTCTGGTATCTTGCCCCACTGAATGCCTGTCATTGTATCATAAAGCATCTGTGAAACAGGACCGATCTTGTTGTTGTTTATCTCCATTACCTTGTCGCCCCACTTAAGATGACCAACAGGTGAGATAACAGCAGCAGTACCTGTGCCGAATACCTCGTCAAGCTTGCCGTTGTCGTAAGCCTCAGCGATCTCCTCGATAGAGATCTTTCTCTCGCTTACCTTGTAGCCCTTGCTCTTGCATATCTCTATAGCAGACTTTCTTGTGATACCAGGGAGAACAGAACCAAGAAGCTGTGGTGTAACAACTTCGCCGTCAATAACGAAGAAGATGTTCATTGAGCCAACTTCCTCAACATACTTTCTCTCAACACCATCAAGCCAAAGTACCTGCTCGTAATCCTGCTCGTGAGCTTCTTCCTGACCTGCAAGTGAGATAGCGTAGTTAGCGGCTGTCTTAGCAAAGCCTGTACCGCCTCTTACAGCTCTTACATACTTGTTCTCAACATAGATCTTAACAGGGTTAAGACCGGTTGAATAGTAAGCGCCTGAAGGTGAAAGAATAATGATGAACAGATAGTGGTCAGCAGGCTTAACACCTACATATGGGTCAACTGCGATGATAAATGGTCTGATGTAAAGGGAAGCGCCCTCAGTGTGAGGTACCCAGTCCTGCTCCATTTTAACAAGAGTTTTCAGAGCGTAGAGCATATCCTCTTCGTTTATCTTAGGAATTACCATTCTCTCAGCAGAGTTGTTCATTCTCTTGAAGTTCTCCTGAGGCCTGAAAAGCTGAACAGAGCCGTCAGCAGTACGATAAGCCTTAAGACCCTCGAATATCTCCTGACCGTAGTGCAGGCACATAGCAGCAGGGGAGAGTGAAAGGTCGCCGTAAGGCACGATCCTAGCGTCATGCCAACCCTGACCTGCGTCATAATTCATAACAAACATATGGTCAGTAAAAATGTGACCGAAACCAAGCTTTGTCTCGTCAGCCGGTTTTTCCTTTGGAGTAGTGGTACGTTCGATCTTGATATCTAACATACAGATCCTTCTTTCTTAAATTAATGATCGGCTCGCCAAGCGAACCTTTACCACATATATTATAATACTTATTGTGATCTTTTTCAAGAGGTTTTGCAAAAAAAATTCCTTGTCACAGGAAAAATATGCAGGATAACATTTTGAAAACTGCATTTTTATACAACTGTATGAAAACTGTTGAGAAATCGTCATAAAATTGTCTTTATATTGTAGGAAATACTCCTTGAAAAAAAGGTGATAGTGTTGTATAATAGGGTAAAATAAATGTGAAACGAGTATATTATAATAAGGTTATATAAGGAAAGGTAATATTATGAACGATAGAGAAAGAAAGGATAATGAGCTTGGTATAGATCTTGATATGAAAGGTCTTACCCTCGACAGCGATGAAGCCGCAAAGCCGCAGGCGCAGAACCGCCCTATGAGCCATGAGGATATGGCAAGAATGATCGCTAAAAATATGGCAATGCAGGACGGCGGCTTTGACGAGCCTATCACTCCCGTAAGAGGAGTTTCAGACTTTGGCGAGGAAACTATCAAGCCTAAAAAGCCCAAAACAACTGAAACACGCAGTAAAAATGCAAAGCCTGCATCAAAGCAGACTTCAAAGAGCGGCTCAAAGAATGGGAAAAAGAAGAAAAAGAAGTCTTCGTCAGGAAAGACTGTCGCAATAGCAATATGCTCAGTTGTTGGTGTTATGATAGTCGCCGCAGGTGGTTTCTATCTGTGGGGCATGAATTCGTATAAGGATAGATTTCTTGGAAATACATATATAAACGGCATCGAGGTCAGCGGAAAGACCAAGGCGGAAGCCTATAAGCTCGTAAGCGAGCAGGCTGTTATCCCAAAAGCCATCACCGTTACAAAGAAAGACGGCACAACATTTTCCATAAAGCTGTCTGAAATAGGCTATAACGATAATACTCAAAACCTTATCACACAGTATTATACTCAGCAAAACCACTATTCATGGTTCTCTTCTGCCATGAAGCGTACGGATTTCAGCTTTGATTCTAAGTTCAAGTACGATAAGGCTAAGCTTGAAAAGGTGCTGAAAAGAAAGGTGCTTGACTCCCAAAGCACAAAAGATCCTGAAGACGCCTATATCAAAAAAGGCGACGACAACAGCTATGTTGTGGTAAAAGAAACCACGGGCGACGCTGTGGAGGAGGGTAAGATAGACGAGCTTTATTCCTATGTGGAAAATCAGCTTGACGACGGTAGCTTTGACGTTGATATCTCAAAGGCAGATTGCTATAAAAAGCCTGCCATAACAGCGGATATGCTTGAAGAGACCTGCAAGAAGCTCAATAACCTTAACGATATCGAAATAACATTCGATTTTATCTACACCACCGAAACTCTCACGGGTGATACTATCATGGATTGGATAACCTTTGACGAGGATAACGCCGAAGCTGGCTATACAGTTGATGAAGATAAGGCAATGGCATATGTTGAAGACCTTGCAGATAAGTATGATACCTATGGCAAGGACAGAGAGTTCAAGACCACAAAGCGTGGAACTATCACTATCTCCGAGGGCCAGGGCTGTTACGGCTGGTGGATAGACCAGCAAAAGACCTGCGACCTTATCGTAGACCTTGTTGAAAAGGGCGAGTCTGCCGAAACTGAGCCTGTCTACTATGTAAACCCTGACTCAGCCTATGAGTATACCTGCAATAAGGATTGGCGTACAGCCGATAAGGATTACGGCAACACTTATATCGAGGTAGACCTTACCGCACAGCATTTGTGGTATTATAAAGACGGCAAGCTCACAATGGAGTCTGATATAGTTTCGGGCTATCCAAGCAAGTCAAGAAATACCCCTGGCGGTGTTTATAAGCTTTGGTATAAGGAAAAGGGCAAGACCCTCAGAGGATCAGCAGACGGACAGTCTTACGCTTCCTATGTTGACTATTGGAACAACGTTTCCACTATCGGCATAGGACTTCACGACGCATCATGGCAGAACGGCAACTTCGGCGGTGAGCGTTATAAGTCAAGCACATGGGGCTCACACGGCTGTATAAATATGCCTTTAGATAAAGCAAAATACGTTTATGAAAAAATAGATATGGGTACTCCTGTATTTATGTATTGGTAAGAGATAATAGCAAGGCAATACGGACAACTCGTATTGCCTTTGCTTTTAGTTTCAGTTAGGAGAATTTATGTACATTACAGATGAAGACAACCCACGCCTGCCATTTCTGCGTGATAAAACTTCAAAGCTCACCACCTCACCGGGCTGTTATATAATGAAAGACAAAATGAAAAAGATAATATATATCGGCAAGGCGAAAAATCTCCGCAACCGTGTGACATCTTATTTCAGAAAGTGTCAGGATCACCTGCCAAAGGTGTGGAAAATGGTGTCCCACGTCTATGACTATGACTTTATCGTCACCGACTCTGAGTTTGAAGCCTTGGTGCTGGAGTGTTCTCTTATAAAGCAGTATACCCCGAAGTATAATATCCTGCTGAAAGACGATAAGGGCTATAGCTATATCAGGGTCACAAATGAGGACTATCCACGCCTGCAAGCCGTATTGCAAAAATACGATGACGGAGCAGAGTATATAGGACCTTATACAAGCTCATTCGCAGTAAAACAAGCCGTTATCGAAGCCAATAAAGTCTTTATGCTCCCTACCTGCACCCGAAAATTTCCGCAGGATTTCAGAAAACAGCGTCCCTGCCTTAATATGCACATAAAGCAGTGCATGGGCGTCTGCACAGGAAAATTCTCAAAAGAGGAGTATAATTCTATAGTCCGTCAGGCGGTGGACTATATCCGAAACGGCTCGTCAGATTCAGTTGAAAGACTCACCGAGGAGATGAACAAAGCCGCTGAGGAGCTTGACTTTGAGCTAGCCGCGAAGCTCCGTGACCGTATCCAAGCCATACAGAAAGCCGCTGAAAGTCAGAAGATAATCAATGACGATATTCGTGACACTGATATAATCGCCATTGCTCAAAATGGCGAAATGGCGTGTGCAAGCGTTATAATGTATCGTGGAGGCAGACTTTTTGATAAGGCTTCCTATTTCCTTGGCGAAAAAGACGACAGCGTAAAAATGCGTGAAGATTTTCTCATGCAGTATTATTCCTCCAAAGATAGTATACCGAAAGATATCCTCCTTGACGAGGATATCACAAACGGCGAGATAATAGAGAAATTTCTCCGCCAGAAGTATGACCATGCCGTGAATATCTCTACTCCGAAAAGAGGACAGTTTCTCCGCCTTACCACCCTTGCCAAAAGCAATGCCACCGAGTATCTCTCCATAAAAGTCGGCAGAACGAGCCGTGAGATAACCGCCCTTGAGGAGCTTGCCAAAGCATTGGGACTTCCCAAGACCCCGAAATATATCGAGTGCTACGATATATCAAACCTCGCCTCTACCAATATGGTAGCAGGCATGGTGGTCTTCGAAAACGGCAGACCATGCAAGAAGTATTATAAAAAGTTTTCTATCAAAACAGTTGCAGAGCAAAATGACTATGCCTGTATGCAGGAGGTCATAGAACGTCGCTTTAGAAACTACTTTGAGAAAACAGACGAGGGTTTTTCCATTATGCCCGACCTTATATTGCTCGACGGTGGAAACGGCCACGTCAATGCCGTTGAGCCTGTCTTAGAGCGAATGGGTGTGACCTGCCCATTGTTCGGACTTGTGAAAGACTCCAAGCATCGCACACGAGCAGTTGCCACAGGTGGCGGAGAAATAAGCCTTGCAAAGTGCAGAGCGGCATTCAATCTTGTTACCGCCATTCAGGACGAAGTCCATAGAGTAGCCATAACCTATCAGGCGCAGAAGCATAAAAAGAATGCCCACCGACTTGAAATAACCAAAGTCAAAGGCATAGGCGATAAAAAAGCCGCAAAACTCATCACCGAGTATAAGACCAAAGAGGCTCTCAAAAAAGCCACAGTAGAGGAGCTTGCAAAGACCGCAGGTGTAAATATAGACACCGCAAGAGAGCTTAAAGAAATAATAGACGAAATGTAGGGATAACATTGATAGAAAATACCAAAGACATAGACGAACTTGAATTTATAAACAGTTTTTCCCATTCAGGCAAGCCCGTTAAAGACCTGTCCAGAATAAAAGCCTTGCTTTCCGACCTTGGCGACCCGCAGGACAGCCTTAAATTCGTTCATATCGCAGGCACGAACGGCAAAGGTTCAATGGCGCAGATGTTCAGCGAGGTCTTTCAGTGCGCAGGGCTGAAAACAGGTCTTTTCACCTCGCCTTATATAATAAGCTATACCGACAGGATAAAAATAAACGGCATTGATATCCCAAAGCCTGCCCTTGCGAAAATGGCAAAGCGTGTGAAAGCCGTCACCGATATGCACTGCGACCGTGAGAATTTCTCTCAGTTTGAAATAACCACCGCCATAGCTTTCCTCTATTTTGCCGAGGAAAACTGCGATATAGTCGTCCTTGAAACAGGTCTTGGGGGACTTTTAGACAGCACCAACGTTATAAAAACCCCTGTCCTAACAGTTATAGGCTCAGTTGATTTCGACCATACCGCCATTTTAGGTGACACCTTGGAGAAGATAGCCTATCAGAAAGCAGGCATTATAAAACCCCACTGCCCATGCGTTTTGAGTGCAGGCAACGACATGAAAGTTATCCGCACTGTCAGAGAGCAGGCGGTGAAAAATCTTTCTCAGCTGGTTATCCCCGACATCAATCAGCTCAAACTTATAAGCTGTGACGTTTTCGGCTCAAAGTTTCAGTTCAAAGGACAGCCCTATGAAGTCACCATGGGCGGCGCACATCAGGTGCTGAACGCCATGAGCGTCATAAGCGGCATACGCCTTGTCAACGATACCCTGAAAATTCCGCAGGATAAAATTGCCGAGGGCATCAAAAAAGCCCAGCTCCAAGGCAGAGTGCAGATACTCAGCCGTGAGCCGCTTTTGATACTGGACGGAGCGCACAATCCCGACGGCTTGTCAGCCTTGGCAGGCGTATTGGAGCATTGTGAAAAACACCCATGTTACGCCGTTATGGGAATGTGCAGGGATAAAAACATCACCGAGGCGGTAAAGAAAATTATACCGTATGTAGACAAATTTTACACAGTTGACGGTTTCAGCGACAGAGCCGAAACTGCCTCTGACCTTGCCGACATCATAACAAACGCAGGTGGCAGGGCAGAGCAAAGTCCAAAGCCTGCCCTTGAAATGGCACGTCAGCTAACAAGCGAGAATCCTCACGGAGTGAATCTTATATGCGGTTCGCTTTTCCTATGTGCCCAGGTGCTTAATGAAATAAAAGATATATAACAGAAAGGGCGACCCACCCAAGGTCGCCCGATTTTTTTTATCTTTATTCCCTAATAGCCGCTTGAACTGCTTTCTTCCAACCACTTATCAGATCACTGCGTTTACTCTCGCTCATAGACGGAATAAACTCCCTGAACTTATCCGAAACGCCAACAAGCTCTTCCATACTGCCCCAAAGCCCACAGCCAAGCCCTGCAAGATATGCCGCACCTGTTGCGGTGGATTCCACGTTATAAGGCCTTATGACCGAATGACCCAATATATCAGCCTGAAATTCCATAAGGAAATCGTTGCTCGCCGCACCACCGTCAGCTTTTATGCTTCCGATAGCCCCAGCGTCCTCCTCCATCGCCCTGAGAACGTCATAGGTCTGATAGCACATAGCTTCCAATGTTGCCCTGACTATGTGGCATCTGTTTGTTCCTCTTGTAAGCCCTGTTATCATGCCCCTGGCTTCGGGCTTCCAGTATGGTGCGCCAAGTCCCACGAATGCAGGCACAAAGTAAACTCCCCCTGCGTCCTCAACGCTTCTTGCAAGCTCCTCGGTTTCTGCCGCTGTGCGTATTATGCAAAGCTCGTCACGAAGCCATTTTACCGCCGCACCCGATACGAATACCGACCCCTCCAGAGCATAATTCACCTTTCCTCCTATGCCCCAGGCAATAGTCGTGAGCAGCCCATGACGGCTTTCCACAGGCTTTTCACCCGTGTTCATAAGCAGAAAACCGCCCGTGCCATAGGTGTTTTTCACATCGCCCTCACGGAAACAGCATTGCCCAAAAAGTGCCGCCTGCTGATCTCCTGCACAGCCTGCGATCTTTATCCTGCTTCCGAAAATGTTCTCCTCAGTTTCGCCCAAGTCACCCGAACATTCTTTGACCTCAGGGAGCATACAGCTGGGTATGCCCAAAAGTCCCAGTATCTCCCTGTCCCATTCAAGGGTGTGAATGTTGAAAAGCATAGTCCTGGAAGCATTGGAGTAGTCCGTAACGTGTACCATTCCCCCTGTCAGATTCCATATGAGCCAGCAATCCACAGTGCCGAAAAGTATCTCCCCCTTTTCTGCACGCTCCCTTACGCCCTCAACATTTTCAATCATCATAAGAGGGCCGTTTATCTCTTTTATGGTACGGTATTCTTTGATCACAGCATG
>ERZ780162.1743-NODE-1743-length-14580-cov-3.960207_pt1 | contig 14580 bp, 13 predicted proteins | sample MGYA00511474_ERZ780162 | MGnify/ENA primary metagenome ERZ780162 (study PRJEB29588, sample SAMEA2143633) | human gut metagenome | biome: human gut; feature: human-associated habitat; material: faeces | place: Denmark | collected 2008/2010 ...
CTGCGCGGCGCCCCCCGCCAGCCCCTCTCCTCCCCACAGCGAAAGGGCCAAAGGCCCTGAGCCCACTCCTGCGTCACCCCCGCCAGCCCCTCTCCTCCCCACAGCGAAAGGGCCAAAGGCCCTGAGCCCGTTCCTGCGTCTCCCCTGCCAGCCCTCTCTCCTCCCCGCAGCGAAAGGGCCAAAGGCCCTGAGCCCGCCCCTGCGTCTCTCCTGCCACGGTCATCCCGACCGCCGCGCAGCGAGGGCCTTTGGCCCGAGCGTCCGCGGCCCTCACTCCCCGTCATATCTCTTCCATATATAATTCTTTTTCTCCACCTCGAATATTTCCACAAACGGCACCCCATCCACATAACGCCATCTCTCAATGAATGTGGGCGTAACAGCAAACAGTCTTTCATTTTCCAGGTGTGAATAACGCCGGAAAGAACTTTGAAAATATTTTTCATACGCCAGGCAGAAATCCGGATTCCAGGCAGGCCGCCCCACTTCCCTGCATTCTCCTTCTATCTGGATATTATCCGCGCAGAGCGCCACATGCGGATTCTGCCTGATCTGCTCATATTTTCTGAAGGTTCTGTCTGTCTGGAAAAAGAGCTTTTCGTCCAGCACAACGATACTCATCATTCTGGATGTTACAATATCATGCAGAGACGTGGAAAGAACCATTGTTCTGTTTTTTCCCAGTTCCTTCCACATCTCCCGATATGCTTCGTCAAACATTTTTACCTCCATGCCGAAGCGGTATGCTGAGGCCGCGAGGAGAAATCACGCAGGTGATTTCTCCTCTGCGATCACAGCAGTTTTGTGCTTCGATGCAAAACTGCCACAAGCTGGCTTTGTTTTGAAACAATAAGTCATCGGGCTTATTTTTCAATCTCCTCTCCTGATATCAATTTTTTCTGTGCATTATGTAGATATTTATATACTTACCGTTTGCATATTCCCGGCCGAAGATATATCCTATTATTATAACCATTTCATTCAGCGTATCCGGTGATGTACTAAAGAAACAGCCTCCCTCCGGGGCGGGAAATACATTCCGCCGGAATACGCGTCATTTCAAAAAGGGGGAAAATACATGAAAAAACACAGTTCCTTTTTGACCCTTACGTGCGCCGCGGCTGTGGCCATCCTCTTCCTTTTCGCGGGAACGGATGCGAAAGCCGCCGGCTCAGCGACTCTGAACTCCGCCCTGATTCAGGGAAACCAGGTGGTTGTCAGCGGAACCTCTTCCGTCGTTTCCGAAGACGGCATTCTGCATCTCTATGCGCAGAATCCGTACGAATCCGGCACGCAGGGCGTTGAAGTCGCCCAGGCTCCGAACGGAACCGCTTCCTTTACCTTTTCTCTGAACAAGAACAGTGCAAACAGCAATCTGTTTAAAAAGTTCACAGTTATAGCCATCCAGAACGGGGTTCCCACAGCAGTTTCCAACTCTGTTTACATCACCAATCCGGAAGCGTGCGCCACGCATACCACAGCAAGGCGTGATGGCGGAATTAAGGGAATTCTTCCCGCGTCTCAGCTTTTAAACGCCAATAACCTGACCGATCTCGGCGTCCATCAGGCCACCTACAACCTGCTTCTCGGCCGGATTACTACAGGAGGCGGCATCGATTATCAGTATAACGGAAAAACCTGGCATTTTAACGCGCAGGTCGTTTCCGAGTACGATACCGTTGCCCGCCGTCTGAATGATCAGGGCATCCAGGTCACCTTTATTGTACTGAATGATCTGGGCGCAGATCCCACTCTGATTCATCCTCTGGCCAGAGACGGCGCGGCCGCCAACTATTATGCTCTGAACGCCGCCGATCAGGCAGGCGTGGAAAAGCTCGCTGCAGTCGCTTCCTTCCTGGGTCAGCGTTATTCAAACACAGGACACGGCACCGTCGATAACTGGATCATCGGAAATGAGGTCAATGCCAGACAGCCCTGGAACTATATGCAGTCTACTGGCGTGAATCAGTACGCTGCCGCATATGCGGACGCGTTCCGCCTCATGTACAACGGACTGAAATCCGAAAATGCCAACGCACAGGTTTACGTTGCCACCGACCAGCAGTGGGCCGTCGGATCCAACCCTTCGCAATACTATGGCTCCCGTCCGTTCCTCATCGCTTTCAACGATTATATACGGGCGGAGGGAAACATCGACTGGAGGCTGTCCAGTCATCCGTATAATGTTCCTCTTTATGATCCGAATAACTGGACGCCCACAGGGTATGCCACTCACAGCCAGAATTCCAGGTATGTGACAATGCAGAACATCGACGTAATCACCGATTTCCTGTCCCAGCCCGAGCTGCTTTCTCCTTCGGGAAATGTACGGTCGCTGAAGCTTTCAGAGGTGGGTTATACTTCCTCGGCCGGAGAAGAGCAGCAGGCCATCGCCGTCACCTATGCTTATCTCCAGGCAGCCGGCAACCGTTATGTGGACGGCCTGATCATTTCCCGTGAAATGGATGAAGCGGCGGAAATCGCACAGGGAATGGCCGTCGGCCTCCTGAACGGAAGCGCGCAGCCCAAAATGGCTTATGATTTCTATAAGCATGCCGGAGATCCTGACTATCTCGCTCAGGCTTCCGCCATGGCAGGAGTTGATCTTACCAGCCGTATTACGGTCCGCTGAAGACGGATTCCAAATGAACCTGATGTAACAATATAAGAAAAAACGGGCATGGCCACAGGCCATGCCCTCCGTTTTTGCACTCTTATGTTTCAGATATTGAAGCTTCCGGTAACGTCTCCGTTGACCACATAGTAAACGCTGCTCTCTTCCGGCTTCACATACAGTTCAACACTCTTGAAATCAGCCTCATCCCTTCCGAGGTCATATTTCCAGACATCCTTCGCGATCTTAACCAGATCTTCGGTAGAATAGGACTTACCGGAGAACTGAACCGTCACATTTCCCTTCACCTCTGCGGCCTTCCTTGTGGTTCTCTTTGCAGGAGCTTTGGCGGGCTTTGCTTCAACGGCAGCCTTTGCCGCAGGAGCGGTCTCAACAGGCGCAGCCACTGCTGCAGGTGTTTCTGCCTTTGCAGGCGCAGCCTTTGCGGCAGTCTTTCTCGTCGTTGTCTTCTTTATGGTTTCCTTCTTAGCTGTCTCTTTCTTTGCAGCGGTCTTCTTCGGCGCAGCAGCCTTCTTTACAGCCGGTGCCTTAACCTCTTCCGCTTTCTCAGATACCTTTGCGCCGGTCTTTGCCGCTTCTTCTTTTGCGGTTACCTTTTCTTCCGATTTCTTCATTTCTGTCATAACTTTTCTCCTCCTTGGGAAACTGAAACTGCTTTCCTCTGATCCAGGTATGTGATCATCTTCCAAGCGCAACTGAGCAGTAATATACCTGAATTATGAGGCCAGTTTACTGCAAAACCGGCAACTTGTCAACTTATCAGCCCGCTTTTTGCCGGGAAACAGGCCATTTCCGGCTTCTACATCCTTTTTTTGAACGGCAGCTCTACAGTAAAGCAGCTCCCCTTTCCCGGCTCACTTTCCAGCAGGATGCTCCCGTTGTAGTATTCCACGATATGCTTGACGATGGAAAGTCCGAGGCCGGTACCTCCCATTTTCTTGCTTCGGCCCTTATCCACACGGTAAAACCTTTCAAAAATCCGTTCCTGATCCTCTTTGCTGATACCGCAGCCGTCATCCCTGACCCGGATATGGAGCCTGCCGTTTTCCGACCAGACCTCCACCCAGACGTTTCCCCCCGGATGGTTATATTTTATTCCGTTGCTGACCAGATTCATGATCAGCTCTCTCATCTGCTTTGCGCTGGCTTCTATGGATACCGGGCTGCATTCCTTATGAAGCATCACCTGATAATCCGCCGCAATGGGCTCCAGCGACTCAAAAACATCAGTCAGAAGAGGGCCGATCCGGACGGTGGAGAAGGTAACCTCCGCCTCTTTTGCTTCCAGTCTCGAAATCATGAGAATATCATTGATAAGATTCGTCATGTTGTCCGTTTCCCTGAGGATACGGGCATAGAAATCCTTTTTTGTCGCCTCGTCCTGAATGAAACCCTGATCAAGAAGCTCCGCATAGCCCCGCACCGAGGTGATCGGCGTTTTTAACTCATGGGAAGCATTGCTGAAAAACTCCTGCCTGATCTTTCTTTCCTTTTCCAGCTGCTCCACATGCGCCTGAATCTCCCCCGCCATTTTCACCGTGGTTTCCGCGATCACATTCAGTTCCTTATATTTATACTGCTTAAAGGAAAACTCAGTCCGCGCGCCGTGAACCTTCCCCATCTCCGCTGAAATTTCCTTCAGAGGAGTGGTAATGGTACTGGCAAAACGGCTTGCGAGAATCACACTCACCACAAAGGCAATTCCGGTTCCGAGAAGCAGCACCGGAAAAATGCTGATCATATAGTCCAGAATGTTCGTATAGGGAATCGCCATACGCACCACATAGCTGCCGTTGGAGGAGCGGGCCGCCACATACAGCATGCTTTCTCCCACAGATTCCGAGCTTCTCGTATCGCTGCCCGTTCCCGTTTCAAACGCTTCTCTCACTTCATCCCGTTCCAGATGATTTTCCATGGAATCCACCTGACCCACTTCGCTGTCCGCAGCTACCGTCCCATCAGAGGAAATCACCGTGATCCGGGAAGAAGCATCCATCGCTTCCGCATGCAGCTTTTCCACCTGTTCCTGCAGATTTCCGCTGTAATCCAGCGCATAATCCACCGCATGAATGGTATTGAGCATGGCGGACATGTCATGCTGCAGCATGTTCTTTCCTATGAAATAATAAGAAAAGGCGCTGCTGACCACCAGGGCCAGCAGCAGAATCACCACAAATCTGAGCAGAACCGCCCGTTTCATATCAACCTCCGTTTTCCGTTTCCTGAGGGAGTACGAAGCGGTAGCCCACACTTCGTACTGTTTTGATGTATTTGCTTCCCTCTTCCCCCAGCTTCTGCCGCAGCGTCCGGATATGGATATCAAGCGTGCGCGTCTCGATGTCAGCCGAGTAGTCCCACAGCTTGTTCAGCAGTTCGTCACGCTCCACCACCCTGGACCGGTTGTCCACCAGATACATCAGAAGCTCGTATTCCTTATAGGTCAGCACCACCGGAGCGCCGTTCATGCTCACTTCTCTGGCATCCGTGTTCACCGTAAGACCGCCCAGACTCACGATCCCTTCCGATTTCATATTCTGCCTTTCCGTGGTACGCCTCAGGAGCGAACGTATCCTGGCCGCCAGCTCAAGCACGCCGAACGGTTTCGTCATATAGTCGTCCGCTCCTCCGTCCAGTCCTACCACCTTATCGTACTCCTTGTCCTTCGCCGTCAGCACGATGATCGGAATATTCTTCAGATTATCGCTCCGCTCACGGATGATCCCGATTGCTGACAGTCCGTCCATGCCGGGCAGCATCAGATCAAACACCGCCAGATCCGGCTTTTCCTTATCCAGCGCCTCCAGCGCCTCCTCCGCGGTTTCAAAAGACGAAACCTGATAGCCATAGCCTTCCATGGCAATCTTTACCAGATTACGGATATTTTCATCATCTTCAATCACAAATATTTTCTGCATACACTTTTCTCCATTTTCAGGCCGCCGGAAAATCTCCGCCGGAATCTCAAACCCCACAGATGCTTTCATCCCGTGTTCTTTTCATCCTTCTCATTGTAACAGCCCCGCCGCCGGATTGCACCCGAATTGTGTAAAATGTTTGTAAAATCAGCCATGCGGGAAGGGCGTACCACCTTCCGTATTTGCCCTTCAAAATATCTGTTTTCATAATCCCCAAAATCTTACAACTCAGAATTGGTCAATTAATTAAAACCATTTACAAGGTATCATCAAAAAATCATCCTCTGGGTTCTTCTTAAACCCGATCGTTTCATAAAATTCTTTGGCACAATCTGTTTGTACAAGCCATTCTGAGCCTGGACACATATTGATACACCTTTGTACGAGTTCTGTTCCAATTCCGCGCTTTTGATATTCCGGTAAAACCGCTAAATCATAAATGACAGAGCGAAAATACAAATCACTTAAAACTCTTACACAACCAACCAAATGATTATCCTCCCACGCAGAAAAAACAAATGTTGAAGTAAGAAAAGCACAATTAAAGTTGTCTCTCATTACTTGTGTTGTATTTTCTTCTTTTGCCCAGCCAACAGCAAGAAACAATTTGTACAATTCATCACATGGTAAATTCTTTTGGTCTTTATATTCTATCTTCATCATACATAACCTCCTCAATACTGATTTATCAATTTTTACGATAATAGCATAAAAAGTCAAATTCACACAAGATGTTGGAATATTCCCAACAAGAAGGGGCTATCTATTTCCCGATAGCCCCTTTAGCTTTTAATACTTTAATCTAATATTGAAAATTTAATTATCTAATCATCTAAATAAATGACATTGCCCGCTTCCTTCCGCACATTTTCGGAGGAAGCGGGCCTGTGCCCGTTACGCAATCACATAGAAATAAAGGAGCACCAGAATTCCAAGCACGATACGGTACCAGCCGAACACCTTGAAATCATGCTTTCTGATATATCCCATCAGGAAGGAAATAACCAGCATGGAAACCACGAAGGCGGACACCATTCCGACGACCAGCAGAAGAACTTCCGATCCGGTAAAGGCAAATCCGGCCTTCACCAGCTTCAGGAGGCTCGCGCCGAACATGACCGGAATCGCCAGGAAAAAGGTGAATTCCGCAGATACGGTCCGGCTGACGCCAATGAGCAGCGCTCCCACGATGGTTGCGCCGGAACGCGAGGTTCCGGGGAAAATGGCGGCGATGAGCTGGAACAGCCCGATCAGCAGCGCATCCCGGTAGGTGAGAGCGCCGATGCTCTTCACCCTGGGCCTTTTTCCCCGGTTCCAGTTCTCAATTATAATAAACGCGATACCAAACAGGATCAGCATAACAGCAACCACAGTAGCATTGTACAGATAAGGGCTGATCAGATCATCCAGCAGAATCCCGTAGATCATGGCGGGCACGCAGGCCACAATTACCTTGAACCACATCTGGAAGATATCCTTCCGGATCACTCCTTTTTTTCTTCCCTTCGCGGAAAAATCAAAGGGAAAAATCTTATTCCAGAACAGGATCACCACAGCGAAAATAGCGCCGAGCTGAATCACCACCAGAAAAACATCCCAGAATTCAGGGGAAACGTCAAGGGTAACAAATTCATCCAGAAGGATCATGTGCCCCGTACTGCTGATGGGCAGCCATTCCGTAATTCCTTCCACGATTCCGAACAGAATTGCCTTTAAAATTTCAATCATTGCAGTCTCCATCTTTTTTTATTCCGGCTGCCGCTCCCGGCCGCCTTTTCAGCTTTCCAGGTAAGCCAGCAGACGCTCATAATTCTGCTCCGCTTCCCTGTACCCCTCTTCATAAAGCAGGCGGAGCTTTTCCTTATCCTTCTCCACTCTGCCTACGCCGCTCGCCTTCTGCGGGCGGATTACAAACGCCTGACCGTTTTTTTCCTGCTCTGCAAGATAATCCAGCATCCGGTTATATGCCGTATGACGGCCTGCCATCAGTTCATATACCTTCGGATATTTCGCATATCTCAGGCGCACCAGCTCAAGGTGCTTCGAGGGCTTTCTCCGGTAGCCCACCTCCTTCGTCAGCACCACCACATTCTTCCGGTTCCCGTCCACAATGGAATGCATGATCGGCACGCTGTCGGACAGACCGCCGTCCAGGTACAGCTTTCCGCCTATTTCCACATTCCGGGAAACCAGAGGCAGGGAAGCGGAAGCCCGCACTGCGATGATGTCCTTATGCATATTGCGCAGACGCAGATATTCCGGCTGTCCGGTCTCAATGTTCGTCACGACGGCAAACGCTCTTCCCTGATAAGTGTTAAATGTATCATAATCATAGGGATTCAGCCGGTTCGGAATGTCGTCATAGCACATTTTCACACCGAAAAGATCTCCCGTTCTCAGCAGGCTCGACACGCTGCAGTAGTTTTTATCCTTCAGATAATCCACGCTGATATCATATGCCCGTCCCCTCTGCTTTGACAGGTAGCTGCACAGATGGCAGGCTCCTGCGGATACCCCGTAGCAGCTTGAAAATTCAATCCCCTTATCCAGAAAAAAATCGAGCACACCGGCAGTATAAATTCCCTTCATTCCGCCGCCTTCCAGTACCAGTCCCGCTTTATACATGCCTTTCCTTTCCGCCGCCACAGGGCGGCATTTCATCATAAAGAAATTGGCTGCAAGGCCAATTTCCAGCACGAACCATTGGTTCGTGCGCGCCGCCACAGGGCAGCATCTCATCTGCCATATTCCGTCCGCACAAAGCGTTCCAGCGCTTCCAGAGAGCGAACCACCTTTTCCGTATCAATGCAGTAAGCCATCCGGAAATAGCCGGGGCAGCCGAAGGTATCGCCAGGCACCAGAATCAGATCATAGGCGAGGGCCTTCCGGCAGAACGCATTGGCATCCTCCTCCAGAGCCTTCGGGAAAATATAAAAGGTTCCTCCTGGACGGACGCAGGTAAATCCCAGCTTCACCAGACAGTCATACAGAAGCTTCATATTGGTTTCATAGACAGACAGATCTGCCGTCTGATCAATGACCTCAGCCACGGCGAGCTGGATCAGAGAAGGCGGACAGTTATGCCCCGTACCTCTGGAAATCTGGCCGCACATGTTCACGATGGTTTCCGCCTCCCGGCAGGCAGGATTCACCGCCACATAGCCGATGCGCTCTCCCGGAAGCGACAGGGATTTGGAAAAAGAATAGCAGGAAATCGTATTGTCATAATAACGGGAAACATAGGGCGCACTTTTTCCGTCAAACACAATCTCCCGGTAAGGTTCATCGGAAATTAGAAAGATATCGTGGCCGTATTCCTCCTGTTTCCGGTTCAGGATCTGCGCCAGCGTACGGATCGTTTCCTCCGAATAGACCACACCGGAGGGATTGTTCGGAGAATTGATCAGAACGGCCATCACCTGATCGTTCAGCATCTCCTCAAAGGCTTCAAAATGAATCTGAAAGCTTTCCGTATCGGCAGGCACCACCTTCAGAACGGCTCCCGCCCCTTCCACATAGGGCCGGTATTCCGGGAAAAAGGGCGCAAAGGTAAGGATCTCATCGCCCGGCTTCGTAACGGCACGGAATGCATGCGCCAGCGCTCCGGCTGCCCCGGATGCCATAAATATATGCTCCGGCCCGTAATTCATTCCAAATCTCCGGTTCAGGGATGCGGCAACCGCTTCACGCACCGACTGAATTCCCAGGCTGGGGCTGTAGCCGTGAATCTCCATGGGGTCCTTTTCCTGAAGCAGGCGGATACAGCAGTCTGTGAATTCCTTCGGTACGGGAACCGACGGATTTCCCAGGCTGTAATCAAACACATTTTCATAGCCGATCTCGGTTCCTCTTTTCGTCGCAAATTCGGACAGCGTCCGGATGACCGACTTGCCGCCGAGCATTGCCTTATACTTTTCTGATATCATAATTGTACGCCTTCTTTCTTTCATATTCCGCGGGCTGAAGCCGGATGACCGTTTTCCAACCGACAGCCCGCAATTCCGTTAAAAGCTGGTAAAATCCGTAGGCATCCGGTATACCAGAAGCGCCATCAGCGGAACCAGTATCTCACAGACCTGTACGAAAAAGCTGGCGATGTCCTCGGTGATCCCGCCGAAATGCCTGAAGGCCACCCAGCAGTAATACAGGAACGCGAGCACTGCTCCGGCCAGACAGCCGATTCCCACCACAAAATTCATGCGGAGCATGAGAAATACGCACAGAACGGTATAAAGGGCAAGCACCACTGTCACGACAGCCTTGCCTCTTCCGTCCTCCGGCACATACAGGGAGCATTTGCTCTCCCTTGTATGAGGGAACCAGAGGATGGACAGACCATAGAGCGAACGGGAAAGAATGAAACCGAATACCACCACCGGCCAGCCATCGATGGGCATCTCGCTCCAAAGACCCACGATAATCAAAAAGTAGCTGACGCAGGTGATGATCGCAAAATAGCCACTGTGGGAATCCTGCAGGATGTCCAGTTTTCCTTTTCTCGGCTGGTGCGAGCTGATGGCATCCACCGTCCGGAAGAAACCATCCATATGCGCGCCTCCGGAAAGCAGCAGCGGAATCATCACGCAGATCACTGAGCGAAGCAGCTCATAATCCAGCAGGTAGGGATGGATGATCCTCCATTCCGCGATCAGAAATGCCATGACCGCACCGACCCACGGCACAAAGCAGAGAAGATACCTCATATTTTCCTTTGTTTTTTCCGTCTGACGTGCCGGTACGATGGAATACATCGAAAATGCCAGCCGGAAGCTGTTCCATATCCGCTTCATCTGTTCACCCCGTTTCTTTACCGCTTATTCGATGACCACATCGTCCGCATACTTCTCCCAGATCAGACAGATCCAGGTCTTTCCCTGGTTCAGCGTGATCGGATTGCCTTCAGAATCCACATAATAGGCGGGATCGTTATCCGAGTAGCGGGACCAGGTTCCTTCCGTCATCTTTCCTCCGGTAAACACCTGAACCTTCATCCCGTTGTCCCCGTGCAGTTCGAAAGCCAGATAATCGTTATCGTCCCGCACCTCTCCATAACAGTACTGGAAGATCACGTTATCATAGGCAAGCTGATCTCCGGTGCTCTCATCGATCTGAGGTCCGCCATACTGATAACGGTAATATTTTCCGTCCTCTTCGTTGTATTCAAACCTGGCTTCCACCAGACTGTAGCCGTTTGCCAGATTGTTTTCCTTTCCGCCGGGATAAAGCATAACGGCGTCCGCGGTTCCGGAATTTTTCGCCTTTTCTCCATCTGCCGCAAAGGAAAACTTCGCCTTATGGGTATCGTGATAGGTCAGACTGTAGCCGAACCGGTCAATGTCCTGCATCAGCCCTTTCACATCGATATAAACGTTGTTCGGCGCCTTTCTGTCGCTGGTTCGCAGGAAGGTGTTGGTCGCCGGATGATCAATTCCAGCAACGGCTCCGCTGATATTGTCCACCCGGTCGCTGTTGAGCAGGGCTCCCACATAAGGCGTTGCCTGGCCAAAATGGGCATAAATTGCGTCATATTCCAGCGCGCAGTAAACAAAATAATCACGGCTGGAACGGATATAGCCAATCCGGTCCAGCTCATCATAATCCTCAAACAGACCCATCAGACGCGTGATCCGTCCCTCCACGGGAGCTTCATACACGATGGCAGCCCGCTCAATTCCGGTCTGAGGGCAGCCCTCCTCCAGATTATTGAACATCACGGCAAGCGGCCGTTCGTTCACTGCTTCCGGATCTCTCGGCTCGCCGGTCAGGAAGCTGTGCTCTCCGTCGTTTTCCACCAGCGCGGCATTTTCCTCGTTGGTCTGTTCTCCCGTCTCGTCCGCTTCCGCCTGTTCTTCCGGAGATACGCTCTGATCCTCAACCGCCGCAATGCTCTGCGTTTCCTCATTCTCCTTCTGTCCACATCCCGCAAGAAGCGAAGCCGTCAGCGTCAGGACGCCGCAGACTGCAGCCGTCCTGCGCCAGAGGGAGGCCATTCCTTTCCTCTTCTTCTGTATCTTTACCATAAAATCTTTCTCCTTCATTTTCTGCCAAAGCTTTCAATATTGTACTGCGCCGCTGCAGATTCGTCCAGACTTTTCACATTTTTTTAAGGAATCAGCCTGCATCTGCGGGCCAGATGCACGAAAAGCGCTCCCTTCGGAAGGGCTCTGAGATCCCGCTCTCCCACAGCGCCCATTTTGATCACCAGGACAAAATACAGGATCACGGCAATGAGAAGAGCCGCCGCCAGGCAGACCACATTCACGGATATCAGGCGGTACAGGCCATGGTAGACGCCGAAGGCTGCGCCCCCCATGATCACCGATGCCCAGAAGGGAATACAGAAGGTCTTTACCACTTCCTGGCGGTACCCAAGCGCTCTTTTCACGGAAATTCCGTTTAAAATGCACATCAGGAAGGAATACAGCACGGTTGCGATGACCAGGGTGTAAAGCCCGAGATCCGTAAACAGAAGCAGAAGAACCAGCGCCGCCGTCTGCACCACCAGAGCCGCCGCCGCATTGATCACAGGCAGATTCACCTTTCCGATTCCCTGAAGTACGCCGTTCGAAATGGTGGAAATGGCATAGAACACCACGCTGATGCTCAGGCCTGCCAGAAGTCTGGAAACCATATCCACCGACTCCCTCTGAGGATACAGAAGCAGCACCACGGGCTTTGCCAGCACCGCGAGCCCCACAGCGGAAGGAATGGACAGAAGCATGGTGGTGCGGAACGCGGCCGCGATCTTCCGGTTGGTTTCCCGGATGTCCTTCCTGGCAAAGCTTCCGGCCACGCCGGGAATCACCGCCGTGGACATGGCAGAGGCCAGAGCGATCGGAATATTGGAAATCTGCTTCGCCTTACCGGAGAACAGGCCGTACTGGGTATAGGCATCCGCCTCCGACATCCCCTTCACATATTCCATGACCCTCGTATAAATGGTGAGATTCAGGGAGCTGTTGCAGTTATAGATGAAGGTGCTCAGAATGATGGGCGTTACCATGGTGATGATGATGCGGTAGACCTCTCCCGTTTCCAGAAGCTCTCCGGTGCGGTCACGCCGTTCCTGTTTTGCGAGCGTCCGACGGTTCAGCGCCAGGACGAACAGCATGAAAAGCAGGGCGATCAGGACCCCCGCTCCCGTACCGATAGCGCTTCCGGATGCGCCGTAAATGGCCAGCGTGGTATCGTCCCGTCCCGCCACCATACGCATCAGCAGAAAGGCCGCCAGAATGCTGACCACAGCGTTCAGAATCTGCTCAAGGATCTGGGAAAAGGAGGTCGGCACCATCGTGCCGTGGGCCTGAAAATAGCCCCGCAGAACGCCCAGAATGCCGGAAAAGAAAATGGTGGGCGCAAAAATTCTCAGCACAGGCACCGAGTTGCCTCCCACCAGAACGCCCGCGAAGATCAGCGTCAGAATGCTCGCAGTGCCGCCGACCACCACCACATACAGAAGCGCGCAGTGAAAAATTTTCCGCGCATTCCGGTACTGCCCCAGCGCAAGCCGGTGCGCGATCACCTTGGAGATCGCGGACGGGATGCTGTAGGAGGATACCAGAAGGATGATGGTATAAATCTCATACGCCGAAGAATAGTAGCCGTTGCCCTCATCCCCGATCACATGGGCCAGCGGGCTCCGGTACAGTATTCCTATGATTTTACAGATAATTCCGGCAGCCGCCAGGATGCCGGCCTGCATGATAAAGCTGCCCTGTTTTTCCTTATTTGACATAAAACTCTCCATTCCGAAGCATTAACAGGAAAAGCCACTCCGGGCCCCTGCGGAAATGATTTCACCCTTTCCCGTTATGCCCGGTTACTCGGACAGGCGGAAGGTAAGAAGGATGTCCAGCCGCCTCTCCACCACCTCGTAAACAAAAATATCCGGCTGCTGCTCGTCTATCATGGCCTGCTCAAAGCAGCCGTTCCAGTGCGGCATATAGGTATAGGAAAAATTGGATGCCAGCACAGGCGCCATACCGCCCGCAAAGCTGTCGCGCACCATGAACAGCCGCCTCTTGTCCGGCGCGTCGGACTGATAGATCAGCTCCGTCGCATCGATAGCCTGCAGCACAGTCATATTATTGGTCGGATAACCGGAAACCGTATAATTCACATCCGCCGGCCGGTTCTTTTCATAATAGCTTCTCAGATTCATCATGCCCGCCAGATCATAGCCGGAGAAATCGTCCTGCGTGATGGTAAGCTCCTCCACCTCCGGAACCTGAATTCCAAGCTCCGCAAGCAGAGCCTTTGCGCCGATATAAGCGCCCAGGCTGTTCCAGTGGGTATCATAATGCCAGTACAGATCGTACGCGTCCTTATATTCCAGAAGCTCTTCTCTCGGATAGACCACCCGGATTCCCGCGTCGCGCAGGCAGTTCACCACCTGCTGCGCCCGGGTCAGCTCACCGCGTTTGGTGATGTAATCCGGAAGCCTGTCGGAATAAATATCTTCCTTATTGGAAGGGATCAGGACCACGAACTCGATTCCCCGCTTCTCCAGATATTCCTTTGAAGCCAGGCAGTTGTCCCGGATCAGATCCAGCTCCTCCTGCGTATATAAATTTGTCCCCTTATAATCCTCTATGCTCTCTTCATCCGTATAGAACAGCCAGTTATCCTTTCCCAGAACCACGCTGTCCGAGGCGGAATCCCCGAAAAGCTCCACGCTCATAACGCTGTTGAGCTCGATGAGCTGGCTCCGGAAGGGCACATGGTCATTATAAAAACTGTTAAACAGAGAAGGGAAGGCCTGCAGGCTGTCAGCCAGCCCCTTCAGGCCGTCAAAGGACAGCGCAGGCATTTCCGCGAGCTGCCTGTTCTCCGTATTTTCCGTATTCAGATAAGGACGGGCGAAAAAATATACCGCCCCAGGGCCAAGCAGCATGAGTGCGAAGCAGATCAGCCATGCCGCCGCTTTTCCTTTTGTCATCCAGACCTCCGTTCTTCTGCTGTCAGAATCATTTTTTCCTCCATGCCGAAGCGGTACGCTGAGGCCGCGAGGAGAAATCACGCAGGTGATTT
>ERZ780162.1747-NODE-1747-length-14546-cov-2.497412_pt1 | contig 14546 bp, 12 predicted proteins | sample MGYA00511474_ERZ780162 | MGnify/ENA primary metagenome ERZ780162 (study PRJEB29588, sample SAMEA2143633) | human gut metagenome | biome: human gut; feature: human-associated habitat; material: faeces | place: Denmark | collected 2008/2010 ...
CAACACATGTATTATTTAGAGTATGTGCAAAATATTTATTTCCTTTATCATCTTTTACACGAATCTTTAAACGTCTTGCCTGAGCATCTGTCAAATTAGAACAACTTCCTACTTCAAAATATTTTTTCTGACGAGGAGACCAAGCTTCTACATCTACAGATTTACATTTAAGATCTGCCAAATCACCAGAACAACATTCCAATGTACGTACAGGAATATCTAAAGAACTCAACTGTATTCATATACAATTTTTTAAACCATTCCATACTTTCTTCTGGTTTACACACAACGATCATTTCTTGTTTTTCGAACTGGTGAATTCGATAAACACCACGTTCTTCTATACCATGTGCACCTTTTTCTTTTCTGAAACATGGAGAATAAGAAGTATATGTATAAGGAAGATCTTTTTCATCTAAGATCGTATCAATAAATTTACCAATCATAGAATGTTCACTCGTTCCTATCAAGTATAGATCTTCACCTTCAATCTTATACATCATACCTTCCATTTCCGCAAATGACATTACACCATTTACTACAGAACTGCGAATCATGTAAGGTGGAATAACATATGTAAATCCTTTATTGATCATAAAATCTCGTGCATAGCTGATAATAGCTGAATGCAATCTAGCAATATCTCCCATTAAATAATAGAATCCATTTCCAGCTACTTTTCTTGCACTATCTAGATCAATACCGCTTAATCTTTCCATGATTTCTGTATGATATGGAATTTCAAAATCTGGAACAATTGGTTCGCCATATTTTTCCAATTCAACATTTTCAGAATCATCTTTTCCAATAGGAACGCTGTCATCAATGATGTTTGGAATCTGCATCATCTTATTCTTTACAGATTCACGAAGTTTTTCTTCTCTTTCTTCCAAAGCATCCAATTCTTCAGCAATCTCAGAAATTTGAGCTTTGATAGCTTCAGCTTCTTCTTTTTTCCCTTGAGACATCATAATTCCAATTTCTTTTGAAATTTTCTTTCTCTTAGAACGAAGATCATCTGCATGTTGCTGAGCTTGACGAAGTTCTTTATCTTCTTTTAAAACTTCACCAACCAAAGGGATCTTCTCATCCTGAAATTTTTTTCTCATGTTCTCTTTTACAACTTCAGGATTCTCACGCACAAATTTAATGTCTAACATTTCAATCCTCCTAAAATAAAAAAGAGACATTCCACCCAATAAAGGGACGATGTCTCGCGTTGCCACCCTTCTTATCTTAAAAATAAGATCTCTTGACATGATAACGGTATGTACCGGATTTTACTACTAAATTCATAAAATCACTCAAAGGTGCTTTTCAAATTGAATTTCATCGATATTTTCACCAGCCATATCGTCTCTATGAAAAAACTCAATTTTACTTTTCCTTCTCAAAGCTTTTACTATATCTTTATACCATTCTTTTGAACTTTCTGCAAACAAATAGTAAAATATTCTATAGGAATATTCATATGAAAAGAGAAAAACACTATGATTCGAAAAATGAATTCATCTGATTTTGAAAAAGTTTATAAATTGGTATGTGATTTGGAAGAAACATGTTTTGATCTTGATAAGATGAAAATGATCATGAACGAGCTTATTCATTCACATGATATTTTTGTCTTTGAAGACAATGATAATATTATTGGATATCTCGATTTAAAAATTGAATACCAGATGCACCATTGTGATAAAGTGGCAGAAGTTATTGAATTTTGTGTTGATCCTAAACATCGAAGCCAACACATAGGCGCAAAATTATTTGAATACGCAAAGACATATGCCAAAGATAATGGATGTGTTGTATTAGATTTAACAACCAATCAAAAACGTCACCGTGCTCATAAATTTTATGAAAACCATGGTATGGATCAAACTCATTATAAATACACATTAAATTTGATAGATTAAAAAGAAGGCACCTATTCATATGAATAAGTGCCTATATTTTATTTCTCGCTTGTTTCTTCTTCCTCATGATCAACAAGAGTTACCTTTGTAACTTTTGCATCATCTGTCAGATTGATCAATCTTACACCCTGTGTATTTCTTCCGTAGATACCTACATTTTGTAAGCTGGTACGGATCATGATACCTGAACTTGATACGATCATAACATCTTCATCCCCGTTAACAGCTTTTACGCTGACTAGTTTTCCGGTCTTTTCTGTAATATTGATCGTACGAACACCTTTCTTACCACGAGAAGTCAATCGATAATCTTCTAAATAGCTTCGTTTACCATATCCATTTTCACTAATAGATAGAATTGTCTTTCCCTCATTCGATAAAGCTACACCTACAACTTCACTTCCATCACAGTTGAATCCTGTTACACCGGCAGCGCTTCTTCCCATGACACGAATTTGATCTTCATTGAATCGTACAGCCTTTCCGTTAGATCCGGCAATGATAATTTCATCATTTCCTGTCGTTAACTTCACAAATGCCAATTCATCATTTTCTTTTAAACTGATTGCAATCTTACCATTACGATTAATGTTCTCAAATTCACTAACAGAAGTACGTTTTACAATACCATTTTTAGTAACAAATAGTAAGTTCTTAAATTCGATATCATTAAACTTATAATCTTTTGGTACAGGTTGTAAAGTTTTGATTTGTTCACCTTTTTCCAATGTTAATAAGTTTACGATAGGAATTCCTTTTGAAGTACGGGAAGCATTTGGTACATTGAAACCTCTCATTCGATAAACACGACCTGTATTTGTGAATAACAAAAGATAATCATGTGTAGACATAGAGATCATTGTATCAATACTATCTTCTTCATTTAGCGTTAAAGACTTGATACCTCGTCCACCTCGATTTTGAGCTTTATATGTATCAACACTCTGACGTTTGATATAACCAGATTCAGTCAACATAATGATCACATCTTCTACTGGAATCAAATCTTCATCTTCCATATCAAAGCTTGCATCACTAATTTCGGTTCTTCGATCATCACCATATTTTTTATTGATTTCAGTTAGATCATCACGAATGATCTTTAATACTCGATCATGATTAGCGAGAATATCTTCTAAATCAGCAATTGTCTTCAACAATTCCGCATATTCGCTTTCAATCTTATCTCGTTCTAATCCGGATAATCTTCTTAACTGCATCGCAAGAATTGCCTTTGCCTGGATTTGTGTTAATCCAAAAGCATCACATAGTTCTTGAACAAGCCCTGTCTCATCTTTTTTAGAAGAACGAATTAAATGAATAACTTCATCAATGTGATCCATTGCGATCTTTAATCCTTCTAAGATATGAGCTCGATCTTTTGCCTTTTTCAAATCAAATTGTGTTTTTCTTACGACAACATCCACTTGATGATCAATATAATCTAAAATAATGTTCTTTAATGGAAGCTGTCGAGGGCGCCCGTTTTCCAAGGCAAGCATATTAATACCAAAAGATGTCTGCAAAGGTGTCAATCTAAATAATTGATTTAAAATGACTTCTTCCTGTACATCTTTTTTAAGCTCCATGACAATTCGAATACCTTCACGGTTACTTTCATCATTTAAATACGTAACACCTTGAATGGCTTTGTCACGAATCAATGATGCCATCTTTTGAATTAAAGTTGCTTTATTGACCTGATATGGAATTTCGTAGAAAATAACACGTTTCTTACCATTTTCCATTTCTTCCACGCGGTATTTAGAACGAATAATAATAGAACCACGTCCTGTTTCATAAGCTTGGCGAATACCTTTTCTGCCTAAGATGATTCCACCAGTAGGAAAATCAGGTCCTTTAATAATTTCCATTAACTCAGGAACAGTAATATTTTCATCGTCCATCACCGCAAATATTGCATTGATCGTTTCCGTTAAATTATGTGGTGGAATATTAGTTGCCATACCTACCGCAATTCCCACAGATCCATTGATCAATAAATTTGGAATACGGCTGGGAAGAACGGTTGGTTCTGTTTCTTCGCCGTCATAGTTTGGTTCAAAGTTAACTGTTTCTTTTTGAATATCTCTCATCATCTCCATAGAGATTTTAGACATACGAGCTTCGGTATATCGCATGGCAGCTGCACCATCTCCGTCCATGGAACCAAAGTTTCCATGACCATCAACTAATGGATAACGATATGAGAAATCCTGTGCCATTCGAACCATTGCATCATATACTGCAGTATCTCCATGAGGGTGATATTTACCAATTACTTCACCGACGATACGTGCACTTTTCTTATGTGCGACACTGGAAGTAATATTCAATTGATTCATCGCATGAAGAATTCGTCTATGAACGGGTTTCATTCCATCTCGTACATCCGGTAAAGCTCGTTGTACGATTACAGACATTGAATAATCAAGAAATGCTTCCTGCATCTCTTTGGATATTTCAACATCTTCTATCTGGTCATATTTTTTATTTTCTTCCATTTCATGACCTCCTATTAATAGTCAAGTTTTGCGTAAGTTGCATTTTTAGTAATGAATTCGCGACGAGGTTCTACATCTTCTCCCATCAACATGTTGAATACATTATCTGCTTCCATCGCATCATCTATCGTAACTCTTTTTAATACACGGTTTTTTGGATCCATCGTAGTTTCCCATAACTGTTCTGCATCCATTTCTCCAAGACCTTTATAGCGCTGGATCTTATAACCATCTTTAAATTCTTCTCTTAATGCCGGCATTTCTTCTTCTTTATACGCATACGCTATCTTCTTACCTTTTTGGATCTTATATAAAGGTGGCTGTGCGATATATACATATCCATTTTCAATAACTGGTTTCATAAAACGATATAAGAATGTCAACATCAAAGTACAGATATGACTACCATCTACATCGGCATCGGTCATGATTACGATCTTATGATAACGTAATTTATCTAAATCTACTTCGTCTTGTATACCACACCCAAAGGCTGTGATCATGCTGCGAATCTCTGCATTTTCAAAAATACGATGCGTTCTAGCTTTTTCAACATTCAATATTTTTCCTCGCAAAGGTAAGATAGCCTGTGTTTTAGCATCACGTCCTTGTTTTGCACTACCTCCGGCAGAATCACCCTCGACAATATAAATCTCACATTCGCTGGCATCTTTGCTGGAACAATCTGTTAGTTTTCCTGGCAAAGAACTGATTCCATCTAAAGCTGACTTTCTACGTGTTAATTCACGTGCTTTTTTAGCTGCAATCCTTGCCTTGGATGCAACAATTGCCTTATCTACAATGGCCTTGGCATCGTTTGGATTTTCCAAAAAGAAACGTGCAATCTGATTACCGGCAATATTGGATACAATTTTTCTTACTTCAGAATTACCAAGTTTTGTCTTAGTTTGTCCTTCATATTGAGGATCTGGATGCTTAATAGAGATAATTGCAACAAGTCCTTCTTTTACATCATCCTGTGACAATGTTTCCTCTTTTTTGATCAAGTTATTATTCTTTGCGTAATTATTGATGACACGTGTCAACGCCATTCTAAATCCATCTTCATGAAAACCACCTTCATGAGTATGAATATTATTACAGAAAGAATAAATCTGTGACTGATATCCATCGTTATACTGCAAAGCAACTTCAGCTAGTATTCCATCCTGCAATCCTTCAACATAAATAACCTTATCTGATAAAACAGAACGAGATTTATTTAAATATCGTACATATTCCATGATTCCACCTGCATAGTGATAATCCACATGAACAGGTTCTTCTTCTCTTTCATCAGTTAACGTAAGTCGAATATTTTTATTTAAGAAAGCCAACTGACGCAATCTTGAATTCAATGTTTCAAAATCATAAACAGTCGTTTCTTTAAATATTTCAGGATCTGCCTTAAAACGAACTAAAGTTCCCGTTTCTTTTGTTTGACCAATGATTTTTAAAGGAGCTACTGTATTTCCACCATTTTCGAATCGTATAAAGTAAATTTTTCCATCCTGGTATACAGTAACTTCAAGCCATTCACTAAGAGCATTTACAACACTGGCACCAACACCATGTAAACCACCAGATACCTTATAAGCTCCACCGCCAAACTTTCCTCCGGCGTGCAAAACGGTCATGATCGTTTCAACAGCACTGATTCCTGTTTTTTCATGAATTCCAACAGGCATACCACGTCCATTATCACGAACAGCTATGATATCGTCTTTTTCTATAGTCACATCAATTTGTGAAGCAAAACCTGCCAATGCTTCGTCGATTCCATTATCTACAATTTCCCATACAAGATGATGAAGTCCTCGTGAACTGGTAGAACCAATGTACATACCAGGTCTCATACGAACAGCTTCCAATCCTTCTAATACTTGGATATCATCAGCAGTATAAGAGTGATCGACTAAAGTAGCTTCATTCTCTAATTTTTCAAATTCCAGTATCTCCTGTTTTAAACTATCTTCCATGGTCTACCTCCTTTATGGAACCTTTTTCTATTTTATAAAATTTAACCGGTCTAGATCCAAAACTTGATGGATCCATCCATTCTGTTGTTGTGATAAATATCTGCATATTTAACGGTAATTTCTGTATCAACTGTTTCTTTCGAATATCATCCAATTCACTAAATACATCATCCAATAACAAAATCGGATATTGATGTGATTTTTCATAAATGATCTGCGCAAGTCCTAATTTTAGTGCCAACAAGAAACTTCTTTTTTGGCCTTGGCTTGCGACATCATTGATATTGGAACCATTTAATAAAAATTGAATATCATCTTTATGAATTCCTAAATTAGTCTGATGATACAACTTATCTTTAGCTAAACTTTTTTGATATGCGCGAATTAAATTTTCTTCAAGATCATCATCAATAGAAACAAACGTTTCGTATTTAGCATCTATGATTTCTTTCTCGCTAGAGAAAAAAGGATAGATTTGTTTAGCTTTCAATATCAGCTGTTCAATAAAATGATTTCTTTGATTCAATATGATCTTTTCATCTTGAATCATTTGATCTGTATAAATATCAATTAAAGCATCATTTATTTCATTTTGTTTAAGCGCAAGATTTCGCTCCTTCAATATCTTTTGATAATGAGATAAAGTTGTCGTATAAGTCTTAGAAAGCTTGATTAGTTCCATATCAATAAAACGTCTTCGAAACTTTGGAGACTGAGAAAAAATCATCATATCATCTGGGCAAAACAATATCGCATTTACGATCCCTACAAAATCAGAATATTTATTGACTGGATTCAAAAAACGAAATAAATGCTTTTTATGATGTGAGACAACAACTTTTAAATGCTCATTTTGTTTATTCGACTCAACTTTTGCTTCAATGATCAAAGATTCATTTTCTTTCATGACCAAACTTGAAAGTTGATTGGTTCGAAATGAATGAAGATGACTTAAAAAATAAATTGCTTCGATCAAATTTGTCTTTCCCTGAGCATTTTTACCATATAGATAATGAATACAGTTGGAATCAAAAGAAAAAGAAGTGTTTTCATAGTTGCGAAAATGAATTAGTTTCAGCTGATTGACATTCATTCTACTTCAATACGAATTCCTTCTGTTTCAACGATATCACCAACGCGTATTTTTCTGCCACGTCTTGTTTCAATTTCACCATTGACAAAACAATCTACATTGGCAAGATATTCTTTTACTTGTCCTCCGCTTGATACAACATCACATGCCTTCAAAAGTTGTTCAAGTTTGATATATTCATCTCTAAGCTTAAAATGCATTGAAAATACCTCTCTTTGCCTGTTTATTATATCATAAATAGGGGAATAGTGCGAATAATAAAAAAGGCTGCAATGAGCCTTTAAACTAGTCATAACTGCGAATTGGTACGATTACCATGATTACAGAGTCATCTTCTGGATCATAAATCTTAATAGGTTTCATCAATCCGGAAAACTCTAATTTTACTTTTTCGCTGTTTAATGCCTTGATAGCATCCAACATAAATGTACCGTTGCAGGAAAGTGTAATATCTTCTCCAGTGTACTCACAATTTGTTAATACTTCATCCGAGTTTCCAATTTCACTTGAACTTGTTTTGATACGAGTAATCTCGCTTGAACATTCTAATTTGATCAAATGAATTTTTTCATTTCGAATGAAATTCGTACGATCAATAACACCGGCAAGTTCCTTGGAATCAATGACCATAGAAGAAATAAAAGAAGTTGGAATGATTCGATCAACATCTGGGAATGTTCCATCGATCAATCGTGTCTGAATGATCGTCTTATCAAAAATAAACTGGGCTTTTTTAGAATCTACATAAATGTGAATTGATTCTTCATCTTCATTGATAGAACGAACTACTTCATTTAATGACTTGCTGGGAATCGTGATATTGAATTCATGATTAATTTGTAATGGCAAAACTTTACGAGCTAAACGATAAGAATCTGTTCCTGAACAATATAAAGTGTTGTTTGAAGCTTTAAAGTTTACACCATTTAAAACAGGGCGTGTGTCTTTATCGCTGCAGGCAAACGATGTCTGAGAAACGATATCTTTTAGATCCTTAGACTTTAACTCAAAAGAATTTGTTGGTTGAGAAAAATCAATATTAGGATATTCATTAGATTGAATACCATTTAAATTAAATTGACCATTATCACTTGAAATTCTTACTAAAGAATAATCAACTAATTCTAATTCAACCATAGTGCAATCCATCTTACGAATGATCTCTAATAAATATTTGGATTCAATAACGATAGATCCTGTTGAATCAATATCTAGTTGATTTAATTCACCACGAACGATCGTAGAACGAATAGATACATTAGAATCACTACCTGTTAAAATGATTTGATCACTTTTGACATCAATACAAATTCCTGATAAAGCTGGAAGTGGTGAGAACACACTAATAGCTCTAGAAACGACACTTAACTTTTCATAAAAATATTTTCGATCAATTGAAAAATGCATAAAAATCTCCTTTTCTTTTAGATGTTTTTTTGTTCTCATTAAACCTTTAAATACTCGTTTAATGTTTATGTCTGTATCTTATACTCTATGTTTCCAAAAAGCAATACTTCAAAGGGTTTTGCTTCTTTTTGGGATAATACTATTTCCTTTTGGAATAATTTCTTCTGTTCTGGTCGTGGTTTTTGATATCTTCGCATCTCACTGCACAGCCAGAACAGTTCCCGGAGCAGAAACTTTTTTTCTTTTTCTTCACTTCAACCATATATGTTACCGCAAGTACCAGCAAGGTAACAATAATGCTGATCGTGATAATTGTCGCTGTATTCATCCAATCGCCTCCCATATGTTTTCAAGAATACTTCTGTTATTCTTTATGCCCAAACATTTCTTTCATTGTCCGCCACCCCAGGACTGCACATTTTACACGGGATGGCATGTGGGAAATATCCTGAAGTGAAGAAGCTTCTTCCAGTAATTCTATTTCTTCTGGTACCGCCTCATCGTGGATCATTTTCAGAAAAATTTCAGAGAGTTTTAACGCTTCTTTTGTTTTGCCAATGATAAGATCCAGCATCATATCTGTGGAAGCCTGTGAAATAGCACAGCCACTTCCAGAAAAAGCCCCGTCTTTAATCTTTCCATCTTCCACTTTAAGCTGGAGAATGATATCATCCCCACAGCTTGGATTGACACCCTCCAAAGCGAGATTTGCATCCTTTAAGACCTGTTTATGCAGGGGATGCAGGTTATGTTCTGTCAGGATCGTATTATAAAAACTTCTATTTTCCATATCCCATCCTCCTTCGAACGCCTGCCAGGCACTTCAGGAAACATTCGATATCTTTTTCATCATTATAAAATGACAGGCTGGCACGGACGGAGCTCATCACTCCCAGATGTCTTAACAAAGGCTGTGCACAGTGGTGTCCTGCACGTACCGCGATCTGGCTGTCATCCAAAATGGTGGCAATATCATGTGGGTGTACTCCATCCACCACAAAACTTAAAATACCGCCATGTTCTTCAGGCTTTGCACTTCCCAAAATATGTACATACGGAATCTGACTCATACCGTCAAATAATAGTTTCTCAAGCTCTCTTTCTCTCTTCTGGATCGTGTCCATGCCAATTTCACTGATATAGTCAATGGTAGCTGCAAGTCCCACCGCTCCGGCTCCATTGACGGTTCCTGCCTCAAATTTATGCGGCAGTTCCGCATAAACCGCACTTTCTCTTGTCACAGACTCAATCATCTCACCGCCACTGAGAAACGGCGGCATTTTCTCCAATAATGCCTCTTTTCCATAAAGCACACCAATCCCCATCGGTGCCAGCATTTTATGACCGGAAAATGCCAGAAAATCCGCATCTAGCACTGTAACATCTACGGTTTCATGCAAAACCGCCTGTGCGGCATCCACTAACACTACACCGCCCTTTTCATGTACCATTTTTATGATCTTTTCAACTGGATTCCGTCTGCCCAGGACATTGGAGACCAGTCCTACTGCTGCAAACTTTGTTCTTTCGCTGATGACGGCGGCGATTTTTTCATCTGAAAGTCTTCCGTCCTGTTCACACTCCAGATAGACCAGTTTTGCCCCCGTCTGCCTCGCCACCATCTGCCAGGGGAGCAGATTGCTGTGGTGTTCCATGATCGTAACAAGAATCTCATCCCCCGGATTTAAATGGGTAAGTCCATAACTGTACGCGGTAAGGTTGATACTTTCCGTCGTATTTTTGGTAAAAATAATCTCTCGCATGCTTCGTGCGTGGATAAACTCACGCACTTTTTCCCTCGCATGCTCATACTGTTCTGTCGCCGCAAATCCAAGTGTATACAGTCCACGCAACGGATTTGCATTGTATTTTTTATAAAATTTCTGTTCTGCCAAAAGTACCTGCCGTGGCCGCTGCGAGGTTGCCGCATTGTCCAGATAAACCAGATTTTTCTCTTTTAGCAGTGGAAAGTCTTTTTTGTAATCAATCATCCGGATCATCCTCCATAAATACCTGTATTTCTTTTCGGATTTCTGATGACGGAACCCTGCCACAGAGTGCATCGATCCTTGCTCTTGCGATCAGATTTTTCGCTTCTTCTGAGTTAAACCCTCTGCTTCCCAGGTAAAACAAGAGCTGTTCGCTAAGTCTTCCGATCGTTGCACCATGGTTTCCCTCTACATCTTCTTCACTGCAGAGAATCAGTGGTATTGTCCGATTTTCGACACCTTCATCAATCAAAAGTACATCTTCGTTCTCAGTGCCCTTTGCTCCGGTACAGCCTGTGACAAAATCAATCGTTCCACGGAACAGTTTTTTTGCTTTTCCTTTCAGAATACCATTTGCATACATCTGGCTTTCTGTCTTTTTTCCAATATGACGTGCTACATAATTCATATCATAGCAGTCATTTTCTTTTGCAAGATATCCGATGTCCGCTGCAAAGGAACTGTTCGTACCAATAAGTTCCATCAGACAACCCGCATATAATTTTTCTGCACCGAGCTGGATCTGGATCAATTCCACTGATGCGTCTTTATCGCATACACCGCCGATATCAAGCAGGGCACATGCTTTTTTGCCCAAAAGCTGTACTGCATATATATTTACTTTGGCACCTTCTTCTGCATTGACGAGCAATTGGTGTATCACCGTTTCACTGTTTTTTTGCTCTCCACGAAACAGCAAAACAATATGGCTCTCACTGTTTTTTTCTGCTGTGATCTGCAAGCGGTTAAAAGAATTTTTGTCTGCATCATACTGGTATGAAAATACAATCGTGCCCTTTACCTGTCTGTTTTCTTCAATTGTAAGTGTATCTGCCAGTTCTGGAGCGTTTAAATTTCGGATTTCTTCACCCATTCCGGTTCTGATCTCTTTTACTGCCTTTTTCTCCCAGCTTACACCTTCCGGCAGTTCTGTACAGTTCTGTTCCCTTTCATCCGCTGCATGAGGCTTCGCTACACACCAGATTTTCGGAACACACGGGATGCCATCCATCTCTGCCGTGACATGTGCTTCATTCATCTTAAGATAGTTCCATGTCTTTGCCGGAAGCCTGTTTATAATCAGTTCTTTTTCCATCAGCCTATGCTCCCTTCCATCTCCAGCTGGATCAGATTATTCATTTCCAGTGCATATTCAAGAGGCAGTTCCTTTGATACATCATCCGCAAATCCACTGACGATCATGGAGCGTGCTTCCTGCTCGCTGATCCCCCGCGACATCAGATAAAATACTGCATCATCACTGATCCTGCCAATCTTTGCTTCGTGTCCGACGTCTGCCCTGGAGGTTTTGATATCCATGGCTGGTATAGTATCTGACCTTGAAATGCCATCCAGCATCAACGATTCACAGGATACGGCTGCCTTGCTGTTTTCGGCATCTTTTCCGATCACAACAGAGCTGCGGAATGTGCTGACGCCGCCGTCTTTCGAGATTGATTTCGTATTGATATAGGAGGAAGTATCCGGTGCATTCTGCACGACTTTTGCCCCGGTGTCGAGGTTCTGGCCTTTTCCTGCAAACGTGATCCCGGTAAACTCCATGTGTGCGCCTTTCCCATTCAGCACACTCATCGGATACAGATATGATGTATGGGACCCGAAAGAACCGGACACCCATTCAATCGTTCCACCTTCCTCGACCAACGCCCGTTTGGTGTTTAAGTTGTACATATTTTTTGACCAGTTTTCAATCGTGGAATAACGCAGTTTCGCATTTTTATGGACAAATAATTCCACGCATCCGGCATGCAGATTTGCCACATTATAACGTGGTGCAGAACATCCCTCAATAAAATGCAGATATGCGCCCTCATCTACAATGATCAGTGTATGCTCAAACTGTCCCGCACCCGGTGCATTCAGTCTGAAATATGACTGCAATGGAAAATCCAGCGACACTCCAGGCGGTACATAAACAAACGAACCGCCTGACCAGACAGCTCCGTGCAGTGCCGCAAATTTATGATCATTTGGTTTTACCAGTTTCATAAAATGTCTGCGGATCATATCAGCATATTCACCTTTCATGGCACTCTCAATATCACTGTATACAACACCCTGAGCCTCTACTTCCTCTTTCACATGATGATAAACCATCTCGGAATCATACTGTGCCCCTACGCCTGCTAACGATTTCCGCTCGGCTTTTGGGATTCCAAGACGTTCAAACGTGTCTTTGATCTCGCTCGGCACTTCTGACCATTTTCCACGCATCTGTGTTTTAGGGCGTACATAAGTCTCAATATGATCCATGTCCAGCCCGTCAATCGAAGGTCCCCAGTCCGGGATCTGCATCTGTCTGTAAATCTGCAGTGATTTCATCCGGAACTCACGCATCCACACCGGATCATCCTTTTCGTCCGAGATTTTTTGCACAATGTCCTCGGTCAGCCCTGCCTGCATAAAAAGAACGCCAAAAGCCATCCCTGACCTTTCGCGTTCTTTCCATGAGATAGAGGAGAAACTAAACTATAATGTGAGTAAATTCCTTATTTTACATTAAACGCACCCATTCCCGGATACACTGCTGCATTTCCAAGTTCTTCCTCTATGCGGAGAAGCTGGTTGTATTTTGCAACACGCTCAGTTCTGCTCGGTGCACCGGTCTTGATCTGGCAGGTATTTAATGCCACTGCAAGATCTGCAATCGTGGTGTCTTCCGTCTCGCCGGAACGGTGGGAAGAAATTGCCGTATAACCTGCTTTGTGAGCCATCTTGATTGCCTCTAAAGTCTCGGATACGGAACCAATCTGATTTAACTTGATCAGAATGGCATTGCCGCAGCCGTTGTCGATACCTTTTTTCAGGCGCTCCGTATTGGTTACAAACAAATCGTCTCCGACAAGCTGTACCTTATCACCAAGTTCTCTGGTCAGAAGTTTCCAGCCTTCCCAGTCTTCCTCGTCAAGTGCATCCTCGATGGAAATGATCGGGTATTTTTCAACCAGTTTCTTCCAGTGTTCGATCAGCTCTGCGGAAGTAAACTCGGTGCCTGCCTTCGGAAGTTTGTAGAATCCTTTTCCTTTTTCGCTCTTCCACTCAGAGGAAGCTGCATCCATGGCGATCCGGAAATCTCTGTCCGGCTCATATCCTGCGTTTTTCACAGCATCTAATATGTACTGGATTGCTTCTTCATCGGATGCAAGATCCGGTGCAAAACCACCCTCATCACCAACAGAGGTTGCAAGTCCCTTGCTCTTTAACAGAGCTGCAAGCGCATGGAACACCTCTGCACACCAGCGGAGTGCCTCTTTAAAACTCGGTGCACCGACCGGCATGATCATGAACTCCTGCACATCTACTGTGTTTGCCGCATGAGCACCACCATTTAAAATATTCATCATTGGAACCGGCAGACGGTTGCCCAAGATGCCGCCTAAGAAACGGTAAAGTGGAATATCCAGTGAGATGGAAGCTGCGCGTGCCGCTGCAATCGACACTGCTAAGATCGCATTTGCTCCCAGTTTTGATTTATCCTTTGTTCCGTCCGCTGCGATCATTGCTGCATCCACTGCATAAATGTCGCTGGCATCCATTCCGACGATCGCATCGTTGATCATTGTATTAATATTTTCAACTGCCCTGGTAACACCTTTGCCAAGATATCTTGACTTATCGCCGTCGCGAAGCTCTAATGCCTC
>ERZ780162.1749-NODE-1749-length-14531-cov-4.392719_pt1 | contig 14531 bp, 10 predicted proteins | sample MGYA00511474_ERZ780162 | MGnify/ENA primary metagenome ERZ780162 (study PRJEB29588, sample SAMEA2143633) | human gut metagenome | biome: human gut; feature: human-associated habitat; material: faeces | place: Denmark | collected 2008/2010 ...
ATTAGCATGAGGGGAACATGTGTTCTATCGAGACACACATTTTGTCCTATAAGCCCGCCTTTCTGTTTCTTGGCTATGGTTATCTCCATGAAGCTTCTGGTCTCATTACTTTTTGTATAATTGCCCTTGCATGTACCAAAGAAAAGGAAGCTATTTGAGTTCAGCAGGCAAAACCTATTCCGTTCCTTCGCGCGATAACAACATTAATTTCCTACGTTTTATTGCGGCAAGCCTGGTTATCTGGTTCCATATGGCTTCATTGCTGGTTATTCCCGAGCCCTACATAATGGGGCAGGGCTTGGGCCCTATTGCAGTGAACATTTTCTTCGTGCTCAGCGGATACCTTATCGCGAAAAGCTGGACCCGCTCTTCAAGCTTCGGTAGCTATCTTATTCGCCGTATTGCTCGTATTTTTCCTGGTCTTGCGGTAGTGATCTTGCTAAGCGTTTTCGTTATGGGGCCGATTGTCACGAGCCTCCCGCTGGGCGATTACTTTGCCGACGCGGGGACGTGGAAGTATCTTTCTTTGATTGTGCTAGCTCCTATCAGCAATGTTTTGCCGGGAGTTTTCGACGCGAACCCTCTCCCGTATGCTGTAAACGGGTCACTTTGGACTCTGCGCTATGAGTTTTTGGCATATTTGCTTACGCCATTGCTTTATGCGGCAACAAAGAAGCTATGCGGTGGTAGAAAGCTGGTATTTGCCGTTGTTCTTGCGGTTCTGGTTCTAGTGCATTTTCTTTCTTATTCGGGTTTGTACCCGCTTCCCAAGGTGCTCGACAACCTTTTTAGGCTTTTCGCCTATTACATGGCAGGTGTGGCAGTTTTGGAACTTGGCCTCGATAAGTATTGCGACAGCCAGTTTGCGGTTGTGGCTCTGCTCGTGATAATCGTTTTCCGTGATCAGGTGGGTATCTTTTCTTCGCTGATCATGTTCGTATGTGTATGCACATTCACTTTAGGGTTTTCGCTTACTAGCAATCCTCGTTTCGCTCCGTGCTTCAAGAAAAATGATTATTCGTACGGTATCTACATCTATGCATTCCCCATTCAGCAATGCGTGGTTTGGCTTGGCGGTGCATCGTTGCCATGTGCGTATCTTTCCTGTTCAGTTATTTCGTTTGGCATAACGCTGCTTTTTGCGATTGCCTCGTGGTTTCTTGTGGAAAAGCCCGCCATGGATGCAGGGCGTAAGCTGGCAAAGAAATGGACTTCGAGGAAGAGCAATTAGGGGAATGGGGTATCCCCTCTTTTCCTTTGGGGGAAGTGGCAAGAAATGCTTCGCGCCTTCCTCGAGGCCTAGAGCAAGAATGCGAAGCATCCCTTTGCGGAGCGCCTTCGGCATTGAAGCAAGGGATTCAAAGGGGCTGGGTTTTTATCCAGCTGGAGCGTTCGGAAACGAGCCGTATTTAGCGCAGGCCATGATGGGCATCGACGTTGACAACAACGTATATTCGGCTCAAGTCCCCACCACTTCAGTGTATGAAAACGATATTTGGTACGAAAAGGTGAATACCCAAGAGTGGCAAAAGATGATGAGCCGCGTGAAGCAGGGCCTTTCACCTACGGAAGAAACCGTTGTTGACTCTGCAACGGGCACGGTAATGTCATCGGCGGGAACGGGCGGCAGCGGTTCTGGTGATAACGGCTCCAAGAACTCGGGCTCTTCCTCTTCGCTTTCCGGTATGAAGATTGCCGTAAAGAACGGCAGTGGTATTCAGGGTTGCGCAAATGAAGCAGCTTCGAAGCTTACCCCGCAGGGTGCTGTTTGCGAAACGGGTAATGCCGACGACTATAACTACAAGAATACGATCGTTGTATACAACAGCACCGATTCCAGCCAAGCGCAGAAGATCGCCGACTTGCTGGGCGTCGGCACTGTTAAGAAGAATGACGGCACCTATTCCTTTACGGGCGACTATTTGGTAGTAGTTGGCCAGGACTGGAAATAGGATTCTTCTAGCAAGTCGGACATAAGTTCACTTGGTTTTTCTGTGGGCTGGGATTCGGGTAAAAGTTATCCTGGTGCTCTGGGCGTAAGCTTGCGTAAGGTGGGAGCCTGTGGCTTCTTGACACTATGAGGTTTTTCTAGCGCGCAATGCGAGATTGATTCGCATTGCGCGCTTTTCTTTTTTGGAGGACAAACCTTTGATCGCAGGTGAAAAGTGTGCCCGATTTAAGCCTAGATCTGCAGGCGTGCTACGAATACGAGTCATTTAAAAAAGCGGATGGGATTGAGGCGCTGGTGATGGGTTGCCCTATACCCCCCTATTTCGCGGTATCGACTTCGTTGCTGTTGTCGGGAGCCTATCTTTTGCGGGATTCGCTCTGCTACGGCAGATCCGCCGTTATCAAAACAAAAATCCAGGTACTTTTGCAACTTTTTTACGATTAGCAGCTCTCTTTCGCCCCATGCAAAGCAAGAATCGGATGTTTCATGGCAGATCACCTGCGCTTTTGCGCCATGACCCGTGATTCGACGGCTCGGAACAATTGCAATCGCAAAAAAGTTGCAGCCAGGATTGATTTTTTGTTTTTGGGCTCCCGGGATGGCTTTCGAGACTGCGCTATAGGCGGGATGAACATTGATGTGACGCTATGGGCAAAATGGCATGGGTGCGGCGCTGGGCGAAGTGAACTCGGGTGTAGCGCTGGGTGGACGTTGGGATGGGTCTATGGGGCAGCAACATGGAACGACGCGGCGCCGCAAGTTGACATCTGGAATAGCGCTATGTTCGAATTTGCTCGATCCGCATGCTTGCCCATATCCCGCACTTTTAGAAGAGTGTGTGACTTTCAGCGCGGCCTGCGGCAGCACATTGCTTCGCGAATCCCGCTCGTTGCCTCGATCTGCCCATTGCGAGTGATAAGCACGGCTTCGAGGTTGGGATGCCCTTCTGCGTAGTTTTTTGCCCAATAACTTCCCATGATCAAAAGTGCTGTTGAGAAGCCGTCGCCGTCTATCGACCGCTTCGATACAACCGTTGCGCTTGCAAGGTCGCTGTTCGAGGGGCGTCCGGTGCGTGGGTCGACAATATGATGGTGGATGTTTCCATGTTCATCGGTAAAGCACCGCTCATAGATGCTACTGGTAACTATGGAACAGTCGCTCAGTTCAAGGATGCAAGCGGGCTCTTCGTTGGGCGGCGTGCGGTTTCCGAGTGCTCGAAGGTCGGTTCCGTGGGGGCTGCGCGCTATGGCAGCGGCGCGTTCTTCTGCGGCTTTTCTTCGCGAGGCATGTTTTGGGGACCGAATGCCAATGCGCCAGTACCGCTGTGAGGTTTCGGCTAAGAAGGCGCTCCCTTTTACCACGATATTTCCTCCAAGGTTGATGAGAGCATCATGGATGCTGCAATCTTCCAGGAATTCGCTAACGCGATCGGCGACGTATCCTTTTGCGATGCCTCCCAGGGAAACCTTGCTTTCTGCAATAGGGAGCTGGGCGTGGTCTTCCATAATGCGGGGGTGTCCAGTTTTTCCAATTTCAAGGGCATGTGCAATTTCGGCGGGCTTAGGAACTTGGGCTTTACGAAAGTTCCAGAGCTCTGCAACGGGAGCCATGGAAACATCGAACAGCCCCGCGGTTTCCTCGCAGTAGTGCCTGGAAAGCTGCAGAATCTTCGCGGTTTCGGCATCGATGGGCACGGCTTTTCCTTGTGCGTGATTCAAACGCCAGATATCGCTTCCTTTTTGGGTGTGGCTCCAGAGCTTTTCGTATCGGTAGCAGAGACCCACCGCATTATCGAGAATCTTTTCCAGCAATTGCCCAGATGAGAGCTGCGCTCCATCGGTTTCGACCGCTGCCTTTATGCAGCAGTTCGTGTTGAAGGCGAAGAAGCTTCTGCTCCTTATCTCGAGCTCGGCGTTTTCGCTCGTGGTTGTTTTGAGGGGGCCTGTTCCCGACTGAGCGTTTCTTATGTTCACGGGTCCTTCTTTACGATAGAGCGGGGAGGCGCTGAAGCCTATAGATGGCCGAAAGCAACATCCCCGATAATTTGTCTGCAGCTAAATTGTTACCTATGGTAAACTCCCGCATGTGAATTAGTCACGGTTAACTTTAAATGTGCAGAAATTAGCTCGGAAAGGGAGAACATGAAAGATTCTCAGTCACTTCGTACACCCGCTGCCTCTGCGGCGAAGGTAGGCATGGCGGCTGCCTTGGCTGCTGGCATGGCCATGGCCACTCCGACTGCCGCATTTGCGGCAGGGGAAGATCAGGACGTGAGCGTCGCCTCTGAAAACGCAAGCGATAGCTACTACTACATCGGCGACAGCTCCTACGGGCTGAGTACCTATCTTTCCGAAGCTGTTGCCCAAGGGTCCACCAAAATACACGTGGGAACCAGCTTTACTGACAAGGGCACGGTAACCATTCCTTCGTCTATCACTGAGCTTTCGGGGTATTCCGAAGGTTGGTTCAGCTCTGGCCCGAAAACGGTTGATTTCGGCTATTCCTATAAAATGACAGTCGTGTTCCCTTCCGGTTCGGACATCGCGGTTGATCGTATCAATTTCTACAAGCGCAATAGCTCAGACGCTGAAGGTGCCTATGTCGAGGTGCAGAAGGGCGCTGTGGTTCATTTTTCGAATTGCTCGTTTTCCAATACGCCTGTTGTGAACGGTACGGCGGTGTTCGAAAACTGCACCTTTGCGACGGGGCAGATCGAAAACAATGGCTCCGTAACGTATACCGGCAGCACGAAAGAGCCCGAGAACATTGGCGAGCCTGCCGAATCCTACCAGGGCCTTGCATTCAGCTTCGCATCGGGAAAGGAATTCTCTGCTGTCGTTCAGGGCAGCCAGGTCAGCCAAACGCTGCCTTTTGAGTTGAAGGGAACGAAAGCTGCCGACGCCAAAGTTGCCGCCAAGGTTCTTGGTCAGGATGGTGCGGAGGTTGAAGGCTTGAGCGCTTCTGTTTCGGACGGGAAAGTCTCTCTGGCTGGAACGGCACCTACCGCTGGTTCGTATTCCGTTGCGGTTTCCGCTTCCGCAGCCAAGGAGGACGGCTCGACAGATTCGACAAGCGAAACGTTGAACTTTGTGGTGCAGGAGCAGATCCAGGTTAGGCTTTCGGGCGATCTTCAGTGCTTCGTTGTGAATGGCACGTCTGCTCAGAGCAGCGAATACGAGGTGATGGCAACCTCGACAGGCGGTGGCGGATCATCGAGCACGAGCCAGTCGAATCGTCTGAAGCCCGAGGTTAAAGAGGGAACTGGCGAATGGGAAGACTGGAACACCTTTGCAACCAGGAATTCTGATGCTGAAATCAGCTTTTCTATCAGCCCTGAAGGAAGCGGCATGGAGGTAAGCTCTGTTGTCTACGACACCGTTTACGTTACGGGAACGCCGCAGACGCCAGGCACCTATCATATAACGGCAACGGTAACTTCTGGCGCGCGTAACCAACAAAGTAGTTCGGTGGAAATGCGCATCTACGCAGACGATCAAACCCTTCAGCAGCGGATGGACGCACTTTCTGAAGGAACCAGCTCATGGGATATGGAGCCATACGAGATCTCTGAGACGGGAAATGCGGTTGTACCGGTTGGCCTGCACGACATTTACGGCTCGCACGAATCGGGCGTGTACGGCATTATCGGCAAAGGCGAAAATGGCAATTTCGGCACCGAAACACTCACTATTCCCGCAGGTGCAGATGTCACCCTTCACAACATGAAGATCTATTCGAGCGTGAAGATCGTCGTGGAAAAGGGCGGCAAGCTGACCCTCGACGACTCGGTCGCCTATGGCGCTGTGGAAGTAAACGGGGGTACTTTGAGCGCCAAAAACAGCTCTTCATTCGTTAACCAGATCACGCTGAATGATGGATCTGCCCTCGAAGATGCCGAAATCAGATCTCATGCTAACTACCTTACCGACGGAAACTACAAGGTCGAAGCGCCGACGGCTCCCGTGCAAACGAATGGTACGGTGACGGTTAAGGGCACGTGCTCCATTGAAGGTGAAGGCATCGTGTCTAGCAAAGATGCCCAAACCGGCATGATCGTCAATGGGGGCAAGTTGGTTATCGATCAGGGTGCCACGTTGAAAGCGACTGGCGGCAGCGTTGACCTTGACAACGGAAACGGCGGTGCGGGCATCATGCTTAACGGTGGCTCTATTATCGGCGACGGTCAGCTTGAGGCACAGGGTGGCTCTGTCGGCATGGGCGGAGGAAACGGTGGCGCAGGTATTGCCGGTGAAGGCATAGTTGCAGTTTCCACGCTGAAGGCAACTGGCGGAAATACGGTTGGCGAAAACGACGCGGCCATGGGCGCCCCGGGCAATGCGGGTAACGGCATCGATCCGAAAGTCCTGGTTTCAAAGGCTACTCGGGTCGAGTCAAAGGGCGGAACGGGAGCGAACCCAGGAAGCGGCGAGTACGGCGTTTACGAAGAAAATGCTGGCGGCGGATCGGGTTCTGATGGCGATAAGGGGCCTGATTCCGGCAACGGTTCTGGCTCCGGCGATAGCTCGGGTGACGGATCTGATGCCGGCAATGACTCTAGCGCCGATACGGGCAACGGATCGGGCGATGCAGGCAACGGCGGCGATGCTAACGCTTCCGATGACGCTTCTGGCGCCGATGCAGGCAGCAAAGGCGAAGAATCCAACGACGATTCCTCGCAGGCTGCCAGCCTACCCGCAACGGGCGATGCAGCTCCCCTTGGGGCGGCTGCTGCGCTTGCCGTAATGGCGGCGAGTGGGGCGGCGGTTGCACGCAGGAAGTTCGACAGATAGTTTCGGGAAGCATCTCCCCATACGATGCGACTGACGGGGAAGGCGACAAGGGGCGCCTTCCCTTTGTCGCGCTCAGGGCGATTCTCTTCACCGAAAGTAGCCGCTTCGTTTCGGATGGTACGTCGTTCATCGGAGCGTGCTATCCTTTCCTGCGATAAACAAGTTTCCGTGAAAGGTGGTTTTCTTGGAACGCAAGAACGCATGGGAAGGCTACAGCGCCGACCAGCTCGAAGAGCTCGACGGTTTGGCTTCCCGTTATATCGACTACATCTCTAACAACAAAACCGAGCGCCGCTGCTTTGCGGCCGCCGTTAAGCAGGCAGAAGCTGCGGGCTATGAATCGCTTGAGAATGTGGTTCGCGAGGGCCGCACGCTCGAAGCGGGCAGCAAAGTATGGGCTGGCGTGCATGGCAAGTCGCTCATTTTGGCTCACATCGGTACCGAGCCGCTTGAAGCGGGCCTGAACATCCTGGGTGCCCATATCGACAGCCCCCGTTTGGACCTGAAGCAGAACCCGGTTTACGAGAACAACGGGTTTGCCTTCCTCGACACTCACTACTATGGCGGCATCAAGCACTACCAGTGGGTAACGCTGCCGTTGGCGCTTCACGGTGTGGTGGCGAAAACCGACGGCACCGTGGTCGATGTGAACGTGGGCGACGATGCCGGCGACCCCGTATTCTGCGTAACCGATCTTCTGCCCCATTTGGGCAACCAGCAGATGGCCAAGAAGGGCAGCGAAGTGGTCGAGGGCGAAAACCTCGATGTGCTTATCGGCAATCGCCCCCTGAAGGTCGAGCCCGCCGACGACGCCTCCGACGAGGAGAAAGCCGCCGCAAAGGAGCCGGTAAAGGCTTTCGCCCTTAAGCTGCTGGAAGAAAAGTACGGCATTGCGGAAGAAGACTTCCTTTCCGCCGAAATCGAGGTAGTGCCTGCAGGCCGCGCCCGCGAGCTGGGCTTCGACCGCAGCATGGTTATCGGCTACGGCCAGGACGACCGCGTGTGCGCCTACACTTCGCTCGAGGCTCAGCTGGCAATCGAAACGCCGAAGAAGACCGCCGTTACGGTGCTGGTTGACAAGGAGGAAATCGGCAGCGTCGGCGCAACAGGCATGGGCTCCCTGTTCTTCGAGAACACCATCGCAGAAATTGCCGCTCTTACTGGGCTGGAAAGCCCCTTGGCGCTGCGCCGCGTTTTGGCCGCATCGCGCATGCTTTCCTCCGACGTGTCCGCCGGCTTCGACCCTGCGTATGCTTCGGTATTTGAGACGAAGAACGCTGCATACCTTGGCAAGGGCCTGGTGTTCAACAAGTACACGGGAGCGCGCGGAAAAAGCGGCTCCAACGATGCGCGTGCCGAATACGTGGCATACGTACGCCGCGTGATGGACGACGCCGAGGTTTCCTTCCAGACCGCCGAACTTGGCAAGGTTGACGCGGGCGGCGGCGGAACCATCGCCTACATTCCCGCAAAGTACGGCATGGACGTCATCGATTCCGGCGTTGCCGTGCTTTCGATGCACGCTCCGTGGGAAGTTACCTCCAAGGCCGATATCTTCGAGGCGTATCGCGGATATCGCGCCTTCCTCGAGGCCTAGAGCAAGAATGCGAGGCATCCCTTTGCGGAGCGCCTTCGGCATTGAGGCAAGGGATTCAAAGGGGCTGGGTTTTTATCCAGCTGGAGCGTTCGGAAACGAGCCGTAAAACCTAAGATTTTCAGCATTTACGTGTGCACCAAGTGACAAAAAGGAGCCTCGCTCCTTTTTGTCACTTTTTTGTCGCGCACGTGTCTATAATGAATTAACCTCGCGGAAACCCTCCGGGCACGAAAGGGAACCGGCAAGGAGCGGGGGATCGGGAAATGAGACTCAATTCAAGGAGCGCTACATGGCACATTATTTCGACGAACCCTCTCGTACTTTCAATGAGTACCTGCTTGTACCGGGTTACTCTTCTTCGGAGTGCATCCCCGAAAAGGTTGACCTTTCCACTCCGCTTGTACGATACAAGAAGGGTGAAGAGCCTGCTCTGAAGCTTTCTATCCCCATGGTTTCTGCAATCATGCAGGCCGTTTCCGACGATGGCATGGCTGTAGCTTTGGCTCAGCAGGGCGGCGTTTCTTTCATCTACGGTTCTCAGTCCATCGAAGACCAGGCCGCAATGGTTCGCCGTGTAAAGGACCACAAGGCCGGTTTCGTGCGTAGCGATTCCAACCTTACTCCCAACGCAACGCTTCGCGATGTTGTTGCGCTGAAGGAAAAGAGCGGCCATACCACCATGCCCGTCACCGAAAACGGTCAGGGCCAGGGCAAGCTGCTGGGCATCGTTACCGGCCGCGACTATCGCCTTTCCCGCATGGATCTCGACACGCCCGTATCTGAGTTCATGACCCCCCGTGAAAAGCTCATCGTTGGCACCGCAAGCACCACGCTGAAGGAAGCCAACGACATTATTTGGGACAACAAGCTGAATTCGCTGCCCATCGTTGACGACAACGACAACCTTATGTACATGGTATTTCGCAAGGACTACGAGCAGCACAAGTCCAATCCGCACGAACTGCTCGACGCTCACAAGCGTTACATCGTTGGTGCTGGCATCAACACGCGTGATTTCGCAGAGCGCGTTCCTGCTCTGATTGAAGCTGGCGCAGATGTTCTGTGCATCGACTCTTCTGAAGGTTTCTCCGAGTGGCAGTCCCGCACCATTGCATGGATTCGCGCTCACTACGGCGATTCCGTAAAGGTTGGCGCTGGTAACGTAGTAGACACCGAGGGCTTCCGTTTCCTGGCTGAGGCTGGCGCTGACTTCATCAAGGTTGGCATCGGCGGCGGTTCCATCTGCATTACGCGTGAAACCAAGGGCATCGGCCGTGGCCAGGCAACCGCACTTATCGAGGTTGCAAAGGCTCGTGACGAATACTTCCGCGAAACGGGCGTGTACGTTCCCGTTTGCTCCGATGGTGGTACGGTATACGACCATCACATCACCCTGGCACTTGCCATGGGTGCCGACTTCATCATGTTGGGTCGCTACTTCGCTCGTTTCGACGAGGCTCCCAACAACAAGGTTGTGGTAAACGGCCAGCACATGAAGGAATACTGGGGCGAAGGTTCCAGCCGTGCACGCAACTGGCAGCGCTATGACCTGGGCGGCAGCAAGAAGGGCATGACTTTCGAAGAGGGTGTAGATTCCTACGTTCCCTACGCTGGCCCCTTGAAGGACAACGTGGATCTTACGCTTTCCAAGGTTCGTTCCACTATGTGCAACTGTGGCGCGCTCACCATTCCCGAGCTGCAGGACAAGGCAAAGCTTACGGTTATCAGCTCCACTTCCATTGTCGAGGGCGGCGCGCACGATGTTCTGCTGAAGGACAAGACTCCTTTCGTTAGCAACACGCGCTAGAGTTTATACGGCGCAAACGAAAACGTTTCGTTTGGCTTATCATTTACGGCTCTTCATAAAATCTCCCCGTTTCGCCCTGTGCGAATAGGGGAGATTTTTTATATTTGAACTGGCATAACAGTGTTCACAGGTAAAACGTGTTCCAATCCGAGAAAGTGGACGATTAGGCCAAAACTGACGGGTATGCTAAACTTCTTCCTATGGCTACACGAGTACATAAAGCGCTTACCGCAGTTCCCGTTAGCTTGGCATTGGCTCTTTCTATGGCCTTGCCGGCAACTGGCGCTGTGCGCGAAGCGCACGCAGACGAGCTTTCCGACGCCCAGGCAGTATTGTCCCAGGCTTCGGCTGAGCTTGATTCCCTTAATAAAGAATACGATGCCCTGCAGGCACAGTTGAGTGGTCTTGATTCCCAAATCAACGAAACCACCCAGAAGGTGCAGGACGCTCAGCAGAAGATGCTCGAGGGTCGCGAAACACTTTCCGGCAGCATTCTTTCCCAGTACAAGGGAGATGGTTCCCTTTCGCTGGTGAACATCGTCCTTTCATCGGAAGATATCTCAGAGTTCACGAAGAACCTGACGTACTACTCTTCCATTCAAGAAGACCAGGCGCAGAAGGTTGCCGAACAAGAGCAGCTGCGCGATACGTTTTCTTCGGCTCTCGGTGAGCTCGACACCCAGCGCGACGAGCAGCAGAAGCTGATCGACGAGGCTGAGCAGAAGAAGAGCCAGGCTGAAAAGGTGGTGTCTGACGCTTCCGCTAAGGTTTCTTCCATTAAGGAAGAACAGGCACAGGCTCAGCTGGCGGCCCTGCAAGCACAGGCAGCGGAAATGCAGAAGAAAGAAGAGGGCAAGCAGCAAGCTGCCTCGAATGCATCGCAGCCCAATTCCAATTGGAATACCAATACCGACCGCAACCCGTCGGCTAATACCAATTCTTCCAGCAGCAACAATTCCTCGAATTCCAATTCTGGTAGCGTAAGCGCTGGTTGGAAGACGGGCGTTGCTTCTGCTTATGGCGGCAGCAGCGACGCAAGCACCCTGAATCCGGGAACCACAGCAACGGGTGCAATTTGCAACGATTCCTCCATGGGCGTTGCTGTTCCCATGTCCTGGCCGAATTACCGCTCATACCTTGGGCGTGCTGTCGAAATCAAATATGGTGGTAAGACGGTAATTGCTACCGTCAACGACTGCGGTTCCATGGGCGGCGGCTCGCGCGCGCTCGACCTGCAGCCGGGTGTCTTCAAGGCTTTCGGGTTCAGCACCTGCCAAGCTTGGGGCGTCCGCACCGTAAGCTACCGCTTCCTGTAAGTGGGAACATAAGGCGCATCATTTTTCCGCTTGCACCATAGGGCAATAACAGGGCCTCGTTTGCGAATTTTGAACTATTTCCCAGTTCATCCATCGCGAGCGAGGCCCTTTTCGTTCGGGAAATGAGGACAGGTGCCAGACTCCCGTCTGACGAGCCGGGTTTCGTTTGCAAAGCAGTTTGTGCACGAGGCTCCGGCTCTAGTTGCTATAGCGCAAAGCGGAAATCCGGTACCTATTCCCATATTCCCAGCAACCGCTTAGAGAAAATTGTGCGCGGAAACACAGGCGCAACGCCAACACGATATAATGTCAAACCATATGTATATTCAGTGCTCGAAGGTTCGTTTACTTGAATCAACGGGTTCTGCGCGCATGAAGTATCGGAAAAGGATTATGCCTCATGAAAGAATACAATCCTCACGAGATTGAGCCTCGTTGGCAAAAGGTGTGGGCCGAAACAGGCGCACATAAGGCAACGGAGGATACCAGCAAGCCGAAGCGCTATGTGCTCGAGATGTTCCCGTACCCTTCGGGCGACATTCACATGGGCCATGTTCGCAATTACACCATCGGCGACGTAACGGCTCGCTATTACGCTATGCGTGGTTACGACGTGCTGCATCCAATGGGCTGGGATGCGTTTGGTCTGCCTGCAGAAAACGCTGCCATCAAGCACAATTCCCATCCTGCTAAGTGGACGTATGCCAACATCGAAACGCAGAAGGCCAGTTTCAAGCGCATGGGCTTTTCCTATGACTGGGATCGCACCGTTGTTGCCTGCGACCCTGAGTACTATCGCTGGGGTCAGTGGATCTTCCTGCAGATGTACAAGCGTGGTTTGGTAGAACGTCGCAATAGCCCTGTCAACTGGTGTCCCAACTGCAAAACGGTTTTGGCAAACGAGCAGGTAACCGAAGGCGAATGCTGGCGCTGCCATGGTGCCGTTGAAAAGCGCGATCTTACCCAGTGGTACTACAAAATCACCGATTACGCCCAGGAGCTGCTGGACGATCTTGACCAGCTGGAAGGCTGGCCTGAACCTGTTAAGCAGATGCAGGCAAACTGGATCGGTCGCTCCGAAGGTGCCGAAGTTGATTTCGAGCTGATTCCTGCCGAAGGTAAGGACGACGGCCAGACCATCACGGTATTCACCACGCGCCCCGACACCCTGTTCGGCTGCAGCTTCTTCTTGCTGGCTCCCGAAAGCCCGCTGGTGCACGACCTGGTATGCGGTACCGAATACGAAGCCGAGGTCATGGCCCTGGTCGAGGGCGCTGCCAAAGTAAGCGCTGTGGAACGCGCCCAGGGCGACCGCGAAAAGCATGGTGCCTTCACCGGTCGCTACGTTATCAATCCCGTTAACGGCGAAAAGGTTCCCGTATGGGTTGCCGACTACATCGTTGCCGATTACGGCACCGGTGCCGTAATGGCGGTTCCCTGCGGCGACCAGCGCGACTTCGAGTTTGCTCGCAAGTACGACTTGCCCATCATCCCCATTATCTTGGGCGAAGATGATCCGCTGTATCCCGAGCTCAACGGCGTGCAGGAACGCAAGGTTACCACCGTCGATTGGGAAAAATCCTACGAGGCCGAAGGCGTGCTGGTTCAGTCCGGCAAGTACACCGGCATGGTGGGCGGCAAGCATTCTCCTGCAGTCGATGCCATCATCGGCGATCTGGAGGCTCAAGGTAAGGGCAAGAAGTCGGTTCAGTTCCGTTTGCGCGACTGGCTCATTTCCCGTCAGCGCTATTGGGGTAATCCTATCCCGATTGTTTACTGTGATGACTGCGGCATCGTGCCCGTTCCCGAGGACCAGCTGCCTGTTACGCTGCCCAAGGACATCGATTTGGCTGCTGGCGAAACGCTTGCAACGCATGAGCAGTTCGCTCAGTGCACGTGCCCGAAGTGCGGTAAGCCTGCGCGTCGCGAAACCGACACCATGGACACCTTCACGTGCTCCAGCTGGTACTACATGCGCTATACCGATCCGCACAACACCGAGCTGCCTTTCTCTCCCGACCGCGTAAACCGTTGGATGCCAGTCGACCAGTATATTGGCGGTATTGAGCACGCTATCCTGCATCTGCTGTATAGCCGCTTCTTCACGAAGGTACTGCGTGATATGGGTATGCTTAACTTCGACGAGCCCTTCACGAACCTATTGTGCCAGGGCATGGTTCTCGATGAAAACGGCGAGGTAATGTCGAAGTCGAAGGGCAACGTTATTAGCCCCGAAGACATGATCGCTGGATACGGCGCCGATGCAGTGCGTGCTTATATTCTGTTCATGGCTCCGCCTGACAAGGAGCTGCAGTGGAATGAAGATGGCCTGGCTGGCATGTACAAGTTCCTGAATCGTGCTTGGCGTATGGTGAACGATCTTGCAGGGAAGGCCGGGGAGGAAACTTCCTTCCAAGCTGGCGCGAAGGCGGAAGAAGCAAAGAAGGCTCATGATGAGCTTCTGCGCGAGCGCCATCGCGTGGTTGGTAAGGTCATCGACGACTTCGCTCGCAACAATTTCAATACGGCTATTGCAGCCATCATGGAATTGGTAAATGCTACAGGCGATTACCTGCGCAAAAACTCTGCCGAAGATCGTGCCGCCAACGCCGAGCTTGTTGCCTTCGATAAGGAAATTGCTGAGGTTATCGTGAAGCTGTTGGCTCCGATGGCTCCCCATTGGGCCGAAGAGCTGTGGCAGGATGTTTTGGACAACGAAACTTCTGTGCACAAGGAAGCTTGGCCTGAGTTCGACCCGAATGCCGCTAAGGCTTCCGAGGTTGAGCTGGCAGTGCAGGTTAACGGCAAGGTGAAGGCCAAGATCACCGTTGCTTCCGATGCTGCGGAAGACGCCATTCGCGAAACGGCCTTGGAGGCCATCGCTGGCGCAACCGCTGGTAAGGACATCAAGAAGGTTATTGTTATTCCGGGCCGCCTGGTCAATGTGGTAGCAAAATAGCCAGAATGTGCTTTTAGGGGCCAGATCTGCTTGTGAACTGCCTCCCATTTCTTGGATGAACTGCGCCCCAAAACTTGGACGGCTCAAATAAAGACTACGCCACCAGGGACT